>Ga0326727_10004660_pt1 | contig 40699 bp, 37 predicted proteins | sample MB2enrmetagenome_FD_207643 | JGI IMG/M metagenome (GOLD analysis project Ga0326727, IMG submission 207643) | Lab enriched peat soil microbial communities from McLean, Ithaca, NY, United States - MB29MY | ecosystem: Environmental > Terrestrial > Soil > Wetlands > Peat | place: USA: New York...
AGCTGGCGGTGTTGCGCGAGCCGTTCGTGCCGCCGCGCCGCGATGGCAAAGAGGAGAGCGTCGCCGAGTTTGTACTGCGCCGCCTCGGGCAGGAGTTTCTGGACCATGCGATTGATGCACTCGTTGCTGGAGTGTATGCAGGCGACCCTTACAGGCTCTCCGTGTCACAGGCCTTCCCGAAGCTGGGCCAGCTTGAGGCACGTTACGGGTCGCTCATCAAGGGCCAGATCTTCGGCGCCCGCGAGCGCAAGCGGCGTGGCGAAATCGCCAAAGATCGCGCCCCCAAGTTCTCTTTTGATGAGGGCCTGCAAGTGCTGCCGGAAACATTGCGAGAGCGCCTCGGCGAGGCCGTGCGTTTGAACACCACCGTCACCCGCCTCACCCAAACGCCCGAGGGCTGGACGCTCGATGTGCGCGGGCGCGGCCAGCTCTCCCGGGCCGAGCACAGCGCTGTGATCTACGCGGGCACGGCCTTCAAGCTGGCGGAGTTGGAGGTCCAGACACTGATGCCGTTGCACCTGACGACGTTTGCCGAGATTCGCTATCCGCCGGTCGCCAGCGTCGTGCTCGGATTCCGCCGCGAAGACGTGGCGCATCCATGCGAGGGGTACGGCATGTTGATTCCCAAGGTCGAAGGCTTTAAGATCCTGGGCACCATCTTCTCCTCGTCTCTCTTCCCGAACCGCGCGCCTGCGGGGCACCTGACGCTGACCAGCTACGTCGGCGGGGAGCGGCACCCGGAGCTGGCGTCGTTGCCGCCGGAGAAGCTGTTTGCGCTGACGTGTGAAGACCTGCGCGTGTTGCTGGGTGTGAAGGGCAAGCCCACCTTCCAGCACAGTGTGTTTTATCCCAGGGCGATCCCGCAGTATAACCTCGGATACGGTCGCTACCGCGAGCTGATGGCGGACATCGAGCAGAAGGCGCCCGGCCTGTTCTTTGCCGGCCACTACCGTGAAGGCATATCCTTGAGCGACACAATTGTGTCCGCGTGCAACGTGGCGGATAGGGTAGGGGACTTTCTGGCCGCGGCGCTGGCCGGCCAACACGAAGTTGGAATTCCGGCATGATCCCTATGTACCCATCCTCGCAGGCTGTGCGGGCTCGCCGAGCGCGCCGGTCGGAAATTGCCGAGCATCCGCGGCGCGCCCGGCGAGCGCGCCCTACCGCGGGGCAACATGAATAAGGGCGTCCTGCTCGTTAACCTTGGTTCGCCCGACTCCCCCTCGGTGCCGGACGTGCGGCGCTATCTGCGCGAATTCCTAATGGACGGTCGGGTGCTCGACGTAAACTGGCTGGTGCGCTTCTGCATCGTGCACTTCGCCATCCTGCCCTCGCGCCCGAAGCAATCCGCCGAGGCCTACCACAAGATCTGGACGCCAGCCGGCTCCCCGCTGGTGGTCATCAGCGGTAACGTTCAGGCGAAGCTCCAGCAGCGGCTCAGTGTCCCCGTCGAGCTGGCAATGCGCTACCAGAACCCGTCCATCCCGCAAGCGGTGCGGAATCTGGCGCAGAAGGGCGTGGACGAAGTGCTGCTGATCCCCTTGTTCCCGCACTATGCGATGTCGAGTTTCGAGACGGCGGTAGAGCGGGTCAAGGAGGTGGCGGGAGCGCTCGCCCCGCAAATGCGCATTCAGGTGCAGCCGCCTTTCTTCGAGGAGCCCGACTACATCGCGGCGCTGGTGGGCAGCGCCCAGGAGTTCCTCGGGCGGGAATACGACCACCTCCTGTTCAGTTTCCACGGCCTGCCGGAGCGCCACCTGCGCAAGTCCGATCCCACCGGGCGGCATTGTCTGATGGTGGAGAACTGCTGTGCGACGGCCAGCCCGGCCCATGCCACCTGCTACCGGGCGCAGTGTTTCAAGACCGTGACCGCGTTCGTCAAGCAAGCCGGGGTGCCGGAAGCCAAGTACTCCATCTCTTTTCAGTCCCGGCTGGGACGTGATCCGTGGCTCAAGCCTTACACGGATTATGAACTTCCCCGGCTCGCGCAGCGCGGCGTCAAGAAGCTGCTGGTGATGTGCCCGGCCTTCGTTTCGGATTGCCTGGAAACTTTGGAGGAAATCGGCCTGCGCGGTCGGGAGGCCTTTCTCGCTGCCGGCGGAACCGATTTTGCGCTGATTCCCTGCCTGAACGAGCACCCGCTTTGGCTGGAGGCGCTGGAAAAAATGGTGCGCTGCTTCCTTCTGGCACCCGAACCGGCCCCGCGCGGAGCGAAAGCGCTTGCATAGACCATCGCCAATCGCCAATAGCCAGATAGCCAAGGTGAGCGTCGGGCGATCTGGTGCCTCCCAGCGATGCGCCGGTCCCCAGCTACTCCGTGACCGGTTCTCCTCGCGCCGCTCGGGCTTCGGGCGACTTGTAGAGAGGATGGTTGGGCTTGAGGTTGCGGAGGAAGTTCACCCGAAAGCTGCGGGCCTTGTCTGCCATCTCGCGACGCTCGCGGCCGGGGGCTGTAAGATGGCGCTTGCCCTGAACGGGCGAACCTTCGAGGGAGCCAGTCCAGGCGGTCAATTGTCGGGCGCAAGATTCTGCCAGTGTGCGGATTTCCTGCAAGTGCCGCACGTGCGGCCTGAGCTTGGGCCGGTCCTTGACCACCGCCATCATTGACCGCACCTCGCCCCCGGAGCCGCGCGCAATGGCCAGAAAGGACAATAGCTCACTTGTGGTCACGCGCTCGAATCCCTCCGCGATATTGTTGGAGACCGAGAGCGCAGCGCGGTCGAGTTGGTTGCGGAAACCAGGCGTAAGCGGGACGCCGGGTTCCTCGAGCAGATCGAGGACACGGTTGTAGAGTCGCGCGGCCTCCTTCCAGACAGGGAGTTCTTCGAACTTGGTGTATTTGGCCATAAGATGTATCTCCTTTCGGGTGGTTTGGGTTGGCTATTGGCTATTGACTATCGGCTATTCGCTACAGTTGGTCTCGCTCACGTCCTCTGCTTGTACACCCGTCCTCAGCTCCCTGAAAAGCTAAAAGGCCGCAGCCGCCCTTCTCGGGTCGTCAGCGACTTTTCACACGGCTCGCTGGCTTGAGCCATTGGCGTCGGCGAAAAGAAGAACGGGCCGGCTGCGCTGGAGCGATGCCGGCCCGTGGGAGTGGAGGTTATGTTACCCGTTAAACGACTGTGCTGCGGAGCGGTTCGACTAAGATGAGTCGCGCCAGTTGCTCGCTGATCGCCAATCGCGCGTTGCAGACCAGGCAGATGAAATTCGTTTGGCTGGTCAGCAGCCTGATGATCTGATCCTCACACAGCCCCAGTTCCCGCAAGCGGTTCTGGAGGTCCGGCGAGGCGCAAAGCTGCTTGATGCGCACCGCGACGCCCGCTTTGACCCGGCTCAGCGGACAGAGCTCGCACCGGGACTCATCCCTCTGCGCTGACTCGAATGCAATTGGCCGATTCATTTCTACTGGCTTGATCCTTACGGACGCGGCCAATCCCGGCTCCACATTTCTTGCCAATTCATGGGCACAATTTGCCGCAGCGCGAGCAAACCCGCCTTGAGCCAAGTCAAGGAAACCGCAAATCCGCTTCCGGCCAGCCCGGCGTTGTGGCGGCCCAAAGCAACCTAATGTCCTGCGAACGCGAGAGATAGTGCGGGGACAACGGCGCCTGGAGTTCCGTCGTCGGGCATTTCACCTTCTGTCTTCTGCTGTAACGTGACGCGCTATTTCGTGGACGGGGTTACTGTTTGAGTTCGTGGTGATTGCCCGTGCTTTGGCGGATTGGTTCGTGGAATTACCACTTCAAGGCGGCCCTCCAGCCCCCGGTCCCTCCCGCCCTGCACCGCCAGACCCTCCCGGGAGCCTCAGGGTAGCCTCGGGGTAGCCTGAGGGTAGCCTGAGGGTAGCCTCAGGGTGGCCTCGGGGTGCCTACCGGTTGGCTACCACCTGGCCTGAGGGTGGCCTCGGGGTGGCCTCGGGGGCAGCCCGGCACGCCACTCCGCCCGTTCCACCCAAAACGGCCAAGAGTGGCCCGCAGCCACCTAAGTCCGCTATTGAGAGTCATTTGAGATTTGCAGAACCCTTCCGTGTCCACGGACCTATTTCCACGAGCGAATCCGCTGCCGTCTCGACTCCGCCCCCACGAAACATCTCGCTGCGCTACATTCTGCCTTCTGCCTTCGCCCCGGGGCGGCTCTGGGAGGCTTTGTCCGGGCTTTCATGGCGAAGATCGCCCCAAACCTATAAGAAACCTGAATCCATCTGGCCCGTTTCCACCGCCTCGGGGTGCCCTCCCACTGGTCTGGTACCACCCTGGACCCACCCTATACCCATAGAACCCCCGCCCAACGCCTTTTTCGATCAGGCCAGCTTATCCACAAGCCCTTCCCGCACACTCCCATCACTTGAAAAGACGTGGCGCAGGCGCCCCGCTCGGTCGCGTTGCCCACCCTGGCGGCGGGACGCCGCCCAAACCCCCAAGCGGGACGCCTGCGATACGTTCTGGTCCGCAACCACGCTAAGGCCGAAACCCGTCCACCCTCCACATTTCTGCTACGGAGGAGGGGGAATCCGAACGAGGCTCGCAATCCGGCCCCCAAGCCTGCGCGCCGTCACGCCTGTACTTCCGTCGGTGGCCTCACCTGCGGCGGCCTCCAGGCCCAGCCATCCATCATCCTCATGTGGAAAGGGTTGCAACAGAACAGAAAAAGGCGCCTAATGGCCGCACATCTGAGACGGACGCTATCGGTTTCCGCCGTCAAGCACCCGAGTGCGCGCGTCCCGGATGCATTGAACCAGGATGTCATGAGCAACACCGACAACATCGTCCTTGACCACATCGTCGAGCTTTTCCTGCCCACGCAGTGCGGTGTCTGCAGAGAACCTTTGCCCGAAGATATCCGCGATACCTTCTTCAAGGACATGGAGGGCCGCTTCTCCGACGCGTTCGGCGGCTTCTCGGTCACCCGGATTCAAGGCGGATGGAAAATGCCCGATGGCACCTTGGCCGTGGAGCCAGTGGATGTTCTTTCGGCCATGACCACCAAGCAGGGGCTTGAACAGCACGGAGAAGACGTCCGCCTCTGGGCCGTCGAGGTCGCCGACCGGCTCAGCCAGGACCGAGTGGCCCTTCGCATTGACAAGCGCATGGCGCTTTTCCCTCGCTCGAACCCCAAGGCCCCGTGCGCCCACAAAACCGCCGGTAAGGTCACTGCTACCGCGACCGCCATGCAGGCTGCTGTCGAATCGGCTGCGCCACCCCGGGACATAGACCGGCTCTACGCGATCCAGTCCATTCTCAGCCGCTTTGGTTCCCTATCCGACGCCCGCGCGCTCTTCTGTGGCACGCTCGGCTACACTTACGCCGACAGCCAACTGCCTGCGGCCAAGTGGCCGGATGCCCTCCGCCAGGTGCTCCGCGGCCAGCCGCAGGTCGTCGCCGACACCAACGGCTTCCGCATCGTCTATCTCCGCTTGGCCGCCGACCGCCTGCTGCGCGGCCCCGAACGCGCGGTCATCAATCGCATCCTGCGGGACGATCCCTCCTTCCACGGCCTCTTTGTCGTCTCCGATGGGACGCAGAAGCAATGGCGGCTCGTCAACTCCAAACAGGAGGCCAAGGATTCCACGCGATTCCTGCTCCGGCGTCTGCTGGTCGGCGGCGGCGGCGGCGTCCGCACCGCCACCGAGCGACTCAGCCTGATTGACCTGGAGGACCGGTCGAACCTCACGGCTCCCGCCATCCAGGAACTGCACGACCAGGCCTTCGATGTCGAAGCCGTTACCCGGCAGTTCTTCCTGGAAATCGCCAACTGGTATTTCTGGGCGCGCGACCTATGGAAAGCAGGCGAGGTCAGGCTTCCTGCCGCCATCAGCACGGAAGCCGAGGCTTCTCTCTTTCTCATCCGCCTGCTCACCCGCCTCATCTTCTGCTGGTTCCTCCGCGAGAAACGCAACCCCCAGACCGCCGAAGGTCTGATCCCGGACTCCCTGTTCGACCCGCACGGTGTCCGCCAACTCCTCAAAGATACCGCGCCGGACGCTTGCACCTATTACCCCGCCATCCTCCAGAACCTATTCTTCGCCACCCTCAACACCGAAATGGACGTGCCCGGCGAAAAGCCTAACCGCCGTTTCGTTGACGAGGGCGACGGCCAGCGCAGCGACGACCACATGGTCCACACCTTCTGGCGCCACCACAACCTGCTCCGCGACCCCGATGCCCTCGTGCGCCTCCTGCGCGGAGTCCCCTTCTTCAACGGCGGACTCTTCGAGTGCCTCGACGACCGCGTCCAAAAGGGCAACTCAGCCTTCACCACCGAAATCCGGATTGACGGCTTTTCCAACGACCGCGTCAAACAACCCAAGCTTCCCAACTTCCTTTTCTTCGGGCCGGACCAAACCGCTAACCTCTCCGTTCCGTACGATGACTCCTCCCGCAGCGACGAGCGCGTCCGCCCCCTCATCTCCATCCTCCAACGCTACAACTTTACCTTGACCGAGAACACGCCGCTGGAGCAGGAGGTCGCCCTCGACCCGGAGCTCCTGGGCCACGTCTTCGAAAACCTCCTGGCCGCCTACAACCCGGAGACCGGCATGGTCGCCCGCAAGGCCACTGGCTCCTTTTACACTCCCCGCGTCGTTGTGGATTGGATGGTGGATCAGGCGCTGCTGGTGTACCTGAGCAATGCCCTGGCGCGTGGAAACAAGCCTGCCACGGAGGCTGAAACCGACCGTCGCCTCCAACGGCTGCTTTCTTGGGAGGACACCGGCCACGACTTCCGGCCGCAGGAGATCGAGGCGCTCATTGACGCCATCGACCACCTCAAAGCGCTCGACCCCGCCTGTGGTTCTGGTGCATTCCCGATGGGCCTCCTGCAGAAACTGGTGCACGTGCTCAGAAAGCTCGACCCCGACAACAAGGGCTGGCGCCGCCGCCAGGAAAAGGCCCTGAACACCTTTGAGAGCGCCCCCGCCCGAGACGAAGCCCGTTTGGCCATCGAGCGCGCCTTTGCCCGCGACAACGACGATTACGGCCGAAAGCTCTACCTCATCGAAAACTGCCTCTATGGCGTGGACATACAGCCGATCGCCTGCCAGATCGCCAAACTGCGCTTCTTCATCTCGCTCATCGTGGATCAGCACATTGAGCCCAGGCAGCCCAATTACGGCATTCTGCCGCTCCCCAACCTCGAAACCAAGATCGTCGCCGCCGACACTCTCCTCGGCCTCCAGCGCGGACAGCTCCTCCTCGGCTCGGACACCGTCCGCCGCCTCGAAAAACAACTCCAGCAGGTGCGCCACGATTACTTCACCGCCCGCCGGTACAAGGACAAGAAAACCCTCCGCGCCCGCGATAAAGAATTGTCCAAACAGCTCGCCGCCGCCCTCACCGAAAGCGGCGAGTGCTCACCCTACGACGCCAGCCGCCTCGCCGAATGGAATCCCTACGACACCAACAAGGATGCGCCCTTCTTTGACCCTGCCTGGATGTTCGGCTTGGCCATCCCAAGTACCCGCGACAAGGGCGTCTTCGACCTCGTCATTGGCAACCCTCCGTACGTCCGACAGGAGCAGTTGAAAAACGTCACTGCCACCGGCAGCAACGGCAAGCCCCGCCCGCTCAAGGACACGCTCAAAGACCTTTACGAGTGCTACACCGGCACCGCCGACCTCTATGTCTATTTCTTCGAGAGGGCCCTGCAACTCCTACGCGTTGGCGGCGTCCTGAGCTTCATCACCAGCAACAAGTACATGCGTGCCGCCTATGGTGAGCGCTTGCGCACCTACCTCTTTTATGCCACCCATCCTCACGTCATTCTGGACTTCGGCGACGCCGACCTGTTCACCTCCGTCGCTTACCCCTGCATCTTCGTCACTCAAAAAATCCGCCAGGTCGAAAAGGGAGGACTTCCCGATGCAGCCCAGTTTAACCTCCCCGACCGTGTCAAACAGTTGCTCGATGTGCCCGACCGCAAGCTCCGCGTCCACACGTGGCAACCCGGCGCCGCGCTCACTGATTTCCCGGAGGTCTTCGCTAACCAGGCCAACGACCTCGTCCAGCGCGACCTCAAACCAGAGGGCTGGCGGCTGGAAAGCCCGGCCAACCTGCGCCTGCTCGAACGCCTGGACAAAGCCGGAAGGCCGCTCGGCGACTACGTGAACGGTCGGTTGTACTATGGCCTCAAGACAGGTCTCAACGAAGCTTTCGTTGTTGACGGAACCACCCGCACCCGCCTCATCGCGGAGCATCCGTCTTCCAAGGACGTGCTCAAAAAATTCCTGCGGGGTCGTGATGTGAAGCGGTGGCGTTGCGAGCCGCAGGACCTCTGGCTGGTATACGTGCCGTGGCACTTCCCGCTGCACGAGGACACCTCAATTACAGGCGCCTCGAGTAAAGCTGAGCGTGAGTTCGCCAAGCGTTACCCCGCAATTTACGAGCACCTCCGGTCGTTCAAGTCTGATCTGTCGAAGCGCAACGTCGCTGAGACTGGTGTTCGTTACGAGTGGTACGCACTGCAGCGCTGGGGATCTGACTACTGGCGCGAGTTCGAGCAGCCCAAGGTGGTCGTTCCAGCAATCGAGGACGAAGTGAACTACGCGCCTGATCTCACCGGATTCTACGGAAACGATAAAACCAGCATCTTCGTTCCGCCGTCCGTGCCATTCGCCCTAGCTATCACCAACTCCGCAATCTCATGGTGGATCACGCGCCAACGTTTTGCGTCGAAACAAGGTGGGTTCTTCGAGTTCAAACCAATGTACATCTCAAAGCTTCCAGTTCCTCCATCCCCGCCGCCGCACCTTGCGCTTTGCGAACGTTTGTCGGAAGCCCTAATCTGGCTGCATGGTCCTGGGGCAAAGAAGGCGGAGAAGGATTCACCGGGGCTTATGATCGCCTACTTCGAGCAATGGCTCAGCGACCTGGTCTATGAGTTGTTCTTCCCCGAAGAACTTCATGCGCGCAGGCTTAAGCTCTTCGACGAAACGGCTAAGCTCAACCCGCCCGACCTCGCGACTCTCCCGGAAACCGGCAAGCTGACAGCGCTGCTTGACCTGTTCGACAAGGCTTACGACTCGAACGCCCCTCTGCGCGGCAGCCTCTTCGATCTTCGCTCGCTAGAGGTTGTGCGCATTATTGAGGAAGCTTCAAACCCTCCCCCCACACCCGTGACCGCGGAGGCCGAGTGAGCACTGCAGTAGTTAGCCAAATTCCTGCCGCAGCGCCGCCCGCTGCGCCCGGGGTCGCTCGAATTGCCAGCATCGGCCTCAGCGATTACCGGGCCTTCCCTGGCGGTCCGCCCTACGAGTTCAAACTAGGCGCGGAAGGTAAGAATCTCCTGCTCCTGGGAGACAACGGCAGCGGCAAGACCTCGCTCTTTCGCGCCCTGCACGACCTGATGGCAACCCATCCCCCACCAGACAGTTTCGCCGACCTCCGCCACCTGTTTGCGCCGGGAGAAGAGGGTTTCATTTCGGTGCAGTTGACCAAGGGAGGCGCGAACGAATTCCGCTGGGAGTATGGCGAGCCCCACCCTCGTCAGACCGCGGGGCAGCCGTACGTGCTGTTCGCCGAACGCTGCCGGTTTCTCGATTACCGCGCGTTGCTGGAAACGAACTTCGTTCATCGCACCAGCACGCCGAACCTCTTTCAGCTCCTGGTCAATGACGTTCTGAGAGACTTGCCGGTGATCGCTGGTGGCAGACAGGAGCGGCTGAAGGATGTGCATGAGAGAATGCGGAGCGCCAAGCCCCGCAACCATCGCAGCCCGCGGCGTCTGCGGTGGGCTGATCAGGCATGCGCAGAATTCTCGACCGTGCTCGCCAACCACCTTCCCGAAGTCGTGCGTGAGGGGAATCGGCTTCTCGCCAAGATGTGTCACGAAGGAACCACCTTCGACCTTAAGCCAGGCACCGCTCGCTACGATCGGGCCATCAGAGACTTTACGGGTCAGGAGATCGCGCTGTCCGTCACCCTGTACGGTCAGCCCTTGCCGCACCCGCAACTGTTCCTGAACGAGGCCCGCCTGACCGCATTGGCCCTCGCCATCTATCTGGGGGCGGCAGGTCTCATTCTCCGGTCACTGGCCAGCTCGCCTGACGGAACAACCCCCGCCCGCCTGCTAGTCCTGGACGATGTTCTGATCGGCCTCGACATGGCAAACCGGCTGCCCGTCCTCAAGCTGCTCCAGGAGGAGTTCACCGACTGGCAAGTCCTGCTGTTTACCTACGACCGCGTCTGGTTCGACCTCGCCAAAGAAAGCACGGAAAACACTGGCCGGTGGGCCTATCTCAACCTAAGAGAGGTGCCGGCGGGTCCCGGACGCCCTGGCAGGCCCCTCATCGAGCCAGGCCCCGATGCCCTCGCGACCGCCGACAAGCATTTTCAAGCCGGCGATTTGACGGCAGCCGCAGTTTACATCCGCACCGCCTTTGAAACTCGGGTAAAGAATGTTTGTCGGAACTACGGGCTGCGCGTTGCCTACGAGCCCAACCCGAAGGCGGTTAAAATCGACCAGTTGTGGGAAGCTATCGTGGAACGACAGAACGAACGGAAAGCGGCGAGCAAGCCGAATTTCATCGACCCGACCCTCCTGGCCGACGTGGAAGCCGTCCGCTCGACCATCTTGAATCAGCTCAGTCACGCCGGCGCGCCCACATTTGACCCAAAGGAAGTGAAGTTTGCCCTCGGAACGATCCAGCGACTCTGCCACCACCAGTTTACAAAGCTCTAGCAATGCCTGCCCACGACATTATTAATAATCGGAAGGAGAAGCTCGTTGACCATATGAAGGGCGTCCTGGGCACCGCCGAGGCGGCCATGGAGGAGCTACGCCAGTCTTGGGCTGCGGGACGGCTTAGACTTTCATTGCTGTTCCGCGGTGTTTACACTTAGGTTCACAGTTCCGAAACTTGCGTATGAAGAAGAAACAAAGCGTGATTACGGCCATAGCCGTTCGGGGTTACAAGTCCATCTGCCAGGAACTGCGGCTGGAGCTGAGGCCGCTCACCGTTCTGGCGGGAGCGAACAGTTCGGGCAAATCCAGCATCATGCAGCCCATGTTGCTTTTGAAGCAGACGCTGGAGAACCCCTTCGATCCTGGAGTCTTTCGGCTCAGCGGTCCCAACGTGCGGTTTACCTCCGCCGACCAATTGCTGGCGAAAGTGCCGGGCAAGGTTGAGACCGACTCGTTTAGTTTGCGCTTTGAGAAGGGCGAGAGGGCCAAGGTGGAACTGACCTATAAGAAAGTGGAAGGGAGGGGCTTCGACATTGAGAGCTTGGTCTATTCGAACGGGGATGGAGCCGGACGGATCACGGAGCAACTCACGCACGAGGAGATTCTGCAGATGCTTCCTGAGCCGATGAGGAAGTTCCATGAGGATTTCCCTCACCCGCACGGCAAGGGAGAATGGCGATGGGTGGCTTACCGTGATCGCTGCTTCCTGGCCTTCGCGCTTTCTCGGAAGGGAACCGCTGCCGAGCGCTTGGTTTTCGGCCCGATGCAACTCTCCCCGAGCACAATGATCATTCCCGAGATTGAAGGAATCATCCACGTGCCGGGATTGCGCGGAAATCCCGAGCGCACCTACACTAAGACCACCTCGGTTGGACCCAACTTCCCGGGGACTTTCGAGAACTACGTGGCCAGCGTCGTGTCCCAGTGGCAATCGGGCGATAACCGCCTGTTAGGGCGGCTCGGGGAGTGGCTCAAGGAATTGGGTCTAACCTGGAAGGTGGACGCCAGGTCGGTTGACGATACACGGGTGGAGATGCGGGTTGGCCGCTTGCTGCATGGCCGTCGCGGCGGAGCTTACGACATGGTCAATATAGCGGACGTCGGCTTTGGCGTTTCCCAAATCCTGCCCGTGCTGGTCGCCTTGCTGGCAGCGCGTCCAGGTCAACTGGTCTATCTGGAGCAACCGGAGATTCACCTGCATCCGCTTGCGCAGCGCCGCTTGGCAGCCATTCTGGGCTCGGCGGCGAAGACAGGTGTCCGGGTGGTGCTGGAAACTCACAGCGCCTTGCTCTTGCGCGAAATCCAGACGCTCGTGGCCAAGGCCGATATCGCTCCCGACCTGGTGAAGCTGCATTGGTTCAAGCGCAACCCGGCGGATGGCATCACCGAGCTGTTTACGGCGGACCTGGACAAGAACGGGGCCTACGGCGATTGGCCCGAAGACTTCGATGAGATTCATCTGGCCTCCGAAAAGGACTATTTGGATGCGGTCGAAGGGAAGGCGGGCCAGGCATGAATCCTGCCAAGCCAGACGACCAGGCATTGTCCTGGTTGTCTGCCGGCGCGCCTGCCGACAAAGCAAGGATGCTCGGCCTTGAGACAGAAGGCGGGACATAAAAGCCACCCCATGCCTGCCCACGACATCATTGACAACCGGAGCGACAAGCTTGTTGACCACCTCAACGGCATCCTGGGCACCGCCGAAGCGGCCAAGATGGCCGTGGGCTACTTCTTCCTCTCCGGCTTCGGCGCGGTGCGCGAAAAGCTCTCCCAGTTGAAGAGCATCCGCATCCTGATCGGCAACACGTCCAACCGCGAGACCATCGAGCAACTCAGCGAAGCGTGCAAACGCCTGGAATTGGTGCAGGCGGCGGAGGAGAAGGAACGTTTCCAAACCAAGGCCATTCGCCGCCAGCGCGCGGAGGAAACCGCCCGCAATCTGCGCCAGACCATCGAGCGGATGGACCAGACGGACGCCGAGCAGGGCCTGGTGCACGATTTGATCCGACTCGTCGAGGAAAAGCGCCTCCAGGTGAAGGTGTACACCAAGGGCCGTCTGCACGCCAAAGCTTACATCTTCGACTATCCCCAACCCGCCCACTACGAGAGCGGCATCGCCATCGTAGGTTCCTCGAATCTCACCCTGTCCGGCCTAACCCACAACACCGAGCTGAACGTGGTGGTTCACGGCAGCGATAACCATGCCCAGCTTTGCCGCTGGTTTGAGGAGTTGTGGGCCGATGCGCACGACTTCGACTCAGCCCTCATGGAGGAGCTGCGGCAGTCCTGGGCCGCCGCGGTGGTCAAGCCCTACGACATCTACATGAAGACCCTCTACGCCCTGGTGGCTGACCGCCTGGACGAAGAGGCCAAGGCCGAGATCCTCTGGGACGACGAGATCACCCGGGCGCTGGCCGATTTCCAAAAGGCCGCGGTGCGGTCCGCGGTGCAGATGATCCGCGACTACGGCGGCGCGTTTGTCTCGGATGTGGTCGGCCTGGGCAAGAGCTACATCGGCGCTGGGATTCTAAAGTACTTCCACCACCGCGACGGCAGCCGCCCGCTGATCATCTGCCCGAAAACGCTGGAGGAAATGTGGCGGGACTATAGCGACACATACGACCTGGGCGCGGTCATCCTGCCCATGAGCCTCCTGCAAAAGGAGGGCGAGAACGGCAAGAGTGTCTTGGACGAGAAGAAATACCAGGACCGCGACTTCGTGCTGGTGGATGAGAGCCACAATTTCCGGCACCACTCCTCCCAGCGCTACGAGGTGCTGCAATCCTACCTCATGCGGGGCATGAAGAAGGTCTGCCTGCTCACGGCCACACCCCGCAACAGGAGCGCCACGGACGTTTACAACCAGATCAAGCTATTCCACCCGGACGACATTACACCCCTGCCGATTGATCCGCCCAACCTGAAGGAGTATTTCAAGCAGATTGAGCACGGTTCGAAGAAGCTGCAGGACCTGCTCATCCACATCCTCATCCGCCGCACGCGCCGGCACATTCTGCGCTGGTATGGCTACGCCGGCCACAGCGGCACGCCGTTGCGTGAGCTCTCGGACAGCCAAGCCCAGAAATACTTCAACGGCGAGCACAAGGCCTACGTGATGGTCGCCGGCCGCCACCAGTATTTCCCCAAGCGCGAGCTGGAGACACTGCGCTACAGCATCGAGGAAACCTACACCGGCCTTTACGACGACCTGCGCCAGTACCTCGGACGCCCCGCCGGCAAGCGTCTCGCGCCGAAGCCCGGCACGGAGTTGACTTATGCTCGTTATGGGCTTTGGCACTACGTTCTGCCTGGAAAACAAAACGTGGAGCCCTACCGCAGCTTGCATCGGGCCGGCGTCAACCTGCGCGGCCTGATCCGCGTGATGCTGTTCAAGCGCTTTGAGTCCAGCGTCGAAGCCTTCCGTGAGACGCTCCAACGCCTCCACCGAATTCACCAGCTCTTCCTGGACATGCTGGAAGAGGGCATCGTCCCCGCCGGCGAGGAGTCCCAGCGCCTCCTTTACGAGTCCGACAACTACGAGGATGCCGAGCTGGCGGATCAGCTTCGCGCTCTTTCGGGCCGTTACAAGATCGAGGATTTCAATGCCGATCTGCTGCGCAAACACATCAAGGCGGACCACGACCTCATTCACAAGATGTTGGACTTGGTCAAGCCGATCACCCCCGCCAAGGACGCCAAGCTCCAGGTGCTTCTCGCCAAGCTCAAGAGCGGCATCCCGCAAAAGACCGGCAAGGTGCTCGTCTTCACACAATTTGCCGACACGGCACGCTACCTTTACGACAACCTCAACCCGGGCGGGAAAGCCAAAGACATTGATTCCATTTACGGCACGGATAAAAGCAAGGCGCGTATGGCCGCTCGGTTTGCGCCGTTGGCCAACCCGCACATTTCATTGCGAGAGAGCGATCCCGAGATCCGCATCCTCGTGGCCACGGACGTGATGTCTGAGGGCTTAAACCTCCAAGACGGCGACGTGGTCGTGAACTACGACCTGCACTGGAATCCAGTCCGGCTGATTCAGCGGTTTGGCCGCATTGACCGCATTGGCTCCGAGAACGACACCATCTGGGGGTTCAACTTCCTCCCGGAAACCAAGCTAGACCGTAACCTCGGGCTCATCAACGTGCTCCGCGCCCGAATTGCCGAGATTCACTCGACCATCGGCGAGGATGCTGCCATCCTTGATCGGGACGAGCAGCTCAACGAAGAGGCCATGTTCGCCATCTACGAGAAGAAGAGCGGCCAGTCGAGCTTCTACGAGGACGCCGAGGGCGATTTCGTGGACCTGAACGAGGCGGAGGAGTTGCTCCGCACGATCCGGAAGGAGGACCCGGCGGAGTTCGAGCGGATCGCCAACCTGCGTGACGGCATCCGCTCCGCCCGCGCCGTGTTCAGCGACCCGGCCTTTTACGTCTTCTGCCAGGCTGGCCGGTTTCAGCAACTGATGCTCACTGCGGCCGACGGCACCGTGGCCTCCCGGGACATCACCACGGTCATCAATCGGATCAAATGCGGCCGCAAGGAGCCTGCCGCGCTGTTTCCCGCAGACCACAACGCGCGCGTGATGAAGATCAAGGAGATCTTCGCCGAGGAAGTGAAGCACCGCCTGGCACAGCAACAGTATACTTTGAACCTGACGGTGCAGCAGCGCTATGCGCTACGCGAACTGCGGGCCTTCTACACCCTGGCTGAGGACGACGACATAAAGTCCAAGATCAACGTCTTGGAAGCGGCCTTCAAACACCCGCTCTCCAAAGCGATCAACCGCCAGTTGAACATCATCCGGCGGAATGGGATGACCGGCCAGAACCTGGTCCGGGCGCTCGGGGAGATCTACCTCGAGCACAACATGGCCGAGCACGACTTCCTCAGCCGCATCCGGACCGAAACCGAAAGCGAAGGCGTCCCCCGCATAATGTGCAGCGAGGCGCTGGTGTAACCTCAACAGCAACCTCGAATGCTTCCGGGGGCGATGGGTGTCCAGGCGGCCAGCATGGTGGTGGTTCCCCTGACTGACGGAGCAACCACCAGCCGTCGTAAAGGTTTAACCTAGCAGATTTCTTGGGGTGGGCCTAACAGCAGCAATGCCAACAGCCGCTCACTTCTCCGTAATGCGATAGAGGTACTCGTGTCCGCGCAGGAACAGGTCCTTGCCGACGGCGGCGGGTGAGGCGTCGAACTTCTCGTCGAGCCGATTCGTCGCCAGCACTTCCAGCTTGTCGGACTGCTTGAGCACTACGGTCACACCGTTCCGGCCCGCGAGATAAACCCTGCCTGCTGCCCCGAGCGGCGAGGCATAGACACCCGGCAAGTCCTCCAGCTTCTGCGCATCGAACAGCGGGTCGCCGGCTTTCGTGTCCAGGCACGTGAGCACGCCGGTGTTGACGGCGAAAAAGTAAAGCTTCTCGTTGTAGAGCAGAGGCGAAGGCACATAAGGAGTGTTTTTATTGTGGGTCCAGGCAATGGCGTCGCTGCCAGCAAGATCGCCGGTACGGCCAAGGCGGATCGCCAGCAACGCGTTGCCTTGATAGCCGCTCATGCAATAGACCATGCCGGCGTCGGCGACCGGGCTCGGGATCACGTTGCGGGTCAGCCCGCGACATTCCCACAGCACCTCACCGGAGGCGACGTCGTAGCTGCGGATTTTGCCGGTCGCCGTCACCACAACTTGCGCTTTGCCGTCGCGCTCAATGATCAGCGGGGTGGACCAGGAAGTGTGCTCCTCGCGCGGCTTCTTCCACAGGGTCTTGCCGGTGTTCTTGTCCAGCGCGATGATGAACGAGTTATCCTCATTGTCCCGGTTGACGATGAGAGTGTCATGGTAGAGCGCTGGAGAACTGCCTTCGCCAAAGCCCATCGCCATGCGCATCTTGCCCAGGTCCTGATCCCATTGGGGCTTTCCGTCCAAGTCATAGCAATACAGGCCACGCGAGCCGAAGTAGGCGTAAAGGCGTTTGCCGTCGGTGAGGCCCGAGGACGAGGCGAAGCTGCCTTCGCCCTGGCGATAGCCTTCGTGCGGAACCTCCTCACGGGCCACCTGTTGCCACAGCACTTTGCCCGTCTGACGGTCCAGGCATAGAACTGCGAATTGATAGACTTCTGTCGGCTTGGGGCCCCCGCCGAAGCCGCCTGGGCCTTTGCCCCCGCCTGGACCACCTGGTCTGCCCGGCCCCTGTCTGGGCGGCTCACCGCTCGCCTCGGGCCGGGGGGGTGGTGGCTGCTCACCGGGCTCAGCCGGCTTCGCCTCAACCTTCTTGCCGGTTGGGATTGCGGTTTGGATGAATACCCGGTCGTCCCAAATGATGGGCGTGGCCAGACCACTGCCGGGAATCTTCACCTTCCATTTGACGTTGTTGGTCTCGCTCCAAGTGGCGGGTGGGTCAGCCGTCGGCGCCACGCCATTCTGCAGCGGGCCGCGCCATTGGGGCCAGTTCTCGTTCGGGGCAGAGGCCGCCGCGGCAGCAGCGCCAAAGACGAGGGAGCCGGCCAGGCCGAGATGGAGTGGCCAGTGCTGTTGTTGAATTCGTAGTCTCATATCTCCTGTCAACATAAGCTAAGCTTGGCTTTCCACCGCTTTCACCGCTTGAATGAAGGCCATGACCTTCGCCTTGTCCTTCCTGCCTGGCGCGGCCTCGACCCCGCTCGACACGTCCACCCCATAAGGCTGCGCGCGCTGCACCGCTTCAGCGACGTTCTCGGGGTTCAACCCGCCCGCCAGAAAGATCGGGCGGCCCCAGCCTCGTGCTTCGAGGGCGAGGTCCCAATTAAACGTCTCGCCGGTGCCGCCCAGTTTGCCTGGGGAATAGGTATCCAGCAACCAGGCGTCGGTGGGGTAGTCTTGCAGCGCCCTCAGCGAGGCGGCGTCACGGATGCGAAAGGCCTTCATGCTCATCAAGCCGAACTGCACGCAATAATCCGGGGGCTCATCGCCGTGGAACTGGAGCAGGTTGAGGCCACATTCCCGAGTGGCGCGAAGCACCAGGTCCTCCGGCGCATTGACGAATACGCCTACTTTCATAACGAACGGAGGCAGTTGGCGGATGAGCTCAGCGGCGGCGGGAATGGAGATGTGGCGGGGGCTTTGGTCGTAGAACACGAATCCCAGTGCGTCGGCGCCTGCCTCGGCCGCAGCCAGGCCGTCGGGCAGATTCGTGATGCCGCAGATTTTGACTTTCACTGGCATGTCGTCGGGGCAGCATCCCATGTTTTCGGGCTACGGACAACCGCGCAGTCGCGCGGCCTCTTAGCCCGGAATCTCGGCATCGCTGAGCGCGGCAGGGACGGCCAGTCCCGCTTCCGCACCGGTTCCGCCAAGTCCCCGTGCGGTTGCCAATAGATTGGCAATCCTTCCCTGCTTTGCTTAACCTTTACGTGAGTGAATTCGTGGATGGAGAAATGAACAGAAAGATGTTGCCCTCCACCGCTACTCAGGCATACCCCTGAACTCGCGTGCGCTGGTGTTTCACTGGCTCGGTTTGACCGCACTACAACCGCCTTGCCTTCGTGCAGCTTGCGTGAAGCTGAACGCTTGCACCTGAGGGCATGGCGGGTACATTGCTGGAGCAAGACTACATCGCACACATGGCCGTTCATCTCGACCAAATTGTTCCTTGGGGGCGCTCCTGCAACGAGTATTGCCTGATGTTCAGTCTGTCCGCGCAGAATTTGTCAGGCAGAGTGCTCGACTGTGGCGGCGGCCCCGCCAGTTTCACCGCTGAGTTGTCGGCCTGTGGCCACCGTGCCGTTTCCGTGGACCCAATCTACGTATATTCTGGCTCAGAGATTCGGGCACGATTTGAGGCCATGGCGGAGCCGATGCTGTCTCAAGTTCGGGCTACGCCGGGCGACTGGACATGGAGTTACCATCGCGACCCGGACCGCCTTTTGGCCAATCGTCGTGCCGCGCTGGAGAGCTTTTTGGCTGACTATGAGCATGGCTTGCGTGACCGCCGCTACATCGTTGGCGAGTTACCCTCCCTTCCGTTCGCTTCCGGTTCGTTTCGTCTGGCGGTTTGTTCACACCTGCTGTTCCTCTATTCCGGCTTGCTCTCCGAGGCTTTTCACATTGAGTCGCTGCGGGAGTTGTGCCGCGTCGCGCACGAGGTGCGCGTTTTTCCGCTGCTGACACTCCGCCGCGAGCCGTCGCCGCACTTAGCCGCCGTGCAGGCTGCTCTTGATGCCGAGGGGTGGACCAGCGAGGCCGTTCGTGTGAATTATGAATTGCAGCGTGGCGGGAACCAGATGTTGAGAGTATTTCGAGCATGACTCTGCCGCCCGGTCGGCTCGCCGCGCGCTGGTTAATCGCTAATGCTAGGCATCATTAGCCAATAGAGCATTTTGTGACAATTCCCGTCCAATGAACCGTATGAAACGAAATATTGCGCTCACGCTGGTTGCAGTGGCACTCGCTGCGACAGGTAATTGCGCGTTCGGCTTGAGCCTCAGTCTCCCCCAGCCGGGGATATTCTTTCCCCACGGCTACGACACTAATCGGGCAGATCAGGTGCTTTCCGTTCTCCGCTCCGACAAATTCAAGTATCTCGGCGGATTGACCAGCTACTGGGAGCCAAAGTGGTCCACGACGCTGGTATATGAGGGAGATGCAAAGGCATTGACGACATTTCTTGCCGCTTTGAACGCGGTCAAGGGAATGAGCGTACGACTGACGTTTTCCAGCGACCTTTCCAAGGAGACTGGCAGCGCGCTTCAAGCGGGCAGTTGGTGGGTTATCTATTCCCACACGATGCCGGATACGATTACTGTCCGCATCAATCTGGCGGCTCAGTCTTTGGGCGGCGACAAGTTCGAGTTGCGATTGCCGCAGGCCAAACCATGACGCCTGATGCCTCGGTGCTGGCAGCCGCGCCGGGGGCACCGCCCGACGCTACGCCGCCAGTTGGAGCGCCCTTTGGACGCTGGACGGCGGCATCTTCAACTTGATCTTCGCGGCAAGAGCATCTTGCGCTGGTGACGCCCTAGCCACTCCAGCGCCCACTCCCGCACCCACGATGGCGCGTCGCCCTGGATCACGCGCAACGGGTTCAAACCGATGACCAACTCAGAGTCACCATAGAAAACGTGCACGTGCATTCCAAACGTCCGGTCAATCAACAGCCGTAGGACGATTCCGCAAAACTTCGCGATTACTGGCATATAGGTCGTTTCTGTTTCTGACGCGCCGCCCAACACGACACCGGCCTACTCGAGCCGTGACGTGCGTGAACCAACGGTCCATGTCCGCCAGGTGTGAATGCAAATGGGATGCCAGTGCCCAGCCATCTTGGATTCAGGCCAAATCCGCAGGAAATGACTCACCAGCCCTGTGCGGGCGCGCAACCTCTGCACAGCACTGCGCACGCCTTGCACCCTGCGGCGCACCACGCCTGCGGGAGTAACGGAGCGCGCTGGGCTGGCCTCTGTTGAGGAACGCGCCGAGGGCACCAGAAGTCACAGAGAATTCACCTTGCCGGGCTTGACGCTGCCGGGAGGGTGAACGATCTTGCGCCCTCTATTTTTGAAATGAAAACGCAAACTGGAAGAACAATGGCAAAGAACTCTTTGAAGAAAGCGAACAAGCAAGTCGCTCCTGAAGTGGAAGCGAGGCACTCTGACAGCGCCTATCCGGCTCAGCCACAGGAACTCAACGGTCAACAGCGACGGCTGAAGAATGCGGCGGCGGCGGGAGCCGAAGCCCTGAAATCGTCGGCACCAGCAGCCACCCCTGCCCTGCATCCCACCCCCGCAGCGGTCTCCCCGCCGCCACTGACCCCGCTGGCCGCCTTGTGGCCGACCGCGGCACCCTCGCAGGGAGCATCGAAACCCGCTCAAGCGCCAGCACGAAAGGTTCAAGCGGGACCAGTGAGGGGAGCTGCGCCGCAAGCTTCGCCCGCTCCGGCAGCGCAACCAGCTAAGCTTCCCGTCGAGTGGGAGCCGAGGCAATTGGCGGGGAAGGTGGCGGCAGCCGAAGCCTCGAAGCCGTCAACGCTCCCGAAGGTCAAAGTCACCTTCGTTCTTCTTGACCTCGGTGCAAAGCAGGTGTCGCTTAGCGGCGATTTCAACGGCTGGTCGCCTAACGCAACGCCCATGGAGCGGCATGAGGACGGGCATTGGGAAACGACCGTCGCCTTAGCGCTGGGGCGGTATCAGTACAAGTTCGTGGTGGATGGGCACTGGATACCCGACCCGCACGCCCAGGAGAACGTCTGGAACCAGCACGGCACGCTCAATTCGGTGATGGAAGTCCGGGCCTGATTATCGCGAACGGCTGCTTGGCAGGGGCATGAAGCCAAGGGTGCATTTGCGGAATAGAGAAACGGGGCAGTATTTCGTAGGGCCGAACGGATGGGTCGGGAATTGCGCCCGAGCGCACGATTTTGGCGCGGTCGAGAACGCGGCCCAGTTGGCCCGGACTGAGAAGCTCATCCCTGAGCGCACCTGCTGGTCCACGTCGTCGCGCAGATGGCTTTCCAATTCATTCAAGACATCGGATGCCTTGATGCCTCCGGCAGCCACTTGCCGCCGCCAAGGCCCGAACCCCAGGGTTTTGGCAGGCTGTGGGCCTCTTCAATACGGCATGGCCCAGAGTATCCGAATGATCTCATTGGCCAGTGCTTTCACGTTCTGAGGCGTTGGCACGTCATAATTGTGGTGGGCGGCTTGAAGCGCCTCATTGAAGGCGGCCTTGTACTGCGCGTAGGCGGCATTGACCTGCTCCCGCTCGCCCAGCGTAACGCGTCCCGCGACGACCATATTGCGATAGTCCGTCATCATCCACGACACGTGAACGTCGGTGTCCCTGAGCTTGGGGTAGGGCTGGGACCAGATGGAGGCGCAGCCGCTCAACAGCAGGGCCATCAGGAGAGAGTGTATCGCGCCAAGGCAGAAGACGGGTTCCCTCATAAACTCATATAAGACTGCCTTTGACCGGGTTACTCTGCAACTGGCCCGTTTTGGGGCAATGGCACGGGCGTCCCCGGAGTATGGTTAGGAATGGGGTGCTTGACAACGCTGAGCTTGTTCCGAAAAGGATCAAATGCGCCAAAGTGACTTGCTCAAAGACTTGCTCAAATTCCCGGTTTTTGGGCGCCTTTTCGTGCATATCCTTGCATCTTCCGGCCCTTTACGATAAACTGCGGAACATCGCGGGAATGCCTGATATTGTTGGGTTTCCTCGACTTTGCAGGGCTTTTGCCCCCATAGCTCAAATGGATAGAGCGGCGGTTTCCTAAATCAAGAATTGAGTTTTGCCCCCAAGTGGACACAAGAGGAATCATCAATACTGACGGGCCTGATCTTCACTTCTGACTTGTTCGCGTTCTGCCCCATTCTGCCCTGAAACGGACCCATTTTTGGGCAAACGGTATCAGATCGCAGTATCAGATGGCGGCCTGAGCCACTTTTTTCCAGCCTCGCACTTCATGCCACCCGACGCCAGAATCATTCCAGAGCCGGTTGACGCTTTAGGAACGAGCCATTAAACGAGGAACCCGGCGCTGACTTCCTCCTCACAATCGCCGCCGCCTCTGAACCGCCGCATCAAGCCCACAAATCGAAGCGCCTCTTGCAACGAATGCCACCGCTGCTTTGATGGGAAAATGGATGCTGGTTTGGATGGCGAAGTGGATGGTGGTTTGGACTTGGCTTTGGGTTTGGGCTCGAGCTTGGCGATTCATCTGCAAGTTCTGGTTCAGCCTGGTCCAGTTCAGCATCACCTCCAACGCGGTCAATGAACACCCAGAGGGAATGTGCTGCGGTGACTGATTGCCCTGAACATCCCCACGCCCGCAGCTAAAAAAGAGCCCGGAGACGACTGAGCATTTGAATTGGCCTGGGCTGCTCCCTCAACTGCTGCGTCTTCAAATGCCGTCTCCGAGCAAGATTTCAAGTCCCGCTCCAGCCTGTGTTGTCGTTGATCTTCCCAATACAACCTCACACGCAGAACGCCCTCTTGGCTCTTACTCCTCCAGCCGCATGTAGCTCCCGTCTTCCCACTGCGATTCCAGGTATTTCTTGAACTCGTCCGCAACGTCACCAATCTCGCCGCGTTCGAAAAGCGTCGTAGTCTTCGGGGTGAAATCCGCCAGCCGGACCGTCTTCTGCGTCTTGTTCCCCAGCGCGGCCTTCAATTGCTTCGCCAACGCATGCCTTTCCTTGGCCTCTAGGCCGGCGAGCACCTTGGCTAGATCCTTGTCGCTCTTGGATTCCACTGTGGCGGTTATGCGGAAGGTGCTGGCACATTGCTTCCGCGTTCTGAAGCCGGGCCGGTGGATGTCGCTCTGCTAACGCAAGCGGATCAGAATCTCACCCTGGCTGAGCAGGCAATGCGGGAAGAGGCTGAACGGAGCGAGGCCGGCAAATTGATTGCCGCTCGGAGAAGGGCCGGTTAGAAGTGAAGCTCACGACGTTGGCAGCGCCCGCGAAGACCGTCGCCTTCCGCCCTGCCGCCATCTTCGACCCAGAGATTCAACGCCACTGCTAGCAGATATCCCAGCCACCAGGGGCAAAGTCGATGCGCCATGCCGCGAGCTTACTTGCGTCAGTGCTGGGGTCAATGGCCCTGGCGACTCAGACAGTAAACTCAACGCGTCCCCTATGCCATGGGCGGGCGGAGCGCCCCAACCAGTCAAGGACTGCTCCTGGTGAGCGGTAACTCCGCTCGAGGGTGTCTTGGCGCGCGCGCGATCCGAAGGCCCGCTCGGTGCACCAAATGGCGGCGCCCCGGGTCGCCACGGGCGCCACCAACGTGAAAAAGAATCTCCTGCATCTGGCGATCGTGTGGTTGGCAAGAATCCCAGTCCGCAGCCCGGAGAGAGACATGAGGTCAGAGACCTCCGCAGGAGCGGATCAACTCGGCGGGGGAACTCGTTAGCGTCCAGCCGGTGGGCAATTCAATGACCAGCGGATCGCCAAGCGGTTTCTCGGCAGAGAGCGAGGCGGCTGAAGGGAAAGCGGTCGGCGTCACACGGACGGTTCGGCCGCGAACGGTGATGTCCAGGACCCGCTCGTGCAAATGAATGCGGGTGATAGTGAGTTCTGGCCAATCTCTGGGGAGTTTGGGATCTAGGCGAAGTCCCTCGGCTGACGGACGCAGGCCAAGGAAGCCGTAGATCATGACCTGAGGGACAAGAACGCTTTCGAAGAATTCCTTATCCAGGCCGAGGCCACCCGGGACGTTGCCGCCCTGCATGGTGCCGCGGGAGGGGTCTTTGTAATACGCTCGATACCCACCGGCAGCCTGCGTTTCGTCAAACCAGGTCAGGATTTCCTTCAACCGCGCCCAGGCGTCATCCGCACCTGAAACCTTCAGCCGAGCCATAAGGTCGTGATACGAAAAGCCCAACACGGCGCCACCGTCCTGCACCTGGTAGCCCCACGGGATGGATTCGGGATTGGACCAGCCCCAGTAATAGTAATCAATATTGCGGCGGGTGGTGGAACGGGGCCCGAAACGCCAGTGATAAACATCGGCGCCAGTGGAGGTGTCACCCTCAACGATGCGGCGGCCGGAGATCCAGTCCCGAATGGAACTGGCTTGGTCAGGAGTGACAAATCCATAGTAAATGGCTTCATTATTGAGGAAGGTGAACCCATAATCGTGCATAACACCGTCGAGATCAACAGTGCCGAGGCGGCCGGTTCTGTCGTTCCAAAAACGGCGTCTGCAATAGGCTTTGACCTCGGCGGCGTGGCGGCGAAGATCGCCGCAGTCGAACGCTTCAGCGCCCTTGGCGATGCACCATTGCGGATGCTCGTTGATCGCCTGCTCCAGATCGGCGAGGTCGAGCACGGCGTCGTAGTAGTAGATGCTGGAGAGGGCGTCCTCGCCGCCGAAAGGCAGCAGGTCCCAGTAATTACCCCCAATCCCCTCATTGGGTAAAACTGTTTTCTTGCCATCAACCACGCGGACGCCGGTCCGGCCTTCGTGACCGGGCCAGGTAGTGTAAACGCATCTGCGTCGGCGCGTGTCGAATTCACTCATATTGAAGCGCATGGCGGCCCGGATCCGCCCCATCTGACTGCGCAGAAAGCCGAGATCGCCGGCCCACATGAAGTAATCATGGCAGCCGCGGATGAAATTGGAGTCGTTGATCGTGTGGCGGGTATCGCAAGCGGTGTGGAAGGATTTGATGACCAGAGTCGCGGGGCTGCGGTTGTCGAAATGGAGGCGGATGCCGGTAATGGCACCTTTCCACCCGGGCACGCGGTAAACGGGGATCATGGTGCGGGTTTCACCCACGGAAGTGTTCAGGCCGAGGGCGTCTTCAGGTCCCGCAGGCGATGCGCTGTGAGCTTCGTCCTCAATGCGCGCCGGATCAAAGTAAGCCCGGCACTCTGGGCTAAACTCGGGTTGGTCCTTGGTGGTCCACTCGACGTAACAGTTGGCGCCTTGCAAGCCGGTAGCCCACCAGTTCAAGCGCAGCCATGGGGACGCCCTCGCGTCAACAGAAAAGCCCGGCGGCTGAGCGGTTGCTCCAGCCTGGCTGAGCTTGACGACCAAGCCTTTGTCCGTGATTTCTCCGCAAACGCCCCCAGTCAGAGTCCAGCCTTCCGGCGTAGCCAGCTTGGCATCATAGCCCGGCACACCCGTTCCGCGGAAATGCCAGCCCAGACCGCCGGCTTTGGCCCAGGAGGGAAAGGGCCAGCCTTCGGCATGGGCGAGCCCATCGTGCTGCTGCGTCTGAATGTAACCTTCAGCGTCCATCACCCGGCCGACGAGTGCCTTCACCCACCGTGAGCGCATTTCATTGGAGACGGTGTTAGTGCCGCGTGCGGGCCAGAGCGTGGACATAGGCATCCACTCATCCCAAAGAGGGACCAGCGGCCCGGCCGGCTGGTAGTGCAACCAGAAGAGGGACCGCAGGGAATCCATCTGCTTCTCGGCGCCAGGGACCAGGAACCTGGGGAAATCGTCCGGAACCGTGACAGCCTGAGCCGGCGCGCGGGTAATTAAGCACCCGGAGGCCACCAGGGCGAGGATCATGACTTTGGAGTTGGGCACGCGCATGAAGTGTTCGGTTGAATGCCATGGAAGCAGAGCGAGCAGGAGAATAGAAGCCGGAAATAGGGGTGGTGAAGGGCCGGGTGGAAGTAAGAGCAATACGCGAGCAGGACCGCTTGGAAACGCTCCACTTTACTCCCGATGGCGGTCTGACATGCGATGCGGCAGCGAAGGGATTGGGCCGAGGCGAGGCGAAGCACCAAGGGAAGCGCTCAACGCCGGCCTCGACAGCTCCCTGTTCGTTTGGCTTGAGCGCAACGCTCCCTCGCTGGCGCGCCGCCTGGCTCGCGTGGCGCAAGCTCCGCCGGGCCGACCGCTCCCAACGTCAAGCCCAGCACGAAACCGCACGGATGCAGCGGGAGCGGACCCAGCGTGAATTGCAAGCCCTGCGCGACCCGGAACTGCGCGAGTGGCATCATCGCTTCATCGGCACCGACTCTGGCCTGCAGCGGTTCAAGGACTTCTGGCAAGATTGATCGTCACGCAGAAAATCCATCCCACCGAAAAGTTCGTCAGTATCCTCGCGCCAGGCATGGAGGCCCGACGACATTCAGGCACTGGGCGAGGACGCCTACGGATCGGAATGAGATCGGCAGAGCAGAGGAGGCCCCGGGTGTCACGGCGTCCCTGTTTTGACCTCCATCCCTGAGACCATACCTGCGCCGACGCTCTTGTCGACCTCGCACGGGATCTGTGCCAGGGCAAGGTCGTTGGCTTCGAGCCGAATGCCTTTGCTGGCGGCCCCGGTAACGCGGAGGAACACCCGCGTGTTGTCCAACGCCCGGCAGCCACGTACTATGGCGCCGGCAACCCGGTCGAAACTCATGGCGGGCGCGCTGACGGGCGCGGGGGCCGCCTGGCAGACGATGCCGCTCAATTCGAGCCCGTTGACCTCCTCGAAGTTCAGCGCGCTTTTCCAGGAGTCGAGCGTTGGCCAGCCCCAAAGCACTTCCACGTCCTTGAGCTTAAGGTCCCGGACGCGGCGGAAATCCAGCGCGTGCTGGGCCTGGTCGAAGGGGGCGGTTGGGTCGGTGCAGAGGACGAGTTTGATGTTTTCCAGCCGGAGGCCCTCGAGCCAGTTTTCCGCATGGCCATAAAAGAGCGACGAACCATAGGCGCGAGCGACGATGTTGCGAATCGTGACGTTACGGATGGCGCCGGGCGGCGCTTCGTCGGGCGAGGCACGCTGCGGGTCCAGCTCGCTGATGCGCGCGTTGTGGAAACGAAACGGCTGGCCGTCCCCGGCCCAGAACCAATCGAACCGGTCGCAATTGATCGTCAGGTTCTCGAGTGTCACGTCGCTGATGGACCCGCCAAGAGCGGTCAAGAAGACCACTCCGCGGTTGACGTGGTTGAAGAGCGTGTTGCTCACCCGGACATTTCGGACGCCAGCGTGGTTGCCCTCCGTGAACTTCAACCCCGCGGAAGCCGAGGAGAACCGGCAATTGGTGATCGAGATATTCTCGCACAGAACCGCTTTGCCCCAGATGTCGGCCGAAAAAATGGCGACACAGTCGTCGCCGGTCTCGATGGCGCAGTTCGCGATTGAGACTTCCTTGCAGCCATCAAGGTCGATGCCGTCGGCCCAAACCCCTTCTTTAAGGCTGGTGTAAATGTAAAGACCGTCAAAAACCACGCGCTCGCAGGCGGTGAGCGCGAACGTCCAACTGGAGGCGTGGAGGAAATTCAGGCCCGTCATGCGAACGCCCTTGCACCGGCCCAACCACACCAGGTGGGGATAGACCTCGCGTTTCGGATGGCCGCGCGGCACCGAACGCATCAGGGATTTGCCGAGTTTTTGCATGAGGGTCTTGTGATCGAAGTTCGTCTCGAAGTCGTCGGGGCGCCATTCGTACTCCGCCTGGCCGTCCACGACACCCTGGCCACCGAGGGAAACGTCCTCCAGGTCCTCGCCATAAAAGAGCGCCGCCTTTGAGGCGACGGTTCCGTAGTCGAAAGCCTTGGGGTCGGTGGCAGCGAAGAGCGTTGCGCCCGAAGCGAGCTCGACATGGATGTGGCTCCGCAGATGGAGCGTGCCTGAGGTGTAAAGCCCTGGGGGAAGATAGACCGTGCCGCCGCCGGCCTTGGCGGCGGCGTCAATGGCTTGTTGGATAGCGGCGCGCGTGTCGTCCGTCCGCCGGCCGCTCGCGCCATAGTCCCGGATATTGAAGACCGCTGCGCGGGCGAGGAGAGACGGAGCAAGCAGGGCTAAGGCCGCGAACAACGCCCCGGTAAGACCGCGGGGCGCCCGACGCCGAGGAGGGAATATGCTTTCAGCTGTGCAGGTCATAGGTGGATTCTAGCTCGAAAAACCTCCGCCTGCCAAGGCTGGGGGCACCCCTGGCAGCGCGGGAGCCTGGAAAACACGCCTTGATCGCATGAACCCTTTCAGAAACGCGCGGAGCGGTTTGTGGGAGCCGCGCGACCTGCCGGCGCCAACGAACGCACCCGCTTTGGGTGCATCGGGTTGGGGAACCGCGGGGACCAGGTGCTGGACGCATTTCTGAAACAGCCCGATGCGGAGGTCATCGGTAAGGCTGTGGATTGGGCCGGGGTCTTGAACCCATCGCCGCCATGGACCGGCTAGCGAAACCATAGCGAAAACCTAGCGACAGGTATCGGGCTAGGGGGACAGCGATACGCCCACGCCAATTGGGACAATGCACAGATCGAGTATCACGTTCATGGGCGCTATTCCTCCATCAAGCTGTCCCGGTTGTCCAGCCGGTTCCGCATCCGCCCTGAGCAGCAGTTTTGCCATGCTGCAAAACCAGGTCTCCCGACCAAATCGGTACCCCGCCGCGCTTATGCGGACGACTCCTGTTCGGCTGCGGCGGATTCTCTGCAACCCACATGGACTTGACCAAGGCGGAACAGGGGCCTATAACACCCGACATGAGAACTTCCCTGGGATTGCACTCATTAACCATTCTGGCCCTTCTGGCATCGCATTGGACCCTCGCCGCTGAACCGGACAAGGAAGGGTTCGTCCCTATCTTTGACGGCAAGACGTTGAATGGTTGGCACGCCAGCGCCAAAACCGGTCATAGCAGCGTCAGCAAACATCAATCCGGTGGCCGATGGGTGGTCGAAAACGGCACGATTACAGGCAGCCAGGATATCCCAGGCAACGGCGGCATTTTCATCACGGATGAGACGTTTGGAGACTTCGAGATCATCCTCGAAATGAACAACGATTTCGGCCCGGACAGCGGCTTGTTTCTGCGTAGTACCGAGGATGGGACGGCCTACCAGGCGATGATCGACTACCACACGGGCGGCAATCTCATGGGAATTTACGGTGAAGGCGGGCTCGGTGGTAAACCGGCGGTTATGAATTTTACTTTCACAGACAAGGTCACCGTCATCGTGCAGCGAACGAATACACCGACGCCCCTGCCTGTTTTGGTTGAATCCTGGCCGTATTTCTGGCGTCACGGCCAGTGGAACGAATTACGCGCACGCATTGTCAACAATCCACCCACCATCACGACTTGGATTAACGGGGTCAAGTTCATGGAGTGGACCGAAACCCAGAAGCGCCATCCCGATGCCGGAGGAATCGGTCTGCAAGTCCACGGCGGCGGCGATTTCACCAAGCAATTTGTCAGATACAGAAATATCCGGGTAAAGAAGATCGAAGTTGGGCACTAATTAACCGCAAAGCGTGGCGCAGAGCTGGCCCGTCTCGAGTCAGGCCCGCTTTCCTCGCCATAACTTCTTGTGGGTTGGACCGTATTTGTCCAATGCTCCCTGCCACAATCCCCTCATGAAACTGAAATTCTCTCCGCTATTCAAAGACGAAGGTGAGGCCATTGCGTCGTGGGGTGAGGCGCAGTTGATCAAATATCTGGACGGCAAGGTTGAATTGAAAGGCGGGTCAAAAAAGGATCGTCTGGCGGCGCACGAGTGGATTTCTCTGTTTTGGCATGAAGCGGTGGTGCGGGAGAGCTAAACGAGGCATTACCGCTACGACGGCCCGCCACACCCGAAGGTGCTTGCAGGCCGTGCAGGACTGGCTTGTTCGGCCAGTTCGGCTGCCTCGTAACGTGCCATCAGGCTTGCAGGGCCGGGTGCAGGTGTCGGAACAGTGCGCATTCTTTCGGCTCGGAGGTCGTGTACGGTGTTTGCAGCGTTCGCAAAAGTCGGTTACTGTCAGCAATACCCGGCAACCGACTACACACATCCGGGTAATAGACCGTCAAAGAAAGGCAAAGTGAATATGGGCGACAAGTCTCCGAAGTCCGTACATAAGCAGGCAGCACAGAAGCAAGTCAAAGCCAACGCGGCTGCCCAGAAGAAGCAGCAAGCCGCCGCCGCGAAGCAGGTTGCAGGTAAGAAATAGCGAGGGGCACTGAGGGTTCCGACCGGGTACGTTGCCGGTTTTGAGCGGAGCCGCTGGCGACCGCCGCCAAAGTCATCCGGCGCTTCATCTCCACTGGATGTGTCTCGTCGCTGATCTGACCGGCGCAAACCGGGCCGCCTTGGATTTCGCTATTGCCCACGGCATCCCGCGCGGCGGCTGGTGCACGAAAGGCCGAGCAGTTTATTCGTGGCCGCCGTGCTGGCGCAGCAGTTCCGCCACGTCCTTGTGTTCCCCAGCCACCGCCATGTGCAAAGCCGTTTCGCCGTCGGTGTCCGTGGCATTGACCTCGACTTTGTTGGCCAGCAACAATTCCGCCACATGCTTGTAGCCCTTAGCCGCTGCCATGTGCAAAGGCGTCTGGTCAACCTTGTCCGTGGCATTGACCTCGGCTTTGTTGGCCAGCAGCAATTCCGCCACGTCCTTGTGGCCCCGATACGCCGCCCAGTGCAAAGGCGTATAGCCGTCGTTATTCTTGGCATTGACCTCGGCTTTGCTGGCCAGCAGCAAGGCCGCCACGCCCTTGTAGCCCCAATACGCCGCATAGTGCAAAGGCGTCTGGCCGATGCTGTCCTTGCTGAAGACCAAGTCAGGATTGTCTTTGAGCAGCGCCTTGACCCTTTCCAAGTCGTCATTCCGAGCCGCGTCATGAAAAGAAGCCGACTGGCCGTGTACTGCAACCGAGTGCGACTGAGGAAGTGTCGGTTGTGGTGGTGTGGCTGGTATTGGGCGGGTAGAAGTGGGCGGCGGCTTAGAAGCGGCGGACGGCTGGGTTAATTCCCTTTCGGCAATATCAGCCTTTGGCGATTCCTTGACGCCGAATAGTTTCTTCCAGAAGCTCATGGTGTGTTTCGGGTTAGATGGCCGCGTCATCAATCTCGCCGCCGAAGCCGAGGCTGCTCCGCGCCAGCACGGCCCTGTGGAGGTCTTTTTTCAAAATCTGCAACGACTCCGCCCTCGAAATGATGGCCCCGTGCTTCATGCTCTCACAATCTCTTATCCGTAAGGATGCCGGGAGGTGGCCGCTTCGGCAACCGGCATCCGCATCGAGGCGGGCTGAAGCGATACCCCAACTCCATGCCCACCGGTGGCATCCTCACACCCGCTCCGCAGTCCGTCTCGGCTCGTCCCTCGCTCCGCCTCGACTGCCCCGCCCGTTCCGGCTCACTGACCTGAGGGCAGCACCGACCGGAACCCGAAGTCGTCGTTGTAGTCCGCCGCGTAGCTGCTGCCCCGGCCCGCCGTCCGGCAGTAGTCGGCGTTGCCGCTCCAGTTGCCGCCCCGCAACACACGGTTGGAGCCTGACGCGGGGCCACGTGGGTCAGTGCCTCCAGCATACGGCGTCCCATACCAATCCCAACACCACTCAGAGACATTCCCCGCCATGTCGTATAGCCCACACCCGTTCGGCGCAAAAGACCCCACAGGACTCGTGTAGGGGGCCACTCCGTTCGCGAAGGCTGCGTTGAAGCCGGTCGGTCCCAAATCGTAGGGAACGCTGTTCGTGTTTCCATAGTAGTTGGCTAAACTTTCAGAAATGACGTTGCCCCACGGAAACCGTTGCCCACTCAACCCGCCCCGCGCCGCCTTCTCCCACTCTGCCTCCGTCGGCAACCGATAGCCCTTGGCACTCCAGTTTACAGAGGGGGTGAGCTCGCCGTTGGTGTACACCTGAGTCATCCCCGCATCCGTATAATACACCGGCGTCTTTCCCGCCTGCTGCGACCGCGCATTACACCACTTCACCACGTCATACCAATCTACCCTCTGCACCGGATGATTGGCCGCCTTGCCCGAACCGGCATGGACGAAGCCATATCCGTGGTTCGTGGCCCAATTATAGACCGATTGCCACTGACGGTAGCTCACCAGATTCGTGTCCATGTAAAACGCCGATACCGTCACGCTAATGGGTGGCGTGGCATTTCTGATGTTATCCAGACTGTCCCCCATCGTGAACGCACCGGCGGGAATGAGCGCCATGCCCGAAGGGATGGCCAGCGAGGCCGCCGTGGCCGCCGGGATGGCGTTTGGTGTGGAGGCCGTGCCTTGGGCGAAGGCGGTTGAGGGTTGAAGGCTGAAGACCGCCAGCGCGGCGAGCGCCAGCCAACCGGTGATTCGTCTGCCAAGAGCCAATGACGTTTTCATAGGTTATCCGCAGAACAAGACTGCGGGACCATCCGGTCGAACACGCGCTCTAAAACTCCTGTCCACGTATGAATTAGAGCATATTGCTTGGACGGAGAGCGAGGATTTTTGCCCCCGCCCCACCGGGCCTCACTTCAGCCAGACGATGGTGATGCCCTCGTTGGTTGCGCCCAAGTCCGGGTCGCCGCGCAACTCCGGCACCGCTTCCAGCAGAGACAGCACCGTCTCGTTGAAGATGGAGAAGTCCTCGCCCGCGATAAAATCCTTGATGACCCCTTCCTTCTTGCGCAGCCCGAACGATTTCCGCAACCCGACGCAGAGCCTGCCGCCAGTGCCGGACGAGCCGTACCCGTGTATTACTTTCAGCACTCGTGCCCCGGCACGCTCCGCCTGCTTGATTTCTTCTATGACCAGCCGCCGCGCCTCGTCGAGGGTGGGCAGCCCGGCTTCCACGTTAAAAGTGCGGATGGCGCTCATTCGTCCTCAATCGCAAGGTTGGCAATCTCCGTTGGCATCCTTCAACCCTTCCCGCAGCACTTTTTGTATTTCTTGCCGCTGCCGCACGGGCATGGATCGTTGCGACCAATCTCCTGCTGCCGGGGCACCGGCTGCGGGGCCAGGGAACTGGCGGGCGAGGGCGGCTCGGCATCGAACGGCAGCCCGAAATGCTCAAAGACCGCCTTGCTCCGGTCGTAAATCCCGCGCTCGCACATCTGACCCCGGTCGCACATGGCGTCCATCGGCATAAAATCCCGCTTGATGAACTTCAGCAGGTCGAACGGGTCACCGCATAAACGCCCGATAGAACCGCGCTGGCTGGCCGACTCCGCCAGAATCAAGGAACAGATACGGGCTGGCCGACAAATTGGTCAGGGAAAGCAGATTGACCCAGTTGGTGCCCGCACAGTCATTGGTCACGTTTTCGGTGGTCGACCCGCAACATTGCTACCACCGCAAATGAAGCGACAATACACGGGAATATAGCTACGCAACGCCCCCATCGCTGCGCCGCCGCCGCAAACAGGAAACTGAGCACCATCGGCAATGAAAACAGAACAGCAGTGAGCCAACGTGTCCGAAGGGCCACCGCGCCGAGCCACGAGAGGATGACAGCCACAGCCAACGCCCCGCCCACACTCGCAGCCGAGAGACGTGCCGCGCAGATGCCGTAGCCGCTCAACATCATGCCGAAGATGCAGCCCAATACTAGAGCTAAGCCTCCCACGAGGATTGCAAAGAACTTGGTCATGCCAGTATGCGTGGAATGTGGCCCAGCCATCCAAACCGGAACCACCGCCGCCCGAAGCCATGCGCCGACCAAGGCCGGGAGCAGCGAATCTCCCACCGCCGCCGCCGAATGTCCCCCGGCCAAGGCGGGTGAATCCGAGGGCCATTTGAAATTCCTTCAACCACAAACTGAGACTGGCACCACCGCGCCCGCCCGCCAAGTCTGAAATCGGCCCTTGCCCAACCTCCAATCGCCCACGCGGCATCTCCGGCACAGGCGGTCCAGAGTCGCCGGTGGGGCGGGTCGAGTTGGGCACGCCGTAAGAGGCTACTGAGGCACCCATAAGGGCATACGTGCGCGACCGCCGCCGCGCTGACGACGAAGGAGGGCGTCGAGAAGTATCTGGGCAGCGGGATGGTCAAGGGCATCGGCCCGGTGTACGCCAAGAAGCTCGTGGACAGGTTCGGCGAGCGCATCTTCGACATCATCGAAACGGAGTCGGCCCGCTTGGAGGAACTGGACGGCATCGGCCCCAAGCGCCGGAAGCGGATCAAGGACGCGTGGGCGGAACAGAAGGTCATCCGCAATATCATGGTGTTCCTGCACTCTAACGGCGTGAGCACCAGCAAGGCCGTGCGCATCTACAAGACCTACGGCGAGGGGGCCATCGAGAAGGTGCGCACCGACCCGTACCGGCTGGCCAAGGACATCCACGGTATCGGGTTCAAGACCGCCGACCAGATTGCCCAGAAGGTGGGCATCCCGCACGACTCCATCCTCCGGGCCTGCGCCGGGCTGAACCACGTGCTGCTGGAGGCCACCGGCCAAGGCCACTGCGCCCTGCCGGTGGAACTGCTCAAGGACGAAGCGGCTGGTATGAAATGGGCCACGGCCCCTACGCAGGCTACCGCATTGTTGACCAAGTTCCAGCGGGCTTCTACTCTCGTGAGTGGTGTGTCTATGCCGCCAAGGCCCACGGCCTGACGATCGCGGAGTACCGCAACGGCTGGCACATCCTGTGAAAAGCGCCGAGCAGATTGTAAACAATGTGCTGGAAGCACAGCCCCAGCCGCCGTTCGATTACCCGTACGACAAGGTGGCAGCCATCGCCAAGCAGTGGTTTCGGCGGAACGCCGGGCAGGTGGCGCAGGACGACCTCGGCGACGAAGTCGGCTTTCTGATTTACTTGGAGCAGGGCAAGGTCAGAGCGGGCGCTCTGGCTTTTGGCCGAGGCTCCGAGGTTGAGGTGCCCGACCCACCGCCGGGCACCCACCTCTTGGCCATGCTCCACACGCACCCGACCTGCTCCGCCGAATTGAGCGTCTTCGACTGGGACGAAGGCCAGCAAGCCGCCAACAAACTGGGCCACACCTTCATGATGTATGTCGTGGGTCTGGACGACGACGGGGAAGGCATGACAATGGTCGAGCAGGAGTTTGAGCCGGAGTGAACGCCAAGGCCATCATCCAGCACCTGCACGAAGCCGATGACCCGATCGACGGCATTGACCCTCAACGCTACGTCGATGAGCGACTGGAACGGCAGGAGACGGCGGGGGCGCAATTTGACCGGACCAATGCGGTCAATCAGCCCGGCCATTGGCGGGTCGGCTCGGAGGTGGGCCAGTGCGCGTTTGCTCACCGGGCGACTATCACGCTTTCGCAGAGAGGACGCAAGGAAGGTAACCCTTGCGCATAGCTCAGTTGCTGCCGGACAGCGCCTGCTCATGCCAGTTGGCCCTGCCGGGCCAGCAGGAACGCCTTGGCTCCAATCCGGCAACAGCGCCTCATGGTACTGGGCGCTCAGCCGAATTGCGAGTTGTGGTGTGGAAAATCTCGGACAATCGCATTGACACACAACCCAAGCGGCACATAGTCTATGACTCAAAGTCACCTTGCGCGTTTGCCCGCAGACTTCCGCCTGCGGCAAGCAGGTGACCAATCAAACACCGAACAGAAAGGTCAGCAGAATGAAAGCAAAAGAGCAATTCGCGTTGGCACTAAGGGTCATTGGGGTATTGGGCATTATCTACGTCCTGCGGACGTTTGTAAGGAATTCGCTGGCTGGGGGCATCATTCTGGTCGTCGAAATGGCGTGTGCGATCATCGGGCTGTATTTGATTCGCGGGGCACCGCAGTTGGTGAAGTTCGCGTATCCTGAATCGACGGCGGAACCGCCCGAAAAGACGAGTGCATAATTCGACGGTCGAACCCGAACGAAACCGCAGGGCAACCGGCATGAACTGACCTGCGGCGGAAAGGTGGATTTTGCACTAAACACCCGCAGGGCAGGTTTTGCCTGTGCTTGAACCGGGGTTCACTGGGCATCCGCGAACTGAACGTCCGGCTCCAGACCGAACTGAACCCGGCCCGCGCCGACGAGCCGGTCGTGGAGAAGTTCGGCTGGCAGTTCCGGCCAAGGGATAAGGTGATCCAGACCGAGAATGATTACGACAAGGACGTGTTCAACGGCGACATCGGCCAGATTCTGAAGATTGACCCCGTGGAACGCGAGGTCACGATCCGGTTTGACCAGCGCGAGGTCGTGTACGACTACGGCGAACTGGACGAAGTATCGCTGGCCTACGCCATCACGATCCACAAATCGCAGGGGTCGGAATTCCCGGCGGTTGTCACGCCGCTTGCCATGCAGCAGTACCTGCTCTTGCAGCGCAATCTGGTTTACACAGGCGTCACGCGGGGAAAGAAGCTGGTGGTGCTCATCGGGCAGCGGAAGGCGATGGCGATGGCGGTCAGGAATAACCGGACGGAGCAGAGGTTTTCAGGGCTGCTGGCGCGACTATCTGCGGTTACGCGACTATCGGCCATTCGAGGTACAGCGCCGCAGCCTGCTCCATCACGCGGTTCAGGATGAAGTCAAACTGGTCAGCCTTCACGGTGGCGTTATCTTCCGCATCGCTAATCGTTCGCAGCGACAATCACCATAGCACGATGGCGTGATTCCCAAAGTCGCTGTTGACATCCCAGCCCCGCAGATGTTTCCATTCGTGCAGACTGTATGGCAGAGATTCTTTCAGACCGCCAAGTGAAGGGTCTCCTTGGTTCTGTGATTCAAGGGGCAGATGAAAAACTGTTGAATCCCAATGGCATCGAGTTGCGGCTGGGGGACAGAATTCGCTTCATTTCCACCGGGGAGGAAAAGCGGATTCCAGCAGGCCATTTTGTGAAGGTCGCCCCCGGTGAGACGGTGATTATTGCGAGCCTGGAGCGGGTGGATTTCAGAGAGGGAACAATTCAGAAGCATTTCCCCGATTGCATGTTGACTGCATTTGTGACGCCCACCACAACGATGATGCGCGAGGGAATTATGCAGGCCGCGACCAAAGTCGACGCAGGATACAATGGCAATTTGAATTGGGGATTTAGGAATAGTTCATTCAAGGACTTCGTGATGCAGCACGGCGAGCCGCTTTTCAAACTGACCTTCTTTTTGCTGAAGGGGGACGAGGTGCCCGAAGTCAGCTATGGAGAAAAGCCAGAGCACAAGTATCAGAACACAGATGGCATCAAGCTCTCGGCACGGCGGTTGCCAGTGGATATTCCAAATAGCAAGGTGGTTTCTTCTTCTTTTGAAAAACTCGACCCCAAAAAGCAATTACGTGAAGCTGGACACCCGTTTACGTATATCGGCTCCGAGTTGATTCAATTGCAAGGGAAGTTTGAACTAGTGTCCAGCGGTGTGCAGGCATTGTCGGGCAAGCTCGATGAGACGAAAGCTTCACTCTTGGACAAAGTGGAGTCGATTTTTCAGAAGAAATTCCTCTGGGCAGTCACGCTGTTTGCCGGGATAATTTCCTTTTTGTATGGCGCACTGGGATTTTTGCAAAAGACCTCGCTCACATCCGGGGGGATTCATGTTGTGGCGGCCTGCGTGGGAATTGCTCTGCCCGTGTTCGGCTGGTTTTTGTGTTTTGGAGGAAGGCGTAAGGGGAATTGATGAGCCTAGCCAGGGCCGGAGCAGCCAAAACAGCGAGTCGTCAAAAACCGGGGGCGGAGGTTGGCAGGAAGCACGGCAGAATAGAGTGAACCGTCAGGCGGCTTCGATTATCTCTTTGAGCTTGGCAAGCTCCTTGTCCACCAGCGCCGTCTGCTCGTCAAAAAACGCGTCCGTAAAGGTCGGCGGCTGGAAGAAGGTCATCATGAACAGCGAACCGGAACCGTTGGGCACCACGCGGGCCGGGACGGTCCAGCGGGCCTCCGGGGCAAGAAAGTCATGGTCGAGAATGCCCGTTGCCGCCTGCGGGCGGATGCGCCACTGCCGGGTCGGCGGGCGGCGGGTTTAGCTGGGTTTGGTAGGGCTGACCGGTTCGCTGGGCTTCGGCCAGGGCGTCGTAGATGCGGAGGATGGTTTCCTGGGTGCGGAAGTTGCCGTGGGCGGCGATGTCCTTCCGCTTCACGATGGGGAATCTCAATGTATCCGGCCTCAAACCCGGCCCGGCACAGCACGGCTCCGAGAGTCTGGCCTCTATGACTTTGCGCACGGAGAGTTCCTCTGCGAAGATGATTCAGTTTCCAGTGCCATCCTTCTTTTCCAGGCAGCGCGAATTCAATCACGGTCAGTTCACGTTCCAGTTCAGGCGGCAAGACCATACGGCAACCCAGGATGATCAGGGTCTTGGATTTGGTCTTGGCCATCTGCAGCACGTCTTTGAGCTGCCGGATGAGGATGGGGTTGGGGTCTTGGAGGAAGAGGTGAAAATCCCTGAGCAGAATCAGGGTTTTCTCCTTCAGGTCCCTTATGGCGGTCAGGGCTTCCAGAGGGTCGTTGGCGGAGTTGTTGGTGGCTTTCTGGGTGTCAACAAGCCCATCCACGACCGACCAGAAGACCAGGTTGTATTTGAGTTCTTGGGCGATTCGGGTCATTTCGAGAGCGACCCGTTGTTCTTCGTGCGAGACCAGATAAAGCCCAGGATAGCCCGCACGGATGTAGTTGATGATCTTGGATTTGATATTTTGTTCCTTTCTTGTGGTTAGCGTTTGCGAATTGATTTAGGGTCACAAACAGACGACCTTGTGGGATGGATGTTTGCGTATTTGTGGCCAGTGGTTTGAACTATGAACTTTGCCGTGGAAACTATTCGTCTGAGGAAACGCCTGATGCATGACGGTTTTTGGGCTGGGTGGTCTAAACCCTTGATGAGCACCATGCGGCGCAATCAAAGATGTGTTTCAGGCCCACTTCACGCCGGCGGTTTCACCCGGGTTGAACTTCTGGTGGTCATGTGCAGCATTGCCCTCCTGGCTGCAATGCTCCTGCTCGCATTGTCCGCTACAAAAAGAAGGGCGCAGGAAACGAGGTGTCAGAGCAATGTTCGGCAGTTGACGCTGGCCAGTCTCATAAATGCCGACGCTTCCGGGTCTTACGCAGCTTACGGCAACTCCAACATTCCGAACCTTTTCTGGATGGGCTCTAATTACGCCAAAGTGGGGAAGATCTTAATCTGCCCTGCGACACCGACCCCCTCGCCGGTCCCTCCACATGACGTTTGGGGCGCGGCCGATCGCGCCTGGGTTTGGGGCGATGGCAAGAGCCCGAATGATATCGTTACTAACCCTGTCGCGGGCAGTTATGCATTGAACGGATGGCTTTATGACACGGCCACGTTTGGCGGCGCGGCGCATCCTGAGTACATGATGAGCAAGCAATCGCCCATTCAGAAGCCATCTCAAACACCGGTATTCGTCGATGCCATGTGGGTGGACCTCTGGCCTTTGGAAACCAATCTGCCGAGCAGGGACCTTTACAATGGCACCATGGAGACGGGAATGACTCGCTGCACGATCGCGAGGCATGGCGGGATCGCGGCGAACGCGCCACGCAATTTCGACATCAACCAGCGACTTCCCGGTTCGGTGACGCTCGGCATGGCGGACGGCCATGTGGAGTTGGTGAAGTTGGAGAATCTTTGGAACTACTCCTGGCATTTGGACTGGAAACCGCCCGCCATACGACCGCGATAAGTCCATTTAGGCGAGCAAGTGTGGTATTCGTTTGGGGAATGGCCGCTGCGTGAGGGTTCCTGGGTAGGGCGGTCTATATCGATGATGAGCACCGTAAGGCGCAATCGAAGATCCTGTTCATGCAGAGTTCATGCCGGGGCATTCACCTTGGTTGAACTGCTGGTGGTCATCGCCATTATCGGCATTCTTGCTGCCTTGCTGCTGCCAGCTTTGATCAATGCCAAGCAACGAGCGCAACGGATCCAATGCATCAGCAATTTACACCAAATTGGTCTCGCCTTAACCGGATACCTCACGGACCACCACCTTTATCCTGAAAATTGGTTCTTTAAATTGGAGCTGGAGATGGCCCCTTCCTCATCCCCAACAGAGTGGTCCGGTGTATGGCGTTGCCCCGCAGCACAATTTCGCATCGGACCCCCGTTCAAGAATTATTACGGTTACAATGCTTTCGGGGTCCTCAGTGTAGGAAGCCCGACCAACGCACTTGGCCTTGGAGAATACTACGACCCACTTTCGGGCATAGAAATACACCTGTCTGAGTCGCAAGTCGTCGTGCCAAGTGACATGATGGCGATGGGTGATAGTTTTGTCGGTGCCGCGAACTTCATGCGCGAGCCGGTGAGCGACCTGTTAAGATATGGGAACACCCTCTCACGCCATCAGGACAAAGCCAATGTGCTGTTTTGCGACGGTCACGTTGAATCGCCAAGGCTGGCCTTCGTCTTTGATAACACAAGCGATGCAGCTCTGGTCCGCTGGAATCGGGACCACCAGCCGCACCGAGACCAGATTTCACCCTAAGCGACTCGTCATTCCCTATCTTTTCGGTCTGTTTTGTCGTTTGGTCGTTCGGTTTAATTGAGTTACAAGTTTCGATGCTCCCACTCCAAGCAGGCGGATCTGGACCTGGCGAAGAAGCGAACCTTGCCTTTCCGGTCCTTTACCTCCCATTGCTGCGTCGTGTTGTTGAATTCCATGTTGCTGGCCCGGGTGATTTCAAGCCGGCCGAGTTCATGTAAGGGAATGGCGTCAGTCCAAAGACATTGAACTGTGCCGTTGGGGTTAAATGAGATTTGGGTGTTCATGTTGGTGTGTTTGGGGTTTGAGTGCTCGCTGGAGATCGGGCATTACGGTTTGACAGGGGGCGAGAAAGGGACTTACTGACTAGTCTTTAGCATAGATGACAGTTGCAGCACAAAAAAAGGACTGGACGAGTTTGCGGTTGGTTTGGATCTTTCTGAGGTCTTGCTCTACCCGCTTGCGTAGCGACTCATTCTTCT
>Ga0326727_10004661_pt1 | contig 40684 bp, 33 predicted proteins | sample MB2enrmetagenome_FD_207643 | JGI IMG/M metagenome (GOLD analysis project Ga0326727, IMG submission 207643) | Lab enriched peat soil microbial communities from McLean, Ithaca, NY, United States - MB29MY | ecosystem: Environmental > Terrestrial > Soil > Wetlands > Peat | place: USA: New York...
GGGTGACACCTATCTTCCCTTGTCTCGACTGGACGCCCTTTTTCTGGCAGCCTCTATCTCCCGCACGCGATTCACAATGTTAGAATGATATTTTTCTGGATTGATATTTATATTATTAATTTTTCCGCAATTTTTTATATTTATATTAATTGTTATTTCATTTATTTTAATAATTTTTGATTCATTTATATCTCCAGACATTATATTTTTTTTAAGTTCTGCAAGTGATTGTTGAATGGTTGATGGTGAATAATCCAATATTGCAACAGCTTTCATTTGTCTATTTTGATCTGTTATTTTTATTTTCTCTCTGAGAACGTATATATTTTGCCTGCCTTGTTTTTTTATTATTACATATTCCATTTGCGCAAGTTTTTTTAAATGTCTTATGACCTGGCTTTTGGAAATGTTGGTTATTTTACAAATCAATTCTATTTGCGGTGAACTTATTCCTGTTGACCAATTGATAAATGATTTGATTGTGCAGTATATTAAAAATGCTGAACCGCCCATTTGGGCAGCATCACCAGATTCGATCATGTGCTGGAAAACGTGAAACCAAGTCGTTTCAGCTCGTAGTTGCGACATTTCAGTCGAAGGGAGGTTGAACGGGGCTTGGGCGAGCCTCATACCTAATACCCCTCGATGAGCGTTTTTATATCGGATACCCTCCAGGCCGAAACGCGAGCTGATAATTTGACTGGGGCAGGATAGCGGCCGTCCTTGACGCCCGCCCACCAAGCAGATTTTGAAATTGGGAAAATTTCCAGGACTTGGCGTAAACGCAAAAAACCGAATTCGGGGAGTGAAAAAAATTTGCGGTCCATGGCGGTGCTCCTTCATCCGAGGATATTTGCCATGGTCTATCTAAAACAATTAATTTGTTGTCACGCCAGCGAAGTCACGACATGGGTGTCATGCAATTGTCAATACTTGACATACTTTTATGCATTCTGAAGTCCTGTCATGATAGCGAGAGAAAGTAGAATCATCTAGTGAACACCGATCAGGATATTTACCGATAAATTCATTATATGCGTTCCGAATTGTCTTCTTTTTGCATGAAATGTTGTCCCAAGCCCAAATTCCTATTGCTCTGGAAACATTATGTTTAGGGTCGTATCCAATTGGGTTGTTGGGATCTGTAGTAAATAATTCATTAAGAACTTTTAATCCAACCCTGTACTCTTTGGGTATATTATTTAAAATTTCATCCGAAATGTCATTATTCATGCTAGCTCGTGCTAGATAAATGAAATTCATGACAAATTTTTTAATAAACCCTAATGGCTTTGTGCAATCAATAACCATCTTTACCAGCTCTGGCTTATCATAATATGGTCGCTCAATATATATAGGACAAACATCTTTAGATATTATTTCAGAATATACAGGGTAATCATCAGTTTTTGAAAACTCTATTATCTCTTCCGATTTCGTAGGATCTAGCAATCCCTTTCTTGGTTTATGCTTAAATTGTTCTTCGATTATTCTGCAGCTATCCACTAATTTAAACGCCGCTTCTCGTTGGTTTAAATTCTCATAGTTATAATCTGTACCGATTTCTTGCTCGGATTGCTTAAAAGTATTGTATAGACTTACAAACACTTCATTTCTTCTTGTGTATTCAGAAAACCAAAAATGGTATCCCAATACCCATTTATAATAATTTCTAAGGCTTTCTGTATCTTCACTGAACATACATACCTTCTGTGTTCAATCACATAATTTTATAAAAAATTAAGCTCTTTTTTTATCAACCTCTCCACAAATAGCAACAACCTTTGTTCCAGACTTGAGCCCGTCAAGGTAATCCGCCCAAGCCTGCATCATCTCCCGGCGTTCAGGCAGGTATTCGGCGTAGTTGTAGGCCGCCCGGATGGAGTTTCTTTCAGCGTGGGCAAGCTGGCGCTCGATCCAATCCCGGTTAAATCCGAGTTCATTCAAAAGCGTGCTGGCCAGACTTCGGAAGCCGTGCCCAGTCATTTGCTCCCGAGAGTATCCCAATCGCCGCAAGGCCGCGTTGACGGTGTTTTCGCTCATTGGCCTGGCCCCGGTTCTCTCGCTTGGGAAAACGTAGCGGCCCGATCCTGTCAGGGGGTGAATCTCTCGCAAGATGCCTAGGGCTTGCCGGGATAGCGGCACGATGTGTTGCTCGCGCATCTTCATCTTTTCGGCGGCTATGCGCCATTCTTCCTTGTCCATGTCGATTTCCGCCCATTCGGCATGGCGCAGTTCACCGGGGCGGACAAAAACCAGCGGGGCAAGGCGTAGGGCGCAATACGTCGCCAGACTTCCCTTGTACGTGTCGATGGCCCGCAAGAGTTCCGTCACTTCCTTGGGGTCCGTGACCGAAGCGTGGTGTTTTTCTTTTGCCGGGGGGATAGCGCCTTTCAAGTCGCCGGAAATGTCCCGTTGCGCCCGGCCCGTAGCTATGGCGTAACGGAAGACTTGTCCGGCAAGCTGAGTGATCCGGTGGGCTGATTCGATAGCGCCCCGCGCTTCGACGCGTTGGACGGCTGTCAAGAGTTCAGGGGCGGTCATCTCGGCAATCGGGCGAGCGCCAAGCCAGGGGAAAAGGTTTTGTTCAAACCGCTTGATGGTGTCATTGGCGTATCCTTCGGTCCAGTTAGGCTTGAACTTCGCAAGCCACTCCCGCGTTACGGCCTCGAATGTCTCGCCCTCAACTTTGACTCTTATCCTTGCAGCTTTACGAGCTTCGCCAGGGTCAATGTCGCGAGCAAGCAACTTACGGGCATTAGCGCGGCGATCCCTTGCGTCTTTTAAGCTAATATCCGGCCATAAGCCGAATACAAGTCGCTTTTCCTGACCGGCGAATCGGTATCGGAACCTCCAGGACTTTCCGCCAGTGGGCAAGACCTCAAGGAAAAGGCCGCCTCCATCGGTCAGCTTGTAGGCTTTATCTTTGGGCTTGGCGTTACGGACTTCGATTTCCGTCAGGGGGCGGGTGGTTCTCGGCATGTGGACACCTCGCAAGGACAGCGGTTTTGGGCAGGCGTGATTTTAGGGACATCGAGTCAACTAAGATGTGCCAAGACTTTCGGCCGGTGTCCCTAAAAGTTCCTTTTGCGCGCCCGATGTCCGCAGCAATGTCCCTAAAAAAGGCGGATGTCAATGGACCAAAACGGACAAACCCGGACCATCAGACCCGGGTTTGCGTTGAAATGATTGAGTTTTTGGATTTCTTCGGATTTCGCTGGACAATCAACTGGTGGAGGCGGGGGGAGTCGAACCCCCGTCCGAGAATGTCTCACGCAAGGCGTCTACAGGCTTAGGCCGGAATCCATCTCACTCGGGGAGCGCCTTCCGGCCGGGCGTCCCAAAGCCATTCCGCCGTTTTCTTACCTTCCTCCGGGCGGAAACAGAGGTCGGCCAGTCCGATGGTGTCGACGCTCGGGTCCGGCTTATCGCACGTGGGCCGGTCGAACGCTGGCCGCGCTAAGCGGCCAGGGCGTATTCGTAATCGTTGGCGATTATCAGTTTGCCGCGTTTTAACGAGGCCTCGCGGCGCCTCGGCCTGCAACCTTGAGGTCGCCATCCCCGTCGAAACCGGTGCGCCCCCCAAGTCAACTCCTTCCAATTATAACCAGAAACGCCACGCCGTCAAGGCCGCGCGCTCAAACCGAAGGCGATGGCGCTGCGCATTTTTTTCATATTTCCCCCTAAACCATTTTTCAAAACGTCCGATCAGGGCTGCGTGGGACGGGGCCAAGGCGCAACGGGCGCGGGCAAGTCCCAAATGCAAGGATGCATGGCAAATTCAAGGAGGAACGGAAATGTCTCTGGTAATCAATCACAACATGATGGCCATGACGGCCACCCAGAACCTGGACTCGGCGTACAAGTCACTCGCCAACGCCACCAACCAGCTGTCATCGGGCCTGCGCATCAACCAGGCCTCGGACGACGCAGCCGGCCTGGCCGTGCGCGAACTCATGCGCGCCAACATCTCCACACTCAACCAAGGCGTGCGCAACGCCAACGACGCGATCTCGCTGCTCCAGACCGCCGACGGCGCGCTCGGGGTCACCGACGAAAAGCTCATCCGCATGCAGGAACTGGCCGAACAGGCGGCCACCGGCACTTACACCTCAACCCAGCGCCTGATCATCGATTCGGAATACCAGGCCATGGCCTCGGAAATCACCCGAATCGCCAACGCCACGGACTTCAACGGCATCTATCTGCTCAACGGCAACCTGTCGAGTTCGACCTGCAACGACAAGGGCATCGCCCCCACGGGCAAGCTCAAGGTGCATTTCGGTCCGACCAACTTCAGCGCGGCGGATTACTACTACATCCAGATCGGTTGCTGCACCGCCTCCGCCCTGGGCGTGGGCTTGGGGGCCAAGGTCGGGGACGCGGGCCGGTCCATCTCGACGCAGTCCCAGGCTCAGGCCGCCCTGGCGCAGATCCAGAACGCCATCGTGTCCAAGGACAAGATCCGCGCCGCCCTCGGCGCCCTGGAAAACCGGCTGGCGAACACCGTCACCAACCTGCAGGTCCAGTCCCAAAACCTGCAGTCCGCTGAATCGCAAATATCCGACGTGGACGTCGCCACGGAGATGACCGAATTCGTGCGCGATCAGATCCTGACCCAGTCGGCCGTGGCCATGCTCTCCCAGGCCAACAACCTGCCCAAGATGGCCTTGCAGCTTCTAAGCAGCTAGACTCCAACATTGTCCGTTCCACCTTGAGCCGGCCTCTCCGTCCCGTGGGCGGGGAGGCCGGTTCGCTTTTTCCCCCAGGGCGCAATCCTCGCGCCGTCACGCAACCGCCATGCAAGCCACGCGCGAATATGCTATGTTTCCACAAAACAAACGCATTATCATAGAAGAGGAGATTTTTCATGGAAGATTCCAACGGGAAGTTCATTCAAGCCCATCTATCTGGAAAGGATACGAATTTTTGTCTGGCCTATTTCTTGACCCTGGAGTTCGCCCGCTCCTCGACGGAAAAGAAACACGACGAAGTGGTCGGCCTGTTCAAAGACAGTTACCGCTATTTCGAGACCCTGGATCAAAAGAAAATTCAGTCGGAAGCCGACGTCAAGGCCGAGAGAAGCTAGGCCGTGCATCCTTATCCCGTAAATGGCGAACCGGGCGGACCGCCACCCTGCGCCTGCGGTCGTTGTCTTGGTTGCTTTGCCGCATGTTGCCGCTGATTTCCTCGGCCTATTTCCACAACTTCCTGGAGAGTCTGGGGAACGGGGTTTTGCTTTGCAACGTCAAGGGCGAGGTCTATGCCGCAAACCGCGCGGCCGCCGAAATCCTTGGCCTCCCCGGTCCTTCGGCCTGCATCGGACGCATTCACGGCGAACTTTTCCAAAACCTTTCCAATCTGCCGGATTTTCTGAATCTTTTTGACGCCATGGCGGCCGCCGACCTGTCCAGCCGCTCTTTTCGCGCCACCCTGTTTCAGGGCGGCGCGGCCAAACTCCATCTTGCCTTGAGCATTTCCCGGCTTATCGATTCCGGCAAGCTCTTCGGCCTGATGATCTCGATCACCGACATCAGCGACGTGATGCACCTGCACGAACGGGAAAAACACATGTTGCGCCAGTACGCCGAACTCTCGCGGGAAAAACACGACAGCTTGCGCCACTTTGCCGACGCCGTGGCCCATCAGCTCAGAAATCCGCTCATGGCCATCGGCGGCTTCGCGGGCATCATGCTGCGCAAGCGCGCCGAAGGCGACCCGGATCTGCCCCGGCTCACAGCGATTGTCGATTCGGCCGGCCGCTTGGAGGAAATAGTGGACGCGGTCGCCGGATACAATGCCCTGGCGCTTGGAGACCTCGTCCAGACGCCCGTCAGCCGCGTCCTGGCCCAGGCAGTGTTCGCCCTGTCGCACAAACACTCCGATCTGACTCAGGCCGCCGATATCCGGGAAGACGTCGTTGATGTGGAGTTGCCGCTCGACCAAGGCCTTTTCGCCACAGCCCTCGAAGAAATTTTGCAAAACGCCCTGGAGACGCAATCCCCCGGTGAAATCCGCGTGACCGGACGGATCGAGAAAGACCGCTACCTCCTGTCCGTTGCCGACAACGGTCCGGGCATCGCCGCATCCATCCTGCCCTTTGTCTTTGACTTCTTCTTCACTACCAAGGCGCGGGGCGTGGGCATGGGATTGCCCCGGGCGCAAAAAATCGCCAGGGAACACGACGGCGCCCTGATCCTTTCGTCCCCCCAGGGCCACGGGACCACGGCGACCTTCAGCCTGCCTCTCGAGCCCGTCCGGCTTGACGCCTGACCAGGGGCGCTGCCCCTGGACCCCGCTGGGGGCGATAATCGCCCCCAGACCCCCATGGTAAGGGCCTCGGCCGAGCCCCTGGTCTCAGCCGATCGGTTCGCCGATGGCGAATCTCGGTTCGTGCAGGGGGAGCAAGATGTCGGCGGCCTGCTTGACTTTGAGCATGGCGTCGTAAGCTTGGCGAGGGTTGACGCAGGTTCCGGGCGGGATGACTTCGATTTCCATGGCGCGCACTTCTTTGGGCGGCTCGAAATTGTCCATGATCACGCAGAAGCCGGTGATGGCCGCCAGGCCCTTCGCCGTATCCACAAGCACGGTCAGCCCGCCCTCGGTGTGGGCCGGGGTGTGCATGACGCGGATGCCAGGGACGATTTCCCGGTCTTCGGTCACGACTTCGATCTGGCCGTTCGCTTCGACGTCTTCGATGCATTCCTCAAGATAGCGAAAATCGAGAGGGTGGAAATCGTGGATGCGCTCGAGTTCCTTTTCGTGGACAAAGAAGCGGGCGTTCACGCATTTGAAGTCGTTTTCGCAGTGGTCGTTGTGCAGATGGGTGTGGATGACGATGTCGATGTCTTCGGGCGTGAGGCCGAATTTGGCCAGGCCCTGCTCGAAGGTGTAAATCTTGCCGCCGATGGCCGCCTCGCGTTCGGTCGAGACGATCGGGCTCATCTCGCCGGTGTCCACCAGGATTTTTTTCTCCCCGCCCTCGAGATACCAGCAGTAGATCGGGATGGTGTAGGGCGTGCCGTAGCCGTGCTGGTAGGTCATCATGCCCTTGTCGAAGACCTTGCTGCCCATGACGATGGGATGGATGATATACAGGCTCATTGTGTGCCGCCTTTGCGTTGCAATGTGGAGCGGGCGCTCCCAGGAAAGGGGGGTAAAATAAAAAAAAGCGGCGGTCAAAGCTCTCGCTTCGACCGCCGCGGATGGGCATTTCGTTTGCGGGGAACGCCGGGCTATTCTTCGCCGCCCTCGTCCTCGTCTTCTTCCTTGGGCTTCAAGTGTTCGGGCACGATGGCCATTTCGATGACCAGGGGTTTGAGGAAGCTCCAGGAGATGCCGATGTGGTATTCTTCCTCCAGGTCGCGGATGGCGTCCCAGCAGTTGTGGCAGGGGCTGATGACCATGTCCACGCCGGTGGCCAGGATCTGGTCGCGTTTGGTGAGCAGGGCGCGGTTTCGTTGCGGCCGGTACAGGCCCACGCCGTTGAAGCCGCCGCCGCCGCCGCAGCAGTAGTTATGTTCCTTGTTGGGCGTCATCTCGCGCACGTCTTCGCAGAGGTAGCTCAGGATCTCGCGCGCCTTTTCGGCCAAGCCGTAGTTGCGGATATAGTTGCAGGAATCCTGGTAGGTGACCGGCTTCTTGATCTTTTTGGTGGGATCGATCTTGATCTTGCCGGTGGTCAGGGCCTCGTGGAGCCATTCCACGTAGTGCAGGTACGGCACCGGCGGCTTGCCGTCCTTGCGTCCCACCCAGTAGGGGCCTTCGATGGCCGAGGCGCGGTGGGCGTGGCCGCATTCGGTACCGGTCACGCGTTTGGGCTTGAGCCGTTCGATGGCGGCGTAGACGTTTTCCACCTGCATCTTGCAGGCCGCCCAGTCGCCGGCGAACATGGCCAGGGCGGTCTGTTCCCAGCCCTCGGAGGGCACGGTCCAGTTCTCGCCGGCAAGGTGGAAGAGGATGGCCGCTTCGGCCACGTCGTTGGGATAGTGTTTGGGTTCGCGGGCATTGAGCGTATACATCAAGTCCGCGTTTTCCTTGTCGATGGGGATCTCCAGGCCCGGCCATTCCTCTTGGGCCTCTTCGGCCATCCACTCACAGGTCTCGACCCAGTCTTCGGTGGTCACGTCCATCTGGGCGCGGTAGATGCGGTGCATGCCCGAGCCGATCTTGAGCTCCCAGGGCACGAACCCCTGGGAATAGAGCAGGCCGCGGGTGTAGCCCATCATGACGCCGGTATCGATGCCGTGCGGGCAGTACATGGCGCAACGGTTGCAGCAGGTGCACTGCGACCAGGCCACTTCCATGGCGTGCAGCATAAACTCGGTGTCCACCTTGCCCTTGCGCCGGATCATCTCGCCGAGAGTGGACTGGATCTTGTAGGCCGGGACCTGTTCGGGCACGCGGTCGTTGACCAAGTACAGGAAGCAGGACTCGGCGCAGTTGCCGCAATGGGCGCAGACGTCAAGCCAGGTCTGGGTGCGCGACTTGCAGGTCTTCTGGAGCGTGGCCCACAAGGCGGCCTGGTCCACCTCCAGGGACTTCATTTCCTGGTAATATACCTTGCCACCCTTGTCGCCGAGCAGCGCCTTGAGCTCCTCGACGGTATTGATGGTCTTTTTATTGCAAAGGGTACCTTCGGGCATGTTGCGTCACTCCTTATTAAAAGCGGGCCGAGCCCTACCAGACGATGCCGCGGCCGCGTTCGCCGCCGCGCTTGATGCCGAAGTCCATCCCGATCTGGCCCCTGGACATGAAGAAGAGCACGAAGTGGTTGAGCTTGGTGAAGGGGATGGCCACCAGCATCAGTTCACCACTTAAGATGTGCAGGATGAACCAGAACCGGTAGCTGGCCGGGTCGCAGTGCCCGGCGACGAAGCCGGTCAAAAACGGAAGCACGGCGATGACCAGGATAAGGATGTCCTGGGAGTCGGTCAGGATGCGCACTTGGGGAAAGGCGATGCGCCTGATCCACAGGAAAAATCCGGTGATGAGAACGACGATGGTCAGGGCGTCGGCCAGGGCGCCCGGGATCGACGGCCAATTCACGCCCCAGCGCTCGTGCAGGAAGACCGCGTGGCCAAGCAGAAACAGCGGCGTGACGATAAGCCCCACGTGGAAAAAGAAAAACAGGGCGTTGAAAATCGGGCGCATGCGCCAGTTGCGCGAGCCCAGCGGCATGAGCCAGTGGAAGATGGACTTGAGCGCCCAGCGGAAGCCGAGCCCGAAATGCGGGCCGTAGGCCACCCGGTCGAGCTGCCAGCTCAGACCCCGGATATAGGCGACAACCCGCCAGACGCAGCCCGCGAAAAAGACGATGAACGAAAGCCAAAGCAAAGGGCCGGTTATGAAATCATACATAGCGAACTCCTTGGAGCAATCGGGGGGTTGGCCCTACCAGACGTTGTTTTTTTCCCGGTCCTTGGCGGAAAGAAACCACCAGTACCAACACAGTGCCAAAACCCCCAGACCCATCAGGATATAGGTGATGCTTTTGGTGTGGAGCATGAATTGCTGCAGGGTGAATATCTCGTCCATGATTGTCTCCTGGCGGGCGCCGCCGGCTTAGTGATGGCTGTCCTTGAACTGCGGGTGCTCGTAGAAGATGGGCATCCGGGTCACGATGAAGCGGAAGACCAGAATGAGCAGGGTGACGATGAAGATGGAGATGCCGAATTCGCCCCAGCTCGGGAAGTAGCGGTCCGCAGCAGGCAACTGCCAGTTGAAGGCCACCAGGCTCACGTTGAAGCGGTTGAGCACGATGCCGACCACGGTCAGGGCCGAAGTCCACTGGATGAGCTTCAAGTTCTTCTCGCGCACGCCGATGGCGTAGAGGAAGCTCGGCAGGGCCACGAACCCGATCAGCTCGAACAGGAACCACAGGCCGTAGCCGGTGCCCAGGTAGGCCCAGTTGTCGTCCGCGCTGATGCCCACGACCTTCATGATGAAGTAACCGGCCATGATGATCGAGGCGCCCTTGGCGAAGGCCAGGATCAGGTCGTTGAAGCCGGCCTTGTGCTCCTCGTCCATGAGATGGTGGAAGTAGCGGTGCGAGATCGTGCCCTCGAAGATCACCATCGACAGTCCGGCGAACATGCTGGAGACGAAGAAGTACAGCGGCAGATACTGCGAGTACCAGAGCGGATGCAGCTTGGAGGGAGCGATGGTGTAGAGCGCGCCGAGCGAGGACTGGTGCATGGTGGAGAGGACCACGCCGAAGATGGTCAGCGCCAGGGTGAGCTTATTGACGATGACGTCGCGCGGCTTCTTGATGCCGAACCATTCCAGGGCGGCGGGCACCCACTCGATGAAGAGCACGGTCAGGTACAAAAAGACGCACAAGCCGACTTCGTAGAGCAGCGAGGTCGTGCCAGGGGAGACGAAGATCGGGTACGGCAGGCGCCAGGGCCGGCCGACGTCGTAATGCAGGGCGAAGACCACGAAGGCGTACCCCAAAAAGGCGGTCAGGATGGCCGGGCGCACGGCGGCGTGAAAGCGCTTGAGGCCGAAGACGTAACAGGCCGTGGAGGTGGTGTAGCCGCCGGCGGCCAGGGCGACGCCGCAGAGCAGGTCAAAGCCGATCCACAGGCCCCAGGGGTTGTTGTCGGACAAATGGGTGACCGAGCCCAGGCCCTGGGTGAAGCGCAGATAGGTCAGGTACGCGCCGATGACCAGCACGATGGCGGCGAAAATGTTGAACGGGGTTATCAGTCCCGGCTTGCCGGTCTGTTGCGACTGATCACTCATTACTCATCCCCCCCGTGGTGTTTCTTGGCGGTCAGGGCTTCAAGGGCCTTGTCGTAGTCGCCCTTGACTTTTTTGGCCGTCTCGTCGTCGAGTTTATTCAAGGCCTTGGTCAGGGCCTCGCCGGCCGTATCGATGCCACCGGCTTTGCCGGCCTTGGCCGCGGCCTTGGCTTCGGCGGCGGCCACCTTTTCGTTGCGTTTGGCCACGGCGTAGATGCCGCCGAGCAGAACCGGCCACAAGCCGGCCACGACCGGCACGGCGGCCAGCGCGCCGTGGGTCAGTTCCGGGGCGCTGGTCACGCCCAGGTCCTCGCGCATGCCGATGTTCTTAAACGGAACGCCGGTCACATACATCCAGTTGGTGCCCCCCATCTCGGTCTCGCCGTAGATATGGTCAAGATAGACGTCGGGGTTGCTCCTGATCTTGTCCCGGGCGGCCGCGAGCAGGTCCTTGCGCTTGCCAAAGGACAGGGCCTCCTTGGGGCAGGCCTCGACGCAGCCGGGCAGCTTGCCTTCCAGGATGCGCGGCTGGCACATGGTGCACTTCATGATCCTGGGCGTGAGCGCCTTGTTGTATTCGTAAGCCGGGATGTTGAAGGGACAGGCCATCATGCAGTAGCGGCAGCCGACGCAGACATTGGCGTTGTACGTGACCGCACCGGTGGGGTTCTTGGTGAAGGCTTTGACGAAGCAGGCCGAAGCGCAGGCCGGCTCCAGGCAGTGGTTGCACTGCTTCTTGACAAAGACCGGCCCCTTGGCGCCGGCATCCGGGAACTTGTTGACCACGGTGTAGGCCGTGGCGCTGGTGCGCCGCGGCGTATCGAGCACCTTGAGGTCGTCGAAGGGAACTTCCGGCTTGGGCAGGTCTTCTTCGTTGACCTTCTGGCAGCCAGCCTCGCATTTGCGGCAGCCGATGCACAAGGTGGAGTCGAAGAGCACCCCGTAGGCGTCGGAATAGCCTTCGAAATGATGGTTGCCTGCGGCCTGGGCGACCCCGCCAAGCGCCACCGTGGCCCCCGCCGTGCCGATCAACCCGAGAAACTTTCGCCGTGAAATGGACATAAGCACCTCAGTTTATCCTTATGGGGTCCAGAACGCCCCAGTGCTATTTCTTCTTTTCCTTGTGGCAGCCCTCGTTGCAGGCGGTCTCGACCGGCTTCTTCAGAGCGAGATCCCGGTGGCAGGCCATGCACTCCTGATGGAAGGCGGCCTTCAGACCGGGCCTGTACGCCTCGCCCGCGAGCAGGGGCTTCTCATGGCAGTTGCCGCAGCGCGGCGGCTGCTTGGAGGCCGGGGAATTGTGGTGGCAACCCTGGCACACGCTCAACTCGCCGTGCTGATACTGGGCGAGCTTGTCGTCCTTGATGTTTTTCATCAGCGTCTGGACGATTTTGCGGTGGGGCATTTCGGCCGGCTCGTACTGATCGGCGAGCTCCTTGATGACAACCTTCTCGGGAATGTCATCAACCGGGATGGTGTCGACCACCGGTTTGCGCTCGGAGAGGAGCATCGTGGCCTCGGCCTTGGCCGCGTCAACGGTCATGGGAGCCGGAGGGGTCTCGCCGGGCTTGACCTCCTTGACCGGCGCCGAGTGGCACTTGGCACAGGCAGCCTTGTCGGCGAACTGGGCAGGCCGCGGCGCGGCGTGGCAGGCGGCGCATTCTTTCTTCTGCTGCGTAATCGCGTGGCAGCCGATGCAGCTGCGATCCGAATCGCGCAGGTGCATGGCCCGCTCCAGGTTGACGCCGCCGCCGACCTTAGGATCGGGGGAGCCGGAGATGGTGTGGCACTTCTTGGAACAGGCGTCCATGGCCTCGTGGTGGCAGACCCGGCAGGTGTCGTTATACCCCTCGTGAGCCTTGTGGTCGAAGGGCACGCCGGCCATGGCCATGGGTTTGGGCAATTTGTCGTCGACCTTCTCGGCGGGAGCGGCGGGATCAACCGGCCTGGGGATGGTCAGCAAGACCGCGTCCGGCTGGCCACGCTTGAGCCTGGGAATTTCCTTGAGCTTCTTGACTTCGTCCTGCTTGGCCTTGTCGTGGCAGCCGGCGCAATCCGTGGGCCCGATCTTCTTGTCGGGCGTGGCCTTGGGCGCGAGCTTCAGGTGGCAGGCGACGCACTCTTCGTGCGCGGCGGCCTGCAGGCTTTCGACCTTGACCGAGAGGTCCTTGTCCTCGATTTCGGAAGCTTTGTGGCAGTAGCGACAGGTGCCTTCCTTGCCCTTGGCGTACGCCGTCTTCTTGGCGGCCTTGTCGTATTCGTGGTGGCAATTCTGGCAGTTGGCCTGGTCCTTGTCCTGCGGATCGACCGGGATGTCCTTGGAGGCGACATGGCGGGCGTGCAGGGACAGATCGAAACCATACGGCTTGCGGATGTTTTCCACCCCGGAGGAGGTCCTGTGGCACAGGCGGCACTCGACCGGACCGGCCTTTTCGCCGGCCTTGGCGGTCTCCTCATGGCACTTGATGCAGTTGCCGTGGTAGACGTCCATGACCTGCTGGCGGCCATCGTCCGTCAGGCGCTTGAACTTGATGGACAGCAAACCCTTGCGGGGACCGTCCTTCTCCTCAAGGTGGCACTCCTTGCAATCCTTGTTCTTCTTCTTGAGCGCCGCAGTGTGCTTGTCATGGAAAAAAAAGACCTTCGGATATTCGAGCTTCCCGAAGGCCTTCATGGTGTCGATCTCGACAATGTCCGCGCGCTTGGTCTGTTGTTCCGCCTCGGGGGCGTCGACGCCGTAGGCGCCGATGGCGTAGAACGACAACGCCGCCGCCACGACGAACATCCCAGTCCAACGCAATGTTGATCTTTTTTTCTCCATAACACGATCCTTACGTCAATTTAAAAGGCGAAAGAACAGGGTATGATCAAATTGCTGGAGACAAGAGCCTATCATCACCAAAGCCCGACGAAACGGGACTTCGGATACAGCATTGTTTTGCGTACGGCTTGAACCGGAATGCATTTGTGAGAGAAGAAGGCCCGCAGCCTGCGTGCGTAAGCGGGCAGCCGCACATCAACTAGCGGACGGCTTAATGGTGTGCCCATGTCGTGTCAAGCGGATTTTTGAAAATCGGTTGGTTCTTAAAATTTATCAAATTGAAATAATTATGTTTTTTATTTCACAAAAGACAAAATTCCTCCCGCCGCGGTCGGCTTTGAAAGAAAAACCTTCACCGATTCGTTTCCTTTCTGCCATCAAACAGCTTTCCCGACACGGGAACGCGGCCGCGTCGCAATATGGCGAGCGGTCGGTAAAATCCCCTTCTCGAGGTATGGATTTTCTCCGACAGCTCGGTTAGAGGCTCAATTCATACCTGGCCGGGATGAATTCAATTTCGCTCCGGGGGTGGGATTTGCACTGAAATTTTTTGAGACAAAAAAGGTATTTTTGTCTATATCCCGCTGTCAAGGACAGGATAGAGGCCACAGCCGCGCGCGTCGCTGGCAAGGGGCCCGGAAAGCGAGGACAATCATGCGTCTCACCACCCGTACGCGGTATGGCACGCGAATGCTTTTGGATTTAGCCGAGCACGGCCGGGAAGAGCCCGTGCGCATCAGCGACATCGCCGCCAGGCAAGTGATCTCGATCAAGTACCTGGAAAAGCTGACCCGCCCGCTCAAGCGCGCGGGACTGATCAAGAGCGTGCGCGGCTCCAAGGGCGGGCACCTGCTGGCCAAAGATCCCAAGGAAATCACTTTGAGCGAGATCGTGCGCGCCCTGGAAGGGAATTTTCAATTGGTCAAATGCTGGGACGAGAACAGTTGCTGTCCCAGAATGGGCACCTGCCGCACCAGCCGCCTGTGGGGCGAGGTGAGTGCGACCCTGGACGACAAGCTGGCCTCGATCAGCCTGTTGGACCTGTTGTGCGACACCATGCGCGGCGGCGACGACGACGACCTGCCGTCCCTGTGCGGGGCCAAGCGCAAATAGTAATCGGGGGGAAAACCCCTTTTTGTGAACAAAAAAAGGTTTTCCCCCCGGATTCTCACTCCCAAAATTTTCCACTAAAACAGGTTCTAGGCCTTCTCGGGCGAGCGCCTCTTGCCGCCCCTGCGGCTGCGGCCGCCTCTGCCGCTTTTCTTTTTTTCTCCGCCCGGGGCCCGACCCCCGGCGCAGGCGTTTCCGCCACCGCCCGGCGCGGGTTCCGGGGCTTTTCCCTTTCCCTTGGCGGGTTTCGCGCCGTCCTTAAGCCGCAGATTGACCTCCAATCGGCCGACGCTCACGTCCGTGAGCACGACCTCGACCGTCTGGCCCAGGACCAGCCTGCGGCCGGTGCGCGCCCCGAGGATCTCTTGGCGGTCCGGGAAAAAGCTGTAATAATCGTCGCTTAGGCTGGAGAGGCGGACCATGCCCTCGGCCATGACCTCGGAGAGCTCCACCCAAAATCCGAAATCGGCCATGGAACTGATCACGCCGGAAAATTCCTGGCCGGTCTTGTCGCGCAGAAAAAGCACGGTCAGGCGCTTGAGTATTTCGCGCTCAGCCTCCATGCCGGCGCGTTCGCGCGAACTCAAATGCTCGGCGAGCTTGGGCAGCGTCTTGGCCACTGGCGCGTCCTTGACGCCGATCCCCAACGCCGCCTTGAGCGAACGGTGCACCACCAGGTCGGCGTAGCGCCTGATCGGCGAGGTGAAGTGGCAATAGCAGGGCGAGGCCAGACCGAAATGGCCCGAGAGGACGGGCGAGTACTTGGCCTGCATCATGGTGCGCAGGGTCAGGCGCGAAACCAGAAAACCCAGGTCCGTGTCCGCCGCCGCGGATAAAAGCATTTGCAGGCCCTTGGTCGTGGCCTCCTTGGGCAGGTGGGCAGCCAGGTCGGTTCGCGAAAGCATGGCGAAGAGATTGCTGAGCTTGTCCGGGTCCGGCTCGGGGTGGATGCGGTAGAGCGCGTTCGCCCCCTGTTCGGTCAGAAATCCGGCCACGGCCTCGTTGGCCGCAAGCATGAACTCCTCAATGATCTGGTGGGCGAAATTGCGCGGCCTTTGGCGGATGTCCACGGTCTCGCCGCTTAAGTTGAGCAGGATCTCGGGGTCGGGCAGGTCGAAATCCAGACTGCCGCGTTCGCGCCGCCCGGCGTGGAGAAGCCTGGCGAGCTTTTCGGCCTGCTCAAGCATGGGCAGGACGCCGGCGATCTTTTCGCGCTCCTCGGGCTCGCCTTCGATCACCGCCCGGTTGACCTGGGAATAGGTCAGGCGGGCGGCGCTTTGGATGACCGCCGGGTAAAAGGAGGCCTTGCCCGGGACTCCCTTGGCGGAAAAGGCCATTTCCGCGACCATGGCCATGCGGGGCACGCCGGGATTTAAGCTGCACAGGCCGTTGGACAGGGCCTCGGGCAGCATGGGCTCAACCGAAGCGGGAAAATAATAGGAATTGGCCCGCTCCGCGGCCTCCACGTCCAGGTGCGTGTCCGGGCGCACGTAATGGGAGACGTCGGCAATGGCCACCAGCAGCGTAAATCCGGTGCGGGTCTTTTTGACATGCACGGCGTCGTCGAAATCCCTGGCCTTGGCCCCGTCGATGGTCACCAGGGGAATCTTGCGCAGATCCTTGCGCCCGGCGAAATCGCGCTCGGAGGGGACGAGCGGGAACTCGGCCGCCTCGGCCAGGGCCCCGGCCGGGAAGTCCGTGGGGATGTCGTGGCCGAGCTTCACCAGGCGTTCCTGGACGCCGACGTCGTCCTCGGCACCCATAACTTCCTCGATCGAGGCGGCGTAGACCTGGTATTCGAGCTTGTCGCCGGGTTTGATCCGGGCGATGTCGCCCGGGGCGAGCCCGGGATCGGCTCCGGCGGCCTCGGCCATGAAGTTCAGAGGATAGCGCGGATCGGCCGGACGGCACAGATACACGCCGGTCCCTACGCGCCGGATCACCCGGCAGGGAAGCACGGCGTGGCCGCGCTCGATGACCCGGACGATGCGACCTTCGGGGCGGCGTTTGGCGCGCTCCGAGGACAGGGCGACGACCACCCGGTCGCCGTGCCAGGCGTCGCCGAAATCGCGCGGATTCACGAAGACGTCCTTGCGCCGCTTGTCGTCGGGCAGGACAAAGCCGACCCCGGAGCGCTGCACTTCCAGCACGCCCGAGAGCAGACTCATGTTCTCGGTCAGGCCGTAAGCCCCTTGGATGACGATGATCTTGCCCGATTCGATCAGGTTGTCGAGGGTGAAGTGCAGCTTGTGGCGCTCGTTTTGGGAGAGATCCAGGCAGCGCTCGAGTTCCTTGCGCGTCAGCGGCTTGCCCTGGTCCTTGAAAACTTTGAGCACCCGGGCCGCATCCAGCGCGCTGGAGTGGCCTGGACCTCGTCCCTGGTTTTTCTTTTTCGGCATATGGTTTTTCCCGCATTTCACGGTAGGGGCGCGAGAATCCGCGCCGGAAGGGCCGAGCCCTTGGGGTCAGGATTTGATTTGATAGTAGGCGGCTCGCCCGTGCATCTTGAGTTCAAAGACCGGGCTTACGCCGCGCAACGATTCCGTGGAGCCGATGATCAGATAGCCGTCCTTGGTCAGACACTTGGCCAGGCGGTCGAAGAGCTTGGCCTTGTCGACCTGAGAGAAATAGATGGCCACGTTGCGGCAGAAAATGACGTCGAATTTTCCCATGGCCTCAAGCGATCCCATGAGGTTGACCTTGCGGAATTCGGCCATGGCCCGGACTTCGGGACGCAACCGCCATTTGTGGCCGTGCGGGGCGAAATACTTGCCCAGCAGGCGCTCCGGCATGCCCCGGTCGATCTCGAATTTACTGTAGACTGCCTCGCGGGCGGCGGCCATGGCTGCCTCGGAGATGTCCGAACCGATCAGACGGATATCGACGCCGTTTCCGGTCAGGGCTTCCTTGGCGGTGATGGCGATGGAGTAGATTTCCTGGCCGGTGGAGCAGGCCGCGCTCCAGATGCGGATGGGCGAGGGCTTGCCTGGGGCGCAGGTTTTTCTGCTTCGGCCCGCGATTTCGGGCAGAATTTTTTCGCGCAGCAGCTCAAAGGGGACGCTGTCCCGGAAAAACAACGTCTCATTGGTGGTGATGGCGTCGATAATCTGTTTTTCCAGATGCTTGGACGGATCGGCCTTGGCCTTGGCCAACAGCGCGCCGTATCTGGACAAGCCGAGCTCATCGATCAGACAGCCGAGCCTGGTCTCGACCAGGTAGGCCTTGGACTGATCCAAGGTAATTCCGGTCAAGCCGTAGACGTAGGCGCAAACCGCCTCGAAGTCTTCCTTGCTGATGACGCCCATGGCCGGCGATTTCGTGAAGCCGGGCAGGCTAGTTGCCCAGGCGGCTTTTGACGTACCCGACCAAACCGCCCCGGTCCAGGATCTCCTTCATGGCCGCGGGTACGGGCTGGAAGGGAATTTCCGCGCCGCTGGCCAGGTTTTTGATCCTGCCCTTGTCGATGTCGATTTCCAGAACGTCGCCGTCGCCGATGGCTTCCACGCCGTCGCCGATCTCAAGCAGGATCAGGCCCATGTTGAAGCCGTTGCGATAGAAGATGCGGGCGAAGCTTTTGGCCAAGACCACTTTTACTCCCGCGCCGAGCAGGGCCAGGGGGGCGTGTTCGCGCGAGGAGCCGCAGCCGAAATTTTCTCCGGCCACGATGAAGTCGTCCGGTTTCACCCGCTTGATCCAGCCCGGCTCCAGACCTTCCATGCAGTTGGCCCCGAGTTCGGCGGTGTCGGTGGTGACCAGGAACCTGGCCGGGATGATGGCGTCGGTGTCGATGTGCGCTCCGACTTTATGGGCGCGTCCGCTGTACATGATGCACTCCTTGTACGATCTCCAGGGGCTCCGCCCCTGGACCCCGCCGGGGCGATAATCGCCCCCGGACCCCCATGACGGGGGGGGTGGGGTTTGAATCAATTATGTCGTTCTTTGTCTGACCATATAAAGTTTTTCGGGGAAGGGGGCCTGGGGGAAACCCCTTTTGTTCACAAAAGGGGTTTCCCCCAGTCTTCTCTCTCTGCCTCTCTCCCCTAAACCTTCGCCGGATGGATAATATGTCCGGCCAGGGCGCTGGCGGCGGCCACGGCCGGTCCGGCCAGGTAGACCTGGCTGTCGAGGCTGCCCATGCGGCCCTTGAAGTTGCGGTTGGTGGTGGCCACGGCGACTTCGCCCCCGGCCAAAATGCCCATGTGTCCGCCCAGGCAGGGCCCGCAGGTAGCCGGGCCGACGACCGCGCCCGCGTCCATGAAGATTTCCAGCAGTCCTTCCTTGAGGGCTTGTTTCCAGATGCCGGGCGTAGCCGGCAGGACGATCAGGCGCACGTTCTTGTCCGCCTTTTTGCCTTTGAGGATGGCCGCCGCCACGCGCAGATCCTCGATGCGGCCGTTGGTGCAGGAGCCGATGACCGCCTGGTCGATTTTGACGTCTTCGCACTCCTCGACCGGACGCACGTTGTCTGGCAGATGCGGGCAGGCCACCTGGGGCGAGAGGGAACCGGCGTCGATGGTGAGGCGGCGCTCGTAATGCGCGCCCACGTCCGGGACCAGGGCGCTGTCGCCGGTGCGGCCGTGTTCGCGGCAATAGGCCAGGGTTTTCTCGTCGGCGGCGAAGAGCCCGGCCTTGCCGCCTGCCTCGATGGCCATGTTGGCCATGGTCATACGGCCCTCGACCGAGAGGGCGTCGATGACCTCCCCGCCGAATTCCAAGGCTTTGTAGCGCGCCCCGGCCACGCCTACCTGTCCGATCACGGCCAGGATCAGGTCCTTGCCGCCGACGAAAGGCGCGAGTTTTCCGATGATATCGACGCGGATGGTCGGCGGCACCTTGAACCAGGTTTCGCCGAGCGCCATGGCCGCGGCCGCGTCGGTCGAGCCCATGCCGGTGGCGAAGGCGCACAGGCCGCCGTAGGTGCAGGTATGCGAATCCGCGCCCACGACGATGTCGCCCGGTCCGACCAAGCCCAGTTCCGGCAGCAGGGCGTGTTCCACGCCGGCCGCGCCGCCTTCGTAATAGTGGGTCAGGCCCATTTTGCGGGCGAATTCACGCACGACCTTGACCTGTTCGGCGCTGGCGATGTCCTTGTTGGGGGTGAAGTGGTCGCTGACCAGGACTACCTTGTCTTTGTCAAAAACCGTGGTCGCGCCCATGGCGTAAAACGACTTGGCCGCCAGCGGGGCGGTGATGTCGTTGGCCAAGACAAGTGAGACCCTGCAGACGACGATCTGGCCGTCGGCGGTTATGGCGTCGCCGGTGTGACGTTGCAGGATTTTTTGAGCCAGGGTGTGTTTCATTTGTGTCCCTTCCTGAATTCCAGACGATTTAATGCCTTGAGATAGGCTTTAGCGCAAGCCCCGATGATGTCCTCGTCGAGGGAGGCGCCCACGGCCCGCAGTCCGTCCTCCTCCAGGATGACGGTGACCTCGCCCTGGGCGTCCGCGCCGCCGGAAATGGCGTTGATGTTGAAGAGCTTGAGCTGCGGCTTGCGGCCGGTGATCTTGTTGATGACGTTGAAGGCGGCGTCCACCGGGCCGATGCCGAAGTCGGCCAGCTTGCGGTCGGTTTCCTCGCCCTTGACGCGCAGGACCACCGCGGCCGTGGGCGGCAGGTCCATGTTGCCGCACATCACGGACAGGCGCTTGAGTTCGAAGGTGTCTTCCTGGCCCCGGTAGAGTTCTTCCAGGACGAGGGCTTCGAGATCCTCGCCGGAGACGTGCTTTTTCTTGTCGGCCAAGGCCTTGACCGCCTCGAAAACGTACGTGGTTTGTTTATCGTCCAGGTTGTAGCCGAGCGCCTCGATCTTGGTCACCAAGGCGTGGCGGCCGGAATGCTTGCCGAGCACGATCTCGGAGTCTTCGCTCGCCCGGCCGATGCTCTCCGGGGTCATGATCTCGTAGGTCAGGCGGTTTTTGAGCATGCCGTCCTGATGGATGCCGGCCTCGTGGGCAAAGGCGTTGCCGCCGACGATGGCCTTGTATTTGGGGATCTGCAGGCCGATGATCTTGGAGAGCCGGCGGCAGGAGCGGAAGATGTGCTCGGGTTTGACGGCGGTTTCCAGATTGTAGAGCGACTTCCGGGTGTGCAGGGCCATGATCACTTCTTCCAGGGCGGCATTTCCGGCGCGCTCGCCGATGCCGCACAGGGTGACCTCGGCCTGGCGCGCCCCGGCGTGCAGGGCGGCCAGGGTGTTGGCCGCGCCCAGGCCCAGGTCGTTGTGGCAGTGCACGGAGAAGATCGCCTTTCCGGAATTGGGCACCTTGGCCAAAAGATACCGGATGAGTTCGGCGAACTCGAAGGGCTGGGCATAGCCCACGGTGTCGGGGATGTTGATGGTCGTGGCCCCGGCCGCGATGGTCCGTTCGGTGATGTGGGCCAGAAATTCCCAATCCGAGCGCGAGGCGTCCTCGGCCGAGAATTCGACGTTCTTGGTGAGCGAAACGGCGTGGGCCACGGCGGCCACGGCCATGTCCGCGACCTCCTCCGGCGACTTGCGCAGCTTGTGCTTCATGTGCAGGTCGGAGGTGGAGATGAAGGTGTGGATGCGGGGGTTGGCCGCGTCCTTGATCGCCTCGTAGGCGCGGTCGATGTCGGACGCAACCGCCCGGGCCAGGCCGGCGACGGAGACGCCCTTGACCTGCCGGGCGATCATCTTGACGGCCTCGAAGTCGCCTTCGCTGGCCGCCGGGAAACCGGCTTCGATGATATCCACGCCGAGGCTTTCGAGCTGTTTGGCCAGATCGATTTTTTCGGCTTGGGTCATGCTCGCGCCCGGCGACTGTTCGCCGTCGCGCAGGGTGGTATCGAAAATGTAAACGCGCTCGGCCATGGGAACCTCCTTCGACGACCTGCCGTGAGCTGAAACATTTTTGCCTACTCCATTATAAACCGCTTGACAACCGCGCCCGCCATGGGAAGCCAAGCCGGGCCGCATCCGAAAATACCGCCGCCAAGACGCATCATTCCCGTTGACGCGGGTATCCAATTTGATAACCATGGCTTTCAATGAAGGAAAAAGAAAAAACCAAGGACAAGATCCTGGCCGAGCTGGGCAAGCTCAAGCTCAAGGCCAAGCATCTCGAAGAGGCGGAGCTCTCCCTGCGCGAAAGCGAGGAGCGCTACCGCCGCCTGCTCGAATCCGTGACCGATTACGTCTACACGGTCACGGTGCGCAACGGCCAGGCCGTGGGCACGCAGCACGGCGCGGGCTGCCTGAACGTGACCGGATACAGCGCCGAGGAATACGACGCCGATCCGCTCCTGTGGTACCGCATGGTGCACGAGGAGGACCGCGACGCGGTTTTGGCCCAGGTCGGCATGCTCCACCAGGGCCTGGACGCGCCCTCCATCGAACACCGCATCCGGCACAAGGACGGGTCCACCCGCTGGGTGCGCAGCACCCCGGTGATCCGGCGCGACGCCTTCGGCCGGGTGGCCTTCTACGACGGCGTGATCCAGGACATCACCAAATACAAAAACGTCGAGGAGCAGGTGCGCCACGCCGCCCTGCACGATCCGCTGACCACCTTGCCCAACCGGCTGCTCCTCTCCGACCGCCTGGCCAGGATGCTCGAAGAGGCCCGGCGCGAGAACGCCAAGGTGGCGGTCCTGTTCGTGGACCTGGACAATTTCAAGCCGGTCAACGATCAATACGGCCACGGCGTGGGCGATGCGGTGCTCAAGGAAGCGGCCTCGCGGCTGGTGCGGCACGTGCGCGCCTCGGATACGGTGGCCAGGGTCGGCGGCGACGAATTCGTGGTCGCCCTCGGCAAGCAGCAGGGCGAAGCCGGGGCGATCGACGTGGCCCGCAAACTCATCAAGGCCATGGCCCGGCCCTACCGCACCCTCAAACGCCAAAAAGGCCCGGGCTGCAGCGTCGGCATCAGCTTCTACCCCGATGACGGCCTCACCCCGGAAACGCTCATCGGCAAGGCCGACAGGGCCATGTATTACGTAAAAAACCACATTCGGGGCGAGTACGCCATCTTCTCCCATCTGCCGGCCGCCAACTCGCCGGCGCGCCTGCCTTGAACCCGCGAAACCAGGTGAACTCATGCACGAAGTCAGCCTCGGCGCGGCCATCCGCGACTATTTGACCGGCGAGCAGATCGAAGCCACGACCTACGAGGATATCCGCCAGGCCCTGGCCAAACTGTTGGTCGAGGAAAAGCGTTTCCCCAAAGCGGCCTTGAAAGCCAAGATCGGCATCTGTTTCCCCGTCGAAGGCCGCGACTACACCCGCATGGTCGACCTGGCCGCCTACGCGCCGGACGGCTCGCCGCTGCTGCTCATCATCTTCTGCTCCGGCGAACCCGGCTCCTACCGGCGCGAATCGCTGGCCGCCGCAAGGCTGCACCAAGGCGCCCCCGCGCCCCTGGTCCTTGTCACCGACACCAAGGACGCCTACCTGCTCGAAACCGCGACCGGCGCGGAACTGGGCCACGGCATGCACGCCCTGCCCTCCTGGGACGAACTGGCCGGCCTGGCCGCCGCCCACCCCGCCCGCGCGCCGGGCCCGGAGCAAATCGACAGGGAACGCCGCATCCTGTACGCTTACAGCGAACTGCTCGAAGGCTGCGGCTGCCCGCACGCCTGTAGGCCGAAGGGAAAAACGTAGAATCTAAAGAGGGCGATTCTAGAGCGACGCTTTCGTAATGAGGCTATACCCGATGCCCAGCCAACGGCCTGTCACAACAAAACAAAAACCACGTATGCGACACATTGCCATGAGTAGGGGCGATTCACGAATCGCCCTTCTTCTCCCCTCGTCCTCTTCCCCCGGAGCCCCATGAGCAACATCATCGCCATCGCCGGCAAGGGCGGGGTGGGCAAGACCACCGTGGCCGCCCTGGCCGTGGCCGCGCTCGTACGGCAGGGCAAGCGGCCGGTGCTGGCCGTGGACGCCGATCCCAACAGTTGCCTGGACGCCGTGCTCGGGGTCACGGTTCAAAAGACCGTGGGCCGGTTGCGCGAGGACGTGCGCGACCAAGCGGCCGCGGCCTCGGGCATGTCCAAGCGCGAGATGTTCGAACTGCGCATCGCCGAAAGCCTGGTCGAGGGCGAAGATTTCGACCTGATAAGCATGGGCCGGCCCGAGGGACCGGGCTGCTATTGCTACGCCAACAGCGTGCTTCGGAGCGTCCTGGGCGAAATCGCCGGGCATTACCCCTTCGTGGTCATGGACAACGAGGCCGGGCTGGAAAACCTGTCCCGGCGCATCGCCCCCAAGGTGGACACGCTCGTGCTTGTCGCCGATCCCAGCCGGCGCGGCCTTGACACCTTGCTGCGCCTCTATGATCTGTCCCTGGAAATGGCCGTGGACTATGCGCGGCTGGTTTTGGTGGTCAACCGCCTGCGCGGACCGGAACTGCCCGGCGCGGCCTTCGATCTGGCCGCCGCGACCGGCGCTGCGAAACTCGTGGGCCTGCCCGAGGACGCCGAACTCGCCGCCCTGGACGAGGCCGGCGCGAGTCTGCTTGGACTTTCGCCGGACAACCCCGTGGCCGCCGGGGTGGCCGCGCTCGTAAGGAGCCTGCTGCAAAGATCCGCCGGTTGACGGCGAGGGCCAGGGCGGGTAGCAAGGAGCGGTTTCCCGGAAACCGCACATGGGCATATCGCAACCACATAACACCCCGCAATCGCTCTTTGTTTTTCTTTTTCCCGTGACTCTGAGGATACCATAATGACCAAGCCCCGGACTCTTTCGCGGCCGTGCGACCTGGCCTGCGACGCCGCCTCGGCGGCCATGCTGGAAAAAGCCGCCCTCGAAGGCGCGCCGACCGCCTTTGCCCGTTTCGCCGCCCAGGGCGCGCAGTGCGCCTTCGGTCAAAGCGGCCTGTGCTGCCGCGTCTGCCACATGGGCCCGTGCCGCATTGCGGCCAAAAGCCCGCGCGGCGTGTGCGGCGCGGACGCGGCCACCATCGTGGCCCGCAATTTTCTGCGCGAGGTGGCCGCCGGAACCGCCGCCCATTCCGACCACGCCCGCCACCTTGTTTTGCTGCTCAAAAAGGCGGCCTTGGGCGAGGCCCCGGACTACGCCGTCCGCGACGTCGCCGCGCTCGCGCGCGCCGCCCGCGCCTTCGGCGTGGACGTGGGCGGCCGCGAGCCGAATGCGGTCGCTCTCGAACTGGCGGATAAGCTCCTGGCTGAATTCACCTCCCAGGAAGAGCCCCTGGCCACGCCGCTTTTGGCCCCCCTTCCCAGGCAGAACGCCTGGAAGACCGCCGGAATCTGGCCGCGCGGCATCGACCGCGCGGTCGTGGAAAGCCTGCACCGTACCAACATGGGCGTGGACCATGAGGCGGAAAATCTCATCAGGCAGGCCTTTACCGTCGCCCTGGCCGACGGTTGGGGCGGCTCGCGCATCGCCGTCATGGTCGGCGACATCCTCTTCGGCACGCCCATGCCGGTCAAGTCCCGCTCCAACCTGGGCGTTTTGCGCGCGGACACGGTCAATGTCCTGGTCCACGGCCACGAACCGGCGCTCTCCGAGATGCTGGCCGCCGCCGCCCGCGATCCGGACATCATCGCCCGCGCTAAGGCCGCCGGCGCAACCGGGGAAACTGGCCTGACCCTGGCCGGCATCTGCTGCACGGCCAACGAGATCCTCATGCGCCACGGCATCCCGGTGGCGGGCAATTTCCTGCAGCAGGAACTGGCCGTGATCACCGGCGCCGTGGAAGTGCTCATCACCGACGTGCAGTGCGTCATGCCTGGATTGCCCTTGGTCGCCGAGGGCTACCACACGCGGATTGTCTCCACGAGCGACATCGCCAAGACCAAGGGCGCGAGCCACCGCTCCTTCGATTTCAAAAGCGCCTACGCCCAGGCCAAGGAACTTCTGCTGCTCGCCATCGAGAACTACCGCAACCGCGACCCGGACAAGGTGAGCATCCCGGACGTCACCGCCCCGCTGGTGGCCGGCTTTTCCGTGGAGGCCATCAAGTACATGCTCGGCGGCCGGTTCCGGGGATCGTTCAGACCCTTGAACGACGCCATCATCTCCGGACGCATCAAGGGCCTGGCCGGGATCGTCGGCTGCAACAACCCCAAGTCCAAGCTCGACGCGCACATCAACGCCATCACCATGGAGCTGATCAAAAACGACGTTTTGGTGCTGAAGACCGGCTGCGCCGCCCTGGCCTCGGCCAAGGCGGGCATGCTCGCGCCCGAGGCGGCGCTCGAATACGCCGGGCCGGGCCTGCGCGAAGTGTGCCAGGCCGTGGGCATGCCGCCGGTGCTGCACATGGGCAGTTGCGTGGACAACGCGCGCCTTTTGGAAGCGGCCGCCGAACTCGTGGCCGAAGGGGGGCTGGGCTCCGACCTCTCCGATCCCCCGATCGTCGGCTTGGCCCCGGAATGGATGAGTGAAAAGGCCGTGGCTATCGGCTGCTATTTCGTGGCCTCGGGCATCGACGTGATCCTGGGCAACCCCTTCCACGTCTCGGGCTCGGACGAGGTTGCGGCGTTACTTGGCGACGGCGCCAAGACCGCCTTCGGAGCGGGGTTCCATTACCAAGGCGACCCGCTCGAAGCCGCGCGCCTGGCGCTTGAGCTTCTCGACGCCAAGCGGGGGCGCCTGCACCTGGACCGCAAGGCCGAGCGCAAACTTTTCGACATGAAGGACCGGAGGGCGCTCAATGTCTAAGTTCATCAGCGCCCAGGCCATCGACGGCGCGGCGTTTTGGATCGCCAAGGCCCAGGCCGCGCTCGATACCGCGATCAAGGCCAAGGGCCCGGATTATCCGGCCGCCTTCCCGGACACAGCCTACTTTCTCCCCATCACCTACGCCCTGACCGGCGAAAAGATCAAAACCCTGGCCGATCTGCGCGGCCTGCTCGGACGGGCCGCCGGGCTCATGCCCGAGCGTCCCGCCGAGGACTGCTGGCTGCCCTATCTGGGCGGAGCGCTGGACGCGGGCGTGGCCACGCTCCTCGCCTGCGAAGCGTACGAGGCCTGCAAGTACGCCGTGGGGCCCAGTCCGGTCGACGGCATTTGGCTGGGCGCGGCCTCGGACGTGCTCATGCGCGAGCGCGGCGTGGAGTTCGTGGACGGCACCGCTCCGGGCTTCGCCGCCATCACGGGCTGCGCCCCGGACGCGGACACGGCCGTGGCCATTGCGCGCGAGTTGCAGGAGAAAAACATCTACGTCTTCATGGCCGGGCAAACAAATGGAGTGCAGTTTGCCGAACAGCTGGCCGCAAAAGGCGTGCAGCTCGGCTGGGAAACCAGGCTCGTGCCCTTCGGCCCCGAGGCCTCGGCCCTGGTCTACGCCCTGGGGTTTGCCTGCCGGGTGGCCATGGCCTTCGGCGGGGTCAAGCCCGGAGCCGGCCGCGCCAACCTGCTCTACAACAAAAACCGCGTCTTCGCCTTCGTCCTGGCGCTCGGCGAAGTGTCCAAGGAAAAATATGCTCTGGCTGCCGGAGCGATCAATTTCGGCTTTCCGGTCATCGCCGACACGGCCATTCCCGAGATCCTGCCCAGCGGCGTGTGCACTTACGAACACGTGGTGGCCAGCGTCCCCCACGCCTCCATGGTCGAACGCGCCCTGGAAATCCGCGGCTGCAAGATTAAAATCGACAAAGTGCCCATCCCGGTGCCCTACGGCGCGGCCTTCGAGGGCGAACTAATCCGCAAGAACGACACCCGCGTCGAATGCGGCGGCAACCGGACGCTCGGCTTCGAATTCGTCACCTCGGTGGACATGGCCGCGATCGACGACGGCGTCATCGAACTGATCGGCCCGGACATCGATGCCGCGCCAGAGGGAGGCGCGCTGCCGCTCGCCATCTGGGTCGAGGTCGCCGGGCGCAAGATGCAGGCCGACTTCGAACCCATTTTGGAGCGCCAGATCCACCACCTGCTCAACGGCGCTGAAGGCGTCTGGCACATGGGCCAGCGCGACATCATCTGGACCCGCGTATCCAAGGCCGCCTTCGAGCGGGGCTTCCGGCTCAGGCATTACGGCGAGATCCTCCACGCCAAGCTGCTTTCGCAGTACCCGGCCATCGTGGACAAGGTGCGGGTGACGCTCATCACGGACGCATCAGAAGTCGCCCGCCGCCTGGAGCACGCCCGCAAGATTTACGACGAACGCAACCGGCGGCTGGCGGCCATGACCGACGAATCCGTGGACACCTTCTATTCCTGCCTGCTGTGCCAGTCCTTCGCCCCCAACCACGTCTGCGTCATCTCCCCGGAACGCCCCGGCCTGTGCGGGGCCTACAACTGGCTCGACGGCAAGGCCGCCTTCGAGATCGACAACACCGGCCCCAACCAGCCCGTGGCCAAGGGAACGGTTTTCGATCCGCAAAAAGGCGTTTTCGAGGGCGTCACCGCTTACGTCGAGACCGGCAGCCACAAAACCATCCCCCGGGTCTGCGCCTATTCCATCATGGACAGCCCCATGACCAGCTGCGGCTGCTTTGAGGTCATCTGCGCCTACGTGCCGGACTTAAACGGCGTCATGGCCGTCTCGCGCGAATACCCGGGCGAGACGCCGGTGGGCATGCGCTTCTCCAGCCTGGCCGGCAACGTGGGCGGCGGCGTGCAGACTCCGGGGTTCATCGGCTGCGGCAAGACCTATCTGGCCTCGAAAAAATTCCTTCTGGCCGAGGGCGGCATAGCCCGCCTGGCCTGGATGCCCAAGGACCTCAAGGACCAACTGCGCGCGGACCTGGAAGCGCGCCTCACCGAGGCCGGATTTCCCGACGGCCTGGACAAGATTGCCGACGAGACCATCTCCGTGGAGGCCGCCGGGGTCCGCGCCTACATGGAAAAGGTCGGCCACCCGGCCCTGTCCATGCCCGACATGGCCGACTACGAGCAGCGTCCCGAGGATTGCGGCCCGCTGGTCGTCCCTACGACGCCCGGATCGATGGCCTTCCAAACGGACCGACCGGCCGAAGCGGGACAGGCGGCCCCGGAAAAGACCTTCCCCTCGCCCGAACCGGCCGTTCCGGCGCCCGCCGCCCTGGACATGGCCGCGCTCAAGGCCGAGATCATGCGTGAGCTGACGGCCAGCCTCAAGGCCGACCTCGCCAAGGAAGTCGCCCGCGACATCATCGCCAGCCTACAAACCAAATACCTGGGCCAGGACGCGCCCGGCGCGGGATTGGCGGGACATTCGACGGAACAGACGGACGCCCAAGCCTCAGTCCATGGGACCGGCACACCTGCCGTATCATCTGTCGTATCATTAGCCGGCTCAACTGCCGTATCAACTCCGGGCCAAGCATTTGCCCAAGCCCCTGGTCAAACTTCGGACGCCACACCGGCCCAAGCCAAACCCGCCGCGCCCTCGGCCGCTGACCGCATCAAAGCCATCGCCCATGTCCCGGTGCGCCGCGAAACCGCAACGCTGCCCGTGACCACGGTCACCCTCGGCGCGACCAAAGACCAGGGCGGCACGCGCGGCCGCACCCTGACCATCGGCGGGGCCACGGCCATGCCCTTCCACCTCTTCGAGGGAGCGATGCCGAACCGGCCGCTGCTGGCCATGGAAGTCTTCGACCGGCCCGGCGAAAAATACCCGGCCGTGCTGCGCGAGATTTACGGCGAGCTCCTCGCCGACCCCGCCGCCATGGCCGCGCAGTGCGTGAACCTTCATGGCGCCGACCTGATCAGCGTGCGCCTGGACGCCACCCACCCCGAACGCGGCGCGCGCGCCGTGGACGAGGCCGTGGCCACCGTCGGCCGGGTGCTCTCCGCCGTGGACGTTCCGCTCATCGTCACCGGGCACAACCACTTCGCCACGGTCAACGAGGTTTTCAAGGAAGTCGCCAAGGCTTTCGCCGGGGAAAACCTGCTGCTCAACTGGGTCGAACAGGACAACTACCGCACCGTGGCCGGCGCCGCCCTGGCCTACGGCCACTGCCTGGTGGCCCAAAGCCCGATCGACGTGAATATCGCCAAACAACTCAATATCCTGCTCACCAACATGGACCTGCCGCTTGGCCGCATCGTCGTCGATCCCATGACCGGCGCGCTGGGCTACGGCGTGGAATACTCCTACTCGGTCATGGAACGCATCCGGGCGACCGGCCTTTCCGGCGACGCCATGCTCGCCTCGCCCATGATCCTCTCGCCGGGCTTCGAATGCGCCAAGATCAAGGAAACCAAAGCCCAAAGCGCGGACTACCCGGCCTGGGGCGACCTGGCCAGACGCGCGCTCTACTGGGAAACGGCCACCGCGCAGGCCTTCCTGCACGCCGGGGCGGATATCCTCATCATGTACCACCCCGAAGCGGCCAAGGCGATACGCAGGCAAATCGATGCCCTGATGGACAACGAATGAACTGGGGAAGGGGCTTGGCCCCTTCCCCAGACCCCATCCCCGCCGGGGGCATGACCCCCTGACGACGGGGGCTTTGCCCCCCGGCCCCCCCGATAGGGGGTCTGGAGGTGATTATCGCCCCCAGCGGGGGTGCAGGGGGCGCTGCCCCCTGCCCAGGTCCGGAGTGGAGCCTCGATTCTTGATGGGGGCCGGGGGCGAAGCCCCTGGAAAAAATATCCTGGTTCTGATTTTGGGCTCACAGTCCACTATTGAGGGAGCCCCGGCAGGGCGAAAACGGAGACAGATATGGCATTGACCGGGTTACAAATTCAGAAATTACTGCCCAAGACCAACTGCAAGGAATGCGGCTCCAACACCTGTTTGGCTTTCGCCATGAAGCTGGCCGCCAAGAAGGCGGATCTGGCCGAATGCCCGTACGCCTCGGACGAGGCCAAGGCCGTGCTCGGCGCGGCCTCGCGGCCACCCATGCGCACGCTTGGTTTGGGGCCGGAGAAAAAATGCCTGGTCGGCGGCGAAACGGTGATGTTTCGCCACGAGAAGACCTTTGTCCGCCAGACCGCCTTGGCCGTGACCATTTCCGACGCCGACCCGCGGGCTTTGGATGTGGCCACGGCCGCCCGGGATTACGTTCTGCTCCGGGTTGGCGAGGAGCTGCGCATCGACCTGATTTGTTTACGCAATGACGCCTTGGACCCGGACGGCTTCGCCGAGGCCGCCCGCGAGATTCACCGGGCCACCCGGCTGCCCTTGATCGTTCGTTCGGGTAATTCCCAGGCCTTGCTCAAGGCGGCCGTGGCGCTAAAAGGTTCCGGGAGCATCCTGGCTTCGGCCGATCCGGAGAGCTTGGACACGCTCGTGACCGCCGCCAAGGACAGCGGCCACGCCCTGGCCGTGACCGCGCCGGACCTGGACGGCCTGGCTGCCCTGACCGGGCGCGCCGCTGCGCTTGGTTTCGAGGACCTCATTCTGGATTTCACCGTTTTCGGCCAGGCCGAGCGTTTCCAAACCGCCACCATCGCCCGCCGCGCGGCGCTGAAGCACGAATGCCGCGAACTAGGCTACCCGTTCCTCGCCTTTGTCGATGAGGCCGATTCGGCCGGCGGCATGGCCCAGGCCGCCAGCCTCATGTGCAAATACGCCTCCGTGCTGGCCGTGCCCGGTTTTGATCCGGCCTTTTTGGCCCCGCTTCTGACCCTGCGCCAGAACATTTACACCGATCCGCAAAAACCCATCCAGGTCGAGCCCGGCGTTTACCCTATCGGCGAGCCCGGGCCGGATTCGCCGGTGTTCGTGACCACCAATTTTTCATTGACCTATTTCCTGGTTTCCGGCGAAATAGAAAACGCTGGACTGTCCGCCTGGCTGGCCGTGCCGGACTGCGAGGGCATGAGCGTGCTCACCTCCTGGGCGGCCGGAAAGTTCAGCGGCGCGTCCGTCGCCAAGTTCATCAGCGAGCGCGGCCTGGGCGCGCAACTGACCAAAAAGGTCGTGGTCCTGCCCGGCTATGTCGCCCAGATCAAAGGCGAAGCCGAGGAAGGCCTGCCCGGCTGGACCGTCCTGGTCGGCCCCCAGGAAGTCTCGGACCTGGAAAGCTTCGCCAAGGCCCGGCTGGGATAGCGGGCGTTGGTATGAGTGCCGGTAAGGGTGTTGTGTAAACAGGCCTCCGGCGGCCAAAGGGCTATGCCCCTTGGAATCCCGTTACGGGAGAAACGGATGCCGAAACTGACCTTTTTGCCGCTGGGGAAGAGCGCCCGGGTCGAGCCGGGCTGCTCGCTCTTGGACGCGGCCAAGCAGGCCGGCGCGGCCCTTACGGCCGAATGCGGCGGCAAGGGGACCTGCGGCGGCTGCCTGGTCCTGGTCGCAAGCGGGAAGGCGAGAGGCGACTCTGCCGACTTTCTCCCCCGCGAGGCCTCCTTGGAAGGCTACGTCCTGGCCTGCCGGGCCGTGGCCGGGGACGACGACCTGGTCATCCGGGTCAGCGCCGAGCCAGGGGTCCATGCCGGACAGTTTGCCGCCGGCCGCACCCGCCAGGTCCTGCCCGCCGCCGAACTCGATCCGCTGGTCAAAATCCTCACCGTCAGCGTGGCCGCGCCCAGGCCCATGGACGGCCTGGGCGACCTCGACCGCCTGGCCCGGGCGATCACGGCCCAAACCGGAGCGGCCGGGGTGCACTGCCCGATCGAAATTTTACAAACCCTGCCCCAGGCCTTGCGCCAGGCCGGTCATGCGCCGACCTGCGCCGTCTGCCTGCCCGGCGACAGTGCCAATAGGGCCGACATCGTCGCCCTCGGGGAACTGCCGTCGCACCCGCTCGGCCTGGCCGTGGACATCGGCACCACCTCCGTGGCCGTGGAGCTCATCGACCTGGGCAGCGGCGCCGTGCTGGCCCACGACGCCTGCTACAACGCCCAAATCGAGCGCGGCGCCGACATCATCAGCCGCATCAATTACGCCTCGCGCCCCGGCGGCCTGGCCGAACTGCGCGCCCTGGTCCTGGAAACCATCAGCTGCCTCACGGCGAATTGCCTGGGCCACATCGACGCCAGGCCCGAAGCCGTCCTGGCCGCCTCGCTCTCCGGCAACACCGCCATGACGCACCTGGCCCTGGGCGTCGATCCGGAGTACATCCGCCTGGCCCCCTACACCCCGGCCGTGCTCGATCCCGGACCGCTCACCGCCTGCGAAATCGGCCTGGAAATCCACCCGCTCGCTCCGGCGCTCTTTTCCCCGGCCGTGGGCAGCTACCTGGGCGGCGACATCCTCTCCGGGCTGCTGCTCACCCCCTTGGCCGGATTCGACCCCGAACCGCGCCTGTTCATCGACATCGGCACCAACGGCGAGGCCGTGCTCGGCGGCGCGGATTACCTTTTCGGCTGCGCCTGCTCGGCCGGGCCGGCCTTCGAGGGCGGCGGACTGACCCGCGGCATGCGCGCCCAAAACGGCGCGATCGAAGCCGCGCGCGTCGATCCCGAAACCGGCGAAGTGAGCCTGACCGTCATCGGCGGCGAAAAACCGCTCGGCATCTGCGGCTCTGGCGCCATCGACGCCGTGGCCGGACTGTTCACCGCCGGACTGCTCGACGCTTCCGGACGGCTGGGCGGACGTTTGGACCACCCGCGCATCCTGCGCGAAGGACGCAAAAATCGTTTCGTCCTGGCCGGGCCTGACCAGACCGCCGACGGCCTGGAGCTCGCCCTGACCGAACCGGATATCGAAAACATCATCCGCGCCAAGGCGGCAATCTACTCCGGCTGCCAGGTGCTGCTCACCCAGGCCGGACTCGACTTCACCGACCTGGCCGAAGTCATCGTCGCCGGCGGTTTCGGCCACTACCTCAACGTCGAAGACGCCATTACCATCGGCCTGCTCCCGGACCTGCCCCGAGACAAATTCCGCTTCATCGGCAACGCCTCCCTGGCCGGATCGAGCCTGACCCTGCTCTCGGAACGCCACCGCCGCAAGCGAGCCGAACTGGCCAGCCGCCTGACCTACATCGACCTCTCGCTCGACCCCGCCTTCATGGACGCTTACACCGCCGCCCTATTTTTGCCGCACACCGAGAGGGAACGGTTTCCTTCGGTGAAGTGAGAACGCGGGGGGAAAACCCCTTTCCCCAAAAAACTTTTACCCGTTGCAGGGGTCCGGGGGGCAAAGCCCCCGTCGTCAGGGGGTCATGCCCCCCGGCGGGGTCTGGGGCGGAGCCCCAGCGGGGGAACTCCGAGGGGGCGCAGCCCCCTCGGGCATTGCCTCCCGCCCCCCGCCGTGGTAAGCGCCGGGCCGGTTTGAGGACATTATTGCGAGGTAGTTATGCGCATTCCAGTGACTGTTTTGACCGGGTATTTGGGGGCGGGCAAGACCACCCTGCTCAACCGCATCCTGACCGAGAATCACGGCCGCCGCTTCGCCGTGGTGGTCAACGAGTTCGGCGAGATCGGCGTGGACAACGACCTGGTCGTGGGCGCGGACGAGGAAATCTTCGAGATGAACAACGGCTGCGTCTGTTGCACGGTGCGCGGCGATCTCATGCGGATTCTCGGCAACCTGGCCAAGCGCAAAGGGGCTTTCGACGGCATTTTGGTCGAGACCACCGGCCTGGCCGATCCGGCCCCGGTGATCCAGACCTTTTACATGGACGAAGACACCTTCGACGCCTGCGCGCTCGATTCGGTGGTCACGGTGGTCGACGCCGCGCACATCGAGACCCAGCTCGCCCGCGGGCACGAAGCCGTGGAACAGCTGGTCTTCGCCGACTTGATCATCCTCAACAAATCCGACCTGCTTTCCGCCTCCGAGCTGGCCCGGGTGCAATTCCGCATCAATACCGTCAACCCCTATGCCCGGCTGGTCGTGGCCGAACGCTGCAACGTGGGCCTGGACATAGTCCTCGACCGCAAGTCCTTCGATTTGACCAGGCTCTTGTCTCTCGAACCCGAGCTTTTGACCGGCGACGCCGCGCACGTCCACGACGACGGCATCGCCGACGTGAGCCTGGTCAGCGATCATCCGGTGGACGCGGGCCGCTTCAAGGCCTGGCTCGGCGAGCTGCTCAAGACCAAGGGCCAGGACATTTTGCGCGCCAAGGGCATCCTCGATATCCAGGATTCGGACCGACGGTTCGTTTTCCAAGGCGTGCACATGCTCTCGGAATTTTCCACCGGCCTGCCGTGGCGGGAAGGCGAGAAGCGCCAGAGCAAGGCGGTGTTCATCGGCCGCGGTCTCGACAAAGAAGCCATAACCGCGGGCTTCGCCGCCTGCACCGGGGGGCGGTAACGTGAGCGACGACAGCCAAATCCAGGGCGTCTCATTTTGGAATTTCGGGGTCCACGCGACCGGTTGCCTGTTCGGGACCGAAGGCGCGGTCTATTTCACCCTGGCCGACGGCTCGGTGGCCAGAGTGGCCGACCCGTCCTGCGCCAGCGCCGACCGTTTCGGCCTGCACGGCGGAGGGATTTTATGCCAGGCCCCGGCCCCTAGCGGCGGCCTGTTCACCGGCGGCGACGACGGCCGGCTCGTCCAGCTCGCCCCAAGCGGCGAGTCCGTGGAACTCGCCGCGCTTCCCGGCCAATGGATCGAGCATTTGGCGGTCTCGCCGGCAAGCGCCGCCATGGCCATGGCTTCCGGCAAGAACGTCTTTTTCTTTCCCGGCCCGGACGCATCCGGCATCGACCTGGGCGCGCTGCCGAGTTCGGTCGGGGGCCTCGCCTTTTCGCCGGACGGCGGCCTGCTCGCGGCCGCGCATTACGGCGGGGTGACACTGTGGGATTTCTCCGCCGGACAGACGAGCCTGGCGCGCATCGATCTGCGCGGTTTGTCCCTCACCCCGGTCTTCGATCCGTCCGGGCAATACTTGGCCGTGGCCAACCAGGAAAAATGCGTCAGCCTGATCGATCTGGCCCGGAACCATGTCCTGGAGTTGCCGGGCTACGCCCGCAAACCGGCTTCGCTGTGCTGGTCGGCAGGGGGGGACACGCTGTTGACCTCGGGCAATGCCGGGTTCACCGCCTGGGACATCGACCGGGAGGGCGGCCAATCGCCGCTTCAGACCCAGTTCGCCCAGCAGGAGGAGACGTTTTTGACCCAGGTCTCGGCGCATCCGCTGTTTCCCGTGGCCATCGGCGGCTTCTCGGAGGGCTCGGTGTTCATCGCCGAACTTGCGGCCAAGGCGGCGGTCTACGTCTTCAATCTCGAAGCGCACAAGGTCAGCGCCCTGGCTTGGTCGGCGGACGGCATGCACGCCTGCGGCGGCAGCGCCTCGGGCGTGTGCTTCCTGGCGCTGTTGCCGGCGCTGCTGGGGGCTTAGGAGAAGCGGGGGTCGGGGGCGGCAGCCCCCTGAAAAAAGAACAGCGGTTCTGGTTTTTATCCGTGCCGGCCGCTTTTGAAAATAGGCCCTAGTCTTCGATCTCGATGCAGTCGTGGGGGCAGTAGGTCATGGCCCGGCGCACCGCTTCCTCGGGGCCGGCCTCGCGCAGCATGACCGCCTTTTCGCCCGACTCGTCAAAGCCGAAGAGTTCCGGCTCCATTTCGACGCACGCCCCGCAGCCGTTGCAGCACACCGGGTTGACGGAATAGGGTCTCAGGTTCTCGTCTTGGCTCAATTGATCCTCCCCGTATCGTCAGGCCGGAATCGCCGCCGGCAAGACGACCCAAAAAATCGTGCCCGCCTCGCCGGAGGTGAAGCCGACCCTCCCGCGCAGGTAGCGTTCGGTCAACAGTTTGATGCCATAGAGTCCCAATCCCCGCGCAGTTCCCTTGGTGGAGAAGGAGCGCTGGAAGACCTGGAGCTGGACTTCCCGGCCCATGACGGCCGGATTGTGGACGTAAAATTCCACGGCCATGCCTTCCCCGCGGTTTGCGTCATGCTCCGAACCATGGTTTGCAGCGGCGGCCCGGCAGCCGATGGTGATGGTGTCGCCCGGTTTTTGGGCTTCCAGGGCGTTTTTGACCATGTTGCCGAGCACCCGCATGAGCAGGCCGTAGTCGCTGGCAAAAGAGACCTCCGCGCTTTCCGGCTCGGTCGCGATGATACGGCCCTTGACGTCCGGCTGGCTGAGATACGTCTGGGCCACGACCCGGATCACCTCCCGGGAATTTAAGACCACGGGGGATACTTTCAGTTCTTTGCTTTCGGCCGCGGCCAAGTCTCTTTGGGCCTTGACTTCGCGCACCAGTTGGTTGGCCGAGAAGTGGATCAGATCCATCATTGGGCGCAAGGCCTCCGGCACCTCCTCCCGCACGATGTCGGCAAGGCCGGGCAGCCCGCCGGCGATGTTGAGCAGGTCGTGAAAAAAGATGCGCTCCAGGATGCGACGGCGTTTTTCGTGGCTGATGTCGGCCATGGCCATGATTGCGAATTGCCTGCCCTCCACGGGAAACGGCGTGGCGGTGACCAGGAGGTCCAGGGCCTCGAAGGACTCCCCCCCGTGGCGCAAAACGCGGCATTCGGCCACGGTCTTGAGTTGATTGAGGCTGGACAGGATGGCCTTGGCCATGCCGCACTGGGAGCAGTGTTCCGTGGTGCCGCAGCCGCCGGGGAGTTCATGGGCGTGGATGCAGTCCACGGCCTCGCCCGGCCGCAGGCCCAGGACGTCATCGAGGGTTGCGGCCTTGAAGGTGGCCATGAATTTATCATTGGCCGCGACCACCTGGCGTTTGTCGTTTAATATGACGACCATATCGTTGACGCTGTTGATCAAGGGCAGGTGTCCGCCCTTTTCCAGCAGCCGCGCCTGGCGCCGGACCTCGTCCAGGTCGTCGCGTTCGGGCGGGGCGAACAAGGTGTACAAATCGTCACTGTGAGCATCGAAAACCGGGGCGTTCATGAGCATTCACCGTAATGGAGCAACGTATCCGACCAAATAGGCCGAGGTGGGCGCGGCGTCAAGCCGGAGCTTGAGCTTTTCGCGCAAATCCGCCATGAAAAGGACGCGCCGGATGCGTCCGGCCTTGGAGAGCAATGCTTACCACTTCGCGTTTTCACCCATACCACAAGATCGTCGCCTCGGGGGAACGACTCGGCCTGGCTCAGGTCGATCGCCTGACCCGCCTGGCCGAGGAAGCCGAACCCGAGGAAATACCCGCCTTTTCCGAATTGGCCCTGGACCTCAAGCACCGCCGGTTCGGAAATAGGGTCGGCCTGTGCGCCATCGTCAACGCCAAAAGCGGCGGTTGCACGGAAAACTGCGTCTTTTGCGCCCAGTCGTCGCATTACCGGACCGGCGCGCCGGTCTATCCCTTCGTGGACCTGGAAACCATCCTGGCCGGGGCCCGCCGCATGCGGGCCGCCGGCGCGACGCGCTTCGGCATCGTGCTTTCCGGCAAGGGCCTGGAGGACGAGGATTTCGACTTACTGCTCGCGGCGGTATCCGCGCTCAAGGCCGAGGGGATCGTCCCGGACGCCTCCTGCGGCCTGCTCGATCCCGGCCAGATGGCCGCCCTGCGCCTGGCCGGACTTTCCGCCTACCACCACAACCTGGAAACCGCGCGCAGCTATTTCCCGGCCGTATGCACCACCCACGACTACCAGGAAGACGTCCACGCCGTGAGAACGGCCATGGCCGCCGGACTGAACGTGTGCAGCGGCGGCATCTTCGGGCTGGGCGAGAGCTTCGGCCACCGGGCCGAACTGGCGCTCACCCTGCGCGACCTGGGGGTCGCCTCGGTGCCGGTCAATTTTCTCAGCCCCATCCCGGGCACCCCGCTCGAAGACCTCGAACCGCTCTCGCCGGGCGAGGCCCTGCGCATCCTGGCCCTTTTGCGCTTCATCCTGCCCACGGCCCACATCCGGCTATGCGGCGGCAGGCAGCTCGTCTTCGGTCCCAAGGACAAGAACCAAGGGCTGCAGAGCGGCGCCAGCGGTGTCATGATCGGTGACTATCTGACCTTAGCCGGGTCCGATCCGCAAAGCGACCGTAAGGATATGTCGCGGCTCGGACTCACGCCGGAAGACGAAACGGTCTTTTTTCCCCGCTGATTATCCTTCCAACATAAGGCCATATCATGAAATTGATTGATTTTATCGCGCGTGGGCGCGGAACGAGGAACAGACGCGCGGCGGGAGGCCCGCGCTCGCGAAACAAGCGCACGGGCAGCGCGTTTTTTTTGTTCACGCCGCGCAACGGCCTCTGGGCTTTGCTCTTGATTGCGGCCACGGCCGCGATCTGGTCTTTCGGCGGTCGGGATGCCTCCAAATCCAAGGAAACAACCGCCGCGCCGGCAATCGCCGCCGCGATCGGCATGACCGGCACGACCGGCGCAATGGGCGCGACCGCCGCCCGCCCGGCCCAGAACCCGGACAAGGACGCCCTGCCTCTGGCCCAAATGGCGGCCAAGCTCGGGCCCCTGCCCAAGCCGGCCAAGGCCTATCACCTGGCCGCGATCTTGCCCTATTACGGTGATGAGTACTGGCAGATCCTGGCGCGGGGGATGCAATCACGGGCCATGGAGCTCGGCATCAGCATCGAAATGCCGGCCGCCGCCTCGCCCGCCGACACGCAAGGCGAGCTGAACCTGGCCATGCGGGAGCTGGACAGGGGTTGCGACGCCCTGCTTTTGGCCCCGGCAAACGCCGCCGCGCTCGCCCCGGCCGTGGCCAGGGCCAAAGCCGCGCACGTCCCGGTGCTCTGCCTGGGCGAGGCCGAACCCATCGCCTCGGTCCCCCTGATCGGCCCGAGCCAATACGAAACCGGAGCCCGAGCGGCGCAGTACTTCCTGGAGCAGTTCCCCAAGGGAGCAAAGATTTTGGTGGTCGCCGGCGACTTAAGCCCGATTGCCTTGCGCATGCGCCTGCAGGGCCTGACCGAGGCGCTCGCAAGGTCGAAAGTCAGCATCGCGGACACGGTTCAGGCCGGGGCGACTCCGGCCGAGACCGTGGCCGCCTTCAATCAAATCCTGACCAGGCATCCCGACATCACCGGCGTGTATTGCACCGGCGACGCCCTGGCCCTGGCCGTGGCCCAGGCTTTGGCCTCGGCCGGCAAGGCCCACGCCGTGCGCGTGGTCGGTTCGGGCGGGGAGAGCCGGGCCTACGACGCCATCCGCGAGGACGACATGGCGGCCACCGTCGATCCCTTCGCCTACATCAACGGCCAGGCGGCGGTAGACGGCGCGGTGCGCCTGCTGGCCGGACAGATCCTGCCGCCCATGATCGCCACGCCGCAAAACTGCATCACCATTCACAACCTGAACGACCCCTTGCCGGCCGGAGCGAGCTACTAAGTCTTATCCTGCAAACAGCGTGAGGATGGGCATGAAACGGTCCGTACAAGCCTCGCCGGAACTATCGGAGATACGAGCGGACATCGGATCCCTCGTCGCCGGTTCGGCCCCCGGCATGTCCCACGGCTTCGCTTGCCTCGGGGAGACGTCCTTGGGCAAATACCCGGAATTGCCTTATGCCGTGAGCCTCATGGTCCTGTTGGACACGGCCGTGGCCACGGCCGTGACCGAGGGCCCCACTGCCAGGTATTACGCCGAGTACAACAGCAAAAACGATCTGTTGGATGCGACGGCCCGGCAGGTGGCCGGCCGCATCCTTGGCGCGGGCTGGAAGGCTGTCGCCGTGGAGGCCTCCAAACGCACGGACCCCGTGAACATCAAGGGCGATTTCCCGCACAAACTGGCCGCGGTCAAAGCCGGACTGGGCTGGATCGGGAGAAGTTCCCTGTTTCTGACCCGCGAACACGGGCCGTGGCTGCGCCTGGCCACGGTTTTGACCGACCTGGCCTTGGCCCGGGAAGAGCCCCTCTCGAAAAGCCATTGCGGGACCTGCCGGAAATGCGTGGAAGCCTGTCCGGCGGGAGCCATTGTGGGCAACCTTTGGACCCCGGGCCTGCCGCGCGAGCAATTAGTGGACGTACGGCGTTGCGACGCCTGGAAAATCGAACACTACGGCGAATTTAGGGGCTTGGTCTGCGGCATCTGCATGGCCGTGTGCCCTTATGGCCAAAAGAGCCAAAAGCGCGCCGGCCGGGACCGCGCCTGAGTTCCATTCCCCTCGATCATGGGGCTATCCTGGCCCGGCCCCGGCGTGGGGCCGGGGCCGCCGTTGCCTGCTTTCGTTCCGGGAGGACAAAACCAGAACCACTGTTCTTTTTCCAGGATGCCTGTAGCCCCAGGCCCCCGCTTCCAAACGAACAGCCCATCAATCCTGACCGTGGGGGTCCGGGGGCGATCATCGCCCCCGGCGGGGATTCCAAAGGGGCGGAGCCCCT
>Ga0326727_10004662_pt1 | contig 40682 bp, 26 predicted proteins | sample MB2enrmetagenome_FD_207643 | JGI IMG/M metagenome (GOLD analysis project Ga0326727, IMG submission 207643) | Lab enriched peat soil microbial communities from McLean, Ithaca, NY, United States - MB29MY | ecosystem: Environmental > Terrestrial > Soil > Wetlands > Peat | place: USA: New York...
GGCACAGCGCAGGCGAAGGAACATCCAACGCCTCCTTTTTTTACTTTATGAATTGCAAAATGTACTATCACCCTATAAATAATAACGTACAAAATGAAATGCATCGGTGCCCGAAGCGTGCACCGGTTCATGCGGACGACAATAACCGGCAAAGATCAGCGAGTGGGCTATGAGCGAAACGCAAACGGTGACACCTCAAGGACCGACCCCCATGACGCCCGGCATTCTGGTGTTGTTCACCATTGCCGTGGCATTTTCGACCTTCATGGAGGTGCTTGACACGTCCATTGCCAACGTCGCGGTACCGACAATTGCCGGGAATCTGGCCGTCAGTGCCAACAAGGGGACCTGGGTCATCTCGTCGTATGGACTGGCAGCCGCCATCGTCGTACCGATGACCGGCTGGATTGCGAGACGATTTGGCGAGGTCAAAACATTTGTCTGGTCGGTATCGTTGTTCACGATAGCCTCCGCCTTGTGTGGCTTTGCCACCAGCCTTCCGATGCTGGTGGGCTTCCGATTTTTGCAGGGCCTGGTTTCCGGCCCGATGGTGCCCCTGTCCCAAACCCTGCTGCTATCGAATTATCCGCCGCAGAAACGCGGTCTTGCCATGGCGCTGTGGTCGATGACGGTGGTGATCGCCCCGATTTTCGGTCCGCTGATGGGCGGCTACATCACCGACAACCTGACCTGGCCGTGGATTTTCTATATCAACGCACCGATCGGCATTTTTTCCGCCATCGTGGCCTATACCCTGCTGCACAAACGCGAAACACCCACGCAACGCGTCCCCTTCGACGTGCCCGGCCTGGTGCTGTTGGTACTGGGTGTGGGATGCCTGCAACTGATGCTCGACAACGGCAACGATCTGGACTGGTTCAATTCGCACGTCATCACCACGCTTGCCATCATTTCGGTCGTCGCTCTGACTTTCCTGATCATATGGGAATTGTCCGACGCGCACCCGCTGGTTGACCTGACCCTGTTTAAACATCGCAATTTCCGTTATGGCGTCATTTCGCTGGCGCTAGGCTTCATGTCCTTTTTCGCCATGACGGTATTACTGCCCTTATGGCTGCAAACAGTCATGGGCTATACGCCAACCTGGGCCGGGATTGCGACGTCGCCCGTCGGATTTCTAGCGCTGATCCTGTCACCGATCGTTGGCAAAAATCTGACGCGCATCGACATGAGGCTCGTCTGCGCGCTGGGCTTTCTGGTTTTTGCCGGCACGGCCTGGTGGTTTTCCTCGATGACGCTGGACATCTCGATCGGAACGATATTCTTGCCGCGAATGCTGCAAGGGATCGGGATCGCCTTCTTCTTCGTCCCCATCAACCAGATTATTCTGTCCGGCATTGAGCCGTCCCGCCTGGCGGCCGCCTCGGGCTTGTCCAACTTTTTCCGCACGCTTTCAGGCAGCATGGGAACGGCGATCGTGGTCACCTTGTGGGATCACCGCACGCAGATGCATGAGGTACGGCTGGCCGAAAACTTCACCGCCAATGGAAGCGAAACACACAACTACGTTGACCTGCTGACCCGCCAGGGCATGTCGACCAATGCGGCTTACAACCAGATTCAGAATGTAATCCACACGCAAAGTGCCATGCTGGCGACCAGCGAGGTTTTCTGGGGGGTGGCCATCCTGTTCGTTGCACTGGTCGGGGTGATCTGGCTGACCAGACCGCCATTTGGCATGGCAAGAGGCGGAACGGGAGGGCACTGAAAGACAGGAACGGTGCGGGCATGCCACTTCATCGGAAGCGGCATGCCCGATCAGGGTGCGCGCTTCATTGTCCCTAACAGGAAGCGACTTTCCGGGCGACGAACAGCATACCGTCCACCGGTTCGCCAAGCTCGATTCGGATCTTCAACGGCGCGACCGACTCGCACTTGAATCCCGCGGCAGTCATCTGTGCGAGCACATGTTCGCGGCGGTGGCAGTAGCGTCCGCTCGGTGTCAGTTCAAAACTGTCTTCACCAGAGAGCAGTGCTTCTGCAGAAACCACCAGCAACCCATCATCCGTAATCGAGGAAGAAAAGGCTTCCAGCAACGGGGCAAGGTTGCCGAAATAGATAAAGGTGTCCAGCGACACAATCATGTCGAAGCGCTGGCCTGATGCCCTCAGATAGTCGACCATCTCCTGCTTGACCAACTGGTCGTACAAGCCCTTTTCAGCCGCTGCCGCCAGACTGTTGGCAGATAGATCCACTCCGGTCAGCTGTTTGGCGAACGGCTTAAGATAGGGGGCGCACAGCCCCGTTCCGCAACCTGCATCCAGAATGGAAACCGCTTTTTCGGACAAGCCCAGACCTGCAATCGCCTGCCCTGCGCGTTCAGGAACCTGATAGGCCAGCATGCCGACCATTTTGCTGTCGAACTGATCGGCAGCCCGGTCGAAATACATTTCCAGATAGGCATCCGAAGCACGCTCAGGGACATTTTCCCCGGTGCACGCCGCCAACATGTGACTGGCGATCGGATGACCAGGCTGCTGGCGCAGCCATGCGCGATACGTTTCGGCGGCTTCGTCGATGCGGCCGAGCACGTAATAGGCAATCCCGAGCATGTGCGGCGACTTGTCCGCGCCCGGCCGGGCGACATAGGCTGCGCAGTAGCTGCGCGCAGCCTCGGTAGGCTTGCCCTGCTGGGATTGAATGTGGCCAAGATTATTCAGCGCGTCTTCGAAGTTGGGATTCAGGGAAAGCGCCGTCTGAAACGAGAAACCGGCTTCATCGAGTTGTCCCAGCCGCTGGAGCACCGCCCCGAGATTATTCCATATCGGCGCGTTGCCCTGATCGAGCTCCAGTGCACACATGAACGCATTGGCGGCATCTTCGTTGCGCCCGGAAGCGGCCAGCAGATTGCCCAGATCGTTCAGCCAGTCGGCCCGGTTCGGCGACAGCTGCACAGAGCGATTCACCATTGCCAGACCGGCATCGGTCTCTCCTGTCTGATACTTCAGGATACCGAAAAAATGATGTGCCGCAGGATGATCCGACATTTGTTCGAGCGCATGCCGATACAAGGAAGCCGCATCCTCCAGGTGCCCGGCACATTGCGCGTCGATTGCACGTTTGACCACAAGGTCGGTGGACGACTTAAGATCGGCTTCACAACGGTTCATCCTGTTTTCCTTATGCCTTATGGCGTTTCGGCAAGATGATATCAGCAAATTGACGCATTCGGTCTGTACTGATTGACGAGACCGCCCCCCTACAACAACGCGCGGCCGGTTTCTTTCGAAACCCGCCGCGAGAATGAAGCAAAAACGGGACGATTTCAGTAAAAGATACCGGCGATTCCCGCAAACATGCCAAGACAGGCCGTCACACCGATCACCCCGCCCACCACTCGGGCATAGACACCCTTGAGACGATAGGGCTCAGGCAAGCGGCGGGCCAGCAGAAACAGAAAGCCCAGCACCACCGGAAGCAGCAAGGCATTCATGACCTGCACGCCGACGCCCAGCGAAATCAGATTGGCACCCGAGCTGACGATGACTGCCGCAACGGCCAGGGCCAGCGTATAGATCGCGTAAAACCACGGCGCTTCGCGCGGTGTATTTTCCAGCGTGTGGCGATACCCCATGATCTCGCCCAGGGCGCGCGCCGCGGTCAGGGTGACCACGATGGCCGCCACCAGCGCCGCACCGATCATCCCCATGCCGAACAGCACCCTTCCCGCCTGCGCCCCCAGAAAAGGCGTAATGGCATCGGCGATCTGTTGAACCGTATTGAGCGGCACGTCGCGACCAAAGCGGCCTATCGTGGCGGCCGTGACCACCAGAACGGCCGCCATGATCACCTGCGTCAATACCGCACCCATCGCCGTATCCCAGCGGGCAGCGCGCAGATCGGCAATGGACAACTTCTTTTCGACGACTGCCGACTGCTGATAGAACACCATCCACGGCATGATCACCGCGCCGATATTGGCGGCCAGCAGAAACAGATAATCGGGATGCCCCAGCGGCATCGATTTCAGTCCGGCAAGGACCTCCGCCCCGCTCGGATTCGCCTTCCAGGCGACCAGAACAAAAACCAGCTCGAAAGCACCCAGTGCGATCGCGATACGCTCGACGGACAGATACGACCCGGTACACGCCATCAAGGACAATCCGACCACCGTAACCGACAGCGAGACCCAAGGCGGAATACCAAACATCAGCCCGACGCCTGCCAGACCGCTCATTTCAGAGAGTAGTGCCCCCAGACAGGCCAGCAACAGGGTTCCGACCGATAGCCAGGCCCACTTGCGGCCAAAATGCTGCTTGATCAGATCGCCATGTCCTTTGCCGGTCACCGCCCCCAACCGGACGGTCAATTCTTGAACGATGAACAACACCGGGATCAGCAGAATTTGCAACAGCAAAAGCTTATATCCCCATTGCGCGCCACTCTGAGCGGCAGTAATGACACTACCGGCATCGGTATCGGCCAGCATCACCACCAACCCCGGGCCCGCCACCGCCAGGATGCGGATCCAGCGGGACTGCAAAGGAAGTGCCATCGTATTCATATATTAGAGCGATTGAATATGTCAATAAGACCCATTATCATTCATATTCACATTTGTTCATATGAGATTATGATTATTTCTTGATCTGGATCTATTTGAACATCGAGAGAAATAGCACGCCGCCCATCGACAGGGGGAAGGGGAAACCGTATTCAGGCCGCCAGCATCAGGGTAAAGGCTTCGGCCGGCATGGGGCGACTAAACAGATAGCCCTGCCCCTCGGTACACTGCTGCGATTGCAAGAAAGCGCGCTGCGCTTCGGTTTCAACCCCTTTGGCAATGACATGTTTCTTGAGCTGAAGCCCCAGCCTGATGACCGAACTGACTATCGTGGCACAGTCCTCATCGGAAATAATGTCGCGAACGAAGGATTGATCGATTTTCAGACTATCGATCGGAAAATGCTTCAAATAGCCCAAACTCGAATAGCCCGTTCCGAAATTATCGATGGCCAACTGGATACCCATGTCTTTAAGTTGATTCAGAATGGCCAACGAAGACGTCTCATCCTGCATCAGGATACTTTCGGTCAACTCGAATTCAAGAAGCGTCGCGGGCACTCCTGTTTCTTCAATGATTTGTGCCACACACGCCAGAAATCGCGGATGACGAAACTCCACCGCAGACACATTGATGGCCACAGGTACCGGCCGACTTCCAACATCTATCCACGAGCGTATCTGCCTACAGACCTCGCGCAGTACCCATTGACCAATCTCGACGATCAATCCGCTCTCTTCCGCAATGTGAATGAATTTCGCCGGGAGCACTTGCCCGACTGTCGGATCTTTCCAGCGGATCAAGGCCTCTGCGCTTTCCATATCACCCGTAAACAAATTGATCTTCGGCTGATAGTACAGTTCGAACTCCTGCCGCTTGAGGGCGCGCTGCAAGCGGCTTTCCAGCTGTCTGCGACAGATGGCGAGATCGTTCATGCCCGCTTTGAAAAACTGATAATTATTCCGTCCACACGCTTTGGCGTGATACATCGCCATATCGGCATGCTGCAGCAACATTTCCGGCGTGGTTCCATCTTCCGGGTAAATGCTGATCCCCATGCTCAAGGTCATGAACAATTCGTTATCGAGAACAATGTGCGGTACGGAAAAGGATTTGAGTATGGTATTCGCGACCCGCTCGGCATCCATCGGCCGCTCGATTTCCGACAACAGGATGACAAACTCGTCCCCACCCTGACGACAGACCGTATCGGTATCACGCACACAAGCACATAAGCGTTCAGAAACGGACTGGAGCAACAGGTCGCCGATTTCGTGCCCCAGCGAATCGTTGATCTGTTTGAACGCGTCCAGATCGATAAATATCAAGGCAAGGTGGCGATGATGGCGCCTGGCAATGCCGATGACGCCGGATAGCCTGTCCGCCAGCAATAGTCGGTTTGGCAGCCCCGTCAGACCATCATGCAGCGCCAGATGCGCCATTTTACGGGTCATGGCACGCGATTCGCTGACATCATGAAACACCATGACCGCCCCCGATACCTTGCCATCATGGTTATGGATCGGCGCGGCGGAGTCTTCCAGAGCCAGTTCAACGCCCTGTCGATTAATCAGAATACTGTTTGAAGCGAGTCCTACCACCTGGTTCTGCTGAATCGCCAACACGGCGGGACTGGGGATTTTTTCACGCGTATCCGCATTGAAAATCCGGAAGATATCCGGCAACGGCCGCCCCATGGCTTCACTCAAGGGCCACCCGGTCATCCGGGTGGCCGCCATATTCATATACGTGACATTGCCTTGCATATCCGTGGCCAATACTGCGTCACCGATGGAATTCAGCGTGACTTCCGCGCGCTCTTTTTCCTCGAACAAGGCCTCTTCGGCGATGTGCAGCGCCTGCTCGATGGACTTGCGCGCGGTGATATCGCCAAAAACATGGATGCATCCGAATGGGGGAGACGCGACATCGAGCAACGCACCGTTGATTTGTACCCAGCTTACGCTGCCGCCCTTGCGCACCATCCTGGCTTCGGTTTCAAACCAGATTTTGTCGTGAATCGAGCGCTCCCATTCCGTCCGCACACGCTGCTGGTCCTCCGGATCGATTCCGAGGTACCAGTGGTTACCGCCGCCGGGTTCGCCGTTCTGGCTCGCCATCCGGCGGTAGGCGGCATTGGTGTACTCGCACGCCCCCTGAGGATCGGAAACAAAAACACCAAAGGGAAGACAATCGCTCATCTGTCGGAAACGGGCTTCGCTGGCCACCAGCCTGGCTTGCACGGCCTGGCGTTCCAGGTGGTAACGCAAGGCACGGGGCAGCCAGTGGGCGTCCATGTGCGACTTGCCGAAATAGTCCTGCGCCCCCGCGCGCAATGCACTGTGGGCGGCTTCTTCTTCGTCCGGGCCACACATCAGCAATATCGGAACGGTGGGCACTGCCGCATGGACAGGTTCGAAAGCCGCCATACCTTGAGCATCCCGCAGGGTCAAGTCGAGCAGAATCACTGCGGGGCGATGCTTGCGCAGGCGGGTCAGCGCAACTTTAAGGGTATCCGCTATCGCGACCCGAAACGGCGGATCGGCGGTTACGGCGAGGACTTGCCTGAGGAGCGCCGAGGTGGGTGCGTCACTTTCAACGATAAGAACGTCGATTGATGTCTGGCTCATGAGCGCCTCGGAGCGGGAGGTAGACAATCGTCATCCTAGTCCAACACTGGATCGCACAGCACTGACTAAAGACGCAGGGCCAGCTAGCAGGCCCGGTCTTCCTTCGCGCTACGCAAGGCTTCAGCCCAGCCCTGCCTGATGTTCCCTTACACTTTCGCACGACGCGCCCTGCCGGGCGCATCATGAAAAATGCCGCTCACCTTGAACGGGTGAACGGCATTTCGCCTTTCGGCGCACTTCGGAAACCGGTGGACTTATTCGGCGTCGGACGGCTTCTTGTACGCCTTGCGACGGTCATGCTCTTGCAAATAGCGCTTGCGCAGGCGGATGGTCTGCGGCGTGATCTCGACCAGTTCGTCGTCGTCGATGAATTCGACGGCCGATTCCAGGGTCATCTTGATCGGGGTCGTCAGACGAACCGCTTCGTCGGTACCGGAAGCGCGCACGTTGGTCAGCTTCTTGCCCTTGAGCGGGTTGACGACCAGATCGTTGTCGCGGCTATGGATGCCGATGATCATGCCTTCGTACAGCTTGTCGCCCGGGCTGACGAACATGCGGCCACGGTCTTCGAGGTTCCACAGCGCGTAGGCAACCGCATCGCCGGTGTCTTGCGAGATCAGCACGCCATTATGACGGCCCGGCATGTCGGGCTTGGTCGGTGCGTAGTCATCGAATACATGCGACATGATGCCGGTGCCGCGCGTCATGGTCAGGAAATCGCCCTGGAAGCCGATCAGGCCGCGAGCCGGAATATGGTATTCGAGGCGGGTACGACCCTTGCCGTCGGATTCCATGTTCTGCAGTTCGCCACGGCGACGGCCGAGTTCTTCCATGACACCGCCCTGGTGCGCATCTTCGAGGTCGATGGTCAGGTTTTCGTACGGCTCGCACTTCTCACCGTTGACATCCTTGAAGACCACACGCGGCTTGCCGACGGCCAGTTCAAAGCCTTCGCGACGCATGTTTTCCAGCAGGATGGTCAGGTGCAATTCGCCACGACCGGAGACACGGAACACGTCGGCATCTTCGGTTTCTTCAACACGCAGGGCCACGTTGGTCAGCAGTTCTTTTTGCAGACGGTCGCGGATCTGGCGGCTGGTGACGAACTTGCCTTCCGTACCGGCCAGCGGCGAGGTATTGACCATGACGTCCATGGTCAGGGTCGGCTCGTCGACGGTCAGCATCGGCAGGCCGATGGGATTTTCGCGATCGGCAATGGTGACGCCGATGCCGATATCTTCGATACCGGAAATGATTACGATGTCGCCGGCAGCGGCTTCATCGACCGCCACGCGTTCCAGGCCCATAAAGCCCAGCACCTGGTTGATGCGACCCTGGCCGACCTGGTTTTCGTGATTCATGACGGCAACAACCTGCCCCGGGCGGATACGCCCGTTGAGCACGCGGCCGACGCCCAGACGACCGGTATAGGTCGAATAGTCGAGCGCGGAAATCTGCAGCTGCAGCGGCGCGTCTTCGTCGCCGGCAGGCAAGGGCACGTGCTTGAGCACGGTTTCGAACAGCGGACGCATGTCCTGCGATTCGTTTTCCAGCTCGAGCGTGGCGAAACCGTTGAGCGCGGAAGCGTAAACCACCGGGAAGTCCAGTTGCTCGTCGGTGGCGCCCAGCTTGTCGAACAGGTCGAACGTCTGATCGACGACCCAGTCCGGACGCGCGCCCGGACGGTCGATCTTGTTGATCACCACGATCGGGCGCAGGCCCAGCGCGAGGGCCTTTTTGGTCACGAAGCGCGTTTGCGGCATCGGGCCTTCAACGGCATCGACCAGCAACAGCACGCCATCAACCATGCCCAGCACGCGTTCCACTTCACCGCCGAAGTCGGCGTGTCCCGGGGTGTCGACGATATTGATGTGAACACCCTCGTACTCGATGGAGGTATTCTTGGCCAGGATGGTAATGCCTCGTTCTTTTTCGAGGTCATTGCTATCCATGACGCGTTCCGCGATATGCTGGTTTTCACGGAAAGTGCCGGCCTGGTGCAGAAGCTTGTCAACCAGGGTCGTCTTACCGTGGTCAACGTGAGCGATGATGGCGATGTTGCGAATTTGTCGATTCATTTAGGCTTTGCCGGAATTGTGCAAGAAAAAACGATACATTCTAGCACATCTGATATTACAGGCCCACTACGACAGGCGAACGGGATGGGTTAAACTGCGCACACGTATCCATAAGGAGTTGACGATGTACGACTGGAATGCACTCTGGCACAAGCATGAAGGCTATCGCACCGGCTATGCGTCGGCGCAGGACGACATCAATGAAATGGCCTCGGACCTCAACGCCAAACGCATCAGGTCGGCCCATGACCGCCAGGATATCGCCGTCTACGAGACCGACGATCTTTTTGTACTGGTCGGCCATCAAAATGGGCTGCAGATCCTGAATCTGCCCAAACATACCTTGCATGACATCGATGTGCGCTTCGTCACAAAGGACGAGGGTGCGGATATTTCGCTACCCTATCTGGAAGTGCGCGTCACCAACCGCGCCACCCGGGACGATGCCGTGTGGCGCGAGACCGTGCGCCGCGACGAGGCATCGCGCACCTGGATCGGCAAACGCTTGTTGAGCGAAGGCATCATGCCGGCCATGCCGTTCGACGATTTGTCTTTCACCGACCAGTCGCTGTTCCGTGATGCGCTCTACCAGGCCTGGCAACAAGGCCTGGAGCGCCTGTCGCCGCAGATCAACGCTTGGGTACCCCATGCCGATCTCGACAAGCAGTCGCTGGCGCGCTATGCCGCGATTCTCAAACATGAGCAGGCGGTCCTGGCACGTCAGTTCAGCGCCGAAGAACGCGCCGCTATCGCCGCCGCGCTGAGCGGACAGTCGTTCGCCGAGCCCGCAGCCTGCCGCGGCGTGTGGCTGAAGGTCGAAGCCCGACTGATGGAATCCGAATGTCCGGTCAATGCCGACGCATTACTGGAAAAGCTGCAAAAACTGACCTATTCGCAGGAAGTGGCGCTGATCGAGTCCTTGCACTGACCGCGCTACGCCGCCAGCACGGCCAGTGGTCGCGCCGGCGGCGCCTGCATTCCGTCCGGAACACCGCCCGGACCTTCGGCGAATACCGCCATGCGTTCGATCAGCCGGTCGATACGCATCACTTGAGTCACCTCCCGGCGCTCAGGATCGATCGCCCAGTGCAATTGCTCATCACGGGCATCGACCACAAACAGCGGCGCGCCCCCCATCGCACCGCGCCGATGGCGAACGGTTTGTCCCGCACCGGACGACGCCAGCGTCAGCACGACATCTTCGCCGTCGACACGCATTTGCAAACCATCAAGCGTCACCGGCAGCACCAGCGCATTTTGCGCAGCGGAATCGGCCCCGGTTTCGACCACCACTTCACCCACACCCGCCTCGATAACAAATACATCGTTTCCACCATTGCCGACCAGGGTGCAGGGCTGGGCGCCACCACGCAGCAGATCGTCGCCCGCCGTGCCGCGCAGCACACCCGCCGCCCCCAGCCCCTCACCCGATAACCGGTAGTACGCCGCCAGCGCAATGCGCCGCACCCCCAGGGCGAGAACGCGTGCCGCCATATCCAGCACAATAGCCCCGGTGCCGTCATCATCCGCGTCGGCCTCTTTCACATAACGCGCCGCGACCGTGATCGCCGCCGGCTGTTCGGCCGTGAAGGCGGCAGGAAGCTCAGGCTGCAGCATCAAGCCGTCGCGCGTAATGAACACCCAGCCATCCGGTCGCGGCAGGCGCTGTCCGCTGCTGTTTTCATAGACGTCGCGAATCGTCAGGCGCGCTTCATTATGTAAACGGATTTCCAGATCGTTGCCGATCACTCGCCAATCCCGGATCGATTCGACACCCATCGCCAACCTGACGGCCTGTCCCACCCCTCCCTGACCGCTGTCACGCAAGCGGATATGGTCTCCCGTTTTCAAGACCCCGACCAGATAGACATCATCGCCTTCGCCCCCCTCCGCCGAGGCGCTGCCCGAGACCTGCAGCACATCGTTTCCACCACGCCCTTCAAGGACATCCCGACCGGTCCCCGCCAGGATATTGGCCTCGTCATCGCCCGACAATTGATAAGCGGATTCTTCATCGCCCTCACCCGCAAGGTGATACAGGTTTTCAATATTGGACACGTCCCCCAGAAGCGTCACCCCTCCGTCATCCCCCACGACCGCAATGGTTCGAGCGGCCAGATCAATGCGATATCCCTTCAGCCCGGTCTGCCCCAGCCGCGTCGCCAGCTGCAGCGTATCGCTGCCCGCGCCGCCATCGAGATGATATCGATAGCGCGACAGGGCATGCGACTGCCGGCAGATTCGGGCATTGCCCGGCAGCTCGTTCCATGCGGGATGGGGATCCAGACTGATCACATCATCCAGATCGCCCCCCGTCACCGCCTTGTCGCCACTCCCCAGTTCGATGCGATTCGCTCGTAAACGGGCGCCCACCACCCGGTCGTTGCCATTGCCCGCAAAAATCATCAATGGCAGAGTCTCCCCCTGAGGCAGGGTCATCAGGGTGGTGCCCGGCACGATAAGCGAGCCACTGGCAACCTCGATATCGTCATCGCCGGGCTCGATAAAGATTTCGTAGGTCGCGCGCGCATCGCCGCTACGGATCATGATGACCCGGGCAAAACGACCCGCATCAATCATTTCAGACCGACCGCCTCCGCTCGCCAGAATGTCCGACTCCCCGCGCGCCACGACATGCTGATGCGCATGCGCGTTCGCCGCCGCGTCACGCAGCCAACGAAACCGGACATTCTGATGTGGATAAAGCACCGCACCGACGTTAGGCGACGGCGCTTCGAGCAGCCTTCGGGCTTCCGTTTCAAACTGTTCTTGCACCTGCCTGGCATAGCGCGCCTCAAGTACCTGCCGCTCGGTCGCACTGTCGATGCCCACGCCGATAAAGCAGCGCCACCCCAGGCGAATACGTTCGGCACTGCTGAGTGCAACCCATTGCCCGACTTCTTGCACCTGCCGTACCGCCGCATAAAGCTGCGAGATGGCGACCATTGCCACGCCAATGGCCACGCCGGCCGGGCCGGCCACCGCCGCCACACCCGCACTGGCACTGGTGGCGACAGTGACCGCCACGCCGAGCCCGATTGCGGCCCCCAGCGTAGCCATACTTCCTTGAAACAGGGCATCCTGCCGGTCCAGGCCCCGCGTTTGTTCTGCGGCCTGAAAACCGGTGATGGCGCTATACAAGTCAAACGGCAGGGTCACCAGGTTGCCGAGAATCCCCGCGCAGCGCGCCAGCAAACGTCCCGCACCGCGCCCGACACTGGCAGCGCCCGAAACGGCATTCTTCAGACTGCGCGACATGAAATCGGCCAGCCGCACCCCGCCACGTTCCATCCCCTCACCCACGCCCTCGGCCACCAGCGCGGCCAGATCGATCGCCGCATCCTTTTCGTTGTTGTTCTGAAAATTCGTACGGACCGATGACAACGCGCGGTATGCCCCATAGAGCCGCAAGCCGCTGCCGACCGGTGCAAGCGCCGAATGAATTCGACGACCCGCAACCGGGCGGACTCCAGCCCAGCGCTCTCCGGTGCGTAACGCGGTATTGGCCCCCAGGCGGGCGGCTTGCAGGGGGCTGCCTTCGGCAGGCGGCCGGATGGCGTAAGCCTGAATCGCGCCATCAAAAGCATAGAACGCGCGCAGTTCAGGGGAGAAATGCGCCTCAAGCGCAAGACGCAACTGCGCGGCATCGGGGATGTCCAGCCAGGCGCCGGCATTGGGATCATAAAATGCATAACGCACCCCACTTCCTTCGCCCTGCGCGGCCAGCGCCACACTGTGATTGCCGACGTGGACAAGCAATGCCCTCGCCCCCTGGAGACGTTCGAGTCTGGCAATCGCCTGATCCCAGCCAGAAACATCGGCAAGTCGCGCCCCCGCCGCACCCGGACCCAGCCGGTGCAGGGCATCCACATCCGCGGCAAAATCCCGCACAGCGTGTGCGTCAGGATGCGCCGCTGCCGCAAAAACATTATCAAACAGGGTGGTCGCACCCGGATCAAAGGCCCAGGCCAGCGCCAGCCCGGTGCATCGCCCACGCTGCGCAGCCTCGTCTGCCGCCCCCAGCCAGATGGACTGCGGAGCATGATGCACCCGCCCCCCGGTACGCCGCCCCGCCTCCGCAAAGGCCAGCGCCGTTCTTTCCCTGACCGCGGGCCAATGCAAAAGACGCGCTTGTGGCGGCGCGTCCGGTGCATGGTTTTGCGTCAGCCGTTGCAGCAGTGTCGAAGGCTGAAACCACGGATCCGATGGCGGCAACAGCCGCCGCTGCTCGATGGCAATCAGATCTTTCAGAATTGAAAAATATTCGCTGTCGTCCGTGGCCCCGCGCACAGACGACAGCGCCGCTTCGGAAGGCAGCCCTGTATTGGGATACACCCATAGCCGTGCCAGCCTGACTTGCTCGGCCAGCGGCAATGCCGCCGCGCCGCGCAATGTGTCGGCCACGATCCGGCATTGCGCCGCCAACGCTCGCAGACCCGTCACGCGCGCAGCGTCTGGACGCCCGCCAAGATAGGCTTGTACCCGCTGCTCCAGGCGCTCGATGAGGGGAACGTAGTCCGCAGAGAAAGTCCGTAAACGCTCAGCCCAGGCGGGGTAATGGAGGGCGGCTTCGGTCTGTTCCCGCAGCACGGCATTCAATGCAGACTCACGCCGCCTTGCGATTTCGTCGTAGGCCTCTTTATAGGCCTGATCCGGCAAACGCTGCGCCGCAGGCAGTGCCGCCTGACGCGCCTCCAGTTCGGCCCCTTCACGTTCAAAGCGCTCACTGACACGGGCCAGGGTCACCTCATGTCGTGCCTCCAGATAGCGACGCCACATTGGCTGGGCCAGTACGCCGTCGGCCATGGCGCCCAGGTCGGCAAATCGCTCGGTGACCTGCCGCAGGGCAAATTTCAGATCATCCACATTCAGCGAAGCCATCTGCGTATGCAGCCCCTTTGTCGCGAACGGCAAATCGAGCGTTGTCCCCAGCGATTGCCGCAACGCCAGTTGCACTTCCAGGGCTTCCGCGACGTTCGGGCCATCCCCCGTCGCATTACTCTGCCGCCTTCGATTCACGCCCGCCACCGGCAAGCCGGGATCGAACGGCTCACGCCACTGCTTGAGCATTACCGCATTCACGGTTTCATCCAGCAGGTTTTGTCGATAAGCGCTACGCGCCAGATGCAGCAACGCGTGTTCTCCCGCCCCGTTTCGCAGCAGACGGCTCCCTTTCGCCAGGGTCTGAATGTCGTTAAATCGCAGCAAGGGCCGATCATGGCAATCACAATCGGCATCGCTTGCCGCTGCAAAAATTTGCTCCCGTACGCGAGGCGCGAGCAGGACTTCCTCGATCACCTCGGTCACGTGCACAGGATCGGGAACCTCAAGACGCCGGACAAAGGGATCACCAAGCCGACGGAGCATCGTCTCGAACTGCAGAGCGCCCGGCTGTTCTCGCACCCGGGCCCACTCAAGTTGAATACGTACGGATTCATTGACCGATTGACCGCTTTGTCGCAACCAGTATTCAACCGGATCATCCCCGGGCAGGATGGGGAGATTGCGCCGTATGATCGTCAGCGTCCGGGTCCACTCAGGCAATCTTGCCGGCAAGGCCACACACCCCGTCAGATCCAGCTCTCTCAGTGAGGGGGGACGGACAGCGGGCAGCATGGTCAGCGAGCGGCACCCACTCAGATCCAGCACTTGCAAACCGGGAGGCAATACGGGCAATTCGGTCAATGCCGAACTGTCTCTCAGCACCAGGCGGGTCAAATGCGCGGGCAATTCAGGCAACCGCGCCAGTGAGACGCATCCGGACAGATCCAGCGAGGTGAGACTCGTGGGCAAGGCTGGCAATGTCGTCAGCGCAGGAGCGTCAGCCAGCAACAAATACTGCAAGCGGTCAGGCAAACTGCCGAGCACGGAGAGCGACGGCGCACGTACGATGACCAGCTGCGACAATCCCCGGGGAAGGTCCGCCAGAAGGGGAAGCGTCGCGCAATCGGTCATGAGCAGCCAGGACAGGTCGCCGGGCAGCGTGACAGGCGCCGCCGCCCGCAGGCCGATCAGATGAAGCCGTTGCATCCGGGCTGGCCACAGCGGCGGCGGTTCCTGCACGGCATCGATGCGAAGCTCCAGTGAAGCCTGATCACCGGCATGCATCGCGCGCATGTCGCGCACCAGTTGCCACCGGGCACGCCGTACCTCCGGCAAACCCGCGGCCTCGGCCCACGCATACAACACGACGTTACGACGCACGTCATACAGTCCCATCGTGTCGGCCAGCATCCCCCGCAACGCGGCCTCGCCGGCAAAACGATGCGCCTCACCGGCATGGGTCATCCACAACGCGCCGTCCGGGTCGCAACGTATGGGTCGACTCGTGATATCGCCGAAGGTGATCGAACGATGCCACAGCTCCATATTGCCGGACGGCAAGGAGCGAAGCAGATAATCATTGGGTTCGCGCAGCATGGAACGGATGACCGTTTCATCGGCGGTGGTCGAGGAAGACACTGGAAATTCTGTCATGGCGTGGTGTCCGGAGGTCACGAAAGCAGGAAGTTTCCTTGATTCTTCGGTACCCGATAATGACCCGCCGGCGCAATCGCAGAGGATAAACCACGCGTCATGAAGTCGGCATTCCGTCATGCCGCCCCGTACATTCGCTGACTGCCCTTGCTCAAAAAAAGAGGGCGACTTGACGTCGCCCCTATCTCATCCGAACCAGGTCACTCGAAAGATTGGGAGATCTTTCAATGACCAATATACACAATGAATAACCACATGTCATTATTTAAATGATACCCATTACAATTTTCCCCAGATTGCGATTGCTCTCCATATACTGATGCGCCTCTCTGACGTCTTCGAGCGCAAAGACCGAATCGATCGTCAGCTTCAACACGCCGGCATCGATGGCCGGCAGGATGTGTTCTTCGATGGCGTGCGCCAGCCGCCCCTTGACATCCAGGGGCTGGGTTCGCAGGGTCGACCCCCTCACCGTGAGCCGTTTCATCAGAACATGTGCCAGGTTGAGCGCCGACTGGGCACCGCCCATGACCCCAATGCAAATCAGCACGCCCTCCGCATTGAGGCTGGCGATATTTTCGGCCAGATAAGGACCGCCGACAGGATCGAGAATCAGATCAGCGCCGCCCCATTGACGCACAATCGGCGAGAACGCACTCAGCTCGCGCCAGTTATAGACCTGCTCGGCGCCCAACTGTCGGCAAAATTCCATTTTATCCACCGAACCGACACTGGCGAATGCCCGCACCCCAAGCAGCCTGGCCAGCTGGATGGCCGCCGCCCCCACCCCGCTGGCCCCCGCATGAATCAGGGCGGTCTGTCCCTCGACCAGATGTCCGAGTTCCACCAGATTGAACCAGGCGGTCATCCAGGCTTCAGGCAAACTGGCCGCCTGCGCCCAATCGAGGAATTTCGGTTTGGGAATCGCCAGCTGCGATTCCAGGACGGCATATTCGGCATAGCCACCACCGGACAACAGCCCCATTACCGCATCGCCGGGCTTGAAGCGCGAAGCGCCCCGGACGTCCTCGACTTCGCCGGCGATTTCCAGCCCAAGGATGGGCGAAGCCCCCGGCGGGGCCGGATAATAGCCCTCACGCTGTACAATATCAGCACGATTGACCCCGACCGCCCTGACCCGGACAAGCAGTTGACCATCCTGAGGAATCGGTTTTTCGATTTCATCCAGGCAGAGCGTATCGACACCGCCCGCGCTCGCTTGCACCACAGCACGCATTGACATAACGCCTTGACCCCTTTCGATTGAATAATCCGATCGAATCTGTATTCACTATCATATTCCTTTACAATAGCATGCATGGATCAGACCTGTTTTCACTGCGGACTTCCCGTTCCAGCGAATGCGCAATTTCCGATTCGCACCGCCACCCGGGCACAACCGGCATGCTGCGCCGGATGTCAGGCTGTTGCCCAAACGATTATCGACGCGGGGCTGGGCGAGTATTATCGCTATCGCGAAGCCTCGGGCCAGCCTGCCGATAGCCTGCCGTCCCAACTGCTCGACCAGATTGCGCTTTACGATTCCGATTCACTGCAACGCGCTTTTGTTCACATCGGCCCGAACGACATCCGCGAGGCCACGCTACTACTGGAAGGCATGACCTGCACGGCTTGCGCCTGGCTGATCGAACACCATCTCAAGCGCCTGCCGGGGCTTCAGTCTGTCGACATCCACTACAGCAGTCATCGTGCGCTGGTGAGCTGGAACAACCTTCAGACCCCCCTTTCAACCATCCTTCAATCGATCTGCGCCATTGGTTATCGCGCCCATCCTTACGACAGGGCCAGGCAGGACGCCCTGCGCCAACAGGAGCGAAAGCAGGCCATCAATCGCCTCTGGGTCGCCGGTCTGTCGATGATGCAGGTCATGATGTACGCCGTTCCGGTTTACCTGGCCGGATCCGGCGAGATCGAACCCCGGTTTTTGTGGATGCTGCACTGGGCAAGCTGCCTGTTGACGCTGCCGGTCATGTTGTACTCGGCGCAGCCGTTCTACCAGGGTGCATGGCGCGATCTCAAGCACCGGCGCGTCGGAATGGATACGCCCGTCGCCCTGGGAATACTGACGGCATTCGGCGCCAGCACCTGGGCGCTGTGGCAGCATAATCCGCGCGGCATCTACTTCGACTCGGTCTCGATGTTTGTTTTCCTGCTGCTGGGCGGACGCTTTCTGGAAGGCATGGCACGCCGCAAGGCGGGTGAGGCACAGGAAAGCCTGGTGAAACTGGTCCCGGCATTTGCGCATCGATTGGCCGATTGGCCGGCCTCGCGCCAGACCGAAGAGGTCGCCGTCAGCACACTGTGCACGGAAATGACCCTGCTGATCCGGCCGGGAGAGACCATCCCGGCCGATGCCGAGGTACTCGGCGGCATCAGCAGCGTCAATGAATCCTGGCTCACAGGCGAGAGCCGTCCGGTCTGCAAACAGGCCGGCGATGACATTCTCGCCGGCAGCGTCAACCTCGAAAGCGAGCTTGTCGCCCGGATCGTTCATTCCGGTACGGAGACGCGGCTGGCCGCCATCACGAGGCTGCTCGATCACGCACTGGGACACAAACCACGGGTTGCCGTCCTGGCAGACCGCTTCGCCAGCCTGTTCGTCGCGTTCCTGCTGCTGGCCGCGGTGGGCAGTTTTCTGGTCTGGCGGGTCTTGGATCCGGATCGCGCCTTGTGGATCATGGTTTCGGTGCTGGTCGTTTCCTGCCCGTGCGCGCTGTCGCTGGCCACCCCCGCTGCGCTGACCGCCGCGGGCGGACACCTGGCACAGCGGGGGATTCTCGTCACGCGGGCGGATGTGCTCGAAGTATTGCCGCTGACGACCGATGTCGTGTTCGACAAAACCGGCACACTGACCGATGGTGCGATGCACCTGGGCGCCATGCGCGTCACCGACGCGCAGGCCGGCACAGCCGCCGCGCTGCTGGCGATTGCGCAGACACTCGAGTCAGGATCGGCGCATCCGCTGGCACAGGCCATCTTGCGTGCGTCTCCGATGAACCCCTTGTCGGCAGAGGACGTGCGTGCACAGCCCGGCCGTGGCGTGGAGGGTTACATCGACGGTGAATGCTGGCGGCTGGGACGACTGGATTTTGTGTGTGCCCCCTGCACGGCACTGCCCGCCGACGCGGCAAGCTGGCAAACGCAATCGACCGTCGTCTCGCTCGCCAACTCAAGCGGGCTGGTGGCGCAATTCGCGCTGACCGACGCACCGCGCGCCGAGGCGGCAGACACAATTGCACAACTGCAAAGCCAGGGTCTGCGGGTGCATCTATTGAGCGGCGACCACCCTGCGGTGGTCGCCGAGCTGTCAAAAGCCCTGCGCTGCGATGAATGGCGCGCACAGTCCAGCCCCCAGGACAAGCTCGATTATGTAGCAAGACTGCAGCAGCAAGGCAGGCACGTCCTGACGATCGGCGACGGCATCAACGATGCACCGGTACTTGCCGCATCCAACGCGTCCATCGCCATGGGAGCGGGGACAGACGTCGCCCGTGCGAGCGGAGACATGGTGCTCATCGATAACAATCTCTCGCGCATTCCCGCCGCACTGCGCATCGCGCGCAAGACACGCCGCGTGATCCGGCAAAATCTCTGGTGGGCCGCGGTCTATAATATTGCAGCGCTGCCGCTGGCCATCAGCGGCCATGTCACGCCGGCGCTGGCCAGTATTGGCATGGCACTCAGCTCGGTGCTGGTCGTGTCCAACGCCCTCAGACTGCTAAAGAGAAACTGACCCATGGAAAGCCTGTATTTGCTGATTCCGCTAAGCATTCTGCTGACGTTTGTCATCGGCATCATTTTTCTGTGGGCCACGCGCAGCGGACAATTCGACGATCTTGACAGTCCGGCGCAGCGCATCCTGCTCGATGACGACAGCATCAAGCATGCCGACCGTCCCGCCGAAACTGACAGCGGAGAAGGAATCGACTAGCATTCCGGTACGTCCACTCAATGAGCCGCCCATCGTGCATTCCAGTTTTGCCTTTTTCACCAGACGTCGCTTCCTCCCGCTGTTCGGCACCCAGTTCATGGGGGCATTCAATGACAACCTGTTGAGAACCGGGGTGGTGGTACTGGTGAGTTACTACGGCCTCTCCATCAAGGGCTGGCCTCCCGAACAACTGGTCAATCTGGGCGCAGGGGTGTTTATTCTGCCGTTTTTCCTGTTTTCGGCCGCGGCGGGCAAAGTGTGCGAATGCTTTGACAAGGCCCGGATCGCCCGCATCATCAAACTGGTCGAGATCGGCATCATGCTGCTGGCGGGCGCGGGACTGTTCCTGCACAATGCCCCGCTGCTGCTGGCCGCATTATTCCTGATGGGCACCCATTCCACCTTTTTCGGACCGCTGAAATACGCCATCCTGCCGCAATATCTTGCTGCTGAAGAACTGGTGGGCGGAAACGGCCTGATCGAAATGGGGACCTTCCTTGCCATTCTGTTCGGTCAGATCGTCGGCAGCGTGATGATGCACGGCGGAGCGGGAATCGCCTCGATGATCCTGTTGCTTTGCGCCCTGACCGGCTACGTCTTCAGCCGCCAGATGCCACCTGCCGCCCCCACCTCCACACGGCTCGCGCTGTCGTTCAACATCGTATCCGACAGCGGGAAACTGATCCGCAAGGCATGGAAGATCCACGGGGTTCGCTCCGCCATCTTCGGCATTTCGTGGTTCTGGCTGCTCGGGACGATCTATACAACGCAGCTTCCCATTTTCACGCGGCGCAACCTGGGTGGAAATGCCGATGTATACACGCTGCTACTCGCGCTGTTTTCTGTCGGAATTGGTGCGGGCTCGATGGCTTGCGCCAAGCTGTCCAACGGAAAACTGCGCCACGGATTGATTCTTTTCGGCAGCCTGGGCATGACACTGTTTGGCGGGGACCTGGCCCTGTCGTCGATGCAGGAGCATCATGGCGCACTGACCGCACTGGGCGACTTTCTGCGCACCCCCGCCAACTGGCGGGCACTGGCCGACGTGACCCTGCTGGGCTTCTTCGGCGGATTCTTCACCGTTCCGCTCTATACCTGGCTGCAGACGTCCAGCCCGGACGAATTCCGATCACAGGCGGTCGCGTGCAACAACATTATCAACGGTTTTTTCATGGTAGCCGCCGCTGCGGCCTGTGCCATCCTGATCAACGCACTGGGCAGCATCGCCGATCTGTTCCTGATCACGGCGGTGGCCAATGTCGTGGCTACGCTGCTATTGATCATCAGCGCTCCCGTCATCTGGCACACCCGCTTTGAGTGGCTTCGCCCCTGGACAAAGCGCGACGCCAACAATCGCTGAATTTCCTTCTGCCTCGGGTTTGCACGGCACGCCCGCACATCGGATCTCAATGATCGTTGGACAGCCATTGCAACAGGGTCGCGAACAAGGTTTCAGGCTCCACCGGCTTCGAGATGAAATCATTCATGCCGGCGCGGGTACAACGCTCCTTATCCTCGTTAAAAGCGTTGGCCGTCATGGCCAGAATGGGAATGTGCGAGCACCCCGGCAGCGCTCTGATCTGACGGGTTGCATCGAGCCCATCCATCCGGGGCATTTGCATATCCATCAGAATCAGGTCGTATCGATTTGTCCGCACTTGCTCCACGGCCCTCACCCCATCTTCGGCAATCAGAATGCGTTTATCGGAATAATCGCGCGGGAGCATGAGCTCCGCCGACGGTGACGCCGTCCGTTCAGAAGGCGGCTTGCCCCGTGCCACACTTTTCTTGAGCCTGACCGAAAACCAGAACGTACTTCCCAGCCCAGGCGTCGAGGTCGCGCCGGCATCGCCCCCCATCAGCAACGCAAGCTTGCGCGTAATGGCCAACCCCAGACCCGTGCCCCCATACTCTCGGATCGTCGAGTTATCCGCCTGCTCGAATGCGGCAAAAAGCCTGGGGAGTTTGTCGGGTGAGATACCGATGCCCGTGTCTTCGACCTCAAAACGTAGCAGAACACTTTCGCTGTCCTCGTCCTGGATGAGGGTGCGCAGGGTGACTTGCCCATTTGCGGTAAATTTGACGGCATTGGATACATAGTTCAGCAGTGCCTGCCGGATACGCGTCGGGTCACCCAGTATCGAATCCGGGCAGGATGCACTTTCCACGCACAGAGCGATACCCTTCGCACCCGCGCTCTCGAACATCATCGCCGCCACGTTTTCCGCAATGGCGGATGGATCGACCCTGACCGCTTCAAAGGTGAATTTACCGGCCTCGATTTTCGAAAGATCCAGAACGGCATTGATGATTTCAAGAAGGTGCTGCGCTGCCGCTTCGATCTTGTCCAGCCTGTCGACTTGATCTGACGACCCCCCCGCACGCCGCATCAGGCTGACCATCCCCGAGATGGCATTCATCGGGGTCCGGATTTCGTGACTGATATTGGCCAGGAATTCACTTTTGGCCATGCTGGCAGCTTCAGCAGCCTTTTTTTCAAGCGCTAGCGTCTTCTCATGCTTCAATGCCGTAATATCCCGGCAAATGGTACTGACACCGATAACGGCGCCGTCCTTGCCGTGAATGGGTGACAACGAAACAGAAACGTCATCACGCCCGCCACGGTGATACAAAAATGAAAACAGCGTCAACAGACAGGCTCCTGACGCTTATACTGATAAATTATCCCATTGCCTTCCATCGAAAATCAGATGATCTCGCTGGCGGTGATCATCATTGAAAAGAAAAGGCCATGCGATCTGGGAATACAAGCAAGCCAACCGGAACGAAACTCCGCAAGACAGCAGAGGCGACGTTAGCCGAGCGGCCGTTCCCTGAAGCGTCCCCTCACTGCCCCGAGCTTCTTCATGAGTTGCGCGTACATCAGATCGAGCTGGAGATGCAGAACAATACACTGAGGCAGGCGCAGCTCGCCCTGGAAGAGTCTCGCGACCGCTACCTCGACCTGTATGAATTCGCACCCGTCGGCTACCTCACATTGAGCACCACCGGAATCATCACGGAGATCAACCTGACAGCGGTATCCCTTCTGGCGACGGAGCGCAAGAAACTGCTCGGAAAGAACGTGCGCACGCTGATCGAGCGCACGGATCACGATCGCTGGACACAGCATTTCATGGCAGTCAAAAAACAGAGCGAAATGAGCGGCGTCGAGCTGAAGGTGCTGCGGGGCGATGGCGCCCTGATTCAGGCACACCTCGATTGCGTGCAAAACGACACATCGGTGCGCGTTACGCTGTCAGACATCACCCGGCAAAAACAGATCGAAGATGAACTGCGCATCGCCGCCGTGGCGTTCGCCTCGCAAAACGGCATGGTCATCACCGACCCAAACGCCATTATCCAGCGCGTCAACCCCGCCTTCATACAATTGACCGGTTACAACGCCGACGAGGTCATCGGAAAGACGCCCGCCCTTCTTCATTCCGGACGCCAGGATGCACGGTTCTATTTAAAAATGCGCAATGCGCTCAAAGAAAGCGGCTACTGGCAGGGTGAAATCTGGAACAAGCACAAGAACGGCAATATCTATGCCGTGATGTTGACCATCTCGGCGATTCATTCACCCGACGGGATCGTCACCCATTTCGTGGGCAGCTCGACCGACATCACCCAAAACAAAGTCGCTGAGGCGGAAATTCACCGCCTGGCGTTTTACGACCCCCTCACCGGGCTCCCCAATCGCCGCCTGCTTCTGGACAGGCTGCAACAGTCGGTCGCGAGCGCAGCGCGCAGCAATCTGCATGGTGCATTGTTTTTTATCGACCTCGACCGCTTCAAGTTGCTCAACGACTCCCGCGGCCACGATGTCGGTGACCTGCTGCTGGCAAAAGTGGCGCAGCGCCTGCGGGAAAGCGTGCGGGAAAAGGATACCGTGGCGCGCCAGGGGGGAGACGAATTCGTCGTGCTGGTCGAAGAACTGGCCAGGGATCCTGCGGAGGCCGCGGCATCTGCCGCCCGGATAGGGGCAAAACTTCGGGACGCATTATCCGTGCCGTTCTGCTTGAATGGCTATGTCTATCACTGCAAGAACAGTATCGGATGCGCGCTTTTTCAAGGGAAGCATACGATTACGACGCTGTTCAAGCGCGCCGACCTGGCCTTATACGAAGCGAAGACTTCTGGGCGGGACCGGCTACGGTTTTTTGAACCTTCGATGCAACAGGCACTTGAGCGGCGCAATGTACTGGAGAACGCGTTGCAGTATGCGATCCTGCATGATCAGCTGCGACTCTACTACCAGCCGCAGGTGAACCACGAACGAAAAGTCGTCGGTGTCGAAGCGCTGATGCGTTGGGAGCACCCCCAGCGGGGGCTGGTCCTGCCGGACGAGTTCATCCCCTTGGCGGAAGACTCAGGACTGATCCTGCTCATAGGACGCTGGGCGCTGGAAACCGCCTGTGCCCAGATCAAGGCCTGGGAACACGCCCCGCTGACGCGTCAACTCCCCATCTCGGTGAATGTCAGCGCGCGACAATTCAGACAGCCGGATTTCGCAGAACAAGTCGAACAGATTTTAACCGCCAGCGGGGCCAATCCGGCACGCTTGAAACTGGAGCTGACAGAAAGTCTGGTCCTCGATGACGTTCAGAGCGCGACGGAGACCATGATGGCGATCCGACGAATGGGGGTCAGCTTTTCAATGGACGATTTCGGCACAGGCTATTCCTCATTGTCCTACCTGGCGAAATTGCCGCTGGATCAGCTCAAGGTGGACAAAACCTTTGTGCACAACCTAAACGGAGACGCCAAAGACGAGACCATCGTCAGGGCAATCGTCACGATGGGACGGGGACTCAACATGAGCATCAGCGCGGAGGGCGTCGAAACGGAGGCGCAACAGCACTTTCTGCAAGCGCTGGGCTGCCAGGCCTACCAGGGCTTCCTGTTCAGTGAGCCCCTGCCGATCGAGGCACTGGAGGCCTATCTGCGACAGGCTACGCATTCAACGTCGCACTAAAACGCCCCGTCATCGCCGAATAACGGTGACGTGCTGGCCCGGAATTCTTCCAGGCTGGCCAGTTCGGGTAACTGAACGATGAATTTCGCCCCGCCTTCCGGCCGGTTGCAGGCCCAGATGGCCCCATGGTGGCCCATCACGATTTCATGTGAAATCGAAAGACCCAGCCCGGTGCCGCCTGCGCCGCTGCGCGTTTTGGTACTCTGCACGAATTTATCGAAGATGGATTCAAGCTCATCATCGGGTATGCCAACCCCCTGATCGCTGACAGACAGCTCAACCCGGTGAGGCACATGCCTGACGGCAACGGTGATCGCCGCCCCGGGTGGCGAAAACTTGATGGCATTCGATAGCAGGTTGCTGACGACCTGCGCCATGCGCAACGGGTCGAAAAGCGTGACCGCACCGTCCTCGGGCAACAACGAGATCAAGCTGAGCGATTTTTCCTGCAGGCGCCCTTCTTCCGCAGCGACACAAGCGCGAACCACCTGCGAAAGATCATGCGGTTCCATCTCGAAGTTCATCTTGCCGGACTCAAGCTTGGAAAGGTCAAGCAGATCGTTGAGCAAAGACAGCAGTCTCGATCCGCTTGAGTGGATATTCTCGAAATATCGCAGCAGTTTTTCACGATCGGCACTGCCCGCCTTGCTGGCGCCGATTTCGGCAAAACTCAGCACGCCGTGCATCGGCGTGCGCAACTCGTGAGACATATTGGCAAGAAACTCAGACTTGGAACGGTTGGCGCGTTCGGCGGCCTCCTTGGCCAGAACCAGGTCATGCGTTCTGCGGGCGACCATCTCCTGCAAATGTTCGCGATGACGCTGCAATTCGGACTCGACCCGCTTACGTTCACTGATATCGGTTCCCACGCCGCGATAACCGCAAAAATCCCCCTCGGCAGAAAACAGGGAACACCCACTGATGGAAAGATGCTTCACCAGACGGTCGCGTGCAATCAGGGTGAATTCAAACTCGCGAAATGCACGCTGGTCACGCACGACCTGTTTTATCCACGGGCTGCATTCTTCTTTCACACTGTATCGCAGCACCAGATCCCAGCGCCGTCCGACCAGTTCGTCCGGAGAATAACCGGTCACCGAAGCGATATGTTCCGAGCAGTAGCTGATCACCCCGAAGGCATCCATTTCCCAGAACCAGTCCGAAGCCACGCTGGCAAACACTCTGAAGCGATCTTCGCCCTCCTTGTGCGCTTCTGCGCCGGCACGAACCAATCTTTCGGCCAGTTCTTTACGGTGAGCCAGCAGGGTCAGATAGCTGGCCAGAAACAGGGCGACCAGAATGCCGCCGGGAATGACCAGCCAGTCGGGCCGCGAAAGGGCATGTTGCATATAACCAGCCGTCGGCTCCAGCGCAAAACGGATCAGATGACCGTCAAGCATCATGTCCGCCGTTCTGAGGAACGCGGTGATTCCGCCCTGCTGGCCATACAGCATCGTTGTCGGGCCGGTCATGTCATAAGCCTGCAGCCTCAAGCCCGGCGGCGCATGCGCGATGAGGGGCAGCTTGCTCCAGTCCAGCCGGGCCAGCAGCACGCCGGCCAAGCGCAAGGTCCGTTTTCCCGTCAACGTGCGCACAGGCTGTGCCACCCAGTAGCCGGCCTCGCCAGCCGGTAAGGATTCGCCACTGCGCAATTGGAACAGGACCGGACCATCGGTCAGGTCATTCTGATCCAGCAACCGGAATAGCAGCGCGTCGGCATTCAGGTGCGGCGGAGCGACACGTGCCATGCCGTCATCAAAATGAAACGCCCAATGCCCCCGGTTGTCCATACCGACCCAGCTGATCCGGGTCAGCAGCGGCGCATGACGCCCGAGAGTCTGAATGACACCGGGCATCGCCGCCTCGCCGGGGTCACCGTCATGCAGGGTGGCACCGAGCGCGCGCAAACTGTCCATATTCTGTCTGACGCCCAGCGTCAAACTGGCCAGGGTGACATCGGATGTTTGCTCAAAGTGCGCATACACTTCATTTTGCAGGTTTTCGTGCAGATCGTGGAATAACAGGACGGACAGCAGAACGGGAAAGGACAGCACAAGTGCCAGAGGGGCAAAACGCAACCAGGCTGGCGATACCCGCCCCCCGCGCCATGGGGAAGCCTTCCCGCAGGCAAACGCGGCCGAAAATGCGCCCAGGGTATTCATGCAAGCCCGGACAGAAGTCAGGGACACACTCAGCCAGCCCATGGCGGACCTTTTTTCACATCGACGATGCGATGGCTCAATAAGAAATCTGCAGGGATCAACTCGACCGTTACTCCCTTGACCCAGTCAAAGACACCCTGAATCAATCGTAAACAGGATAGATTTTTCAAGCTTCATCCGAGTATACAGTGACCGGAAACATTAGCATCTTAAATGCGTGTAAATATTAAAATACTTTGACATTTACATATATTAGACAATATGGCGCACATAGATCGCAGCAATGCCGCAGAAAAGATCATAATAATTGCTAATGACTTGCCGCATCTTGCTGCATGGATTGCGGCTAGCCAGTAGAATTACTTCGACCATGCATTGACTGACGAGCATTGACGGCTGATTTTCTGATAGACGACCTGGTTTCATCGCCTTGCCAACTTCACGCGATTATCGTCCTTTTTCAACGCACAAAAGCCTCAGGTCCAAAACCACACCGATTTGCTCTGTACGGATTAAACGAATGACTGCACTAACCCGATTGTTCCGCCCCGCCTTGCTGGCCTTTGCCCTTGCAGCCCCCGCATGCGTCCTTGCCTCTCCCCAGGACGACCTGCTCGCCGCACTGGACGCCTATCGGGCGAACGACATCCCGCGGCTGACCCGGATCGCCGGCGAACTCGGTAATGATCCATTGCGCATTTATCCCTATTACTGGTTAAGCCTCAAAGCGCTTGACCAGAACAATGACGACATGGTCGTCAAATTTCTCGATCAGGCACCCCCGAGCTATCAGAGTGACCATATCCGGCGCGAGTGGCTCAAAAAGCTGGGCAAGCGTCAGGACGGGGCCCGCTTCTCGGCGGAATGGGCCAAACTGCCCGAAGACGCTCGCGATGAAGAAAGCCAGTGTTACGCGGATCAGCTGACGATCGTGCAGGGCCGCGCCCCGTCCAGCCTGGGACGGCTGCTCGACAGCCGCAACCTTCCCGAAGGCTGCAATTCGCTGATCAAGACCGCTGCCGCGCGGGGCCTGCTCGATCAGAACTGGCTGTGGCAACGCTTCCGGCTCCTGCTTTCCGCCAACAACACGACGCAGGCACGCCAACTGGCCCAGGACAACGGCCTTGCATTCGATCCGGTCCTGATCAACAACCCGGGCAGGGCAAACCTCGCGACACGCAGCGGCCAGGAAGCCGCGTTGTTTTCCATAGAATCCTCCGCACGCAGCAACCCGCAGCAGGCCGCGGCGACGCTGACCTCGCTGCAAGCGAGCATCGGCGCTTCCGCTGCGGGTTTTGGATGGGGGCAGCTAGCCACCCTCGCCGCAAAAAAACAGCAGATGGATGACGCGCTGCGCTGGTTCGCAAAAGCCGATCCCGCACAGCTGGGCGCCGACCAGTGGGAATGGTGGGCGCGCGCCGCGTTGCGAACCGGGCAGTGGCGCCCCCTGCTCGACATTATCCGCGCCATGCCGCCCGCCGTTTCCGGCAAACCGGCCTGGCAATACTGGCAGGGCCGTGCGCTACGCAACCTGAAGCAGGACGGTGAAGCCAACACCGCGTTCGCCAAGGCCAGCCAGTCCAGCGGTTTCTATGGGCTGCTGGCGCTCGAAGCACTGGGAACCACTATGTCCATGCCCGCGGACAAGGCAGGACCCGGCGCCGATGACACCCGCGCGGCACAGAACGACCCGACCCTGCAGCGCTCGCTTGAACTGTATGCAATGGCACAGACCTCGCATCGCGCCGAACTGCGCACGGCCGCCCAGTGCGAATGGCGCTGGGCCATGCGCGGTCGAACCGATATCCAGCTGCTGGCCGCCTCCGAAATCGCCCGGGATGTCGGTTTTTACGATATGGCCATCTATAGCGCCGAGCGCACCAAAACACAGCACGATTTCTCGCTGCGCTATCTGATGCCCTACCGGGAGATCACGCAGCGCTTCGCCAGCCAGTTGAACATCGATGACGCCTGGGTTTACGGCTTGATCCGCCAGGAAAGCCGCTTCATCCCGGTGGCCCGCTCCGGGGTCGGCGCGCAGGGACTGATGCAATTGATGCCCAGCACCGCGCGCATGGTCGCCAGCAAAATCGGCATCAGCGATGCAGAGGCCAATTCGATTGAAACCAACATCCAGCTGGGCACCTGGTATCTGAAGTACGTCCTGAATTCGCTTTATGGCAACCCGGTTCTCGCCACCGCGGCCTACAACGCCGGTCCGCGCCGCGCGCGCGAATGGCAGGCAAGCGTACCGCTCGAAGGTGCAGTCTATGCAGAAACCATTCCTTATAACGAAACACGGGACTACGTACAGAAAGTGATGGCTAATGCAGCGTATTACGCCAGCGCCATGGGGCATGCCAATCTATCCTTGCAGGACCGCATGGCGACGGTTCCGGCACGATCAACCCAATAGACGACGCCGATGAACCCGACCCCGAAAACAAGGCACGCACCGCTGCAGGCGTATATCGTCGGCGGTGCCGTTCGTGATCGCCTGCTGGGACGGGCTGTCACCGACAACGACTGGGTCGTCGTCGGCTCGTCCCCGCAGGAGATGATTCAGCGGGGATTCCGGCCGGTGGGCAAAGATTTTCCGGTATTTCTGCATCCGCAAACGCACGAAGAATACGCACTGGCCCGAACCGAACGCAAAACCGCGCGCGGCTATCACGGCTTTTCGTTTTACGCCGCACCAGACGTGACGCTCGAACAGGATCTGGCCAGGCGCGACTTGACGATCAATGCCATGGCAGAAGGCCACGATGGTCGGTTGATCGATCCCTTCGATGGCCAGTCGGATCTGCGGGCCGGCATCCTGCGCCATGTCAGTCCGGCCTTCAGCGAAGATCCGGTACGGATTCTGCGCGTCGCCCGGTTCGCTGCCCGTTTCGGATTTTCCATCGCGCCGGAAACGCTTCGACTGATGCGGGACATGGTTGACAGCGGCGAAGTCGATGCCCTGGTCCCGGAGCGTGTCTGGCAGGAAATGGCCAAGGCGTTGATGGAGCAGACGCCCTCCGCGTTTTTTCTGGCCTTGCGCGAATGCGGCGCACTGTCGCGCATCCTGCCGGAAGTCGACCGGCTGTTCGGGGTACCGCAACGCCCTGATTACCACCCCGAAATCGACACGGGCGATCACGTCATGCGGGCGCTGAATGTCGCGGCCCTGCACAACGAACCGCTGGCGGTGCGCTTTGCCGTATTGACACACGACCTGGGCAAGGCGCTTACCCCCGCTGATATTCTGCCCCGGCACATCGGTCACGAAGCGCGGGGAGAAGCACCGCTGCTGAGCCTGTGCGAGCGGCTGCGCGTGCCGTCGGAGTGCCGCGACCTGGCCCGGATCACGGTATTGCACCACACAAAGGTCCATCACGCCCTCGAACTGCGCCCCGAAACAGTGCTGAACCTGTTCAAGGCGTGCGATGCCCTGCGCCGTCCTGCGCGATTTTTGCAAATGCTTGCCGCCACCCTGGCAGATGCGCGGGGTCGCCTGCATTTCGAAGACACGCATTACCCTCAGGTCGAATGGCTGACGGCCTTGCTTCACGCCGCGCTGGAACTGGATGCCGGCGCCGTTGCCAGACAGTGCGAAGACAAATCACAGCTTCCCCGGCAAATCGATTGCGCCCGCATTGCGCGCATCACCGAGTGCCGAAACCAGCTGACTTCACCCGGCTGATTACCACGTCGAAGGGAGTTTCCATGATCGTTTTTCCGCCCGATACCGCACGGCTTCGCTTCAGGCGCTGGACCGAAGACGACAAAATTCCTTTTCGCGAAATCAATGCCGACGCGCGTGTGATGGAGCACTTCCCGGCAAGGCTGGAGGCAGAGGCAAGCGATGCCCTGATCGAACGAATCAACACCATGATCGATCAGCGCGGCTTCGGCTTCTGGGCCGTCGAACGACTGGAGGACCAGCGCTTCATTGGTTTCATCGGTCTGTCCGTTCCCGGTTGGGATGCCCCGTTCATGCCGTGCGTCGAGGTGGGATGGCGCCTGGCGCATGCGTTCTGGGGCCAGGGTTACGCACCCGAGGGCGCGCGTGCGGCGCTGGATTTTGGATTCAATCAACTCGGCCTGAGCGAAATTCTGGCTTATACTGCTGCGAGTAATTTGCGTTCGCAGCGCGTCATGCAAAAAATCGGCATGCAGCATGCTCCCGAAGAAAATTTCACTCATCCGCTGGTTCCGCCGGATAGTCCGGTGGCCAACCATGTGGTTTACCGTTTACCCAGATGGAGATACCACAATTGAAACCAGCCTTGCTGATCATTGATGTCCAACACGCACTGTTCGATGCTGAACCCGCCCCCTTCGAAGGCGGCGAAGTCATCCGGCGCATCAACCAGCTATCCATCCGGGCGCGCAATGCCGGCGCACCTGTCGTTTTCATCCAGCACGAGACACCGGCAGAACCGCTCGCCTGGCAGTCCAGGCCATGGAAACTGGCGACCAACCTGATGGCCGCACCCGCCGACCATTACGTACGAAAAACCACGCCGGATGCATTTTTGAAAACGGATCTGCAGGAAAAGCTCGAAGCACTGGGAACCGACCATCTGATCGTCTGCGGCTACGCGAGTGAGTTTTGCGTGGACTCCACCATCAGAAGCGCCGCTGCGCGGGGCTATCGCATCACCCTGGCCGCCGATGCGCACACAACGCACGACAAGACGCACGCCTCCGGAGAGACCATCCGCGCCCACGAAAACGCCACCTTACCCTGCCTGACCAGCTTTGGCGTCGCCATTCGCGCCGTGCCCAGCGTCGATATCGAGCTTTAGAAGACAACTCACCCCAGGCGCGCGCCTGGGGTTGAACGATAAATGATCCAGCGCCCCCATTTTCGAGCACGACGGTCCGGAATCATTTTCCTGAAACAATGAGAATGGCGGGTGACTTTGTGTTTTCGCCGGGGGGCACTTCGTTTACCCAGCCTACTCACCTGAAATTCACGAAGCGAGCTGCCATCGAGAGAATTGCGGGCTACTCCAGCTGCCGCACCCGCTCGAACAGACACAGCGTCGCCGCCATGGCGACATTGAGCGATTCGGCCTTGCCCGGCATTGGAATTCTGACACGCGCATCGGCGATGGCATGGAGTTCCGCGGAGACCCCCGCCCCTTCATTTCCAAAAACAAAGGCGACCTGCCCGGAAAGATCCTGTGCATACAGCGAGCGGTCACCTTCAAGGCTGGTGACCAGCTTGACACCGGGAAATGCGCGGAGCAGTGCGGGAAGGTCGGCATGCTCATGGATCTCCAGTGCGAAATGCGCGCCCATACCGGAACGTAGCACCTTGGGCGAATACACATCGACGCAGCCGGGACTGAGATACACGACATTGACACCGGAGGCCGCGGCCGAACGCAGAATCGTTCCCATATTGCCAGGGTCCTGGATATCTTCCAGCATGACGCAAGCGTTTGACAGCGCCGATTCGCAGGCCGCCGGACGCTGACAGACCGACAACATCTCCGGTGCACTGGACAAGGCGCTGACCCGGGCAAAAAGCCCTTCTTCCAGCACAAACACCGGCGTAGACGCAGGTAGCCGGTCCAGCAGGGTCATGACTTCCGGATGTGCCAGGGCATGCTGATTGACAAAAACCTGCTCATAAACCCATCCGCATGCCAGACCGGATTCGCAAAGGTGGATGCCCTCAAGCACCATGACGCCTTCTTTGCGGCGATCCCGTCCGTTCTGGATCAGGCGAGCCAGGCGTTTAACCGTGTCGTTCTGGGCCGAGCCCAATAGCTTGTAACCATGCTGCATATCAATTCCGATGCGACAGGCGCATCACCAGTTCCTTGAATCGTCGATAAACATCTTCGCCAATAGCGCCGCCATCCTCGCCATTATCTGCGTAAAACACGCCCTGGAGCTGATGCTCGGCAAACAGGGTCATGACAGCAAACTCTCCACCCGGCATCATCGTAAAAAAAGGATCGCAATATTTTGCAAGCAGCTGCGGACGCGCATGGGCAGGCGCATGAAAGCTTTGTTCTTTACTGGTCATCTGCGAAAAAAACGACCCGGGCTCCAGATTCACCGCATTCGACCGCAGCGGGTGCCCCTCATCCAGTCCGACCTGATAACGCAATTTGAGACAATGGCTGTCAACGTCATAGCGCAGATAGCAGACGCGCCGGAATTTCAACTCGCCCGCCATCAATCGCAGGGTATCGCGCAAAGCCGTCTCGAATTGCCCTGCCGCATCCAGCGGCGCAATCGGCTGCATTTCGGGCTGATGCAGCACCCCGGGCAGCATCAGCAATTCCCGCGCCGGGTAACTATACGCCTTATGCCGCGGATGTTTCGCCACGTGCAAGACGGCATAGTGCACCGCCTCATAGGCCTCATCCGGAGAAACCCCGATCAACCGCGCCGCCGCATCGATGCCGACTTGCCATTGCGGACGCCAGGTCCCCTGTGCCAGGCCGTTTGCCGTCGCAACGGCGAGACGGAGAAGCTGCTTGCGCGTGTGATTGCCGCTGGAGGTCGACAGGACGTTCAACAAACCCATGGGGAGCGGGATCGTCCAGATGAACTGTTCGAGCAGCTTCGGGTAGTCCGTGGAAAACGTTTCAGCGACTTCCTGAAGCAAGGGGCGCTCAGAAGTGCGGTTGCTGTAAAGCAGATAGAAACACGCCGGCAAGTTATAGATCAGTGCGCCGATATACGAGTCTTCGAATTTGTGCTCACCGGCCAGCGACAACCAGTCTTTGATGATGGCCGCCGCGACACGGCCATGTGCAAGCCACATGCCGATATCTTCGATCACAGCGGGGTGCAAACGCCCCGCTACCGGCTCAAGCGGCGTCAAGCGAGAGAAGCGCGTCAAAATGGGTTCCAGCCCGACGAGCAGCATCGACTGCTCGATAGACGGCATGCATTCGTTACGTTGCAATGCACGCGACCCGCCGATGACCCGGATCAGATCGAACATCAAAAACGGGTCGGACAGGATCAGATTGGCCAGATCGGTAAAATTGATCAGATCGCTATTGCGCGCGCACGCCTGCCGCAGATCGGCGAGGGTATCGGGCAGAATCGGCCAACGCCGGGAAGCAATGGATTGCAACCAGCTATTCAGTTCCATGAGCCGCGCACCAGAATAGCAAGTCGTGTTGCAGAGGCCCACCCAGCGCCACGCGCCGGTCGGGATCGATGCCGGGCACCTCGAAGGTGTTGCTGATCAACACCCCCCCTGCTTTCCCCTGTTGTTGGTATTTTTCCCATACTTTTTTCATTGGTGCCGGAGACAGGAAAACGTAAACCACGTCGTACCGTCCCCAGTCATCGCGCCAGAAATTGCGACACTCGAATTTAAGATTGCCCGGCCGTCCGGCACACATCCAGCGGCACTGTGCCAGTAACCAGCTGCCCCAGGCATTTTCCATCGCGGTAATCCGGATATCCGGACGCGCCAGCGCAAGCTGCAGGGCCAGGCGCCCCTCGCCGGCGCCGGCTTCGAGCACATGCGCACCCTGCCCGATTTCACAGGCAAGCAGACTCGCTGCCTGTCGGCTGGAGCGGTATAGCGGCACCCGTTCCAGCAAAGCGTTACGACTCAGAGAATACGTCAGCACAAAGGCCAGAAAAAACACCCATGCGGGGATATCCGCCCGCAGAACGACGACCGCCAGCGGCAAGAAAACAGCGTTGCCGATGCTCCCCCAGGCCCCTTGGCGCATCAGGAGAGAAAGCACCGCCGCGCAGGCGCCCTGCAGCAGCGCCCAGTACCATGGGTGAACAGCTGGCGCAATCAGCATCCAGGCCAGCAAGGCCGCAACCGCCTGTATGAACGCATGACGGCAAAGCCTGGCCATGGCGGCGCGCCTCAGGAATTGCCGGGCGGCGCAGCCGCAGGCTGGGTGATCGGTCCGATCGGCGTATTGTTCAGCTCGGGCTTGATACCGTCGTTCAGGATCGTTTCTTCGGCATCCTTATTCAGAACAATAATGGTGATGCGGCGGTTTTCCGGAGCGAAAACATCGCTATGGATCAATGGATCGGCATCGGCGAGTCCGACAACGCGCAAAATCTTTTCCGCACCCAAGCCGCCCGAAATCATTTCACGACGCGCAGCATTGGCGCGGTCGGCTGATAGCTCCCAGTTGCTGTACCCCCCCTGGCCACCGTTATACGGCGTGGCATCGGTGTGCCCGGAAATACTCAGCCGGTTGGGAACCACATTGAGATTTTGCGCCAGCGCTCGCAGCAGCGCGCTGGTCTGGGGCAGCAGTTTGGCGCTGCCCGAGTCGAACATCGGACGATTCTGCTCGTCAACGATCTGAATACGCAGACCTTCAGGCGTCATTTCAAGCTTGAACTGATCTTTGAAATCCTTGAGCTGAAGGCTCTCGTTGATGGTTTTCTGAAGCTGCTGCTGCAGTGCGGTCAGCCGCTGTTTTTCCTGGGCGCGATCCGCTTCGGGCTGCTTCTTCACCTGTCCGTTTTTCTTGGTCAGATCGGTCCCGCCGCCTTTAAGCACGGAGTTGGCGTCACCCGCCCCCTGGCCACCGGCCAGCGCTACCTTCAGCGGGGTTTTAAAGTAGTTGGCAATACCGTCCAGCGTTCCCTGCGAAACGGAGCCCAGGAGCCACATCAGCAGGAAAAACGCCATCATGGCGGTCACGAAGTCGGCGTAAGCGATCTTCCATGCGCCGCCATGCGCACCGTGCCCCCCCTTTTTGATGCGCTTTACGATAATTGGCCGTTGCGATTCATCTGCCATGGCTTACCCTGTCTGCCTTAACGGTTCTTGGCCTGCTTGACGTGATCCTCAAGCTCCTTGAACGACGGGCGTTCGTGTGAAGCCAGCGCCTTGCGCCCGAACTCGACCGCAACCTGCGGCGCATAGCCGTTCAGACTGGCGAGAATGGTCACTTTGATGGTTTGCAATGCACGCGTGCCGTCGGCCAGACGGTGCTCAAGAATCGAAGCGAGCGGACCGACAAACCCGTACGACAGCAAAATCCCGAGGAAGGTGCCGACCAGCGCGTGGGCGATCAGCAAACCCAGTTCGGCCGGGGGAATCCCTACCGATTCCATGGTATGGACCACGCCCATGACGGCGGCCACGATACCGAAAGCCGGCATGCCTTCGGCAAGCGCTTTCACCGCCGACACCGGTCCTTCACCCTCGTGGTGATGGGTTTCGATCTCGACGTCCATCAGGTTTTCGATCTCGAAAGCATTCAGATTGCCGCCCACCATAAGTCGCAGGTAATCGCAGACAAACTCGATGGCATGATGATCTTTTGAGACGGTGGGGTATTTTGAAAAAACCGGACTGGATTCAGGGTTGTCCACATCGTTTTCGATCGACATCAACCCTTCTTTGCGCACCTTGGCCAGGATCTCGTAGAGCATGGAAAACAGATCCATGTAAAACGCCTTGGAATACGCCGTCCCCTTGAATACAGAAGGAAAGACCTTCATGAAGGCCTTGAGCTCGTTGCCGCCATTGGCGACGACAAACGCACCGATCGCCGCACCCGCAATCATTACAAACTCGATAGGCTGCAACAACGCGGCAATATGCCCCCCAGCCATGATAAACCCGCCGAGGGTGGAAATAAGAATCACAACATACCCGATTCCGACAAACATTCGTCAGTGCCCCGTATCTGGATTTCAGGAAAGAGACCTGTCTCCTGGCTCTCTCATTATTATTTTTTAACAAAATAGCGGATTTGAGTGTACCAAACCCGCTATTCATGCTGCAAAGCAAACGCCAGCTTTTTACCACTATACACTATTTGATGTTATTCGTTTAACCAGGGCGCCCTATTACATTCTTTTCCAATTCCTCGACACAGCGTGCCGCCACGTCGAGCAACTGATCGATTTCCGCCTTGCTGATGACCAGCGGCGGGGCCGCCACGATGTGATCGCCGCAGGCACGCATGATCAGATTGTTGCGGAAGAAAATATCGCGGCAGCGCATTCCCATGGTGCCGAAATCAGGGAACAGCGCGTGCGTGGCACGGTCTTCGACCAGCGTAAATCCCTGTATCAAGCCCACCCCCCGGATATCGTCCACATGCTCGAATCCACCGAACGTCTCGCGCCAGCGTTTCTGCATATAGGGCCCCGTCTCGTTTTTCACCCGGTCGATGATCCCCTCGTCCCGCAAGGCACGCACGTTGGCACTCGCGACGGCCGCAGCCACCGGATGGCCGGAATAGGTAAAGCCGTGGTTGAAATCCCCTCCGGCAATCAAGCCTTCGGCCACGCGGTCTCCCACGAATACGGCGCCGATGGGCATATAGCCCGAGGAGAGCCCCTTGGCCGTCGTAAAGAGATCCGGCTTGAATCCGAAATACTGATGACCGAACCACTCGCCGGTACGCCCAAAACCGCAGATCACTTCATCGGCTACCAGCAGCACGTCGTATTTGCGGCAAATCCGCTCGATGGCGGGCCAGTAAGTGGACGGCGGAACGATCACCCCTCCCGCCCCCTGAATCGGCTCGCCCACGAAGGCAGCCACCTTATCGGCGCCGATTTCCAGGATCTTGTCTTCAAGCCATTGCGCCGCACGCAAACCGAATTCATCCGCACTCAGATCCTTGCCGAGTTTGTACCACCAGGGTTGCTCGATATGCTCGATGCCCGGGATGGGCAAGTCGCCCTGCTCATGCATATAACGCATGCCCCCCAGGCTTGCGCCCCCGATGGTCGACCCGTGATAACCGTTCCAGCGACCGATGAGGGTTTTCTTTTGCGGCTTGCCCTGCACATCCCAGTAGCGGCGCACCATGCGAATCATGGTATCGACCGATTCCGAGCCCGAATTGGTATAGAACACATGTCCGAACCCGGGCGGAGAGACCTCGCTCAGCAGTCGGGACAATTCAACCACCGCAGGATGCGTGGTCTTGAAAAAGGTATTGTAGAACGGCAGTTCTTCCATCTGCCGCCTGGCAACTTCGGGCAGATCCTTGCGGCCGTAGCCGATATTGACGCACCAGAGGCCCGCCATGCCATCGATGATCTTGTTGCCTTCCGAGTCCCACACATGAATGCCATCCGCATGGGTAATCACACGCGCCCCCTGCTGGTTCAGCGACTGCGTATCGCTGAACGGATGCAGGTGGTGGGCGGCATCCTGTTGGCGCAATGCCAGGGTGTCGTGCTGTTTCATCTGGATTCTCCTGTTATGTATTTTGTCAGACGTGCAACAACAGATACTTGCGTTCCCACGGGCTGATCACGCGGAAATACTCGGCAAACTCTTTTTCTTTCAGGGCAACATACATCCGCACAAATCGCGGCCCCAGCACTTCAGCCAGTTCGGGGCATTCACGCATCTTGACCAGCGCTTCTTCCATTCCATGCGGAAACTGGAACGGCAATTCGTACGCATCGCTCTGACACGGCTCTCCACAAGGGATCTTGTTGATCATCCCGAGATAGCCGCATGCCAGGGTCGCTGCCAGCGCGATGTACGGATTGGCGTCCACGCCCGGCACACGGTTTTCGACGCGGCGAGCCTGCGGAGACGAGTGCGGCACACGGAAACCGACCGTTCGATTGTCATACCCCCACTGCACATTGGTCGGCGCCGCCGTGTAGCGCGACAAGCGGCGGAAGGAGTTCACGAACGGGGCGAACAGCGGCATGGCGTGCGGCAGGTAGGTTTGCAATCCGCCGATGAAATGAAAGAAGTGATCCGATGGCGAGCCATCTTCATTGGTGAAAAGATTCTTTCCCGTTGCCCGGTCAATCACGCTCTGATGAATATGCATCGCGCTGCCAGGCTCGTTCTCCATCGGCTTGGCCATGAACGTGGCGTACATATTGTGACGGAATGCCGCTTCACGCACGGTACGCTTGAACAGAAACACCTGATCGGCCAGCGCAATGGCATTGCCATGCAAAAAATTGATTTCCATCTGCGCGGTGCCGACTTCGTGAATCAGCGTATCGACATCCAGATTTTGCGCATGACAGAAATCGTAGATGTCCTCGAACAGCGGATCGAATTCGTTTACCGCATCGATCGAATACGAGCGGCGCCCGAACTCGGCGCGTCCGGTACGGCCGACCGGCGGTTCAAGCGGCAGATCGGGATCCGGGTTGGGTGAAACGAGGTAGAACTCCATCTCCGGCGCGACAACCGGGTCCCAGCCATGCTGGTCGTACAGCGACAACACGCGTTTGAGGACATTGCGCGGCGCCACGTCGACCGGCGAACCATCCGAGCGGGTGCACTCGTAGATCAACTGGGCCGTCGGATCGGCAGCCCAGGGGACAAATCGCAAGGTGGAGGGGTCTGGATGCAGGACCATATCGGGATCGGTAACATCCAGATAGCTGTCGTCCGGGTAGTCGCCGGTGACGGTCTGCATCAGAACGACTTCCGGCAAGCGCATCTCCGGGTCGCTGATGAATTTATCCTTGGGAACGATTTTGCCGCGTGCAACACCCGTCATATCGGGCAGCATGCACTCGACTTCGGTGATATGGTGCTCGCGCAACCATTCAATGATTTCATGGTTCATACACAATCCCTCTGTCTATTTTTCCCGGCCGTTATAACGGCTCTGTAGAAATGTAATGTGCATCACACTGCTGACACCTTGCTATCGGACCTCCTTCCGGGATACCCGGTGCGCACGACAGGCATCGCCAAACGCCTTGAAAATCGCTTGCGACACCGGATTTTCGGTGTATTTCCACTCGGGGTGCCATTGCACGGCAAAAGCAAAGGCGCGCGCGCACCTGACACTGAAAGCTTCAATCAGGCCATCGTCGGCCACCGCCTCGGGAACCAGCCCATCGGCCAGTCGCCGGACCCCCTGCCCATGCAAAGAATTGACCTCGGCGCTGGGCTGACCCAGCCACTGACGCATCAGTCCTTCTTCGGGGAAGTGAACACGGTGCGCAGGACCGTACAGGGCATCCAGGTCTTTGGAATCCGGTTCACGGTGATCATGGAGACCCGGTTGTTCATGAACATGCTGATAGAGTTCGCCGCCGAGTGCGACATTGATTTCCTGAAAGCCCCGGCAGACGCCGAGAAGAGGAATACCCGCTTGCAACAAAAGAGGAATCAACGGCAGCGTGGTCGCATCGCGCAGCGGGTCGTGAGGGGTACCCGGCCGGCTTTGCTCTGTGCCGTAATGATGAGGTTCGATATTCGAGAGCGACCCTGGCAGCATCACACCGTCCACCAGCTCCAGCATGGCCCGCAATGCGGACGCATCGCCGAGTGCCGGAATCAGAACGGGTATGCACCCCGTACCGCCCGCCGCGGCGGCGACATATTTGTCGCCGACCGCGTGGAACGGCAGCAGGCCGATCATCTTGATATCACATGGTATTCCGATAATCGCTTGCTGCATGCCAGCCTTTCCGATCAGGAAGAAGCTTTGATCGCCTCAACCGGTTCAACGAAGGAGTAGCCCAGGTCACGCGCAACCGCCTGGTAAGTCACCTTGCCGCGGCAGATGTTCAGACCATTGCGCAGATGGACGTTGTCCAGCAGCGCGGATGCCCAGCCCTTGTTGGCCAGTTGGATCGCGTACGGCAGCGTTGCATTGCTCAGCGCCAGCGTGGACGTGCGCGCAACGGCGCCCGGCATGTTGGCGACACAGTAATGCACCACACCGTCGACCACATAGATCGGATCCTGGTGCGTCGTTGCATGGCTGGTCTCGAAGCAACCGCCCTGATCGATGGCAACGTCAACCAGTACCGCACCCTGCTTCATGTTCTTCAGCATGGCGCGGGAGACCAGTTTCGGTGCGGTCGCACCCGGCACCAGAACAGCGCCCACAACCATATCGGCTTCGCGGGTCAGTTCATCGATGTTGGCTTCGTTGGAAACCAGCGTCTTGATGCGGCCTTCGAAC
>Ga0326727_10004663_pt1 | contig 40667 bp, 49 predicted proteins | sample MB2enrmetagenome_FD_207643 | JGI IMG/M metagenome (GOLD analysis project Ga0326727, IMG submission 207643) | Lab enriched peat soil microbial communities from McLean, Ithaca, NY, United States - MB29MY | ecosystem: Environmental > Terrestrial > Soil > Wetlands > Peat | place: USA: New York...
AAGGCTGGGTAGAATAGCGTGTACGCGTATAGGTGTGAGTAGACTAAGCCGCATTTGAATTCGACTATGGCTTGTGAGAACCCGGTTTTTACGTTCCAGCTGGTCGGAGGCTTGTAATGGAGACAATAGGCTTCAGAAGCGACGGAGACTTTGTGGCCTTGTTTTTTTATGTGCTTAATGATGTAGGCGTCCTCGTAAATCTGCAGGTACTCGGGAATTCTTATGCCTTTCACCGCTTTGCTTAGAATCAGGGTATCGTGCGTTCCGCCGCGCAGATTGAAGCATTCTCGTGCAAGTATGCTCTGCAACCTAAGAACCCGTTTGTTCCTGACATTGGGGATAACGTCGACGTTTAAACCCCAAACCGCTGCGGCGCCAGTTGCCATTTCTGCTTGCACTTTTCTGTACCAATCCTTGCAAAGGACGACGTCGCTGTCAACAAACAAAAACCATTCAGTGCTGACCCGGCGCATGCCTTCGGTTCGGGCCTTAGCCCTTGAACCGCCCATTTGAACTAAAACGATGTTTCCGTGCGCCTTATTGAAGCTGTCGATGATTTGCAGTGTTCTGTCGGTTGAGAAGGCGTCGATGATGATCAAGTTTTTCACAGGCACGTTCTCATAAATCGCTGTCAAGCATCTGCTTAGCATATGTCCGCTGTTCTTCGTCAGCAGTACCACGTCAACTTGATCCATCGGAGTGCCTCAAACGTTCCGGTTTTGTTAGCATTACACACTTACCACTTAAAAGGTTAAAGTTAAAAAGGTAAAGTTTAACGGTGACCCTCTAGCCTGGCGACCTGATAGACAGCGTACCCTGAGTAGAACGCGTAGGCGGCGAGCAGTTTGGCGATGGTCTGTGGGTCGCCGAGTGTGAAGGCTTCAGCCATTAACCCTATGCTGCCCTTCCAGGTCCAAACGTTGGGTGGTCGGTAGTGAATGCAAAATGGGATGTAGCAGGGGATTACGCGGTAGCCTTTCTGTTCAATCCAATCTTTTATGTAGGCATCTTCGTAAACGTGAAGTTTCTTTGGGATTTGAATGTCTTTAACCAGTTCGGTCTTGATCAGGGTGTCGTGGGTTCCACCGCGGACCTCAAAGATTTTCCTTGTGATCCGCAAGAAGATTCCCATTGTTACGTTGCTTCCGATTGTTGACCAAACCTCTGTTCCCCAAACCGCGCCCACGTCTGCGTTAATGTACTTTTGGGCTTTTCTGAACCAGCCGTTGCAAAGCACAACGTCGCTGTCGACAAACAGAAACCACTCCGTGTTTACGTCGGCTATGCCTTTTTGGCGTGCGGTGGCTCGGTTGCCCTTGTCCATGATGATTTTTACATTGTGGTATTTTTCGTTGAACCCTTTAAGAACATCCAAAGTTTTATCAGTAGAAAAGCCGTCAACAGCTATGATTCTGGCAACTGGCACGTTCAAGTACACGGATTCCAAGCATTCTTTCAGCTTTCTGTCGCTGTTCTTAGTCAACAGCACAACGTCCACCGAGTCCACCCAACCAACTCCTTTCTTAGCCGCTAAGCTAACCGTCAACTCATAGGTGGTATGCAAAACAACCTAAAAAACAACTTGCTTGACTAAACGATTAGGGCTGAATCTTTTCGGAAAAAAAGCACGAAAATTTTTTACTAAAAATCGAAGTTAGCGCTAGGCAGCCGTCTCCAATATAGCTGATTCAATTCAAAATAATTGAAGCTTGAAGGGCCAATAAAAGAAAACTCGACTATCTGGAACCGTGATGTAAACATTTTGACAAACAAGTTCTTTAGAAGAAGTAACTTCAAAAGTAAAAAATCTGCCAAAGTTGTATGATAGATTTAACATCGTAGTAACACGTGACGTCATAGACGATTCAATGCAGGTTGTTTTAGCCCAAAATTCAACAATCTATGACGCAATTTACGTTGCATTAGCACAACAAATCGATGGCAAATTATTTACTTCAGACCAAAACATGCGGTAACGCAGACAAAATTACCACATGTTTTCCTAAAAGAAGAAAAAAAGCTAATCAGACGACGCGACTTTTTCGAATAGCACATTTGGGCTCATCGGGTTTTTCTGGAGGACTTTCTTTAGCTCTTGCACGGACACGTTCGTGAGGATAATAGGGAGTTTGTAGCCAGCCTTCTTTAGAAAGGACCTCACGACACTGATGTCTTCAACTTTATCCTCGAAAACGGCGAATCTAACCCTGAAATGGTTTTCCTCAAGAAGGCGGAAGAATTCATCCATTTTCTCAAGGCTGATAAACGGTGGTCCGTAGTGCAGCTCCATGAAGATTCTGGTGTTGCCTTTCAGGGTTTCTGTCATTCCTTTGAAGATTTGGTACTCGTAGCCTTCAACGTCCATGCGGATTAATTTCGGCGGGGTTTTGCCTCTGAAAAAGGTGTCCACGGTCACCAATGGAACTTTCTGAATACGTACAATCTTGCCGCCGACGGCAGATTTGTTCATTGCGCACAGGTTAGATTCGTTGCACACGTAGATTTCTGATTCGCCGTCTTTTTCCCCGAAGGCAAAATTTGACGCAGAAACGTTTGTTAGACTGTTAAGTTGTAGGTTCTTTTGCATCAATTCAAAGGTGGAGGTTACGGGTTCAACTGCGTAGACCTTCCCCGTTTTGCCTACCAACTGTGATTCGATTAGCACATAGTATCCTATGTTGGCGCCGATGTCTAAGACGACATCGCCCTCTTTGAGAACGCGGGAATGAATCAGAAAGTCTGTGCACAGAGGCTCCCGTTTCTTGTAGAGGTAAAGGTCATAATTGATGCCGCCTTGCCTCGGGTACAGGTACATCTTTGAATTGTTTACATATGCAATCGTTTTTTTAGGCAAGTACTTCAGCTTTTCATTCGCACCTTTAATTGCTAACGCCAGAACCATAGCCGTGGTTTTAACGAGACCTTTCTGCGGAACCTGCTTGATTGTTCTTAAGAGAGGTAAGGGTGGCATACGAGGTCTCCACTTTCAGCTTGTTTGCTTCATCTTTTCACGCTGCGAATTATTATTCTTTATGTTGCAACTTCAAACAAACAACCTGAAACTAGCAGTCACTGAATTAACGTTGTTTCGGCGTGAAAAGGTCTTGGAAGTGTTAGCTTGACCGTATTTCTATAGAATCGCCCTGTCTCGCTAGTTGCAACTCGCTTCGTGGCGTACTCTTTGATCGGTCCCGTCCTCTTGCTTTGTGCGCCATTTGCCAAGTTAGCCCGCCAGAGTTCACTCCAAGAAGATTGAAAAGATTCTGGCGTACAACCAGACACATCATTTACAAAGAACCTCGCAAAAGCAAATGAAAACTCAGCCTGAAAAAGAGAGGCTTCTGGCGTCTTACAAGCAAGTCTTCAAGCTACTTTTGAAAAACAACTAAAAGTTATGCCAGAAAAGCCGCTCAAGCAACGTTTCCTGAAGCGAAAGACACAGAGAAAAAATAGTTAATTAATAATTCTTTTTATACCCTACTTTTATTACAATAGGCATCCAATATGCAGCCAGTGATGATTGTTTGACTCCAGACCTTAAGAAAGCGGCGTCAGTCGCAGCACGTTCACTTGCCCCGGGTAAACCTCATCATGCCCAATGGCTGGTCACAAGAAAATGCAACTACCGGTGCGCAGGTTGCAGTGTCTGGAAAGAACAGGATGAAAGAGAGCTTCCTGCCGAAGACATAAAAAAAGGGTTAGATATCCTAAAAAAAATCGGAATAGCCGAACTTGTTATCTCAGGCGGAAACCCGCTTCTAAGAGACGACATCGGCGAAATAATAGACTACGCCACAAGATCATTCATAACAACGGTTTATGACAACGGTAGCATGGCTGCAAAAAAAATTGATTACCTCCGAAACGTGGATTTCGTCGCCATTTCAATAGATAGCCTAAACGAAGCAAAAAACGACTCAATCAAAACTGTGCCAGGCGCTTGGAAGAGGGCAATGGAAACAGTTGAGACACTACACAACGAAGGCGTCAACGTAAGCGTCACCCCAACAGTTTCGCAAAAAAACTTATACGAAATAACTGATATAACCGAATACTTCACCAAGAAGGGAATCCCGGTCTGGTACAGCCTTTACTCGTATGTTGCGTCGGCCAACGAAAAACAACTTTTTTCAATCGGAAAAGAAAACGACGAATTCATAGTTACCGATAAACAAGCCATGGTTAAGCTTTGGGATTCAGTAGCTGAAATGAAGAAGAAAAACAGAAAAATCCTAATGACGAAAAAGCTACTTAGAGCGCTAAAAGGCTTCTATCAGGAAGACAAAAGAGAATGGAAATGCGAGGCGCTCAAAAACTTCTTCGTCATCGACCCATTAGGCAGAGTTGCAGGTTGCAACAGCCACGACTTCGCAGGTTCAGTGTTCGATTTGCCAAAATTGTGGAAAAGCCAAGAATTCAAAGACCTGCGCCAAGACTACCGCGACTGCACGCAATGCAATTACCTATGCTACATCTTTTATTCTCTTCAAGGTGGTCCAAGGGGAAATATGTCGGTCGCTCTTGAACAGTGGAGAAATGCTGGGTTAGTATTCAAGAAAAGCCGGAGAAGTCGCTAGAACTCGATATTTGGAATAGAGCCTAAACAAGCCACATTTTTGAGGCAGGTCGATAAAGCCGCTCGGAAGGATAAATATTATGGCACTTTTGAGGTTTAAGCCGGCTGGAACTCTGTAATAGAAGAAAGTTCTATTCAGTTAGACGCAGAGGCAGGGACAACAACGTTGCTAATCACCCTGCATAAAACCTCAAAAACTTCGTCGGCATTTAATTTATCCGTATCCAAAACCAAATCAAAGGGCGTGAAGTCTTCACCCAAAACAAAACCATAAAGTTTCTGGTAAATCGCTTTTGTCCTCGATTCTTTCTCTTCCAGAACTTTGATGGCTTCTTCAGGGGTCATTCCGTCGCGGACAGCGACTCTAGCGGCTCTTTTCTCAATTGAAGCCAGTAACCAAATCTTAAAACCCTCTTTTAGCAGCCAAGGCATAGTCCAACTGTCCAAGAGAACGTGTCCTTTGCCAGCGTATTCTAACAGCTTGGCGTCTACTGCCTTGTCGAATTTAGGGTCATTGGTCCTTGTCTTTAGAAAATTCAGGCCTTCAGGAGTTTCCCACCAACCCTCACACGACGCATCATATCCTTCAGCTTTCGCCAGTTCTTTAAGCGCATCGCCGCCAGAATAACATTTAAGATTGTATTTTTTTGCAAGCTTCTTTGACAGTGTGCTCTTTCCAGTTCCTGCCATTCCCGAAATGCAGATTACCATGTTTTTGTTGGGAAAAAATGAGTTGGATTTTTTTGACATCGACGTCACCGTTTTTTCTGCACTAAGGTTCAATCGGCATTATGCCTAGTAAGCGTGATGCCAGCAATCCGAGGAAGAACGAGCATATTGGGTACCAGTAGACTACTGAGATGCCGCCGAGGCCTGGCAGGTAAACCATTGAGGTAACTCCGTAGGTGGGTGTTAAAACAAGGATCCAGATGAAGATGTAGAGGAATGACACAGCGAGTTGAACCATCTGAGGCTTCATCATTTTTGCCTGCATGTTGTTGATTTGAGATTGCCTCTTCTTGAGTTTTTCCATCTGCTTCGCATCCTTGGACCTTGCCGCCGCCATAGTTTCTTGCCTGTACTCGTTCATCTCCTTCTGCATCACCCTATACTGCTCCCAACCAATGAAATAATTGATTAAAAATCTGTTCAACGCGGTATTCAGGAAGGCGATGCCCAGAGCAATAACCAAGATCAAAAGAGCATCTGAAATTGAACCTATAACAATCGAAGAACTTTTGCCTATCGTAATTGTTTGGGGAACGCTAGTTCCAGTTGAGGAAGTGTTCCCGTTGACGCCAACCACCCAATTATACGTTCCTTCAGGCAAGGGGTTTCTTGCATCAAAAGTAAAAGTTACACTTTCACCTTTACTTAACCCTATTGTGGATCCATAGAGAATTATGTAATAATTCTTAGAACCAGTTGCAGAGGTTACGGTCCAATTTTGCGAAGGTGGCTGATTCGTGACGGCAAAACTGCCGAGTTTGGTATAGCCGTTTGGAACCGTTATGTTTGCGCTTCCAATGATGGTTGTGCCTGTATTGGTCAAAGTGAAGTTATATGATGTATTTTGTCCAACTGCGGAAGACTTAGCTAAAATAGATGCCAGAATGGGAGAGCTACTGGCAGCTGACGCTGAAGCGGTGAACAGGCTTACTGCTGAAACTGCGACCAACGTAAGCATCAGGGCAATAAGCATTTTCTTCATTACTTTCATGCATCTTTCTTCCTATTTCACGGTCTACCGCGGTTTCATGTCTGTGCGTAATGCGTAACTTGTTTCCTTATTAATAACCGTTTTTGCTTCCAAACATTGCAAGCAGGTACGGATTTGGTTTCTCTTAAGAGAGGAAGAGGCTTTTCTGGGGTGGTGGAGAATCTCGGGATTTTTTTCTTTGTGTTTTGAGTTGCTTTTTTCAACTGGAGTTTGGATTGGTCGCAGATTGAGTCTTTAAATCTCTAGAAATCTCTTAAATGCTCTTAAATCTCCCTAAATCTCCCAAATTCTCTATAAATCTCTAGATTTCTCTATAAATCTCTTAAAATCTCCCCTTTTCTCCCTAAATCAAACGTATACAAAATTTCATTAACTTTTTTAAAAAAGCCTGTCGCAACTTGAGAAAACCGCCGGGCTTTTTTCGCTCAAAACGGGCAACAGTTTTTGTTGAAGCCTAAATTTTGAATGGGTAAATTTTGTTTGTTTCTAAATATCTCAACGATTCGTCGGTTTTCTTTATTGTTTCGGTTTCAAGCACTACTTCTGGGTTTACATTGTGTTTCTTGAGTGCTACGGTTAATACTTGCCAGTTGATGTTGCCGTTGCCTATCTGCAGATGCTGGTCTGACTTGCCCGTGTTGTCGCTAAAATGCATGTACGGAATTTGGTTTTCCAGTTTTGCAACCCATTCTTCCATCGGTACTTTTGAGAAAGCGTTTATGTGCCCTGTGTCCAAACAGACTCTTAAACGCGGCATGTTCACCTCCTTTAGAAGTGCATTGAAGATTTCGGGGGAAGACTCCCAGAAATTCTCCAAAAGCACTGTAGCCTCATAGCTGTCGAGAATTTCCCGCCAGAAATCGGCATTTCTTGCAATCCAGTTGCTCCTGTATAGGTCGCCGTAGACGAAGGGGTTAAAGTTAGCGTGGAAGACAACGTATTTGGCGCTGAGGGATTGGGCAATATCCATGTTTCTGCGGATCCGTTGCTTAGAGACTTTCGCTATTTTGCTGTCGTTGCTGTGAATGCAGATGTCTTGAAACACCCCGTGAACTGAAACTTTGCCCTTGAATGTTGACAGCGCATGTTGATGACTCCTAACGAGGCTACGCCAATTACTGTCGAGCGCGTTGGCGTAGGCAAAAGTTCCCAGTTCAAGGTTGCAACCGTGCTCATTTGCAAAATTTAGAAAATCTTTGAAACAATACTCCGCATGCTCCGCTATGCCTCCGCTTTTCCAGATCCTAGGCTGCACATATATCATTGACATCGCGATTTCCCATCTTGAATCTACACAATCCCTTATCTGTGTATCGTACCCAAACGCCAAAGGGACAACAGGAAACTTACGCATACTTAGGCAATTCAGGCCTGGAAGATCTGTCTTGTAGATAAAGAAAGGAAAGTATAGAGTTGGCCATTTGGACAGCGACGTTTATGCTATTCGCCTAGGATTCTTCGGAAGGCTGGGTACATTTCTGCAGCCCGTTCCTGCATTAACAGTTCATAGTATTGGTAGATGATGCCTACTGACAACAATATGCCTGTTCCTGTGCCGAATGTGCCGAAGAAGTCTGCGCTTGCGGCTACGAGTCCCACGATGATGCCTCCGAGCACCGTGACTACTGGTATGTAACGTTTAAGGACGGCTTCTATGGGTCTTCCGGATCTGCGGTAACCTGGGATCTGCATGCCTGAATCCATGAGTTGCTGCGCAACTTTTGACGGCCCTAAACCACCGACTTCGAGCCAAATCAAGGAGAAGACAGCGCAGAAAGCCACCAGGATACCTAGGTATGCGGCGGCTCTTATTGGAGCAAGTGCAACTTGTTGAATGTTAGCTGGCGCAGTAACAAGCCAAGCAAGACCGCCTATTGGTGCAACGCTGGTTGTGCCGCTTGAGGAAACTGTTGTGTTGAATTGCCCTAACAGCGAAAATAGGAGATTGTGTGCTGATGGCGGGGGGCTGCCCATTTGGCTCCAAAGCAACTGTGTGAAGAAGTAAACGTTTGCGAACAATGCTGACGCAAAGATAACTGGCAGGTTCGAAACGTACAGCAGCTTAATCGGATACCTGCTTCGGAAGCCCTTGTAGCCTGCGTAACTCATCGGAAGCTCAATTCTTACCCCGTTAAGATAGATTACAATCAAGAAGGCGGCAATTGTAGCAAAGAGACCGAGCAATGAGGGAAAAACTCCAGAGGCAGTACCGAACAGGTAAACATAAAACGGGTTTTTGCCGTTAAAGGGATTTACGTGTCTTAAGAAATAGGAAAGTTCGCCGAAAAGCAAGCCGGTGGCGGGTGAAAACATGTCCCAGACTACTGATTGGGCTACGCCGGCCATGATGAAGAGGCTAATTCCGCTGCCTAGACCCCAGCCTTTCTGGATAAGTTCGTCCATGAGCATAACCATTAGTCCGGCGGCGAGAAGTTGGAAGAAGATGACTAGGGCTGTGGATCCTGCGATGGAGCCGAACATGCCGCTTATGATGTATGCTGCGGCTTGGATGCCTGTGAGGAGAATGCTGAATACTTTGCTGGCGGATGTGAATAAACCTCTGTCCTCTGAATTGGACATGTCGCATTGGATGATTGAAGATCCTGCGAGCAACTGCAAGATTAAGCCTGCTGTGACGATGGGGCCAATGCCTAGCTGCATTAGTGTTCCGTTGTTTGAGGCAAAGATGACTCGTAGTTGACTAAATGAACTTGAAACTGACGATGAAATCCCGTAAAGTGGGATTTGACTCATAACTAAGAAAATGACTAACGTAAGACCTGTCCAGAAGATTTTCTCGTTGAAGCTTACCTTGCGCTCAGGCTTCTTGATTTCGGGAAGCACTCTTCCAATTGGCTTAAAGAGGCTGAGGAATCTTCCGGGCATTTAGCAGCCTTACTCTCCGTTAATTGGGGAGCCTACGATTTCTCCGCCGGCTTTTTTGATTTTTTCAGCTGCTGATTTTGAGTAAGAAGGCACATGGACTGTTAAGGGCTTTGTGATTTTTCCCGAACCTAAAAGTTTCGTGTAACCTAACGCCGCCAAGTCAATTTTTTGGCTTGTTTGGGTTAGTTCTTCCAGCTTTCGGAGGTTGATCGGGTTTACGCGCGTGTGGAGGCTTTTTGGTGAAGTAAAGCCGCTTTTGCCGAAGTAATCAGGTTCATGGGTTACAACATAGCTCCATAAATGTTTGTGTCGCCCAACTTTTCTGTGCCCTTTAGACCCTGAATCCCGGTGCTGGCCTATTCTTCCGTAGCCTACGGTTCTTGAACCTCTGAATTTGCGTATTTTTCTTAGTTTATGCGGCATTTTGGTCAGCTTCTTTGTTTATTGGTGTTTCTGCCTTTCTTAGTTTTATTTCTAGTACACCGTTCTTGAATTTGGTGTACATGACGTCTGGAATCACTACATCCGGCAGATTTAAACTTTTATAGTATCGGCGGTCTTTGGATTTTGCCGACAGCGTGATTTTCTGGTCTTTCACATGAATCTTGAGGGTATCCTTATTAAACCCTGTGATTTCGGCCACGACAGTGATGAGATTGTTTTCTTGGAATATGTCGATAAGTGGCTTTTGCTCTTGGAATTTGCGTTCCCTAAAGTTTTTGTTTGGCCGAAAACTTGCGGGCGCAGATGTGGATTTTAGTCTGTAAGCGTGTTCAGGTCTGATCATTTTCGGTTTGGTGCTCTTCGATGGTGGGTTGTTAAAATCTAGCCACTTACGGTTTTTTGCACTTCTTCGCCATTTTGCACTCATGTGTCTCTTTCCCCCTCTAATACCTAACGGATTTCAGACTCGTAACTATAAAACGTATCGCACATAAAAGGTGAGAAAACACCCAGTTTCCCCGAAGCAGTTTTATGTTGAAAAGGGCTATTGCGTCGAAATTCGCGGCTTCAGGTATTGGTAAGTTTTCGTTTTTTAGGTTTCTGTGATCGGTCTTAAGGGTTTTTAGAGGTTTTTCGGTTCTATTGACAAAATCAAAACCTCAGGCATTTACTCTTAAACCATCCTAAAAACAGCCACGACCACTTGCCATAGGCACTAGCCTGACAGGAGCTCAGAAAACCGTGCAACAGCCAGTTATTTTAAACAGGTGTAACAATACAATTAACGGTGTTTGATTTTGATAAACTTAACGACAGAAGTATCACTTTCTTACGGACACGTTGAAGCGTGTGTTTTGCCCGAGGAGCCGCCTACTCCTTATCCTCAGCCGAACCCTGAGCCAGAACCCGAGCCTGAACCTCAACCGGGACCAAAGCCCGAAGGAAGCCTCTAACCAGGGCGAAAATCGGGTTAAATCATGCGTTTTACTAGGTCGTTTATTTTTTCGCCGCGGTAGCCTGCTTCACCGCCTGCGTTGAAGCTTTTCTTGGTTTTGCCCTTGTAGCCTTTGCTTGGCGGATGCAGTCGGAACACTGGCTGTGTGTCTGGTAGTTTTTGGTACGCGACTTTGCAGTTTACGATGGCTTCGGCGAGGTCGTCGAAGGATTTGTAGCCTTGTTTTTGGATGTATTCTTCTGTGAGTTTCTTGCCGCCTACCAACTTGGCTCGTTTTTGCAACATCAAGGAGACAATTTCTATTGTGGGTTCGCCGTAGGTTACGTAGTTGTTTACGCGTTGTAGCATTCCAAGGTAGGCGGGTCGGCTGTCGATGAGTAAACCGTGGTTGGTGTGGGTTAAGTGCAGCAGTTCAAGGGTTTCGCGTACGTCTTTTTGGGCGCTTACAGTTCCGCGCACTCTAACGGCTACAAGACATTTGCACTCTTCTGTTTTCTGCGCCATTTTACCTCACCCAGTCCACTTGAGTAATCAAGTAGTATGTTTTCTTGAGGCCGTCGAAGATTGCGTATGCGTAGGAGGGCACTGTCCTTGTTGAGCCGTAGCTTCTCATCCAGAGGTCTTTGACTCCTGCTAAGCCCAAGATGACTTTGGCGACTTCGCTTGAAACCAAGCCTAAGCCCCTGGGTCCTGGGACAATGACTACTCGGACGCCGCCGCATTTCCCTTCAACTTGGAATGGAACTGAATGGGGTTTTCCGCATCCGCATTCCCAACTTCCACAGCCACGCTTCACCGGGATGATGTTTAGGCGGGCGTTGGCGGCTGCTTTTTCGATGGCGTTTCGGACTTGGCTAGCTTTTCCCGAGCCTAAGCCGATGTAGCCGTCTCTGTTTCCGACTGCGACGATGGCTTTGAACCGGGATTTTTCGCCGGCGTCAGTTTGTTTCTGTACCAGATTAACGTTTATGACTTCTTCTTGCAGATCAGGGACCAGGGAGTCTACGATTTGGGGTTCTGAAATTTTTATTCCGCTTAAGAAGACATCTTCTATGGTTGTTATTTTGCCTTCCTGGATCATTTTACCCAGTCGGGTTTTCGGTACCCATGTTTCCAGGTTACTTTGCCTGTTATCTCGCCTTTGCATTTGACTCATTCTTTCTTTCCACCTTTCTTACTTACCTTTTCCTTCGGTGCCTTCACAGCTTTTTCTTTCGCCGCCTTCGATGCCTTTTCTTTTGGCGCTTTAACCGCTTTCTTTTTTGGAGCCTCTTTGACTTCGGCTTCAGCTTCAACCGCGGGTTTGCCGCCTTTAAAGACAGCCGTTATTTCTGCCTTGACTTTGGTGAAGTGCTCCGGCAGTTTCTCAGGCGCAACACTAGCCGCGATATACTTTGAGAACTTTGCGTTGTACTCTTCTGACCCTACGCCTAGGCTTTTAGCGTATTTTGCTATGTGCTCGCCTTTCATGCGTTCTTTGACGATCTTCTCTTCGCTATGAGGAACATCCACGCCGGCATCTACAATGCCGCTTAATGCAGCGAAAACTTTGGCGCCTTTAGTGGGAGCAATCAAGCCGATGTCTAAGATGGATTCCTTTATGCCTGCAGCCTTCGCCTTTAGGCCGCAAAGATAACCTGTTAGGTAGGCCGATGAAATGTTGCCGGTTGGAGCTTTCCATCCGTAGGTTTTGCCTAGTTCTCGGCTGTTAGCCGCGGCTAATACTTCGTCACCGTGCGGCTTCGCAATCGCTATTTGCACCGTGATGTTTCTCAGCGAAGCGCGCACTATCAGGCGGGGTCTTCCTGAAGAAACCAAAGCTTTACGTGCTTGGTAATCGGTTTTTCCTTCTCGTCTACGCCGAAGTTTTACTCTGTAATGGCCATTTGTTGCCAACTTAACGTTTCCTCCATAAGTCGTTAGCTTTCAGGTTGCGTTCCAACTCTGCTATTGACTGGAATCTGCCGCTACCAGCCATTCTGTAATATTGGCTGTAGGTGTCTTCGGTTATTGTTCTAGCTGCCTTTAACTCGCGAAGTTTACGTCTGAGAGAACGGATCCTTATCATCCAAGCCTCTTTCTTGGTTACTTTTGCGTAACCAGCGCCAGTTATACTGCCGGGTCCGCTTCGTCTGCCTTTGGCTTTTTTGGCCCTGATAACTTTTGCCCTTGAGCGGCTTACGCCTTTTTCAGGCAAAGAGATGATTACTCGTTCGTGAATCAGCTTTCTGACTTCTTCGCGTGTAATCGCGCTTTCAACGTCATCCATGAATTCAGGGTTAATCCATACGCGGTTTTGCCCAATCTTCAGGATTTGAGAGGCTAAGCGCCTTTGACTTGTCAGGTTAGTCATTGCTCTTCTTCTCCTTCTTCTTCACTTTCTTCCGTGTCTTGTTTAGATTTGGATTTTTTTGGTTTCCTGCCTTTCTTCGGCGTTTCTTCCACTTCTTTTTCTTCTGCGGCTACTCCTAGTTCTTCTTCGGTTTCCGCTTCTTTTGGCTCCGCTTCATCCTCAGCGGTTTCTTTCTCTCCAGCTTCCGTTTCTTCTTCTGTCTGCTCCGTCATTTCGCCTTCAGTTTCTTCTTCACCTTCTTTCTTTTCAGGCGATGCGGAAACCTTGACGTTTAGGATTTTGATGTTTAGTTTCTTGGCTGCCTCAATGATTGTGGCGCGTTTTCTTTTGCCGACGGTGTGTGCTATGCGTGCTGCTTGAGTGTTGACGTCAATTTTGGATAGGTCTTCAAGGTTGAAAACGATAACTTCCCTGTAGCCTGAAGGATGCAGTCCTCTGGCGACTTTTGGTCCCTTGTAGCCAGTGCTTGAACCTGGCGGCCAACCCTTGATTTTTCGGCGGATTTTGTTGTCTAATCCACGGGGTCTTCGCCAGCTTACACTAAACTTGTCATATTTCCAGCTTTCTGCTCTCACGAACGCGGGTTTCTTGTTTCGCGCGCGTGCCCTAAGTCTTAGAGCTTCACGTGAAAGTTTAGGTTTCTTTTCCGTTTTTTCAGCAGTCATTAGGCTACTCCCTCATTTCTTTCGTAAACATATAGACCATCAAGGAAAACTCTCGGGTCTTTATTTCTCACTCGGGTAGCTTGCTCGATGTTGGCGGCGGTTTGGCTTACGTCTTCCAGGTTGGCTCCTTCAATGATAATGTCGTCAGGTTCAATTTTGATTTTGACGTCGCCTAAGGTTTTTACTCTGCGTTCTCTTCGTTCTCCAGTGAAGTTTTCGATTAGAACTTCTTTTCCTTGAACTTTCACTGAGATTGGAAAGTGAGAGAAAACGATTTTCAGCTTGTATTGGTAGCCTTTGGTTACTCCAGTAATCATGTTGTTGATATGTGAGTATATTGTTCCTACGAGAGCAGCTTCCTTTTTGCGTGGCCACTTCGCCCAGATGCGGATGGTTTTGCCTTCGCCTTCTATACCGATTGGAGCAAAGGAGAAGTCACGTGTTAAAGATCCTTTTTCGCCCTTGAAACTTATTTTTTTGCCGTCCATTTTGACGTCTACGTTGTCAGGAACCTGAATGGTTTTAGATATTTCCGGAAGCCGCATAACTTACACCTCTAGTACACGAAGGCTAGCAGCCTTCCTCCAAGATTCTTTTCTTCAGCATCTCTGTGGGCTATTACGCCTTTTGAAGTGGAAACAACCATTAATCCGACGTCTCTGGATGGCAAATACTTCTTTTCCCAATCTTCAAATTCGCCTACTTTGGCTGGATAACGTGGCTTGATTGGCCCGCACTTGTTTATTCTGCCGAGCAGTTGAACCTTGAATTTTCCTGAGCGTCCATCGTCAATAAATTCGAATTCGCCGATGTAGCCATTTAGCTGCATTATGCGTAGGACGCGCCCTAAAAGTTTAGAAGCAGGGCTAATTATGCATTCGCGCTTGTTTCGCATCTCGTTGTTTATGATGGTTATCAAACCATTGGTTAAAGTATCCATTCTTTTTAGCTCCTACTCATATTTTTTGAAACCAAGTTTCGGGGCTGCTTCCCTGAAACAATGCCTACATAAATATAAATCGTACCGTCGAATGACTGGTCCATACGAGCCGCATCTAACGCAAGGTCTTGAACCTTTACCGTATTTTCGCACTTTCTTGACTTGCTGTTTTCCCATACATTCATCCTCTGTTCCTAGACGATTTCTACTCCTAATGTTTGTCTGACGAAAACGATTGACTCCTCCGGTGTAAGCATGTGACTTGCACCGACAGGTTGGTTCCGTTTTCTCCGAATCTTTACCCTATGACCAGGACGGTTAACTGTTACGCAAATGTCCATGCCGAAGATTCCGATTTCTGGGTCATATTTCACGCCTGGAATTTCAATGTGTTCCTTTAGGCCGAAGGCAAAGTTCCCTCGCACGTCAAAGGCTGTTTTAGAAACCTTATTGTCCACGACAGGCAAAACCTTTTTCAGGAAATCAATAGCCTCTTGTTTGCGCAAGGTTACGACGACGGCGATTGATTCGCCCTCGCGTATGCCAAAGTCCCTGATGGTTTTCTTCGCTTTTTTCTTGACAGGAGTGTGACCCGTGATTTCTTTAAGTACTTTGTTAGCTTTTTCTAAGGGTTCACCTGATTTCCCGGCGTTAAGGTTCACGACGACTTTTTCGATGCGCGGCCTAAGCATCGGATGTTCTTCCCAATTCTTGATTACTGCTTCTTCCTCAGACAACCGTGTTTACCTCCGCCAATCCTATGAGGGGTTCAGTTTCACCTATGGAGAAGATAAAGTCCAAGATAGTTTGGTATCGGACACCTTGAGTATCTTCAACAACCACTAGCGCTTGACGTCTCTTTTTCGCTTCAGTCTTTTCTATCTCAACGATCTTGCCGCTTTTTCCGACGTTCTTCCCGCCGGTAATCACAGCCAAGTTTCCTTCCTTAGTTTTAAGCGTGGATGCAACTTGTTTGTCTGCGAAATTAACCTTAAGAATGTCAAACGTTCCGTAGGCGACTTCAATGGGCTTCTTAGGATCCGCAACCTTCACGAGCATGTTTGACCCGTCGTGCAACGCTATCTGCACGCCGTTTTTAACGGTTGTTTTATCTTCGACGCGAAGCAACTTGAAGTTTGCCTCCTCCTTGCTGATCGGATTCAAAACAAGCCCTTTGTGAGAGGGCAAGACTCGATAGTACTTGTCGGCTGAAGGCATCGAGATAACATCCATCAAACCGACCGGGAAGTCGTCCTGACGTATGATTTTCCCGTCAACTAACACTTTGCCTTCAGTCAGGATCATTTTGGATTCTTTGCGTGTCTGTGCAACACCTAGAATGTCCCGTAGAACAAGCGTTAAAGGTAAACAACTTTCAAGCGAATGTGAACCCGACGAGGGTTTCAGTATCCACGGCAGTTCTTTCCTGTGGATTGGCCAGAATCTTGGAGCTGGCTTACGTTTCAATCTTGCAGTTTTTCCTTTTTTACCCAAATTATTGTCCTCCTTCTGCTTCTTCAGAAGCTTTGCTTTTTACGCGCGATTTAGCCACAGTTTTCTTAGCCGCCGCCTTTTTTGCAGGTGCCTCTTTCGGCTTAGCCCCCTTCGGCTTTGCTACTTTCTTATCAGGCGCTTTTTCTTTCGCGGCTGGAGCGGCTTCTTCCTCTTCGGCTACCTTTTCCTCTGGAATTTCTTTTTCAGCAACGACTTTCTTTGCAACCTTTGCTGAGGCCTTCTTTGCGCGCGGTTTCTTTTCCGCTGGAACCTCTTCGCGTGCTTCCTCAACTTCCACAACTTTTTCGGCTGGAGCTTCCTCTGTTACAACTTCAGACACAGCTTCTTCTGCTCGCATTGCTTCTTCAGGTTTTTCTTCCTCGACTTCTTCGACTTCAAAGATTTCTTCGATCTTTTCCTCTGTTTTCGCTGGAGCCTCTTTGGCTACTTTTAGCGCCGCGGCTTTCGGTTTTTCTTTCCGCTCGGGCCTTTCTATTTCCTTCTTTCGGGCAAGAACATCTTTCCGCCACTTGTCGTCTAAGTTAAGGTTTCTTATCTGGATTTTAGATGGATGAATGGGAAGGAAAATGTTTGTTCCATCGACTTTTTCCCGCGTTAATCCTTCCATATAAATTCTGAATTCCTTCAGGGCGACGCGTGAAACTTTGCCTTCGAACCCCTTGTTGTCGCCGCGCATGATGCGGACGGTGTCGCCTTTTCTGACTGGAAGAGTCTTGACGCCTCTTGAAGCAGCAAGTTCGCTTGAAAGCGGAGCGGACATAAGCTTGTGGCGAATGTGGGCTGGAGCGTTAAAAAGCCTTTTTCGCTGTTTGCCCGGATTTTTTACTCGTTTCGTTTTCTGCATAATCTTGCACCTACACTATGATGCTTGAGGCACTTGCGATTCTTGGCCATCTTTCAGCTGCCTCTCGCGCTACTGGACCCCTGATTTCTGAACCTTTCATTTCGCCTTCAGGAGTGATAATTACTGCCGCGTTATCTTCAAACTGCACCCAGACACCGTCAACGCGTCTGAAAGTTTTTCTTTGGCGAACAATTACTGCTTGGAAAATCTTTTTCCTCATGTCTGGTGACCCTTGTCTGACTGACACTGTGACTTTGTCGCCTACGGTGGCTGATGGGTAACGTCTAAGTCTGCCTTTATAGCCCATTGCCTGGATCAAACGGAGCACACGTGCCCCAGTGTTGTCGGCGCAACGGAGCTCTGAACCTGACAGTAAACCACGGCTAATTTTGTTTCCGTGTGAAAGCATTCCTTTTGCGACAAGTGCTCTCTGTTTCGCTTTCGCCGCCATTTTACTTTTCCTCTCCTAGTTTTTCGACAACGACAAATGACACGGTTTTGCTGATCGGTCTACACTCGGCGATTCTTACGCGGTCGCCTTCTTTGACGTCGATGCATGGTGGATTGTGGGATGGGATGTGTCCGTGTCTTCGCTCGTACCTTTGGAATTTTGACGCGAACTGCAGGAATTCCCTGTCAACTATGACTGTTTTATCCATTTTTGATGTGTGAACTATACCGTCAAGTACACGTCCTCTGATCGCGAGGGTTCCGTGGAATGGACAGTTTCGGTCTTCGCATGTTTTTTTAGGTTCCTTAAAAGTCATTGACATTACCATAACCTCTTAACGCTTTTTTTAAGTCGGTCCTCTGTTCTGCCTACCAAAAGTTTACCGTCAATCTGTACAATTGTGCCGTCCTCAAACTCGAAGTCGAAGATGGCTGATTCCTTGATCACGCTTCGCCTTTGACCAGCACCCAGGAAGGTGAATGTGTTTCTTGTTTCCCCGGTTACTTTGCCGCCTACCCCGACGTAATCTCCATGTTGGCTTTTGGCGACTTTGCCTTCAACTCCGATGAACTCGTAACTAATAATGTCCGGGGTCACTTTCATTGAGCCTCGGTCCCCTCAGCTTCTTTTTTGGCTTTAGACCTCTTTTCGGGTTTTTCAGCCTTTTTCTTCGGCTGTTCCTCTTCTTTCTCAGCCCCTTTGCGGATGCCAAGTTTAACTTCGTTCTCCACTGTGAGTATTTGAGCGATTGTTTTGCGAATCTCTCTTACCCGTGTCGGATTCTCAACTGCCCCGCCTGCTTTAACCATGGTTTTGATGCGGGCAAGTTCAACGCGCAAATCAACAAGTTTCTTCCCTCTGTCCTCGGAAGACATTCCTTGGATTTCCTTAAGACGAATTATCGCCATTATTCTTTTGCCCCCTCATTTTTCGGTTCATCCTGAACCTCCTTCGCCTGAACAGTAGGCTCTTCAGCAACTTCCGTTTCCTGTCCACTCTGAGTAGCTGCGTGCGTCTCCGCTGGCTTAGTTTGCTCTGCAATTACCACGGTTTCTTCGGCGGGCGCAACTTCAAGAATCTTGATTCTATCAGGGAAATACGCGTCCGGAGGCATGATTTTTACTCTTACCCCGATGATGCCTGGTTTAAGTTGAACGTGGGCTTCGGCTTTCTTCATAGCTACAAGCGCTGGTTCTCCGCACCTTGGGAAATAGCCAGCACGGAATTTTTCGAATCGTGCCCGTTCAGTGGTTAGTTTTCCGCTTATGACTATTTCAGCGCCAAGTGCACCTGCCTCCATAACTTGGTTAAGTGCCCAAAAACCAGCGCGCCTAAAGTGAACGCCACGTTGCAACGCTGAGGCAACACGTGACGCAATAACATAGGCGTTGAATTCGGGAACCTCAATTTCGGAAACTGAAATTTGAGGGTTAGTAACTTTGAAGTTTTGTTCCAGCGAAGAGGCAAGCTCTTTTATGGTTTCTCCGCCTCTGCCGATGACTAAGCCTGGACGCATCGCGTAGATAACCACGTGTGTTCCAAGCGGAGTTTTAGAAATGTTCACCCCGCCATATCCCGCGCGGTCAAGTTTTTTCTGTAAAAACTCATCAATTTCCGTTTTTTTGATTGATTCTGTGATGAAACGTTTGACAATACTCATTTACTTTTCTCCTGAGGTCGGTTTTTCATCGAGCACAATTTCGACGTGCGTCGTTGTGTCAAATTTCGGCGAAGACGTTCCTTGCGCTCTCGGCTTAAACCGTTTAAGTTTGATGCCCTGATATGCCGCTGCGTGAATTATGCGTAAGCGGTCAACATCTAAACCCTTGTTTTCAGCGTTCGCCTGAGCAGACTGCAAAACATTCAAGATCACACCGCTTGCTTTAATGGGGTACCTTCCAGAAAAACTGTTTACTTGTCCATGCCTGTGAGGAAGTTTCTTGTTATATCTCATGTAAGGAATAGACTTCTTTTTAGCTTGGACATCGCGCAAATACTGTTTCGCATCGTTGAGCATCATGCCTTTTATTGCGTGGCAAACCTCACGCGAGGCTTTGTGGGATACTTTAAGTTCTCTGCCGCTTGCTTTCGCTGTTTTTTCTTCATCAAGCTCGATTACTGAGTATCCCCATTTTGGCATTTTTTTACATCTCCGATGCGCATTCAAACACGTAAAAGCGATTTATATGGCTTTCCGTATCAAAACAAAAGTTTCGACTGTGTCGACTACTTAAGTTAGCCCCTGAACAAGGGCGGGTTCGGTCCTGTGAGGTGTACAAAACTGGATTACGCTTTCGCCTTTTATAGTTTACCCAAAAAAATCTGTTACTACTATATAGCTGTGGAAAACAATGCTTTCCGTGCTAAAAATTGGAACCCCTTTTAAACTGCGATTTGCTTAAGTTTCACTTATCTGCTATTGCATCAGGCAATCGGGAAGTAAGTGAAATGTCGTCTAAAAATGAGAAGATCACCATGCTGCATGGCGCAGGTGGCACGGTCATGCACAACCTAGTCAAAAACTACATTGTCAAATATTTCGGCGGATTAGCCAATGATGCGGAGGTTCCGCTAGAAGCCATGGACGACGCGGCAGTCATCGGCGACATCGTTCTAAAAAGCGATTCCCATGCGGTTAAACCCATATTTTTCCCAGGCGGCGATATCGGGCGCTTGGCGGTTTCAGGCACCGTTAACGACATTTCAGCCATGGGCGCCCAGCCATATGCATTAGCGTGTGGGTTCATCCTTGAAGAAGGATTACCAATCGCTGATTTGGAGCGAATTTTGAAGAGCATGCGTGACACATGTATCGAGGCAGGCGTTGGCATTGTGACTGGCGACACAAAAGTCGTCGAGAAAGGCACCTTAGGCGGGCTAGTCATGAACCTATCAGGCATAGGCAAACGAACACCCGCGTTGGACAGCAACTTTAACATAGCAAATCAATACCGCAAAGTTGCCAGCCGCTGGACCTTGGATTCCAACCTTGCCGAAGGCGACAAAATCATCCTTACTGGCACAATCGGCGACCACGGACTCGCAGTGCTTTCCGCTCAGCAAGGACTCAAGTTCGGCAGCGAAATAAAATCTGACGTAAGACCATTAAATCGGATGCTTCAGCAATTGTTTGCACAAATAGGGGGCGTTGTTTCAGTAAAAGACCCAACCCGCGGAGGCTTGGCAGATGCGCTTAACGAGTGGACGGAAAAATCCCATGTCGGTATATTAATCCAGGAAGGCAAGGTTCCCATCCGCGAGGACGTCCAGGTTGCATGCGACATGCTTGGCTTAGACCCATTGGAAGTTGGGAACGAGGGAAAATACATAATCGGCGTCGTTAAAGAGAAGGCGCAGGAAGCCCTTGAGTTTTTGAAGAAGACGGAAGAGGCTAAAAATGCACAGATAATCGGCGAAGCCACATCACAGTTCAAAGGTGTTGCGATGCAGACCGAGGTCGGCGGCAAAAGAATTATTGCGCGGCCCATCGGTGACCCAGTGCCGAGAATCTGCTAAGTTTGAACGGCTACGTTTTTTGCCCATACCCTACAGGTGCCTTCGTTGCTGACCATGCATGCGCCGACGGGTTTCTCGGGTGTGCAAGCTTTTAGAAACATGGGACACTGGTCGGGTTTGATTTTTCCGATGATTACAAGGTGGCATTTGCAACCCAAAAGTATGTCTTTGCCTTGCTCAACGTGGACGTCATGCTTTAGTCTTGCGTCATATTCCGCAAGTCCCTCGCGTAGTTGCAGGGCTGAGTCTGGGAGCCTGCCGATGCCTCGCCAATTTCCAGCTGTAACCGTGAACGCTTCATCCATGAGCTTAAGCGCTTTGGGATTGCCTTCAGGCTTAACCACACGGGGATACTCATTCTCCAGGCGGGCTACGCCCTCGCTTTTCTGCTTAACAATCATGTAAATCGACATCAGAACGTCAATCGGCTCAAAACCAGCAACGACAGTAGGCATCCGATAAACCCGCGGGAACAGCTCGTATGGCTTAAGCCCGATGATTGCGCTCACATGCCCTGGCGCGATGAACCCGTCGATTTGCAGGTCGCCTAGGCCGAGAAGCAGTTCCATGGCTGGCGGAATCAAACGGTGAGAAACAAGAAAACTAAGGTTTTTCGGCGGGTTCCCAAGCGCCTCAACCGCAGTGGATGGAGCTGTTGTTTCAAAACCGACAGCGAAAAAAGCGAATGGCTTTTGCGGTTCACGTTTAGCCATTTCAACCGCGTCACTCACGGCATAAACGATTCGGACGTCAGCGCCACCGGCTTTAGCTTCCAAAAGTGACATCTGGCTGCCGGGCACCCGTAAAACGTCGCCGAAACACGTGACAACAATTCCTTTCTTCGCGAGTTGCACCGCCTCGTCAATTTCAGCCGCGGGCACGACGCAGACGGGGCAACCTGGACCAGCGATAACTTCGACGCCGTTAGGCAAAAGACTACGCAAACCAAAATGTGTAATTGTCCACTCATGCGTGCCGCAGACGTGGCAGATTTTGGTTTTTCCAGCTTTTGGCGTTAAGCTTTTGATTTTCGTAGCGATGTTTTGGGCTAATTGGGGGTTTCGGAACTTCAGGTTTTCAGCCATACCGACACCTCGACTATGCTTTTATTGACCAGCTTCAAGTATGCTGTTCCACAGGTTGATGGTTTCTTTGGCGTCTTCTTCTTCGATTATTTGTATAGCGTAGCCTGCGTGGACCAACACGTAGTCGCCGACTTTGGCTTCGACAAGCGACACGTTAACCTCTCTTAGGACGCCTTGCCCAAAATCAACGTTGGCTTTGTCGCCTTGGAGATTCATGACTTTAGCGGGAATAGCTAAACACATAACTATCAATAATTAAGCGTTTGAAACGGCGATAAAAAGAGATTGGTTTAGGACCGTGAAAAACCGCCTACAACCGCTTGACCGAACGAAACCCCTCCGTCGCCAGCTGGAACTGCCTCATGAACCAGAAAACGAAGCCCAGCATCCTCAACCGTCTTACGCATGACTTTAGCAAGGATCTGGTTGCAGGCGGCGCCACCTGAGAAACCGATGCTATTGACGTTCAGAACCGCGGCTTTTTCAGCCGCCAACAAGCCGAGTCCCCGACCGAGGTAAGCGTGAGCGGAGTAAGCCAAGTCGCTTGTGGAGAAGTCGGTTTTGCGTTCAAAAATCAGCCTTAAGAGGGAGGAAGTTCCCAGTGTCTCAGCGTGAATAACGGGCTTCAGCTTCAAGACGTCTTTGCCTCCGATCGCTGCGGATTCCAATTTCATAGCGGGTTCACCTTCGTAGCTTCGCTCGTAACAGACGCCTAAAACGGCTGCCGCTGCATCCAAAACCCTGCCGCAACTCGTCGTTTCAACCGACATAGAGTTTTTTCCAAGTTGATTGAGGATGAGGTTGGCTTCGGTTTCGCCGAAAGGCAAATGTGCACTGTTCTGCATCAGCCATGGCTCAACTTTTACGCCGGCTTTCACGAGCATTCCAGCCGCCACTCGCAACGGATAACGACTCGCCACATCCCCACCGAGCAACGGTTGAGGCTCCAGATGCCCAAGGCGCTTAAACTTCGATGAGCCACGAGTGCAAAAGAGGATTTCTCCTCCCCAGGCGCCGCCGTCCGAGCCATACCCGTACCCGTCGCAGACCACAGTGACAGCTTCTTCCAAGTTGTGCTCAGCCATCAACGCGGCAGCGTGCGCATGATGATGTTGTACCTGGATGAGCAGGGACCCGCCTGCCTCCGCCATTTCTTTGGCAAGAGCGGTCGTGGTGAATTTAGGATGCAAATCGCAGACTACGGCTTCGGCATGGCAGTTAGTTAAGCTTTGCAGGTGGTTTGCTGCTTGTTGCAGGAAAGTGCGGGTTTCCACGTTTTCGACGTCGCCGATATGCTGGCTGATGAAGGCTTTGTCTTCAAGCAAGACGCAGGAAGTGTTGTTGAGTTCGCCGCCTAAACCGAGAACGCACCGCTTCGCCTTTGCTTTAAGCTTCACGGGTACGGGAGCGTAACCTCGGCTTCGCCTGATGAACACTTGGCGGTTGCCGTGGACCCTCATGACGGAGTCATCGCATCGATGAGCGATTTTGCGGTTGTGAAACAAAAAATAATCCACCGTCCCGCCCAAGGTTTTGAGGGCTTCATCGTTGTCGTATACTATGGGTTGATTGGGCGGGTTAGCGCTGGTCATTACAAAAGCGGGATCATCCACCCTGTCGAACAGCATGTAATGCAAGCCCGTGTAGGGCAACATAACTCCGACGTTATGAAGGTTAGGCGCGGTCAGTGGCGAAAGGCTGTAGCCTACGCTTTTGCTTAGCAACACGATCGGCCGCATCGGGGACTGCAAGAGCTCCTGCTCTTTCGAACCAACTTCGGAAAAAGTCTTAGCCGCCTCCAAGCTTCTTGCCATGACGGCAAAGGGTTTCTCGCTCCTGTGCTTCGTTACTCGAAGAGCCCGTAGAGGTTTATCCAGCATGACTGAACAGGCAATGTGGAATCCGCCATACCCCTTGATGGCAACCACATTGCCTTCAGCAAGCAGTCGCCCCGCCTCACGTACAGGATCCTTGGCATCCACTGGATCGCCGCCACGTCCCGTCAGGTAAGCTTTGGGTCCGCAAGGGGGGCAAGCCACGGTTTGCGCGTGAAACCGCCTGTTCGCTGGGTCATTGAACTCCATTTGGCAGAAACCGCATAGCGGGAACTCCCGCATGGTGGTGTTTTCGCGGTCATATGGCAACCGTTCGATGATGGTGAAGCGTGGGCCGCAGTTAGTGCAAGTGATGAAGAAATACTCATACCTTGGGTTTTTGGGGTCACGCAGTTCAGCGAGGCATTCGTTGCAGATTGCGATGTCAGGCGGGATAACTGACCCTGAAAACTCGGTTTCGGCGGAGCTTTTCCAAATCGTAAATTTGCTAAACTGGTTTTCGCCTGAAAGTTTAGTAGATTTAACGCTGTCAATTTGCGCTAACGGCGGTTTCTTTTCAGTCAGGTCGCGCATGAAACTCTTGACGTTTTGCGCGTCGCCCTCCAAGAGGATTTCAACGCCAGCGTCACCCCGGTTCCGAACGTACCCTGCCAAACCGTTTTTCACCGCAATGCGGTAAACGAACGGGCGAAAACCAACCCCTTGAACAACACCCGTGATGTTTAGTTTAACTTTCAAAATTAAGCCATCTTCTAAAGTTGATGTCGCCTTTTTGTCTACTTACGGCGTCTTCTCTGGCAAGCTTTTCGGCTACAGTTTTCAGATTCGAGGTTCCGTCAGTTTCGTCGATTTCTTCTTCAGACATGACAATCCCCAATGGTATTGTAAAACTTAAATAAGAATTGCCTAATAAAGCTGAATTTGTCTATTTCTTTTCACTAAGCAAGCGTCGTAAAACTTTGCCCGCTGAACTGACAGGCAACTCTGCCCTGAACTCGACCTCGCGGATTGCCTTGTAGGGTGCCACTTTGTCGTTGACGAACGTTTTGATTGCCTCCGCCGAGACTGACGCGCTTTCTTTTAGCTCTATGAAAGCTTTTGGGATTTCGCCTGCCAGCGGGTCGGGTTTGCCAACCACGGCGCACAGTTTGACGGCTGGGTGCTCGTAGAGGAGGTCTTCGAGCTCCCGTGGGTAAACGCTGTAGCCCCGGTATTTTATGAGGTTTTTTTTGCGGTCAGTTATATAGAAGTAGCCGTCCTTATCCATGTGTGCGATGTCTCCTGTGAGAAGCCATCCATCATGCAGAACCAAAGCGGTTTCCTTAGGTCTGCGCCAGTAACCCTTCATGACCTGTGGTCCTTTCACCTCAAGTTCTCCGGTCTCGCCCACGCCGAGAGTTTTTGTGCCTGAGTCAAGATCCACTATTCGCGCATCTGTATCTGACAGGGGCAAGCCGATTGAACCGACTTTCACCATTTTCATAGTGCAGTCAACGGGGTTGCAGTGGGTAACAGGCGACGCCTCCGTTAACCCGTAGCCCTCAGTTAAAAATCCGCCTGTAACCTGCATGAATTGTTTTTGTGTTTGCGGCGGTAACGGTGAAGCGCCTGAAATGCAAACGCGAATCGATGTTAAGTCATATTTGCTAAGTTCTGGGTTAGCTAAAAGCGCTGAGTACATGGTTGGAACACCGCAGAAAAGGGTAACCTTGTTCTTTTGGATAGCTTCTAAGGCTTTGGCTGGTTCGAACCTCGGCATCAAAACCATTTTTGCCGCTAAGCTGATGGGTACAGTCATGCTGGTTGTCATACCGTAGATATGAGAGAGCGGCAGCGCAGTTAGGAAGGTTTCTTGAGCTGCTGTGCCTTTTATCCAAGCGGCGAAGGATAATGCATTGGAAAAGAGGTTGGTGTGGGTCAGCATGACTCCCTTGGCTGTTCCCGTTGTGCCCCCCGTGTACTGCAACGCTGCCAAATCCTCGTCTGGATTCAATTTCAAGTTTGGAGGATTACATGGTCCTTTTTCTGATAAAACTTGAAAAGCTAAAGTGTTTGGAACATCTATGGAACCGGCTTTTTTATAGCAGTACTCATCTTGGCCCGTCACTACAACGTTTTTTAGCTTGGCTTTTTGCCTAACTTTAGCCATAGTTGGATAAAGCGAATCGAGTACGACAATGGTTTGTGCTCCCGAATCGTTCAGTTGGTATTCAACTTCACGCTCCCGATACAGAGGGTTTATAGCCGTTACAACCGCTCCAGCTCCGAGCACTCCAAAATAGGCTATTACGAACTGAGGAATATTAGGCAAAAAAATTGCGACACGGTCGCCTTTTTTCACGCCTAACTTAACAAGAGAAGTTGCAAACTGGTTTGAAAGCCTCTCCATCTGAGCATAAGTAATTTCCCGCCCGCCAAAAGCTATGCAAGTTTTTTGCGGAAATTCTTTGGCGGTTTTCCGAAGGATTTCTTGGAGAGGAACCTGTGGATGCTCTAAGTGTTTTGGCACTTGGGAAGGCCACGAGTTAAACCAAGGCGTAATCTTCGGCGTTAAGCCATCCTCGTGTTACCATTCGAGGAAACGTGTTAAAAACCTTACCGTGACTCGATCTTTAATGCTTTCTTTTAGAACGTTTCTTTCGAGAGAGCGAATACATCAGGTGCGCGCCATAAAGACTAGTGCTACCGCCCACCGACCTATACGCCGACGCCCGCCCTTTGGCGGTTCTCAACAGATGCTTGACTTGATTTCGCTTCCATCTGCTTCCAATTTTTTTAGGATTCACTTATCTTGCCACACTTTACTCCCGCCTTACTAAAGTGACCCCATTTTGTTTAAAGTTTTGCCGTTCAACGCTTAGAGTAATCCGTCAAACCAAGCCTGTTGCCGTATGGGTCTTCGAACTCCACCGCCATGCCCGTGTGGATCTCAAAGGGTTCCGATAAGAATTTTAAGCCTTTGGCACTGAGCCGGTTGTACTGTGCTTGCACGTTGTCTACGACGAACCAGATGACGGGTTTTGCCTCGGGAAATTTGGTGGTGTCTTTGAGGATGATGGCGGGTTCGTTGTTGCCGACTTTAAAGGCTATCATGCCCATGCCTGAAAAGTCAAATTTGACAGGGAGACCCAATATGTCTCGGTAAAATGCTTTTCCTTTGTTCAAATCGCTACTCGGTAGGAAAAAGTTGTCGTAATCCATTTGTTTCTCACTTCGAATTGATTTGTGACTTAGGGGTTAATAACTTTTCATAATCCCGAGTAAATGGATGTGTTAGATGGCGGATTGGCTGCATTCTGGTTTTTGTTGAAGAGCAAGGGAGGAAATTGTCTTGGTTCTTGACTACTGAAATCGTCTTGAACTATCAGGTTGAATGTTCCCTTTTGGTTTTCTTCGATGGAGACAAAAGAAGGCTGAGACATTTTGTTCTCTACCAATTCTCTTAGCAATGTTGCTATTTCTTCACTTTCCAAACGTAAGAGGAAGGAGGACGATCGAAAATAGCACTGTGTCCTTCTTCTTACATTCCACAAGCAGCCATACAACCGCTAAGCTTTATTATCTAGCATGGATGATTGTTTTTCAACCAAAAAAGAAACTACTTACGATGTTACTCAAGAATTTAGAAGTGCTAACTCGCCTTTTTTTCGGGTTTTCGTTTCTTTTCTTCATCAATAAGACGCGCCAAGCGGTATGTAACGTAGGCTGAAAAGCTACGAACGCCTCTTCTTATTGTGTATTCTTCTTTGACTTTAAGCCACTCAGTATAAAAATAATCATAGACTTCCGCCTTTACAGTGATGCTTTTGTAGCCTTTTTTCGGCGTTATGGTTCCCTCTTAAGCTAGTTAGCGAACGTACATTTATTTAAGGTTTCACAATATAATGGACGCACTTAATTATAAAAAACAGTTGATTAGATGTGTAGTCGTGCAGTAACACCGTTAATTATATATTCCATCGTACGGTAAAGTACGAAAAGGAGTTCTGGTCATTTTTGCCTCGAAAAGGATACAAATGCTTAACCGTCACCGACAAAGTTCATGAAGAAATCAAAAAAAGAGCCAAAGAAACCAAACAAAACATGAGAGAATACGTCGAATACTTACTATCCAAGGATAAAGATGCAAAGGAAGGAAAATAACCCTGACAATCGGGGTCCTCCAATCTAACGGCCGCGTTGACGAAGTCCGATTTTCATGCGATAATTGCGGCAAATAGGTAATTACTACTATAATAACAAGGAGAGAAAATGAATCGAAAAAAGGCAAAGATAATTTGCAGTAAATGCAGTCTTGCCCAAAATAACAGAAAATAGCATCCCGTTTTAAAGTCGAAAAGTGAGCAACTGGCAAAAACAGAGTTCTTCATCTTGGGCATTGGACGATTGCTTCTGGTTTTTTGTTAATGCCCTGCGTTCCAAAAAGAATAGCAGCCACGGCAATTAGCGAGGGGAAGTTATGTTCTAAAAGTGCCCGCGCCTCGGTTTTCAATGGCATGGGAGATAAGCTCAATCGCCTATTTCTTTGATAGGTCAACTGCAAAGGTTTTCACATGGATAGCCAAAATACTTATTCTAGAGGTTTATTTCTGCTTCATAAGTCGTAATAAACATCTTGCTATAGAGAGACTCAGTGAACCAGATTGAGTCAAGACGAAGAGGGGAAGATAGAAAGAAAGTACCGAATTGACGTAGGCGCTTACGGCAGCATAAGCGTTGAGGCACCGAGTAAAAAAGAATGTTTGGAATTGTTTATGGAAGTCACGAGAACGAGACGTGACTCGAAACTTGACCAAGCAATCAGATAGCCGCGATCTTATTCAAAAAAATGGAAATTGCGATTTTGAAAACCGCTGACCCCAATAGCTATTTCGTCTTCCCTACCTGATTGTTGCTTTTTTCAATTGGCTTTTAACGCGTTAGGTTAAAAATAGATTGTGTCGAAGTTCTAGTAGAATCTTTTCTGGCTCTGCACACTGCTGAGTTCAAAATACATTAATCCGGTCCCACGAGAAATACTCAAACGCTTCAGGGAACAAAACAAGTAATCACCCTTTCAGTTTTGCCGCGACGTCCGATTGCCTATTTCATGCTTCTGATGCACCTTTTTGGAAAATACAATGAACCGTAGGGGCAGGCTGTGAGAGAGAGAAAGACAACGACCGTAGAGGAAAACCCATATTTGAGGCAAAAAGCACGGCAAAAACTGTTGGTGCCGGGGGCGCGATTCGAGCACGCGACCTTTGGGCACAGGGCACTTGCCCCTTTTTGCTCTCCAGATTATGAGTCTGGCGCCCTGGCCAGGCTAGGCTACCCCGGCACACAATTCGCCGCCGTTTCCGACGGCTGAATCCATTTAGTTTATTTTCCATCATTTAAACTTTTAAATCCAGCTTACCATTGCTTTGGGTTCGACAGGGCACCGCAGAAAATCGAGTAGGTTCAATATTCATTTGAGGATTTGTTTGCACAAAATTTATTGGAGCGGAAAACGAAGGGCTATCCGTGGAGATGTGTTTATGTCTTCGGATAGTAACGATGATTATCCTGAGTGGACCAAGCGGAAACGGGCTAAGGATCCTTTCTTCGGCGACATAGATGACATGTTCCGTGAAATGGAGAAGATGATGGATGAGGAACTCAAGAACTTCACGGATAAAGTGCCGAAAGAATACGTTAAGGAACGCAAACTGCCCGACGGGAGCACGGTTAAGGAGCTTGGACCATTCGTCTACGGCTACAGCATGAAGATAGGCCCCGACGGGAAGCCTGAAATCCAGGAGTTCGGAAACATCAAGAAAGGCCTCAAAGGCGCCCCGCAGGTTAAGGAGGAACGAGAACCTCTCGTAGACATCGTCGACGCAAACGGCGAAATCCACGTGGTTGTGGAGTTGCCAGGCGTGGAGAAAACTGACATTAAACTGCACGGCACTGAGGATTCGTTGACGATTTCGGTGGACACGCCCCAATACAAATACTTTAAGGAAGTTGAATTGCCTGTTAAGGTGCGGGTTAAAGAGGCAAAGTCAAGCTACAAGAACGGCGTCTTGGAAGTCGTTGTGCCAAAAGCCGAGGCAGAAGGCAAGCCGAAGGGAGAGCCCATCGACATCGGCTAACCCGCAATTTTAGCCCATTAACCTTTCAGCGTTGCATATACATAATGAGCGACAACCAAGAATTAGACACTTTAAACTCTATTTGTAGAGAAGCAAAATCAGTGGGCAAGCTGTCAGGCACCAACCTAACGGAGCTCTACGAGCTTTTTGGGTCGAGATTCACAAAAGCCCTTGACGCTTTAAAGGAGGGCAGAGTGAAAAAATATACGTTTAAGCCCAGCGGAAAAGTGGTTTGGATAGTTGTGGGCAGGGAACGTGACTACCTTATCATGCCTGAGGCTGAATTCTGCACATGCGACGACTTCTATTTCCGTGTGCTCGACAAAAAAGTCCATATGTGCTATCACCTGCTGACTCAGAAAATCGCGCAGAACCTTAGCTGGTTCGAAATCATAGATGAAAGCGACGACTGCTACGATATGTTGATGAATGAATGGAAAAAAGCGACACCTTAAATATTTAGATGTTACAAGAATAAGCAAATGCAGGGAGAATCCATATGAATTTAGGCGCATACTTCGTAACTTTAGAATACGTCTCGATGAGTTCAATTTTTATAGCTTTAGTCCTAATCTTCCTCTACGCATACTACGGAAAAGAAGAGGAAGAAGAAATAGAATAAACCCCTTTTACATTTCTTAGGCTAAAACAACTCTCGCCTTCTATACATCACCAAAACTAAGACCAAACTTAATGCTGCAAGAACCACTCCCATAATTATCAGCCAACTTGCGTTTGGACCAGAACCGAAAACGATCGGGAACGGACCGACAAAAACCACCACTCCGACGCTTGTTGAACTGCTATTGTAAAAGAAGCCCGCAACAACCAAAACTGCTACGCCGATCAAAACTAACGCGATACCCAAAATGAGCGGCCTAAACAGCCTACTGGAAACAGCGACTCCCTCGTCTTCAGATCCATCCTCGTCAGCCAAACCCTTTCTCACCTCAGCAACCAATAAAACACAACCATCGCAACGATGGCGGCGACTGTAAGCGCTAAAGCCAATGCCAAAACCGTTTTGACTGATTTCTTGTCTGTTCCGAAGACAATGGGAATGGGACCGATCATGATTACCCCTGCAGCTTTAACCTTGCCTTTTCGTTCACTGCGGGCTGAAGCAGCGATTACAGCTATGACAACTATGATTCCGGCAAAAATCAAAGCTACACCAACCACGTAGAGCACTGCAAGATCCAACCTTTTTCCTCCAGAACGCCCCAAATCTAAATGGAGCACGTTTTTAATAAACATAAACTGCGACCCAGCGGTCATAAAAGACTAAAGAACGCAAAACGATTAAAGATGTTTCAAGCCCCAAACCAAAAAAGCAACTCAAAACTAGCCCTGAGCAAAAGCAACCTACCCTGTGTGGATACCTATTGTTAGTGAAAGAAAACAGCCACAGAAAGCAACTTCCTCTCTTAGGCGAAAGCTTACTACTCGCCACAAGTTTGAGTCGAAGATGACGAGAAATGCAAAAAAATTAAAAGCACCAGAATTATTATCGTGTCGGCGCAAGATGACTGCTATTGACATCATCCAGAAAATTCTCGCTGAAAACCCTCATGTTACCCAAGAACAGGTTCTTGAAAAGCTACGGGATGAGAGAGCGAGGAGCGGCGGCTTGCTTGGAGACGAGACACTTCTCAGGCTGATCGCCGCAAGGTACGGGGTCGACGTGCGGCAGAACGCTATCAGCAACAGCGGAATCCTACCAACCAGCTGCTTATTCGCCGGTTTAAACGATGTATCAGTGGAGGGTCGCTTAATAGCACTCTACCCTGTACGCACATACGAGGGAGAAAAACCAGGCAAATACGCATCATTAATGATAGCGGACAACGAAGGAACCCTTCGCGTTATGCTTTGGAATGAGAAAGCAAGCCTGGTTGAACGCGGCGAACTCAAAATTGGACAAACACTTCGGCTTCTACATGGGTACACGCGCGCAGACCGCTACGGCAAAGTAGAGCTTCATCTGGGAGGCAAAAGCAGAATCGAAGTGGACCCCCCAGAAAAAATCAGTCAGTACCCAACCGCGGAAAAATTCACGACAAAAATAGGCTCTCTAACCAGCGCTTCCGGCACCGTGCATATTTCAGGCGTAGTGAAAGCCATTTCAGGCACAACAAACTTCCCCCGAAGCGACGAAGTCGAAGGAAAAGTCATGAGGGTCACCTTAGCCGACGATTCGGGGCAAGTCACAGTCGTGGTCTGGAACGAAAAAGTAGACGAACTCGAAAGACTCAAAGCCAATTCACGCTTGTTCCTAATCAACGCCAGAATAAAAGAATCCCAAAACGGCGGATTCGAAGTGCACGTAGACTCCAACACCTGCGTCAACTTTCAACCCGCCGAGCTACAGCTTACGAAGATAGCCAGTTTAACGGAGAACCAAACCGTTAACGTTCAAGGCGTTGTTGCATCGTTTCCTCAAACCAAGGAAGTAACCACGGGCAAAGGCGAAAAAGTGAAGCTGACTGTTTTCAACTTTAAAGATGACTCAGGCGCCGTTCAGGTTTCAGCTTGGCGCCAACATGCGGACGCGCTTGAAGCCCTCAAAATAGGTGACGAAGTGCTGCTAGAGAACGCCTATGCGAGAAAGGGCTTCGAGGGCAGAATGGAGCTCTCGACTCGAAGCGGAACACTGGCTTCAATCAAACCAAACTAAACCTTCTCGCCTAAGGTTGCCAACTGCCAAAATTTCAATGGCCAAAAATAGGAAGCTGAGAGATCACAGTTCGGGTTTTTCGATGTATCTATCGCAGTAGTCTTGAGCCGTTGGGAAGACTGCTTTAACTCTTCCTAACCGTTTTTTCACGTTAACATTTTCAGCGACAGCTACTACATCTTTCGGCTTACTGAAGCTTTCTTTTGCTCCGTCTTCCCGTTTCCGCCTAACTTTTATGCAGTCGTCAACCATGCAGTTCAGGACGCAGGCGCCGCAGTAAACGCATAAATCCTCGGTTACACCTACACCGCTGTTTGACCAGTACAAAGCGTTGGTCGGGCAGGCTTTGATGCATAATTTGCATTGAACGCCGACGCAGGTGTACTTGTTAATGTCGATGCTTCCTTCTTTGAACAGCTCTTTGATACCGGTCGGCTCCAAAAGCTCTTGTCTACGTTTTTTCCTTGCCTCTTCAGGGCTGTCTTCTGACATTAAGCTGAATATGTCAACTGAAGAAGAGGTTTTCTCAGGCATTTTAACCACAACTATGCGAGCTCTTCATAAAAATAGGTTCTTTGAATTATAATTACTTATCTAGCTAACTTTGAAACATTAACCATCAATGCTCCAACCCGATTTGCCTTATGCGCCATATTTATAAATTCATGGTCAATCAATAGCTAAGAACAAAAGCAGATTTTATAAGGCACATGACAGAGGCGTCCGAATGCAAGATCAAAGAAAACCAACCTCGGTTTCACCCCAGCACAGCAGCATAGTTTTAGGCATAGTTATGCTTGGAACATTAATGGGGGCATTGGATAGCACCATTGTTCTTTTGGCTTTCCCAACTATAAACGACAGTCTCCATTCTGACCTGGCGACGTCGCTTTGGATTATTCTCGCGTATCTTATTGTCCTCGCCGTTGCGACAACGCAGATGGGCAGGATAGGAGACATCTACGGGAGAAGCAAAATATTCAATTTAGGCTTCGTAATTTTCACTGTCGGCTCGGCATTATGCGGTTTTTCACCCCACATCTACCTACTGATATCTTTCAGAGTTGTCCAAGCAGTAGGGGGCGCTATCCTGCAGGCTACTAGTGGTGCTATAATTGCTGATTATTTCCCCAGAGAAAGACGCGGAAGAGCTTACGGTTACAACTCTTTGGGCTTCACTGTCGGAGCATTACTTGGCATTGTATTAGGTGGAATAATCACCAGCTTCATCAGCTGGCAATACATCTTCTTCATAAACATCCCAATAGGCATAATCGCTGTTTTTGTGGGGCTAAAGTACCTCAAGGATTTTGAGAAAACAAACGCCAAACTGGACCTTGTCGGGATGGGATTGCTTGGATCCGCATTAGTTTTATTGTCTTATGGGTTGGTTAACTTCGCCGCGGAGGGTCTAAGTACATTGAATGTCGTTTTTGCAGTGATTGGGACGGCTTTGATACCTGTATTTGTACTGTATGACCGTAGGCTTGAAAACCCACTGATTGATTTTCAAGCTCTCAAAATCAGGGTTCTGCGCAACGCAATCTTGTCAGCGTTCTTCACTAGCGTAGGCTACTTCTCTGTGATATTTTTGGTAATAATGTATTTGCAGGGAATAAGGGCCCTCTCACCGCTTAACGCTTCGTTGCTACTGGTGCCAGGATATGTCGCAGGCAGCTTTCTAGGTCCAATAATGGGCAGGCTTTCTGACAAATACGGGTCAAGAGAAATCGCTACAATGGGAATATTATTCCTAGCAGTTGCCGTATTGATTTACTTGACGATGGGCACGATGACCCCGCTCTATATTGTGCTTTTAGCTTCTGCAGTTTCAGGACTCGGCACATCCATGTTTTTCCCAGCCAACAATAGCGCAGTTATGGCGAACGCGAGATCAGGGTCATACGGCGGTATATCGGGTTTGCTAAGAACCGTCCAGAATATCGGGTTAGTCGGCAGCTACGTTTTATCAATCTCGGTTGCAGCAGCCTCAATTCCCCGTCAGGTAGCATTTGAAGTTTTCATCGGGACCAAAAGCCTATCTGGCGGCGTAAGCCAAGCCTTCATTTCGGGCATAGACCACGCTTTTTACGCGTCTATAGCCATATTAGCGTTGGCGGGGATACTCTCATACATCCGAGGAAAAGAAACTAGGTGACTTCCCACAGTCTAACGGATTAACTGGGCGGCTTGCTGAGGAAAATTCGTCGCTCGCAACCTTCATGAATTAGATTAGCCGGGATGCAGAGACCGCAGGGAGAGCGTTGTTTTCCAGCTAAATATAAGAAACCTTTAAGAAATAAAGAGAACAGTCAAGAGCCAGAAAGAAATGATCGAAAACGGCTTCAAAGCAAAATGCATTTTCGTCGATTTGGACGGCACCATAGTTGACTCTACAGAAGCATACTTAGAAGCAGCGAGAATATCGTTCCAAGCCATTGGCCAAACGCCGCCAACTAAACAAACCGCTTTAGAAATCCCCAAAAGACTCGAACAGGGAATCTCGATAAATGACATAATTTGCGGCGAGTACGAAAAATTCCTAAACACATACCTCAAAACGTACTATTTGGTTACCCCTCAGAAAACTAAGCTTATACCTAACGTTAAGACTGCACTTGAAGCATTGGCAAAGAAGAGGAGGCTGGCTCTCATTACCATGCGCTACGTTCCAAAGCAATCTATCATTGAGGAGCTGGAGTTCTTCGGGATCTCAACGTATTTTAGCCATGTAGTGACGGCTCTTGACTCGTTTAAACCTAAGCCTTCACCTGAAGCACTCTTAAGCTGCGTTCGAGCGATGGATGTTGAGATAAGTGACTGCGTAATTGTGGGTGATTCAGTTAATGATGTTCGTGCTGGAAAAGCCGCGGGAGCACGCACTGTAGCTGTTTTATCTGGGCTTTTTCGATCTGGAGAGCTTGCGAAGGAAGAGCCAGATCTGATTTTAAATGATGTCACCGGGCTTCCAGATTTCATCCGATGAATCAACGATATATCGTGACTTGGAATATTGTGTGAACCCGTCTTAGCCATTTATATTCCTCAGAAAAAATAAGGTTTATCTGAAACCTCGATCTTAAGCATTATTGGAGAGGGCTAAGGAACGGGAACTAGTATGAACTTTGTCGAGTTGATGATAGGGGAGAAATTGAAGGATGCGGATCCAGCTCTTGACATTATGGGGTCTGACCGCAAAGTATTGCAGGTAGCTTGCCAAGACTTCACAAATTTTTTGAAGTTTCATTGGGACCTAATCGGGAGAGAAGCAAGCCAATGCGAACTGGTTGAACGATTAGAGGTAGCTTTCAAAGAAGATTCCTCAGAACTAGAGGCATTTTTGACTGTCTGGATCGGAATTTGGTTTAAAAAATGGAAGGAACGCGTTAAGCTGCTTATAGGCGACCAGAACGCTACTCGGTGGAATAAGATCTCTAAGACACTAACCAGTGCGGAGCCTTTATGGAAACGGATCGAGCGCAAGCAGGAGCTTCAAGAAATCATCATTACGACCCTTCTCAAGAACGGGGAAATCTGCGGCACCGAAATATTGTCAGAGAACCTGCTGAAGATGGAGCTTGGGGAAAAGCACGTGCAGGATCTAAATGAGCGCGAGCAAGTCTTCACCATCGTCAACGAAGCACTAAGGAAAGCCCGCGAGATGGCGCAGAGCAAAGGTCCGTTGATCTTCGTCAAAGTTGATAAGGGCTACTATAACGCGCCAAGTTAAGCCCACTTTTCTGCTATCTTTATTTTATTAGGTTTTTTTGTTAGTCTGGTTTCTGTTATGGCTTTCGCTGAGGAACTTTCGTTTCTTAAAAATACGTTGCTTTTTGGAGTCAGATGGGTTTAGACGACTCTTACTCTCTGAAGAGTCTTGCGCATCCAGGTGTAATGTCGCATTTTTGTGGTTTCGCCAAAGCCGCATGCTGCGCAGCGTTTGTTTCGGACGTGATATGCTCGTCTTCCGCAACGTCTGCATTTTATATGCACTGTTTTGCCTTGGCGTTTGCCCATTGATGGAGTGCCTTTTCCCATCGTGGTCACCTAGGCGGCGGCGATATTAGGACTACGTTGTCTCCGCGTACGATGATTAGTCCCAGTTTCTTTTGGTTTTCAACTACGGTGGTGTCTTCTGTTTCTTCTAGGACAAGGTTTAAGTGTTGATCGAAACCTTTCAGTCTTCCCCGAAGACTTTTTCCGCCTTTAAGCCTCACCAGTACGACTTTGCCGAGGTTCTGTTCAAGGATTTCGGTTGTCATTTCGCTCATGCTGTAATCCTCACGATTTCGTTATCTCTTCTATACTTGAACTCTCCCCATTTATGCGTTTCGGAGAAGGAGAAAGAATCCAGAATCCGACGACGACCCAAGACGAGACTCTTTGCGGGGTAACGACGCTGTTGAATATTATCGTGTATGTTTGTTTTCTTGAGGGCTTTTTGGGTCATAAACAGTATGTGGCGGTTTGCGGTTTTTCCCAGAAATTTTCCTTTGCGTTTTGGGTTGCTTTTTTGAAATGGAGCTTGAGCGGTCTTCAGGTTGAGTCAAGAAAAGTCAATTAAAGTTAAAATAAGTCAATAAAAGTCAAAATAAGTCAAAATAAGTTAAAAAAAGTCAAAACAGTCAACAACACCTAGTAATAGTTCAAAAAAGTAAAAAGAGCCTTTTGACGCAGAAATTTTTGTCAATTGTTATTTTTTTGGTTTTGGACTTGAGTCGGGTTTTGGTAGGCATTAAAAGTTGCAAAACGGCGTGGAAATATGCTGGAAAAACTTGAGAAAATGGGTGAAATACTTTGAAGTTGAAAAGTGGAAAGAGGTTTTGCCATTTCCTAAGAGGCATGTTGCTCGATGAACTTGCCTAAATCGAGAATCGACAAGTCGCCCTTGCAACCTGCACAGAACTTTGGAACCTGAGTTGCTTTTGCCCCGATTTTCAGCTGCGTCCCACAATGCGGACAGTAATAAGTCAGGGTTTGCCCAGTCTTAGCCAGGTTCTTGACTAAATCGCCGGCGTCGACGCTTGCTTTAGGAATCTTTTTGCGCGCCGCTTCCGCTTGATCACTCATACCCCACCGTGCGTAACCCGCGGCTGCCTCCTCAAACTTGCCCTGCGCCTCAAGCTTCTTGATCTCAGCCACTGCAACGTCTTTGTCAGTGGAGAAGTCGCCGCATTTTTCTGCCTCAACAAAATACAAGTTGTACCCAACCGTCACGGGCTTGAGTTTTTTGCTTTTTTTCTTGCAGGTTTCCTCGCCAAAGTAGCTGCACTCATCACAGTTCTTCTTGCCTTTGTACTCCTTCTCAACTTTCCAGTAACAATCTGCACAGTAAGAGTGTTCTTCGCCGCCGATTTTCGCGGTTGGCATATTGCCCTTAGATTCTTTGCCGCAACCATAACACTTAGCCATATCTTAAGTCCTCAATTCCAAGCTTGTTTTCCGAAACTGATTCGTTGCAATTAAAGGCTGTGGTGTGATATAAAAAAGCGACGCAAATCTTAACAGCAGATTTGGGGCAAAGTTAAATCTAAGCCTGCATGAATTACGGTAAGCGACTAACATGCCTGCGAAACAGCGAAGATACCCCCTGAAAAACAAAGAGGCAAAACAGGTTTTAACTGAAGCATCAGCAAACCTCAAAATAGATTTGGAAGGCCTTTTCGGCAACAAAGCCACGGTTGAAGTCGTCGAATCCGAAGTCGGTTTGATTTACCTCATCGAAGGAAAACCCATCCTCTTCAAAGCCGACGACAAAATCCTGCCCACCCTGCACTTCGCCGAATACATTGCTGATGCACCCAAAATTGTGGTTGACATGGGTGCCGTGCCATACGTTTGCAAGGGCGCAACCGTGATGGCTCCCGGAATAGTGCGCATCGAAGGCGACTTTGGCAAAGGGGACATTGTTCTCGTGAAAGACGTGAAGTTTGGGAAAGCCCTAGCGCTTGGCGAAAGTCTCCTCGACGCCGAAACAGCAAAGCAAACCAAGAAAGGTCCCGTGGTTAAGACGCTACATTTTGTAAGCGACAAAATCTGGGACAACACCAAAACCCTAACTCAATAGTGGATTTTTTCACGCTTTGTTGATTTTACTAGAAAACTAGAGTTGCCCGAATCGAATTATAATTTGTCTACAAGTAGTTTCTTTCTCGTATAGTCTCGAGCAAAACTCCGTTGCTCCTCGATAGGTTTGTCCATCTTCAGGCTACCGAATAGAGCTTCAGTTGGCTTGTCATAAGTTTTACGGGAATGAGACAAATGCGACCTAAGGAGTTAGTAACTAGTAGTCTGGATCCTTTTCGACCGCCGTATTTTTCGGAGCTTTTTGGCAGAAAAATGCGACCCTGTTTATCTACTTTGACTGGTTTTTTCATCATCGACAAATGGGACAGAAAGCCTACATATATTTTATTGTAAATCGCTTGCAAACATTTACCGGGAAAAATATGTCGATTCCAGCCAAAACTATACAAACTTGTACACTTAGATTTTTGAAGTATTGGGGAAGGGTACATATGAACCAATTGAGTTACGACCGTGAGCCACGCTTAGACACAATTCTAATTGTAGAAAGAGCCATAAAAGCCTGCGGCGAATACACAACAAAAAGGAGCTCCTCAAAAGCTTACCCAAAAAATCCAGTACTAAACATTCATAGGGATACTCAAGTATCTTGAAAGCCCAAACAAAATCATAACACCCCGCAGGCGAAGCATCTGTGCACTTCCAGATAATCCAAATCTGAAAAATCTTTTAGAAAAGAGCGCTAAATCAGAGACAGGTTTTGACAAAGCATTACAGCAAAATTAGCTAGTTGCCTAACGCTTCTATTAGATTCTCGATTTCTTTGATCCATATGTTTATGGTTTCTATGTTTTCGCCCTGGTTGTGTGAGACTTTATGCATTCCCTTCATCTGGTCAAGTTGGTGTTTGTAGTATCCAGCCAACAGGTTCAGGGGCTTTATGAACTGGTCAGTTGGCTCATGTCTTTCCAACTTGTCGCCTAAACTGTTGAGCGCCGTCGCCATTTCCTCCACGGTCATGTCAGTGTTTTTCTTGAAATCTTGATGCACCCATTGCCTGAATACTATGTTGCGGTTTCTCCAGCCGGTGGACTGCTCAGTGAAGGTTTTGAGCACGGCTTGGTAGAACTGGGTGACATTTTTTGTGCCAATTGCGGGTGTTTGAGGGCCCACAGTGGCGCTCGCCTCATTCGCCTGAGAGTTAAAAGTTGGCTCAGTGGAGACCATGGTTAAGCTTAAACTTACGGATACCTTGAGTGGGGCTCCCAACGCAGTCCAAAGTCTGGTTAATTTATCCAAGGAAAGTGAATCAACTCTCACTCTGAACTCCAAGTTGTTCTTTTCGTCTGAACTGACAATCGTTGGGGTGGCTGAAAGCGTATGAATTGTTGTTTCGAGTAATATGTGATCGTCTTTGTCGTTTCCAGTAAATGGTATGACAAGGTAATGCATGGCAAAAGTGGGTTGAGTTGTCACATGGTATAGAAAAATCGACAATTTTCTTGTTCCGCGTGTGCCAGAGGCTTTTGGGAAGGAAAATGATATCTGCTCTTTGCTTGAGATTATGTTTTTTGCCGCAGATTCATTTTCTATACCTTTCCAAATGAGGTTTGCCAGCGCCGAGTTGGCATCCGAGATGAAAGCATTTTGAGACATGAATACCGAATAACTATCGTGGCACGTTCCCTAAAAAGAGTTTTCAGTTGAACTCTTTTCAATCGCCAAAAATAATAGAGAATTAACCCTTGGCTATGATTGCTAATGTTTATTGGGCTTTGACGTACACCTGTGTGTGCTCAATGTTCTCCTTGCTCCTCCAATTAAGCATTCGAATGCTTTTTTCTTAGGAGGTGATCCGGCCGCAGGTTCCCCTACGGCCACCTTGTTACGACTTTTCCCTCCTTACGAAACTTAGATTCGAAACCGCCATGAAAGACGGCTCCTCACCCAAGAGTCGCTCGGATGGAACGACGGGCGGTGTGTGCAAGGAGCAGGGACGTATTCACCGCGCGCTAATGACACGCGATTACTAGGGATTCCATGTTCACGAGGATGGGTTACA
>Ga0326727_10004664_pt1 | contig 40662 bp, 28 predicted proteins | sample MB2enrmetagenome_FD_207643 | JGI IMG/M metagenome (GOLD analysis project Ga0326727, IMG submission 207643) | Lab enriched peat soil microbial communities from McLean, Ithaca, NY, United States - MB29MY | ecosystem: Environmental > Terrestrial > Soil > Wetlands > Peat | place: USA: New York...
TTTTCCTTCCAGCAACACTCCTGGTTTTTCTCTGCCTTGTTGCCCGAAACGGATTAGACGCATGCTGCACTACTCCTCAAGAATCAGTGGATGTTGCTTGGGGAAGAGAATACCTTGTCTCAACCCTCACTTTGGTTTCGATCCCAACGCGATTGGACCGAGTGGAATGTGCGGCTGCGGCAACCGCCGCAAGGGGTGCGATTCTAACAGCAAGAGAACAGTCATGAATTTGCAATAGACGAACCCACCACTCCTTCTGACAGAATCGGGACTCCGTTGCGAAACACATGGCAGATGCCGCTCGGCGGAAGCGCTGGAGTTTCGTAGGAAGCCGGGCTGTTGACCGTTCCGGGATCAAAAACCACCACATCGGCAAAATAGCCGGGCTCGAGGCGTCCGCGCTTTGGAATCGAGAAACGACGCGCCGGTTTCTCCGTGATCTTATGAACAGCTGTTGTCAGTGTGAGCCATCCTCGCTCCCGGCTCATCTCTCCTAGCAGAAGGGGGAATGTTCCGTAAAGGCGAGGATGGGGCCGGCCCTTCACGTAAAAGCCGTCGCTGATGATACACGACAGAGGGTGAGAGATCGTCTGGCGCAGATTCGCTTCGCTTTGATTCATTTCGAGCATGTTGACTCGCCCCTGCTCTTCTTGGATCAGGTCGAATACCGCTTCGACGGGCTCGCACCCACGGCTCGCAGCAATCGCCGCGATGGTTTGCCCGATCAAGCCGCGGTTGAAAGGTGTCTCGAGGCTAGAGATCAGAATGTTCGTCCAGCCCTGCTCCAGGCTCGCTTCAGTCTCGACCGCGATTCGCTTCCTCTCGGCGCCATCAGCCAGCCTGGCAAGAAGACCGTTGATGCCGCTCTCGAGCGCCCACTGCGGGAGCAGTTGTGTCAAGACGGTGCTGCCCGCGATGTACGGATAACAATCAAATCCAACGTCGAGACCTTCGGCCGCCGCATTCTCGATTTTCTCCAGTGCCACTGCTTGCTTGTTCCAATTGCGGGGACCAACGGCCTGCAAATGGGAGATCTGCAGCCGGCAACCGGTCCGGCGAGCCAGTTGCAGTTGCTCATCGACCGCTTCGACCAAGAGATCGCCGTAACCGCGCATGTGCGTGGAGTAGGTCTTGCCATAGCGGGCGACGACTCTGCACAACCGTTCCAACTCGGCCAACGGGGCGCTAGCGCCTGGTGAATACATGAGCCCGGTGGAAAACCCGCATGCACCTTCTTCGAGTGACTCGGAAAGCGTCTGTTCCATCCAGTCGAGATCGCGTTCCGCAAGCTGCCCGAGTTGGTTCCCGACGCGAGCGATGCGAAGGCTTCCGTGTCCGACTAGAGAAGACACTGCTGTTGTCGTCGAACAGGCCGCTTGTTCGAGATAGGCTCTGGCGGTCGGCCAACCCCAGTCCGTGTCACCGCAAAAAAGACCGTTGGCGAAGTCATGAATCAACCTGCGATCTAGCGGCACCGGATACGGCGAAAAACCACAGTTGCCAACCACTTCGGCGGTAACTCCCTGCGCGACTTTCTCACGGCGGTTCTGAAGCACTTGAAGATCCAGATGGCTGTGCGAGTCGATGAAGCCTGGCGCCACCGCCAACCCGCGACAGTCGATCACACGGGCTTCCACGGGTGCCTCGAAGACGCCGACCCTCTCTATGGTCCCGCCGGAAATCAAGACGTCACCCGAACTGGGCGGCGCGCCCGTACCGTCGATCACCATGCCGCCCTTAAAGACAATAGCGCTCATGTGAATCTGACTCCAGTCTAACCACGATTCAATCCGCCGTGTTCCTACGTTGCACTTGCTGATGGCTACTATTCACTCAGTGCTTATCCAACGCTTCTCCCATGCGTTTTCGCAGTTCAAACAGGAGTTTCGGATCGGCGTTCCAGTGCCGGAAATCCTGGCCGAGTTGCCTTGCCAACTCAAGGGCTAAGTCGGCCTTGCCGGCTTTCTTCATCAGTTCAATGTATTCATAGTCTTCGACACCCTCGCGGATCCATTTCAGGCGGAGCGATGGAACGGTTCCTTGGACTCCAACATCCTCGCCCGGGTACACGAGCATTCCTTCGCCCGGATAATGGTCGCTACCAGTCGGATACGTATCCACGTCGTTCCAGGGATCTTTGGTCCAGGAATCCACCGCCCAATAGAGCAAGCCGGTAAAACCCAGGCTCTGGTTGATGAATCCCTGCATGACCCGGTAATGCATTGGCGAGAAATCGATCTCCCATTGAGGCGAGTGGTCGTCTTGCACAAGGGCAGTGTAGGTCCACGCCCGGTCACCCTTTTTCAGAACGGCAGCAACGTTCTGTGGAGACGCTTCATAGTAGCCCGGTTGAAGCACCCAAATGTCCACTGCCGAACGACCGCTGCCCGATCCGTCATCGAAAAGCTCCGGGACTGGGGCCATGGTGATGAGATTGAGGATTCCTGCGTTATGCAGATTGCGGGCCCAGGCCTTGATCACCGGATACAGATCAGGAAACTCCACGATTTCGTCAGCCGTATAGTTGTAAAGCAACGGGCCTGAGGGGAGCTGTCGCGCGATTGTCTGAATTGCTTCCACCGAGGGAGCCGGGCTCATGTTCCCGTGGTTGTAGTCGGCGCCGCTCGATAAACCGATATTGATCGAGCTCAGCTGGTATTTCTCCACGAACCTCATTGCGCTTTCCACAGGTACCGGCGTGGGCATGAGTTTATGCCGCAAGATGGTTTCACACGCAGCTGCACTCTTGTCTTTCCACAACATGAAGGATGAATCCAGAGAAGGTTTCAGCGGCAGCTCAAAATTCCAAACTGTGAGCTCAAGGTCGCCAGTCGCTTTTCCCTGATCGCTGGTCACTCTGAAGGAGCCATGGTACCTGCCGCGCACGGCGTTTCGGGGGACCGACACGTCGATCCATAGCGGTTGATTCTTACCCAGTTCGACGTCGAAAGGAGCAGCGCGGATCTTGGAGTTGACCGGAGGCTTGCCAGAGGCCGGATCAAGAAAAGGAACAAGCGCATCTGCATACCAGCCAGGACCCAGCGGAGGCTGGGCTGTGCCTTTTTTCTCCGGGCTGCCGTGCTCGACATGCACGTAGTGCTCACGATAGGCGATGAGATTGTCTTTCCCGATCACCGCACCCTTGGGCCCCCTAAGGTCGGAGAGTGTGAGATTTACATTGGTCAGACGTTTTACCCTAGCGCGAATCACGATCTGGAACGGTTCGTACTCACCCCGGGCTGCAAACAGTTCAATGCGGTGCTTTTCTTGCGGCTCGTCTTCCCGGCCGACTCTTTCCATGCCGGATACCACCCAGACGGTGGGCTTCGAGGCTGCGGAGTGCGCCAGCAGCGGCATCAGAAGGATGGCACCGCAGAAAGTTACACTGTGGAGAAGCTTAATCACTTGCTTCATCCGTTTCCAGGAGAGCTGAAACCTTCTCCAGTCCAGATTCGGCAAAGAAAGTCGAGTTCCAATCCTGAAAGTAGCCCGACAAATCCCTGCGTTTCCCATCCAGCACCCCGTAAACCGAGTCCGGAACTACCTAACTCCCATCTCTTCTGTTCGCCTGCCCTACCACGAGCCGCCAACGTTCTCAGACTGCGCATCCTGATCCTGTGACTAGTTCCTCATGGCATACTTGTCAAGGTATTTTCCCGATCACAGGCTGCCTGTCCAATGGGATGGACGTTATTTGTCAGAGCCAGTGAAAAACGGGTGAGATTAGCTGCACCAGGAAGAAATTTCTGCCATGGTAGTTTGATCTGACCTTTTTCGGTACCGATGAAGATGCGCAGAGTGAGAAAGTAGAGTCGAAGTCATGCTCATCCATCAAGACCGTCTGTTCCCTGCAGAAGCTAGCACCCGAAGGATCGCCAAGGCACTTTATGAGCAGGTCCGAACCTTACCTATTGTTAGTCCGCACGGGCATACGCAGGCAGCGTGGTTTGCCAAAAACGAGCCTTTCCCCGATCCGGCCAAACTCTTTGTCCAGCCCGACCACTACATCTATCGAATGCTCTACAGCCAGGGAATCTCGCTTGAGGAGCTCGAGATCGGGCAGCCGGAACTGAAGGATCCGCGTAGAGTCTGGCGCATCTTTGCTCGCCATTACTATCTGTTCCGCGGAACACCGACGCGCTTGTGGCTGGACTTCGCCTTCCAGGAGCTTTTCGGGCTGAATGAGCGACTGTCGGAAGCAACAGCTGATCTGTACTTCGACACGATCTCGGAACAACTTCGCGCGCCGGAGTTCCTGCCGCGCGTTCTTTACGAGCGTTTTAACTTGGAAGTGCTGGCGACGACCGATTCTCCGCTCGATTCGCTGGACGACCACAAGGCCATCCGGGAATCGAACTGGAAGGCGAGGATTCTGCCGACCTTTCGCCCCGACCCGGTTGTCGATCCTGAGTTTGCGGGATTTGCTGAAAATATCGCGAAGTTAGGCGAGAAGACCGGGGAAGACGCGTCAACTTGGACGGGGTACCTAAACGCGCTGCGAAAGACGCGCGATCGCTTCCGCGAACTCGGGTGCACCGCAACCGACCACGGGCATCCCACCGCACGAACCGCCAATCTTTCCTCAGCTGCGGCTGTGGAGCTCTTTTATCGAGTGCTCGCCGGCAGTGCCGATGCCCAGCAGCAGGAACTCTTTCGCGCACAGATGCTGACCGAAATGGCGCGGATGAGTCTCGAAGACGGGTTCGTCATGCAGATTCACCCGGGCAGCGCACGCAACCACAACCGCAAGCTCTACGAGCAATACGGCCGCGACGTGGGTGCGGACATTCCGATGCCGACGAATTATGTGAGCGCACTTCGGCCGCTGCTCGACCTGTTTGGCAATGAACGCGGGCTGACGATCATTCTTTTCACACTCGATGAGTCGACCTACAGCCGGGAACTGGCTCCGCTGGCCGGGCACTATCCGTGTCTGCGGCTGGGCCCGCCCTGGTGGTTTCACGACAGCCCAGAGGGGATGATGCGTTTCCGCGAGCAGGTGACGGAGACGGCAGGTTTCTACAATGCGGTGGGGTTCAACGACGATACTCGGGCCTTTCTTTCTATTCCGGCGCGGCACGATTTGGCGCGGCGAGTGGATTGCGCCTTCCTGGCGAAGCTGGTCGCCGAACACCAACTGGAGGAAGACGAGGCTTTGGAAGTGGCGCAAGACCTCGCCTACAGGCTGGTGAAACAGGCATATAAGTTGTAACAGGCGCGAATGGTGGAGAGAACGGAATTCGACAGCGGGATGGGAATCGGATCATCTCCCGCTGCACCGCTTGGACGCGTGCGCTGGACTATATGCGCCATGCTCTTTGTCGCCACCTCAATCAACTACATGGATCGCCAAGTGATCGCGATCCTCAAGCCCACTCTCCAGCACAGCATTGGCTTGACGGAGGTGAGTTACGGCTACATAGTCGATGCATTCCAGATCGCCTACGCGCTGGGACTGCTGGCCGCCGGGCGGCTGGTCGACAAACTCGGCACGCGCATCGGCTACATGTTGGTGATGGCGGTCTGGAGCCTTTCCGCAATCGGCCACGCGCTGGCCAACACGGCGCTGGAGTTCGGTTTTGCACGCTTCTTCCTCGGGCTCGGCGAATCTGGAAACTTCCCGGCCGCGATAAAAACCGTGGCTGAGTGGTTCCCGCAGAACGAACGCTCACTGGCTACCGGCATTTTCAACTCGGGAGCAAATGTCGGCGCGATTCTGGCTCCGATCATCGTGCCCTGGGTGACGCTGCGCTACGGCTGGCACGCGGCTTTTCTGTCCACTGGCCTCTTCAGCGCGCTCTGGATTCTGTGGTGGTTCCGCAATTACCGCAAGCCCACCGACCACCCTACGCTTACGAGCGCCGAACTGCGGCACATCTACCAGGAATCGGCGATGGAGATGGGCCCCACTTTACCCTGGCGCCGACTGCTGGGCTACCGCCAGACCTGGGCCTTTTCGATCGCGAAGTTCCTTACCGATCCGATCTGGTGGTTCTATTTGTTCTGGCTGCCATCTTACTTTAGCGTGAAATTCAATCTGAATCTTTCGCATCTTGGGCTGCCGCTCATTATCGTTTATAACGTCTCGGTCATCGGCAGCATCGGCGGAGGTTGGCTGCCCGCGCCTTTCCGGCGACTGGGACTCTCGCCCAGCTATGCACGACTTGCGGCGATGCTGTTCTGCGCTTGCATGGTCGTTCCCATATTTACTGCCACGAGCCTCAAGTCGGAGTGGGCCGCCATCGCGTTGCTCAGCGTTGCAGCAGGCGCGCACCAGGGATGGTCGGCCAATCTCTTCACCACATCCTCAGATATGTTCCCTCGCAGCGCAGTGGGCGCGGTGGTCGGCATTGGTGGCATGGCAGGATCAGCCGGCGGTGCAATTTTTGCCTTCTTCGCAGGCCACATCCTACAACTGACGCATAGCTATACCATCCTCTTCAGCCTCGCGGCGGGCGCATATCTCCTGGCGCTGCTCATTTTGTACTTGTTCGCTCCTGGGCTGAAGAAGGTAGAGTTCACGGTATGAGCCTCTACTGCGCCACCGGTGGTCTCGAAGCCGATTTGTTTCCGCAGCTGAAAGATCTGCTCATGGAAAGCTTGGCGAAGCTAGGCCAACGGGGCCGCGTGCTCGCTGTGCCCCCTGACCAAAGCCGCCTGCATTCCCACGCCGGTGAGCTGACCCGTTATGCGTGGGAGTACTACGGCGATCATCTCAAGGCGGTCCTGCCGGCGCTCGGCACACATGCCGCCATGCAGCCCGAGCAGATCGCGCGCATGTTCGGAGCCATGCCGCAAGGGATCTTCCGCGTCCACCGCTGGCGGACCGACGTCGAAACCCTCGGCGAGGTCCCGGCGGAATTCATCCGCGAGCAATCGGAAGGCAAGCTGAACTATGCGTGGCCGGCGCAAGTGAACCGGCTGATTGCGCGTGGTGGCTTCGACCTCATCCTATCCATCGGCCAGGTCGTGCCCCATGAAGTGATTGGCATGGCCAATTACAACAAGAACATCCTCGTGGGCACCGGCGGCCGCGAGGGGATCAACCGCAGCCATTATCTTGGCGCGGTGTATGGGATGGAGCGCATTATGGGCCGCGCTGAAAATCCCGTGCGCAATGTTCTCAACTACGCGTCCGATCATTTTCTGCGGCATCTGCCCATCGTTTACGTGCTGACCGTGGTCGGGCGCGCGGTGGGCGAACGCACGGCGGAAGAGGAGGAAGAACGGCTGGCAGTGCGCGGCCTTTTCATCGGCGACGACGCTGAGTGCTTTCGCCGCGCCGCCGAATTGAGCGTAAAAGTGAACTTTGAGACGCTGGACACGCCCATCCGCAAGGCCGTCGTTTATCTCGATCCGCACGAGTTTCACAGCACTTGGCTGGGCAACAAGGCTGTCTACCGCACACGCATGGCACTGGCCGACGGTGCGGAGCTGATCATCCTCGCGCCTGGCGTCAAGGAATTTGGCGAAGACAAGGCCATCGATGGGCTGATTCGCAAGTACGGCTATTTTGGAACTCCGGCGACGCTCGAAGCGGTGAGCGCCAATGCGGACCTCGCCAGCGATCTGAGCGCGGCGGCGCACCTCATCCACGGATCTTCCGAACAGCGCTTCACGATTCGGTGGTGCCCCGGGCATCTCAGCCAGGGAGAGATTGAAGGCGTTGGCTTCGAGTATGGCGATTTGAAATCTATGCTAACGCGCTATGACCCGGGGAAGCTCCGCCATGGCTGCAATCGGATCGACGGAGAAGAAGTGTTTTTCATTTCAAACCCAGGGTTAGGGCTGTGGGCCTACCGTGGTAAGTTGCGAAGTGAGGCAGAAAGTGGGAAATAGCGGATTGGCGCTCGGCAAGTACTCGGTTGGTATCGGGGACAGATTTGCGCACCAAGGCAAAGCGCAGTTGCAGGCTTGCATGCAGGCTTTGCAAAACGGCGTCGAAGTGATTCCGGTATGGAACAAGTCGAACCGCGAGCACACGATCACTGGCTCCGAGCCCTCGTCGGTGCGGCAAGCCGCCGATGCTGCGGTAAAGGCGCTGCAATGGGGAAAGCCGTACTTTTGCGATGCCGACCACATCACTCTGCAGACTGTCGAGCGCTTTCTCGCGCCCTGCGATTTCTACACCATCGACGTGGCCGACTCCATCGGCCAGTCCTCATCGGCAATCAGCATTGAAAGCTTCGTGAAACGGCACCCGGAACTGCTGGGGCGCGCTCAGTTGGAAGGCGTCGACGAAGTTTTCGAGATCACGCCAGAGCGCCTGAAGCAGACCGCGCAGAAATTTCTCGCCGCCGTGAAGAAGGCAGGTGAGGTTTACCGCAAGATCGAGAACGCCAAGGGCGCGGGCAACTTCATCGCTGAGATTTCGATGGACGAGACCGACCGTGCGCAGAGTCCGGCGGAGCTGCTGATCATCCTGGCGGCGATCGCGGATGAAAACATTCCCTTGCAGACCATCGCTCCCAAGTTCATTGGCCGCTTCAATAAAGGTGTGGACTATGTGGGCGCCGTGGCGCAGTTCGAGCGAGACATGGCGCTCGACGTTGCGGCCATCGCATACGCAGTCCGACAATATGGCTTGCCGGAAAATCTCAAGCTGAGCGTTCACTCCGGCAGCGATAAGTTCTCAATCTATCCCGCCATTCACGCCACGATGAAGCGATTCAACGCTGGTGTACACCTCAAGACCGCCGGGACCACGTGGCTTGAAGAGCTGATCGGCCTCGCGGAAGCCGGTGGCAACGGACTGGTGCTGGCGAAGGAAATTTATTCCCAAGCTTTCGCGCACCGAGACGATCTTTGCGCGCCTTACGCCACTGTAATCGATATCAACCCGGCGAAGCTTCCGTCCCCGGACGAAGTTCGCGGTTGGTCCTCCGAGCAATACACCTCGGCCCTGCGCCATATTCCGGGAGCAGCGGCCTACAACCGCAGCTTTCGCCAGTTGTTGCATGTCGGCTTCAAGATCGCAGCCAACATGGGAGCGCGCTATCTGGACTTGCTCGACGCCAATGAAGCCGTGATTGCGAAGAACGTGACGGAGAACCTTTACGACCGGCACATCGTTCCCGTTTTTCTGGGGCGCAAGGCATGATCGCGGTCTTGATGAGTGTTAGTGGCACCGGCAAGACGATCATTTTCCGACTCTACGAATTGCAATTTTCCACTAAAGACTAAAAGGAGTGAACGACCGATGGGTCATGGATTAAATATTCTCAAGGATGCGGACTTGGATTTTCTCTCGTTGGGAGCGCTGGTGCACCGGCTGGATCCGGGGACCGTCCCCTTCCGCAAGGCGACGGAGTGCAAGATTCACGTCAGCGGAGGCGAGTTTAATGTGGCCGCCAACCTTGCGGATTGTTTTGGTCTGAAGACGGGAATCGCCTCGGCCATGTCCGACTATCCGATCGGCGACCTGATCGCCGAGCGGGTCCGCGCGATGGGTGTAAAGCCGTTCTATAAGCACTTCAAACACGACGGCGCTACCGGCCCCAACATGGCCACGGTGTACAGCGACCGAGGGAGCGGTCTGCGGGCTCCGGTGGTATTTTACAACCGGGCGAATGAGGCGGCGGCGCAACTGAAGCCGGGAGATTTCGATTGGAAGGCGATCTTTGCCGGTGGCGTCCGCTGGGTGCATAGCGGAGGAATTTTTGCGGCCCTGTCGCCGACGACGGCGGAACTCGCTGCGGAAATGATGAAGGAAGCCAAGGCGGCGGGCGCAATCACGTCGTTCGATCTCAACTTCCGCGAGAAACTGTGGAAGATTTCCGGCGGTAGCGAGCACGCCGTGGAGATCATCGGCCGCATTGTGAGGAACGTCGATGTGCTCGTGGGCAACGAAGAGGACCTGCAGAAGGGGTTGGGCATCCCGGGGCCGGAGGTCGTGGCCAAGTCGAAACTCGACCCCAGCGTCTTCTTCGGTATGATCGACAAAGTGGTGAAGAAGCATCCCCAAGTGAAGGTGGTGGCCACCACACTGCGCGAGGTGCACTCGACCAACCGCCATAGCTGGAGCGCGGTTGCCTGGATCGACGGCAAGACTCTCACCGCGCCCACGGCCGAACTGGAGGTCCTGGATCGTGTGGGAGGCGGGGACGGCTTCGCGTCCGGCTTCATCTATGGCCTGTTGACCGGCGAAGCACCGGAAGAAGCCCTCAAACTAGGATGGGCGCACGGCGCGTTGTTGACCACGTTTCCCGGCGACACAACCATGGCGACGGTGGATCAGGTGCGTGCCCTCGCCAAAGGCGGATCGGCAAGGATCGAGCGATAGAGGTCCGTATCTTTGTCCTTGTACGGCTGCGCGAAGCCGGTCTGCTCACAAGTCAAACGGCGAAAACTGAAGCGGAGAAACAATGATGACTATTCTTAGCCTTGAAGGCAAAGCCGCAGTGGTAATTGGAGGCACCACCGGGATCGGGCGTGTCCTCAGCCTCGGCCTCGCAGATTCCGGAGCCGATGTCGTCGCCTCCGCGCGCCGCCAGCAACATATCGAGGAAACCGCGGCTGCGATCGAACAACGCGGACGGCAAACGCTGCGCCTCTGCTCGGATGTGCGTGACCGCGCTTCGCTCGAACAACTACTGGCGGCCTCACTCCACCGCTTCGGCAAAGTCGACATCCTTGTCAACTGTGCCGGGAAAATCAAGCGCATGCCGACGCTCACCATGCCGGAAGAGGAATGGGCCGATATCGTGGACACGAACCTCACCGGAACGCTGCGCGCTTGCCAGATCTTCGGCAGGCACATGTTGGAGCGTGGCTACGGCCGCGTTATCAACATTGCCTCTCTCAACAGTTTCGTTGCGCTCAGCGAAGTTGCCGCCTATGCTGCCACCAAAGCGGGTGTTGTTTCCCTGACGCGCTCGCTTGCGGTGGAGTGGTCGAAGAGGGGTGTTACGGTGAACGCGATCGCGCCCGGCATCTTCCGCACCGCCCTGAATGCAGACCTGCTCGACAACACGCCGCGCGGCCAGGAGTTGCTGATGCGGACGCCGATGGGCCGCTTCGGGAAGACCGAAGAGCTCGTCGGAGCCGCGGTTTACCTCGCCTCCGAGGCCTCTTCCTTCGTTACCGGACAGACTCTGGTCGTCGACGGAGGCTTCCTGTCCAGCGGCGTTAACCAATAAGGTCGGCCGGTTGGCATCCGACGATTATGTCCAATAGGCTGAACGTTACTTGCAAGCCACGTCATTTTCTGTTGGCAAATGGTGTGGTGAAAACTAACATTCAATGCTTGCAAGCAGAAACTCGCGTGGTGCGCGCGTTACTTCATCCGGGGGTTCACGATGAAAGACATGTGTGGCGATCGATTGATGCGCCGGGCAATGTTGCTTTGTTTTGAAATGGCTCTAGTGTGCGGGTTCGCCATGCCGATGTTGGCACAGTTTACGACGGCCCGGCTCAGCGGTACGGTCCTCGACCCTTCTGGCGCGGCGCTGCCGGGAGCCACTGTAACCGTACAGAATGAGTTGATCACCTACAAACGGGATGCAACCACGAACAGTGCAGGCGAGTATTTGTTCCCGGTTCTGCCGGTGGGCACCTACCAGATTACCGTCACCATGACCGGCTTCAATACCTATATCCAGAAGGGAATAGCATTGCAGGTTGACAAGTCTATAAGCCTGTCGGTTCAAATGAAACTGGGCTCGGTAGCACAACAGGTGACAGTCAATGCGGATGCCTCCATGGTGACGACCGATTCTGCGACTCTTGGTCAAATCATAACCCAGAAAGAAATTGTTGATTTGCCTCTAGATGGTCGCTACGCCCAGGCGTTGGTATTTCTAGTCCCTGGAGCGGATAATGTCACGGCTAACTATTGCGCCGCGAACTGCGAAGGAGGAGTCTTCCCCAGTGAGCAATATGCCAAAGTCAACGGCGCTGGTGCTAATGGTGTGAGTTATCAGCTCGACGGAGCTGATTTCAACGACACCTACATCAACACCAATTTGCCGTTTCCCAATCCCGATGCTATCCAGGACTTCAATCTGGTTACCAGCAACATGAGCGCCATCTATGGCAATGCGCTCGGCGGAGTGGTGAACGTGACCTTGAAGTCGGGGACCAATTCCATCCACGGCGATGTCTTCGAATTCCTCCGAAACAATGCGCTTGATGCGGCGAACTACTTCTCGATCAGCGGTGTAAGTCCGCTGAAGCAGAATCAATTTGGGGGCGACATTGGCGGCCCCATCCTCAAGAACCGGTTGTTTTTTTTCGGAAGTTATCAGGGGACCAGGTTCAACCAGACCAACCCATCGAGCCAGAGTGTGCCGGACGCTCTCGAACGCGGCGGAAACTTTGGTGAGCTCTGCACGAATTTTGGCGGTGCCTTCGTCGGCGGGATATGCACAGGCGGGTCGGGAACCACTCAGTTATACAATCCGTTCTCAGTAGAAAACTCAGGGACGGCCCCAGGCGCAGCGTACCCTAACAATCAGATTACTCTCGACCCTGTCGCGGCCTACATGCTGAACGGAATGCCGCTTCCGAATCCAACTCCGCTCCAGATCAGCCAGGGGTTTCCCAACACGTTGAACTTCAACAGCTTGCCGACGATTCAACACACGAATGAGTACCTGGCAAAGGTCGATTACAATTTCGGCAAGCACCGTCTCAGCGGCCATTATTTCCAGCAGAGTTACACCCAGCCGATCGCCCTTCCCCCCAGCACAAACATCCTGGAAATGTCGAGTGCCGCGGAGACCCTGGTTGACCACAACGTGAGTGTCGTCGATCTCTATACCATCACGCCGCACTTACTGCTGGGCAGCTATTACGGATACACCAAGATTGATGGCACGACGTACTCGTCAGCTCCCTTCAGCATGGTGGACGCTGGAGTGCAGAATTTCGCGGTACCGCCGAACAAGGGAGGGGGAAACACAGCATCGCTAAATGTAGGCACCGGTGGTCCTTCTTTCTCCAGTGGCAATTATGGGGTCTGGAATCGAGGCGATCAGTCCTTGCGGGAGATCGCCACGCTGACCAAAGGCAAGCACATAATTCAATTTGGCGGTGAGGCGGTGCGCCTTACCCAACCCATGGGAAATCTCTTCCAGGAGGGTGGCACATTCTATTTCGGCAATTTTACAAACAACGCTTTGGCGGACTTTGAGGTTGGCTTTGTCTCCGAAACCATCCAGGGCGGGGGTTTATTTCTCAATTTTACCGGGATCAACTGGAGCGCTTTCGTGCAGGACGAATGGAAGGCGACTCCGCGTCTCACCATAAGTGCCGGGCTCCGTTGGGATCCGTGGATACCTTCCAAGGACAGCCTGGGAAGAGTCGCCTGTTATGATCCCGGGGCTCCTCAGTCGGTGCGGTATCCGAATGCCCCTCCCGGCTTGATCTATGGCGGGAAGAACCATGATCCCGGATGCCCGGAAGCTGGTATCTTCGCTGACTACAAGAATTTCGGACCCCGATTCGGGTTTGCCTATCAGGTCACAAAGGATGCGACGACGAGCTTACGGGGGGGCGTGGGCTATTATTATGAGCCACCAAATTCCCTCATCTATCAACAGATGGTCGGTGTTCCGCCCTTCGCACCTGTTGTTAACCTTTATAACGTAAGCCTCTCCGATCCCTACGGCAGCGCGGGAATGTCCAACCCCTTCCCCGCAGGCTTTGGCCCGAATGACCCGGGCCCCAGCGCAACTTTTCCTTCCCAACCCTCGTTTACACAAATACAGGATCCACATCTTCGCTTGCCGATGGTCTTGGGCTGGAACCTGACGGTCGAGCACAGTTTCAAGGCAAACTGGATGCTGCGTGTCGCTTATGTGGGCAATGACGGGCACCGGCTCTATGGCACTGGTGACCAGGAGAGCGGCCTGCTGCAGTTGAATCCCACTATTCCAGGGACGAACGGTGTGCGCGAGAATCCCAATTTTGGATCGGTTGCGGAAATTAATTCGGGAGTGAACAGCAATTACAACGCACTGCAGGTGACCGTTGAAAAGCGCCTCGGGCACGGCTTCTCTTTCCTATCCAGCTTCGCCTGGTCGAAGGCGTTGGATGATTTCGCCCCGCAACCACAAGGGTCCCTTTACTACTTGTATACAAATTCCTGTACCTGCGGCCGTCATTTCGATTACGGTCCGTCGGCGGATGACCTCAGCAAGGTTTTCAAAATCAATGGGAATTACGAGATTCCTCATATCCACTCCCTGAGAGCTGCCGATACAATCTTGAACGGCTGGCAGCTCACGGCGATTGTCGATTGGCAAACTGGAAGCCCATTCACTGTCTACAGCGGTTATGACAATTCTATGAGTGGGATAGGAAACGACCGGGCTGACCTCGTGCCGGGAGTGAACCCCGTCCTCCCGCACCGCTCGCATGCTGCCAGCATCGCAGAGTGGTTCAATCCCGCCGCTTTCGTTCAGAACGCGATTGGAACTTTCGGCGATTCGGGAAAGAACTTTCTGCGCGGCCCCAGGTTCTTCAATACTGATTTGGCCGCAATTCGGAAAATAAAGGTGGGCGAGCGAGTGTCACTCATGTTCCGCGCTGAGTTTTTCAATGCCTTCAACAATGTCAATTTAGGGTTGCCTGGCAACCAGCTAGGTGCTGGTACCAGTAACGGGTTTGCCCGTATCGGCGGCACCGCGGGAGGAGGCGCATACGGCGGCCCCACCTCCTACGGAACGGCACAGCCTCGAATCATCCAGTTTGGGTTGAAAGCAAGTTTCTGAGGACAGCGTTGTGAACCGCAGGCACCCGAAACGTCCTGCAGCGGTGCATCTGGTAGATGAACACGGCCGTCGGCTGCGAACGAAATCTACCTTCTGAATGGAGGCCAGTTTCCCGTACTGGAATGCCTAACCTGGGAACCTCACCTGCTTCCCAGCGTTATCCGAAAGGACAACTCTCAGGTTGATCGCAAGGATAGGTATGAGTTCGTTTCGCAGAGACTTTTTGAAGCTCGCAGGCGCGGGGTTCGTAGCAACCGCGGCGGCTACGCCCGGTGCCCGTGCGCAAACCTGCTATTCCCTAAGTTCTGATCACAATTCGGTTTTCGACGTAAAGGCCTATGGCGCTCGGGGTGATGGCGTAACCATCGATACCTCAGCCATCAATAAAGCAATCGCTGCCGCCAATACTCGAGGCGGTGGTACGGTACGATTCTCACCGGGCATCTATGCTAGCTACTCAATCCATCTCAAGAGCAAGGTTGTGCTCTATCTTGAACCCGGAGCGACGATCCTTGCCGCAAGCGTTCCTGCCGAAGGCGCACGGGGCGGCACCTACGACGCTGCTGAGTCGAACCAGCCTTGGGAGAATTTTCAGGACTACGGTCACAATCACTGGCATAACAGCCTCATCTGGGGTGAAGATCTCCACGACTTCGCGATTCTCGGAACCGGGCTGATTTGGGGTAAAGGACTCAGTCGGGGTGCTAGTCAGCTTCCCCTGGCCGAAACCCCAGGGATGGGCAACAAAACCATCGGCCTCAAGAACTGCCACAATGTGATCCTGCGCGATTTCTCCGTTCTGGAGGGCGGACACTTCGCGATCTTGGCAACGGGTGTCGACAACCTTACGATCGACAACCTGCTGATCGATACCAATCGGGACGGCATAGATATTGACTGTTGCCGGAACGTACGCATTTCGAACTGCAGCGTCAATTCCCCATTCGACGATGCCATCTGCCCCAAGAGTTCGTTTGCTCTGGGCTATGCCCGCACTACCGACAACGTCACGATCAGTGACTGCTATGTCACTGGCGCGTATGAAGTCGGCACCATGCTGGATGGAACCTGGAAGCGTTGGCCGTCGGATAAGGCCGAACAAGCCAAGGTGTTGCCCTATTTCCCGGAAGAGTTTAACGGAAGCATCAAACTCGGGACGGAGTCTAACGGCGGCTTCAAGAACATTGCCATCTCCAATTGCGCGTTCGACGGCAGCAAGGGCTTTGCCCTGGAAAGTTCCGATGGCGCGGTCGTGGAAGACATCACTCTTACCGGCATCACCATGCGTGATTGCACCAACACACCTTTGTTTCTTCGTTTGGGCAGTCGCATGAGAGGGCCGAAGGGAGCAAAGGTGGGTACGATGAAACGTGTCATTATGAGCGACATCGTGTGTAGCAATTCCGTCTCCAGGCTGGGAGGAGGAGGAATTATCGCCGGCATTCCCGGTCATCCTATCGAAGACATCAAGATCCATGACGTCTATTTTGAGCATAGTGGCTCGGGAACCAAAGAAATGGCGGCACTCAACCCGCCTGAAGCCGCGGAAGATAAGGACTATCCCGATCCCGACATGTTCGGCGATATTCCCGCAAGTGGATTCTTTCTGCGCCACGTCAACAATATCGAGTTCACCAATGTTGAGATTGCCTTCCGTCAGCCGGATGCCCGGCCGGTCTTCTGGATGGACCGTGTGGAGGGGGCTGATTTTTTTCATGTCAAAACGCCCAAAGCACTTAGCGCCCCGGTATTCGCGCTCCATGACGTTCAAGATTTTCGCGTTGCCGCCTCGCGCAACGTCACGGATGTTTACCTGCAGAAGGTCGAACAGCAGCAGCTTTGATAGGAGCGCCGCAGGCGCATAACTGCCGAGGCCCGTCCGATATTCTGGCACACTCTCGTTTCGCGGATATTAGGATCGCGCGTGAGATGGTAACAGGAGAGGAAAGACACATGAGGAGAGTGGGATGGCTGATCATTGTGGCGTGTACGTGGTGTGCTTCGTTCGTCGGGAGTACTAACTCTCACGCTCAAACCACCATGCTTTCCTCAATCGTGGAGACGCTTAGCAAGCCTGTGCAGCCGGCAGCAGTCACACAGTTCCAGCTCGAGCAATACCTCTTGGCGCGGATTCCCCCGCTACCGTCGCCGTCTACGCCTGAGCTGTGGACGGCTGAGGAGAAGCGGCTCCGCAAGCACATCCTTGAGGACGTGGCCTTCCATGGCTGGCCCCGCGAGTGGATTGAGTCCGCGCCACATTTCGAAGAAGTAGGAATCATTGAAACGGAGCATGGCTACCGGATTCGCAAGTTGCGTTACGAGATTGTTCCAGGTTTCACTTCGACGGCGCTCATGTATGAGCCTGAAGCGATTACCGGCCGTGTGCCCGCGGTTCTCAATCTGGTCGGCCATGAGCCAGACGGAATTGCCGTCGAATATGAGCAGAAACGGTGCATCAACTTTGCCAAACGCGGCATCGTTGCGCTGAATCTCGAATGGATGCAATTCGGAGAGCTATCCCAGCCAGATAACGGTCACGATTATGCGGCGCATCTTGATCTGGTCGGATCAAACGCTTTAGGCCTCTTCTATCTCGCAATGAGGCGTGGGCTCGACTATTTGGCAACGCTGCCCGAAGTTGATCCGGGCCGGATTGGAGCGACCGGGCTTTCTGGAGGCGGTTGGCAGACGGTGGTACTGAGCGCTCTGGATCCCCGCGTTGCTGTTTCTGTGGAGGTGGCGGGCATTGGGTCGCGCGAATCCAACCTTACCGCTCCGAGCGACACTTATGAAATAGAAGAAGACGCACCGGATATTATGCAGGGATTCGACTATCCTGAGTTCATCGCGATGCGGGCGCCGCGCCCGACGCTGCTTGAGCACAACGCCGTAGACAGTTGTTGCTTCCGGGCACCATTGGTCGAACCTTATATTTATTCCCGAGCAAAGCCATTTTTCCAGATGTTCGGTGCGGCAGACGCTCTGGCCTGGCATGAAAACTTAGATCCCGGAGTGCACAACTATCAATTGGACAATAGGATTCAAGCTTACCGTTTTTTCACAAAGTATTTTCATTTGCCGGCCGCTGACGATGAGATATTCAGTGATGGCGAGATTCGCACTGCCGAGAAGCTTGCCGTGGGTGTGCCGGCCGACAATCTGACCATACTTGGCTTGGCCAGAAAACTGGCTGCCAATATTACCCGCCCGCCGATTCCAGTCGGCGGCACCGACAGTATGGCGCGGCTCCGGGCTGGGCGGGAAAAGTTAAAATCGGTGATCCGCTATGCACCTGTCTCCGTGTCGCGTGCGCTAAGGATGACCAATGCCAAGGGTATGACGTTCAAGAGCCTGTCTTATCGTTTCGACTTCTCGAACGGGCTGTGTGCAACCGGGATATGGTTCAAACAGGATGCCTCGCCCGATGGCGAGCCAGTCACAATCGTGCTCAATGACAAAGGCTACAAGGTTGCCGGGCAGGACGTATTCGACCGTCTAAGTCGGGGCCAGGAGGTATTCGCGTTAGATCTGCTCTTCAACGGTGCCACGATGCCGGAAGTGCCTGATTCGAGCGATTGGGAACTTCTGGTCGACAGCAGCGGGGATCGCTCTTTGGGATTACAGGTTGCGCAGTTGCTGGCGTTCACAGAATGGGTACGCTCCACCAGAGCGTCCCGCCAGGTTCAAGTGGTGACCGACGGAATTCGCAACCAGACCATCGCTCTCATTGCAGCCGCTATCGAACCAGATGCATTCTCAAGTGTGGCAAACCGAAATGCGATGAAAAGCTTCGCATACTTACTCGATAAACCGGTGCCTCTCCGTTCTGCGCCTGAGCTCTTCTGCCTGGACTTATATAAAGATTTTGATATCGATTCTATTACCGCTCTCGCCACATTTGTGACGATTACTCAAATGAGCACCGTTGATCGTTAGAGCTTTGAAGTTGAAATCGGGTGGGACCAAATCCTCCGGGCACTCTGAACCGGGAATGTTCGCATATATGAGTGGTTGCGGATTGAAGTGGCCTAAGAAACAGGACAATGTGTGAAACAACAAAGACAAATGCAGAGGAAGAAGTTGGGCTGTGTAGTTTCTGCGCTTTTGCTATTGTCTGCGTCCAGCATGATGGACAGCTCTGCCCGCGGACAGACCACCAGCTTACCTTCCGTAGAAAAGGCGCTCGACCAGGTTGTCCAGCAACCAGCGGGCAACGATCTGCAGATGGAGCAATTCTTGCTCGCCCGCATCCCCCGTTTGCCGAACCCTTCCACCGCGAAGCAGTGGAGCGACGACGAGAAGCAACTGCGCCACCGTATCCTCCGCGACGTTGTGTATCACGGTTGGCCCCAGGAATGGGTTGACTCCGCCCCTCACTTTGAGCTGGTGGGAACGATCGAGACCGACAAAGGGTACCGGATTCGGAAACTCCGCTATCAGATTGTTCCCGGTTTCCTGGGTACGGCCCTGCTCTACGAACCCGAGAATATTCACGAACGAATGCCTGCAGTTCTTAATTTGACCGGCCACGAACCTGCTGGTATCGCGGTGGAGTATGAACAGAAGCGCTGTATCAACTTGGCCAAGCACGGTATCGTTGCATTGAATACGGAGTGGGTCGGATTCGGCGACCTGTCGCAAGCAGGAAACGCCCACGATTATGGAGCACAACTTAACCTCGTCGGATCGAATGTCGTCGGGTTCTTCTACCTTGCCATGCGGCGCGGGCTCGATTATTTGGCGACATTGCCCGAGGTTGACCCTCAGCGGATTGGCGTGACCGGGCTTTCAGGAGGTGGCTGGCAAACTGTGATCCTCAGCGCCTTAGATGAGCGTGTTGCCGTTTCCGTCGAAGTTGCAGGGGTCGGATCGCGCGAGTCCAATCTGACCCGTCCACTCGATACGGACGAGGTGGAGGAAGGCGCACCGGATCTTATCCGGGAACAAGATTACCCGGAATTAATTGCCATGCGTGCTCCGCGTCCGACTCTTCTAATCCACAATGCTGTGGATAGCTGTTGTTTTCGTGCGCCCCTAGTAAAACCGTATATATACGATAACGTCGTCTCCTTTTTCGGCCTATTTGGTGCTCCTGGTGCCCTCGCATGGTATGAAAGCTTCAATCCGGGAACTCATAACTACCAACTGGACAACCGCGAGCAGGCGTACCGGTTCTTTACCAGGCACTTCCAGTTACCCGTCGCCCAAGAAGAAACGTTTAGCGACAACGAACTTCGAACAAAAGAAGAGCTCGCGATTGCAGTGCCCAGCGATAATCTCACCATCATCGACCTTGCCAGGAAGCTGGCTGCGCGAATTAAGAGAGAAGCAGTACCCACCGATGCGGCCCAGCGAACGGGATGGATACGTTTCTGGCGCCAGAAACTGAAATCTGTCGTGCGTTACGAGCCCACGTCCACCGTCAACGCGTTGAGAGTTGGCAATGGAATCGGGTTGGATTTTCAGTACATATCTTACCGTTTTGACTTTTCCAACGGACTGAGTGCCACAGGTGTGTGGTTCAAGGAGAACGCCGCTCCCCGGGACCAGCCCGGTGTGATTGTCATCAATGACAAGGGCTCGAAGTTTGCAGGAAGAACCGTGTCCGAACACATCGATCGAGGGGATCAGGTGCTAGCGTTAGATCTCCTTTTTAATGGTACTTCTGCGCCTGGGTCTAACGATCCGGCCGACTGGGCAATGCTGGCCGACGGTAGCGGTTCGCGTCCTTTGGGTTTAGAAGTGGCCCAACTGATATCGGTCGCGAGATGGCTTCGCTCCACCACGGGGATCAGTAAGATCCAGGTGGAGACAGACGGGATGCGCAGCCAGGTCATCGCTCTGATCGCTGCAGCCATCGAACCGCAGGAGTTCTCGATTCTGGTGAGCCGGAATGCGATGCGCAGTCTTGCCTACCTACTCGACACGCCGGTGCCGATTCGCTCGGCTCCTGAGTTGTTCTGTCTTGACCTTTACAAGGACTATGACTTGAATTCGCTGGAAGTGCTTGCATCTCCGGTAAAAGTCACCGCGACGGAATCGACCGAACCGGTGGGAACATGGAATCTAAAGCGATACACAGAATAGCCGCCAGGCAAACGAATCGACCACCGGTTATCTTGACTGGTGGGCGGGATGAACACCGCACTTTCTCCAAGCGGGTTGCATGGCTGTCAAGCGATTTCGCTTCTGGTTGTTAAGTCTCGTCCAATTGGCTGGACGCCATTTTATGATAAGGGGCATAATCTGTCTTTCTTTAATTGACCCAATTGGCCTGTCAATCGTATTTTTAGAATGTCCATTGATCCGTCCACCTGATTGGACGGACTTCCACGTTCGCCGTTGAGGTCTTTCGTGGCAAAACAAAAAGAATATTCCGTACCGTCGATCGAGCGGGCGCTTTCGGTGCTGGAGTGTCTCGCCCGGGCGAAGCGCGGTTTCTCACTTTCTGAAATTGGCCGTAGACTGAGAATCCCCAAGAGCTCGGCCCACCTCATCCTCTCCACTCTCGAGCGGAGGGGGTTCCTGCAGAGGAACACCAAGACCAACCGTTACTGTTTTGGTCTGCAACTAGTTAGCCTGAGCAGGAGCGCGCTCGAAAACCTCGATCTGCGCGAAGAAGCTAAGCCCTTCTTGTGCTCCCTAATGCAAGAAAGTGGGTTCACAGTACACATGGCGGTGTTGGAACGTGATGAAGCAGTGATCATTGAAAAAGTTGAGGCACCCGGACTGGTCAGGTTGGCTTCATGGGTCGGGCGCCGCCTCGATGTCAACTGCAGCGGAGTTGGAAAGGCACTCCTGGCCTTCCTGCCCGACGACGAACTTGAATGTCTTCTCGGGACGAAAGACTTTGCCCGTCATAATAGTCGCACTATCATCTCCGCGACCATTTTGAGACGGGAACTCATCCTTGTTAGACAGGCAGGATACGCTCTCGACAATGAAGAGGATGAACCTGGAGTCCGTTGTATAGGAGCTCCCGTGTTTGACGAGGACGGGAAAGCCGTTGCCGCAATCAGCATAGCAGGAGTTGCAAGCCAGATCGGAATCGACCGTGTTCCAGTCCTGGCGCGTCTGGTAATGCGGACTGCTGGACGTATTTCCGCGCGCCTGGGCTACGTCGCGCAAGAAGCCGGTGCGGCCCGTCGAGAGACATCAACTGGAGATAAGAAAGCTTCCCGGCCGAGAAGCAGTATCGTCGCTGTTCCTTAGCAGAAGCAGTATGCTCCGATGTTTTTATCTGGAGGCGGAGGCGGTGTTCATCTAGCACCGGTTGCGCGATCAAAAGCGCTGCAGATAACCGTTGGGGAAACAAGCAAGCCAATTTGGGGGACAGATCATGCCGGAGGACCGATTAAGACACAGCAGGGGCTCGTTGCGGGCTACGAACGGCTCAACCGCGGACATTCACATTGGGGTCGTAGGCCTCGGGCTGATGGGCATGAGCATAATCGCCTGTTTGCTGGCCGCTGGACATCCCGTAACAGCAATCACTCGCAGTGTTGCAAAGCATAAGCACGCACGCCGTCATATATTGGCACTCTTAAAGCAGATGGTGAAGCAAGGCATCCTGCAGCGAGACCCGTCCAAAGTGATTCAGAAGTTGATCATTTCAGAGGACTTCTCGAGCCTGCGAGATTCTCAAATTGTAATCGAGTCGATCATAGAAAACCTCGCAACCAAACGGGTTGCGTTGGCTCAGATTGAGGAGGTTGTGTCGTCGGAGACAGTGATTGGGAGTAACACATCTGCGATTCCCGTTTCCACCTTGCAGCAGGAAACCAAGCACCCCGAGCGGATCCTGGGCATCCACTGGGCGGAGCCCGCCCATGTGACTCGTTTCTTGGAGATTATTTGCGGAAAGAGGTCGGAACTGCAGTCCGCGCAACGGGTAGTGGCGCTGGCGAAAGTGTGGGGGAAGGAGCCCTCACTTCTGCGGCGGGATATTCGAGGCTTCATCACGAACCGTCTTATGTACGCCATGTTACGAGAAGCCTTCTTCCTGGTAGAGAACGGCTATGCGAATATCGATGACGTGGATCGTTCGTTGCGCAACGATCTGGGCTACTGGATAACCTTTGCTGGTCCGTTCCGATTCATGGATCTGACAGGCATTCCGGCGTACGCAGCGGTGATGAAAGATCTGTTTCCAGAACTCGCCTGCGATACCAAGGTGCCAGCGCTGATTGACCAGTTAGTGAAGTCAGGTGCTCGGGGCGTATCCAACGCCCACGGGTTCTATCCGTATACCGCTAACGAAGCCCGAAGGTGGGAAAAACTTTTTCTCAAGTTTACGTACGAGATCCGCGAATTGGCGCAGAAGTATCCTGAGAACGTCGGTAGCGATCGTCAGAATCCGAAAACTGGTAAGGGTAAGACGGCTTCAAGGGAGGGTGTTCGGTCCGAATGAGGTTGGAAACAACGCGGACAACATTATTGATTTTAGGAGACGGCATGATATTTTCCTCTAAAAAAAGCGATGCCACTCTTTGTAAACCATCGTGTAGAGCAATGACCTGAAAGTTGGACAGCTTTTGCATTATAGAGAGGCCATACCAAATGCCTAAAGTTGAAATCAAGCATCCTGACAAGGTGGCGTCGACGGGTTCATACTCGGCCGGGGTCGAGATCGACGGCTGGCTTTTCATCAGCGGACAGGGACCACTGGACCTGCGGACGGGTGCCGTGGTCCGCGGATCGATTGAAGAAGAAACCCGACTGACGCTCAACCATATCGGAAAGGTCTTGCAGAGCGCTGGCTACAGCTTCGCTGACGTAGTAAAGTGCACCTGCCACCTCGAAGACATTCAAGACTTTGGCAGATTCGACAAAGTGTACGCTGAGTTCTTTCCCGGAATCCGTCCCGCGCGCACCACCGTGCAGTCGGGATTGGGAGACGGAATCAAAGTTGAGATCGATGCCATCGCACGGAAGACGCGGTAGACACCGTGGACCGACCAACGCGACTAACGGTTGGACGGCATGGCGCTTCGGCGAAGAGGAAGTTTCGAGTCAATGAAAATCTCCGACCTGGATACTCCGGCTGTGCTGATCGACGTCGACGTCATGGAGAGAAATCTACAAAGCATGAGTAACTACTGCGCAGCGCACGGTCTGAAACTGCGACCGCACACTAAAACCCATAAGATTCCTGAATTGGCACACCTGCAGTTGAGGCTGGGTGCTTCGGGCATCACGGTGGCAAAGTTGGGCGAAGCTGGCGTCATGGCTGACAGCGGCGTGAACGACATTCTGATCGTTTACCCATTGCTCGGTGAAAAGAAATTGGATCGCTTGGTGCGACTGGCCGAGCGTGTCAGATGCGCGGTAGCGATTGACTCGTTGGAGGTCGCACAGGGAATATCCCGAGCTGCTTTGAAAGCCGGAGTTAAAGTGGGAGTGAGAGTGGAGTTCGACACCGGGTTTGGACGGTGTGGCCTGCCCATCACGGAGGACTCTGTGAAAACGGCTAAGCAGATTCGTGAGCTTGCCAGTCTGCGATGGGAAGGTGTTCTGACCTATCCAGGCCACATCATGGGAACAGCCGCCGAGCGCGAGATCCTGCTAGCCAGAGAAAATACTGGGCTTTCCAGGCTGAAAGAGCTTCTCGATCTTCAAGGAATCGACTGCGAAATCGTGAGCGGGGGCAATACACCCGCCGCCTACATCTCCCATCGCTTTAAGAACGTTAATGAAATCCGGCCCGGTACCTACATTTTTAATGACAAGAACACCGTCTGCGCGGAAGCTGCGACCTATCGCGACTGTGCGGCAACGGTTCTCACCACAGTGGTAAGTGTCAGCGTTACCGGCAAAGCTATGGTTGACGCGGGAACTAAGACTCTCTCTGCCGATCCGCTTCTCTCCGGTCCCAAACTTGGCTACGGGGAGGTCCTCAACTATCCCGAGGTCACGATCGAGGATCTGTCCGAAGAACATGGTCACCTGAACGTGCGGGGAGTGCGCACTTCACCGAAGTTAGGAGAACGGCTTCGCATCGTTCCCAACCACATATGTACCTGTATCAACCTGCATGATCGAGTCTATGGATGTAGTGGGGAAGACGTAGTGGTTCAATGGGAGGTTAAGGGACGAGGAGAAGTTCAGTGATCAATAATTTCCCAAATTCCATAGTTGTGCGTCGCGCGGTGTTAAACCGCGTATTTTCAGTGTCCGCTGGAGGGATAAGAAATTGCGATTTCGGAACATGCTGACAAGTCCAAATCTGGCACATGGGACCGCGGTAGAATCCTGATACAGCGATAGGGCGAACTGAAGCCGCCGCCGAAAATGCGGACCCTTGGCGCTAGGCGAAAATCTCATTTACCTTATCCCGCACATGCTGGCTTCGAAAAAGCTTCAGATACGGCATTGTGCTCTCCATGTCGGAGTGAGCGAGCCATTGCTGAACGGCACGCAGATCGACGCCAACCCATATTGACCACGTGGCGAACGTCGCTCTGAACTTGTGCACGCTACTTGGAGCCCCAAGATGTTGGGAGAAGTGGTCGGGTCATTGAAGGAAGTTCTCGCCGCACTAACAACAGACACGCACGGAAAAACCGGAACGACCAGTCTGGGTTACCTTTCCTATCATGTAAAAGCCGCAACGAAGCGCCGCCGCTACGAAGAAATCGCGCAATTGATCGCATGTATGCGCGGGCAACCTGTTGAGAACGTTGTCTTATACGCAGACGCTATTCGTCGCTCAATCCAGAGGTACGTGAAGCACGACCCTGACTTTTTCCGGCAGGAACAGGAAGAGATCGAAGACCATCTTTTCTCCTGGCGCCAGTGGCAATCAGCACGCCGGCCAATCGGACACTGAGTAGGTCTAATTTCTCCATCCAACGTCCGATCCCACGTGCATTTTCCAGGGTATTTTCAGACTGTCTTTAAACAAGGAGTCTGAGATTGCGAGATGCACAAGAAGCGCGAGGATAAATCAAACGGCCGGGGAAAGCTGGAGTTTCGAACAGGGTGCGCCGGGCTTCCATCACCAGGTCACTTAGTGGCTGCTTCCTCGGCAGGTCACTCCAAAGGTTCAAATGGTTTGCGATGTGTGATCGCAGAGCTACTGACGGTCGAGATCAATGCCCGTATGTTTTCGGTCGGCGCGCCCGGAGGCATGCCACCCCCGCAGGAAACGATTATCCGGGAGTGGTCTTCAAGGGAGTTGAGCAAGTCAGTGACTGAGCGGACCACATCATCCGGCGTTCCAGCGGCGAGAACATCACGGGGAGGAATATTGCCCATGAGCGCAATCTGGTTGCCCGTCCACTGCTTCATTTCCGCGAGCGTGTGCTGGATGCCGAAGTTCAGCAGATTAATTCCGGCTTGAGGCAACAAGGGCGCGCAAGCTTTGCATGGGGCATCGTTGTGGAAGAACTTGATCGTGACATCCGCACTGAACACTCTCTTCAAGTACGGCAGGCCGAAGGTCTCAAAATCGCGGCGGCTGATGAAGCCGACAATGTCGTCGAGGACCAAGACGCCATCAATCGACGGGAAGCATTCGCGTTGATACTCGATCCAGTCCACCAGGAACTCGCTGATGAGCGCCAGGAATTTATGCATCGCTTCATGATCGATCTTGAGCGCGGTCAGAAACTCGGTTGTGCCCATCAGAAAGGAAGCGATGTTGAGGGGGCCGCGCGCAACCGCAAAGCGAATCTTGTGGCCCCTTGCCTCGATTTCGGGCTGAAGATGCTTGAGCCGCTTGATCACAAAAGGCAGCAATCCATGCTTCCTCGGATTTGGTTTTTGGAGCGATTCGACCTGCTGCGGTGAGGACAGCATTTTGTTGGCGAATGGGAATTCGTCTTCTTCCCAGACGGACACCGCGCCAAATGCCGAAGGCTCGGTACACATCCCGTATTCGGACCAAAACCCAGGCAGGAAGATTGCCTGAGGAAAGGCGTCCACTGCCTTCAGATTGGCCGTAAGAAACACGCATTCATCGGTGAAATAGTCGAGGATCGTATATCCCGCCCACTTCGGAAGCCAGGGGCTGTCGATAATGAAAGCTACAGGAACGGGGCGGAGCGCCTCCCCGCGGACAACGGAAACGATGGTGTTCCACTCCCGGTCAGTCATTGCATTGTGCTATCCGCTGAAATTTGGGGCTTCAAGCGCCGATCAAGCGCAGCGCAAGTTGTACCGACGCAAGGGTCCTTTCGCAGTCTACACCTCATGCCCGCCGCCTCTATACCGTGACCCGTCTGCAACGTGGCAATTGCCGCAAGTTAAGAGCTTACCCCGGGCGGGGGGCCAACGAGTAACGAGGGTATTCGGGTAACGTGACGGTTTCAGGTACCGCATCGTGCTTTCCATATCGGAGTGACCAAGCCATTGCTGAACTGTGCGCAGATCAACGCCAGCCCAAACTAATTGCGCCGCGAATGTCGCAGATCCAAAACACGTCATGCCTGAGCCGGCAGGTGCCCATCTCTTGAAAATTGGCACGTGCGTCCGGTTTGATCCGAAAGCTGTAGCGGCCTGGCTCGGAACACGTGCGTTCGGGAGTTAATGCGCTGGACGAACGTGGTGAGCCTACGAGTTGGTTGCAATGCCGAGTTCTCAGAACGCCTTTGTGGACTGCGCGGGCACCGTCCGATTCGCAAAGTTACGTGCCGCGCCTGGGAATGTATAGTAGCCAGCATGAAGCGTACCGTCCTTGTCCTTGCCCTCGCCAGCCTGCTTTTGCCCCTTGCCGCCGCAGCCGCTCAATCGTTCGTCGTCACCTTCCCTATGGAGAGAAGCGCACAGCCCCTGGATGGACGGCTGTTGGTGCTCCTCTCCACGGTCCCCAACAAGGAGCCGCGGATGCAGATCGACGATACGCCGCGCTCGCAGATCGTCTTTGGTGTGACGGTGGATGGATGGCAGCCCGGGCAGCCGGCGATCGTGGATGCGAGCGTTTGGGGTTACCCCATCCACAGCCTGAAGGATGTTCCGGCAGGCGAGTACATTGCGCAGGCCGTGCTCAATAAGTACGAGACTTTTCACCGAGCAGACGGAAAGACCGTAAAGCTGCACATGGATCAAGGCGAGGGCCAGCACTGGAATGTCTCGCCAGGCAATCTGTACTCGAAGCCACAGAAGATCACGGTGAAGCCGGGCGGCGCCGCCATCCAACTCGCACTGACTGAAGTGATTCCCCCCATCCCGCCAAAGGCCGACACCAAATACATCCGCCACATCCGCATTCAGAGTCAGTTGCTGACTAAGTTCTGGGGCCGGCCCATGGAGCTGAGTGGTATTGTGCTGGTGCCAGAAGGCTTCGACGACCACCCCAACGCCCGCTTTCCGCTGATCATCTTCCACGATCACTTTGTGGACGATTTCGAGGACTTCCGCACCACGCCGCCGGACCCAAAGCTGAAACCCGACTACAGCGAGCGATTCCACCTCGCGGGCTACAACCGCATTCAGCAGCAGGAGGCATACAAGTTCTACCAACAGTGGATTGCGCCGAACTTTCCTCGTGTGCTGATCGTCAAAATCCAGCACGCCAACCCTTACTATGACGACTCCTACGCCGTGAATTCGGCTAACGTCGGTCCCTATGGCGACGCCATCGAGACCGAGCTGATCCCGGCCATCGAAGAACGATTCCATGCCATCGGCCAGGGCTGGGCACGATTCGTGTACGGTGGATCGACGGGCGGGTGGGAGTCACTGGCCGTGCAGGTCTTCTACCCCGACCATTACAACGGCGCTTTTGCGGCCTGCCCCGATCCCATCGACTTTCACGCCTATACCAACATCGATCTCTATGACGATAAGAACGCTTTTTTCATCGAAGGCGCACACAAGCGCGTGGCACAGCCAGCCATGCGCGATTACCTGGGCCATACCCTCATCACCACCGAGGAGAACAATGCCTACGAACTGGCGCTGGGCGACCAAGGTCGCAGCGGCGAACAGTTCGATATCTGGCAGGCGGTCTACGGACCGGTGGGCGCGAACGGCTATCCCCAACCCATCTTCGACAAGGTGACCGGCGAGATCGACCACAGCGTCGACGAGTATTGGCGCCAGCACTATGACCTGGAGGCGATTCTCGAACGGGACTGGGCGAAGCTGGGCCCCAAGCTCGCTGGCAAGATTCACATCTATGTCGGCTCGGACGATACCTACTTCCTGAACGATGCCGTCTACCCCATGGAGGACTTTCTCAACTCCACGACCAACCCGCCCTATGGCGGCGAAGTGACTTACGGCCCGCGTGCCGAGCATTGCTGGAACGGCGACCCCACGCTGCCCAACTATCTTTCGCGCCTGCATTACAACACGCAATACTTGCCGAAGATTCTCGATCGCATCCAGAAGACCGCACCGAAGGAAGCGGATTTGACGAGCTGGCGATACTAATGCCGTCGACGTTTGTTTTTTCTAACGCCTCCGGGCACAAGACGCATCAAGCGATGATTAGTTTGAAGCTTAGAACCGAGGGCGACACGCAGGTCAGTCTCGAAATTCCGACGTTTTGCCACTTGACAGGAGACGCGAACCCGAGATGTCTGCCGGAAGGCGGTAACGATCAAAAGGCAGAGCCTGCGCTCACTCCCTGGCTGCCCTGATCTTTGCCCAGCGTGCCCTCTGCGCGGCTGCAAGCGACCCCTCGGGCATTATTGGTTCTCGATAACTGACCAAGCTGGGGCAGAACTGACAGCGGTTATTCATTTGATGGGTTAGATCCAATATACTTTTCACCGCTCATCGAGGGTGCTCCTTTCGCAGGTGATCATGCACAACGATGACAACCTACTCCCAACGGGGCGCCCTCTTATAATGCGATAGCGACAGTTAACTTCCGAATAGCGTGAAAAAAAGCCCTCTCCCCGGTCGGAGAGAGGGCCTTTTACAGCCGGAACGCGATTTAGTCGTCGTCGTCGGCCTTGGTGGGTGCAGCTTTGTTGAAGTCGCTCGCCGGGCGAACCGCCTTCTCGCCGGGGTAGGGGACCTTATACCCGGTGGCGTCGTACCAGTCGTAGTGGCTGACGGTGTCCGGGTCTAAGGAGTCGGGGATGTGATATTTGGCGGCGAAGACTTCCGCCTTCATTTTGAGCCAGCCAGCCCGCAGAGCTTTGACTGCAGGGCTATCCTGCAGGGCTGCGTTTGCGGCGGAGGGGCAAGGGTTGCCGTTGGGGTCCTTATACCCGGAAACGCCGTAGCACAGCGGGACCCCGTTCGCCACGTGCGTCCACGGCAGGAAGTTATCCTTGGGCGGATTGTCGACGAAGAGCGTCCTCATGGGCGAGGCCTTGAGGTCGTTCTGATTCATAGGCGGCACACCGAGTATCTGCTCGATCGTGCGGGTCATGTTGACCTGCGTGTAGAAGGTGCTGTCTTCGGTGACCCCAGCGCCCGTGCCATCGGGGTTCACCTGCTGCTTGACGTAGGGGCTGACGACATAGCCCGGGCTGCGGTGACCGTCGACGTGGTCGACGCCGTTCTGCGCGTCGTCTTCCTCGATGAAGATCGCCGATGTAGACCACACGTTGCTGTGGCTGATGTAGTCGACAATGCGCCCAACCGCCAGGTCGTTATCGGCCTCTTCGGCGGTCGGGTTCGGCGGGCCGGTGGTATGGTCGCTCATGATCCAGATCAACTCCAACTGGGGTACCCTACCTTTCTTGACGTCATTCTGGAAGTCCTGCTTCCAGACATCCACGCGGTACTGGTCGGGGATGCCCAGATCGAACTGCGGGAAGTTCTGGACCGTGTGGCTCATCAGGTTGGGGAGCGGGGAGACCGAGCCGATCGCGTTGTAGTACTGGAGCTGCGGCTCCAGGCCAGCCTCGTACAACAGTGTGTCGTTGTAGAACTGGGTCCAGGTCGGCTCGCAACTGTCCGAAACAAGAAACGGCAGGGGAATGGGCGTACCGGCGCCATTATAGTCGTTGGCTTGCGTTAAGTTACTCTCAGTACAACCCGGCACGGTGAACGTGTTGTACTCGATGTACTCGCCGTAGTTCTTGAACGAGACCCCAGCCTTTACAGCCTGGTCCCACAGGAAGCCCTTCTTCTGATAAGCAATCGCATCGCCGCCGTTGGAGGGATAGTCGCGGATCCAGTCCGGCGACTGGATGTCGTCGGAGTAAGGCGCCATGGCCTGCGTAATCCAGTTGTGACCGTCGGCCGACTGGCGGCTCGGGTCGTAGAAGTTGTCCAGAAGCGGGAAGCGCTGTATCAGCGTGTGCGCGTTGGGCGTTACGACCGGGTATTCGGCGTAGGTCGAGTTGTCGCCAAAGACTGCCAGGGAGGCGTCGCCATTGCCCTCGGTCACGTCGCCCAGCATCTGATCGTAGGAGCGGTTTTCACGGATGATCAGGAACACGTGCTTGATCAGCGAGGGATCACCGATCTTGTTCGGGATTGCGACTGGCCTGGCAAACCGGTTGCCGCCTGCGGCCGAGAAGATGTTTTCAAACAGATCCCAGTGGTTGTTTTGGAAGACCTGGTGCGTCATCGCCTCCAGGGTCGAGCGGTTCGGAATGGGAACGATGCTGACGGTGCCAAGATCCTGGTGAGTGTTGAAGTCATGCACGCCGTAGTATTTTGCGTACGAATTTTCGTACGTATTCGTTGGAGGAGGTGCCACCCCGTAGCCCGTGGTGCCGATGCCCTTGTCGTTGGCAACGAGCAGCGCATTGTCTGCCGTGTCCAGCACAACCGAGGCCGGCGCATAAGCGACCGGGATCATGCCCACGACGGGATTCCACCTCCAGTTGTTGAGGTTGACCACGGCGATGGCGTTGGCGTTGTAAAGTGCGACGTAGGCGATGTTGTTCACAGCATCGACAGCGATCGAGTTCGGTCCGGCTCCATAAGCGGGTTGGCCTTCGCCGGGCACGCCGATGGGCAGCCCGAGGTCGATCGTCCGTGCCACTCGGTTGATGGACGTGTCGATCACGGAGAGGGTGTCATCATAGGTGTTGGCGACCAACAGGAACTTGCCCCAGAAGGCCATACCCGTCGGGTGCAGCCCGACGTTGATGCTGCCGGCGAGGGTAAACGTTGACAGGTTCACCACGGAAACCGTACCCGTGGCCGTGGAGCCAGTCGGATATTGGGCGACGACCGGGGTGCCGTTGGAGTATTCCTGGAAGTCTTTCGCGGTAGCAATCCGGCCAGCCTCGTTGGAGACGTAGGCGGTCGTGCCGTCCGGCGAGATCACAACGCTGTGCGGGACGTTACCGACGCGGACCTCCGGACCCTCCACCGGTGTAGCCGCGGTCAGGTCAATCTTGGTCAGCGTATCGTTGTCGTCTAATACGACGTAAGCGGTCTTGGCATCCGGCGAAACCGCGATGCCCATGGGATAGGAAGTGAATGTTTCATATGAGAAGATCGCATAGGGGTAACTGCACGGGATATTAAAACTGCCCGTGGTTCCCCCAGGGCTGTTCGGGAAGCAAGTGACGGTGGTCAGATAAGCGCCCTCGAATGGGTTATCTGGCGGTGCCTGTGCCAGGAGAGCCCAGTTGATGTCGATCGGAACGCTGACGCGGGCGTAGTCTGAGAGCAAGCCCGTCGTCGGATTGACGCTGGCGATGGCAACGTAGCCCACGTAGCCCGGGCCGTTATAACCGTCCTGGCTGAACAGCAAGTACTTGCCGTCCGGCGAATAGGCGATGCCCGTGGTGCTGCCGTCTGGATCCTGTTCGCCCCCGACATCCGGTATATAGGTCTGCAGGATGGCGCCGGTTGTGGTGTTGAAGACCGTGACGGCCTGTGGAGCCTCCATCTGTAGGACGGCGGCGGTGTGATTGCCAGTGGGGTTCAGGGCGATGGCCTTGGCCCGGGTCGTAGTGCCGAGGTAGACCTGCGTTCCGGCGGGGGTGATGATTGTGCCGTCGCTGACGACCCACGGGTTAGGCAAGGGCTGCGAGTAGGTCGGGCCGGTGGTCGCGCTCGTGTTCTCGCCGGGTGAGTACGTCGGGAACTCTTGAGACTGCCCGAACGCCGAAACGCTCAGGGCCGCCGCCAGCAGGCCGGCAAGCAGATGCTTAATTGGAAACTTGTTTCGAGAGGTACTGCGAAATTTTCGGAACATATGCGATGCTCCTCCTTGGAATTTTTTTCCGTTCCACAACCGTGATCGGCCACGCGATATTAGCTGGGATATCTCCTTTTTGACCCCAACAGACGGCTGCCATTGTTCCCCCAATCTCTGTTGGCGTCAATGTGAAACACTTTTCACCCGGATCGCGCCCTTCGGTACGAAACCCCGAACCAGCACAGCCGAAATTGCGCCCGCTGCGGCCCACTCTTGCCACACCTCCCCCTTACTCCAACGCTGTAAACCGATTCCCCTGCGACACAAACCACCATCTTTCTTTCTATCCCGTCGGAACCGGGAGCAGAGCAATCCGGCCCAGCATCGCCCCGAACCGCCGCCGGTTCAGATGTCCTTCCGCCAAGAGTAGCCAGTAGTAACGCGCATGTTTTACCAGCCGTCCTCCGGTCTTCACCAGCCGTTGCTGCAGACTGGTCAGGGACCAGTTCTCAATCCCTCTCGGCAAACCCAGCCGCCGCCACAAATTCCCCAGGTTGTAGGCCAGCAGGCTCAGCGCCAACCGCACTTGGTTCGAGCGGAACCGATGACAAGACAGGCGCGTCATCTTCACCGCCTGCTTACCTTCCTTGATCCACTGCTCGGCTGTCCCCCGCTTGTTGTAGAACCGCACCACCGCCCGACTCGGCGTCTCCAGGTTGGTCACGATAAACCCCACTCGTGGAAACAACTCCCCGGCATGAAACTCCACTTTCGCCACGACTCGCCGTGCGGTCTTCCAACTGGCGGCTTGGTAGAGAAAGCCCTTGTACCAGACGATGGGTTTGTGACCGGGACGCCCCACCGGGCGCATCAGCAATTCTGCGATGTCGCGCTCCAGACTGTCGTTCGCCGGAATCTGAATCGCGTATTTCACCCCGCGCTCTTCCAACGCTTCGTAGATCTCCGGCTTGGCAAACGCGGCATCAGCCCGAAACACAACTTCTTTACCCATGCCCTGCTGACGCTCGATCTCTGGCAGAAGCACTTCCTCCCAGTCCTCGGCACTGTGCACGTTGCCAGGCCGCAGCTTCGCTCCCAGGCAATCTCCTTCCCCGTTGAACAGCAGCAGCGGGTGATAGCAGGTCGATTCAAAATGCCCGTTGTATGCGCTCTGCTCCTGATCTCCATAGACCGGGATTTCCGTGCTGTCCACGTCCAGCACCACCCGTCCGAATGAATCTACAACCTCCGCCTTCGCCAGCAGTTCCCGATTGATTCGGCTCAGACCTTCCAGATTCTCGGCTTGGCTCAGCATCTCGGTCTCGAACCAATGCAGACGCGAAGGCAACGCTGCTCCACGCTCCCAGATCTTCGCGGAGCCGATCAAGCGGAAGGTCGGATCTTGCGACAGCCGCTCCGCATCGTTCAGATCTTCGTATCCTGCCAAGCGGCTGTAGATGGACTGCCGCAGCAGATCGGGGAGCGGCAACTGCGTGTTCTTTCCCCGCCGACCGTCCATGAATGTTTTCGGCGATGAGCGCGCTCAATCCCAACCGCTCATCCAACTCGCGCACCAAAAGCAAACCGCTGTCGGAGGTGACGCGAGAACCTTGGAAATCAACCTTCAAAGACGGGTTAAACGAGAGCTGAAAGGGCTGATTCTGTTTCTCACCCACCGGGGCGAGCCTCCGCAGAGTTCGTTTTACTCTCAAAGCCGCATGAATACTGGCGTTGGCGAGATCATACAACCACTTACTCAGAGTTCAAAAAGGAAATGTGGGGTTAGTACTCTTCGGGAAAAATGCAGCCACCCTGGCTATGGTTGGACGCGCAGCGGGGCAACAGAAATTCTCAGTAGTGTAATGGACGGTACTGTCCTAAAAGTAGGACAGTACCAGATTTTTTTCGGTCAGTCTGGGACCCGGCCCAGCCCCAATCTGCTGTACCTAATTGCCGGACTTGGGCGGCGCCTGCCGTGCGATGTAGTTCCGGGCGAACTCTAGCAGGGCCGGGCTGCGCAGACCCATCTCTTGCGCTTCCGTTTCGGCATCTTCGATTCTCCAGCCGTCCACCAGGACACGCCGGATCATCCAGAACGTGGCGGCTCGGGGTCCCCCAAGGCAATGGATGAAGGCTGGCAGGTTCTGCCGGTCGGAGGTGATTCTCAGGAAGTGCTCGACCTGTGAATCTTGGAGATCGGCGGAACTAACCGGGATGTTGAAGTAACGAAGTCCGAGTTCCTTCGCTTTGGCTTCCTCCTCCGCGGCGTTGTATTCGGCAGGGCGCCGCAGATTCACGATTGCGCGGATTCCCTTCGCTTTCAGCCGGACCAGATCGTCCATCCCCGGTTGGCCGCCAACGTAGAACTGCTTGCTGACCTGCGTGAAGTTCTCAATCGAGGCAAACTCCGTGGCCTGCTGCGCCTGTGCCGCACTGCCGACCGCCAACCACAACGTAGCAAGAGCAAGGAGGCAGGTTTTCATAGTCATTCCTCTTTCTGACAGATTAGCCGGGACTCCGTTGAGAGTTAGCAACTCTCGACTGTCCTAGGTTACGCAACGGTCACTTCCTCGGCAACATTCTTCTGCGGGGCTTCGCTCGTCCCCACCACTTGCTCACCACACGGCATTGTGGGACCACCATGCGCTTAGGCAAAAATCTCATTCACCTTATCCCGCACATGCTGGCTGCGTGACGGTTTGAGGTACCGCATTGTGCTCTCCATGTCAGAGTGACCAAGCCACTGCTGAACTGTACGCAGATCGACGCCAGCCCACAGTGACCACGTCGCGAACGTCGCCCGGAACTTGTGGAGCCAGAAGTTCTCTTTGTCGAGCTTTGCACGTTCGGCAACAGCTTTTAGACCGTCGAGAAAGTCAAGTTTGGGATTGCAACCAGCAGTCGGGAAGACCAGATTACAGGTCTTGTCGGACTTCGCCTTCCACGCCTTGAGGCTCTTCACAAGCTTTGTAGGGATAGGAATCTCCCGTTCCTTGTACGCCTTTGGAGTCCAGCCTCTGTCCGGCTTGTGGCTCACACGGACGGTGGACGCGGCGAAGTTAACGTCTGACCAGTACGTGTACATGACTTCCTGCTCACGTTCGCCCGTCATCAGGAAAAACTCATACCAGAGCCGTTCTTCTGAGCCACACTTTGCGAACAGCTTGTCGAGTTCTTCCTGCTCGTAGATCTCCGGTTCCTCTTCGGTGTACCGCGGCCAATCGTTCTTGCCCACCAGACCACGAATCCCGTTTGCCTTCAGGAATGTCATGACGTTCTCGAACTTGTTGTATACGCTGCGCGGTGCCTGTTTCTTTTTCTCACGCAGGAAGGCACAGAACTTGAGCAGGTCTGAGCGCTCGATGTCGTGCAGCAAGAGTTTCGGGCAGGACTCCTTGAAATAGCTCAGCGCGGTCGTGTAAGCCGCCAAGGTCTTCGGCTTTTTCGTAAGCTCGGTTTCGTCCAGGAAATCGGCGATCGCTGCGGCTATTGATCTGTGTCCGTTCTGACCGTCTGGCACAACGGAGACGCCATTGTTCACAGCGTTCAGTTCGGCTTCCTTGCGCTGGCGTCGGGCGCTGGCATCGGCTGGGTCTTTGCCGACCGACAGACGTACCCGCTTCGAGCCCTCACGCCATTCGAGGTAGTACGCGCCTTCCGGGTGCCGCTCTTCCTTTCCATTCACCAGCACGAGATCGGCCTTGACTCGACCGTTGGCGGACTGGGCGACGGGGCAATAACGCATACCATTCCCGGTCTGAACCCGTTTCGTGAGATTGACGGAATACCCGCCCGACCTCATGACGAACCGCTTTTGATTCTCTCGCCGAGTGACGTACTCAAGATTCGAAGCGACGTTGTTCGTGTAGTCACCGTCTTGGTGGGTGGTCTCGTGCTTGGGTGGGCAGTCGCCTAGAAAGGCAGCGGCAACAAGGCTGTGAACGGTACATTTTCGTTGGAACCCATCGCTCGATAGGGTGACGTACAGTCGCCCGTTTTTAATCCTGACGGGTTGAAGAATTTTACTGGTGTGGGTGTTGCGAACCTGCCCCTGGTCGGAAACTTGATAAATCCCGTCGTATCCCGAGACGTCGCGCCATTGTTCGGCCATACCGCACTGCTCCTTTTAGGGGCGCCCAAAAAGGTATACCCCATGGACTCAGTATAGGTATCACCGGCTTGCAAGTGCTAGATAACTAAAGTTCTGGCGGAGAGGGAGGGATTCGAACCCTCGATACAGGTGTTAGCCCGTATAACGGTTTAGCAAACCGCCGCCTTCAGCCTCTCGGCCACCTCTCCGGCGTGCGGAGTTCCAGTTTATCACGGTCGGTATGAGTGCGTTTGCCGCTTCAATCGTAGGCATTTACATCATCCAGAGCATCATTGGATCCTAGGAGAGTCAGCCGTCCCTTCGACCTTTTTTGGCGGGGTTGGGGAGCAATTGGTGCATGTTCCGCTCGCAGCGATGCCAGGAACGTTCTGGAGACTCCTAGCATCGCAACGATCACCCGAGTGTCGCCGGCTCAACTGCCGCGAACCAATGCGGTCCTTCACCGTTGATCTTTGGCATGGACACGCCTTGCCCTAACGCCGCCAACCTGCGTACTGTTACGCAGTGAAATTTCCGCGTGGGGGTATCAGGTTTTCGTAAAGTAATGTTCGCCTGATAGTCCGCAAGATCTCACAGCCGGGATGTCTTCGCGCGCCTACCCTCGGTCACCCGAAGTGGGGCTGTGGAAGCCAGTTCTACCCGGTTCCTTCCATTATTCTTGGCCCGGTACAGAGCCTGATCGGCTGCCTGGATCACCTGCTCGGGCTGCCGGTAGCGCGTGCTCGGCTCGGCGACGCCGATGCTCACCGTCACCGATAAACGATCGGGCGACTGATTAGGACTTGCAGCGGCTTTTCTCTTCCTTGATTTTCTGCGGTCGGATTCGCTCGCGCGGCGATCGCTTTCTTTTTCTGCAGTGTTCTCGGTTCTTCCTTCGGCTCTTCGTTCCGAACCACGCACCTGAAACGTGGATTTCTCAATGATCTGGCGCAGCGTGTCCAGAGGCTCAAAGGCCTCTTTCGCGGAAGTGTTGCGGAAAACGATGGCGAACTCTTCTCCTCCGCAGCGAAACGCCTGGCCGTCGCCGCCGACATGAGACAGTCGCGAGGCCACCATGCATAGCACCTGGTCCCCGACATCGTGCCCGTAGGTATCGTTGAACTTCTTGAAATGGTCGATATCGACGATGGCGATGGCATATTGCTGGTCGAGTGAATGCAGCGCCTCGTTGAAGGCGCGCCGGCCGCGAATGCCCGTGAGCTCGTCGTAGTACGCCAGTACGTAGGAAGTCTCGATCAGCGAGGCGCCAAGGATCAGGGCGGCCGTGGCGACGTAGGCGTCCGCCGCCTTTCCGAGCGGGGCGAATTGCAGCCACAGGAAAACCGCCGCCACGGACCACGCAAAGCCCGGCTCGATCGGCTTGCGAGTTTGAAAAAAGCGCCAGACGAACACCGCGGTGGCAGCCACAAAACTCAACAGAATCCAGGGCGGGATCACGGCCTCGCCGGCATGAGGTGGATTGGCAGGGCTATTCTCCGGCCGGCACAGCACCGCGAACATTACTGATTCGAGGAACAGCAACAAAAAGCAGGGCGCAATTCCCGCAATCACCAGCCCGCGCTCGCGCATCCGGGCGAACATTATAAAGTTCAGCGGGATCAGCAGGGCGGCGAGCGCAACCGCCATGCGCCCGGGTCCGGTATGAACCTGGCCATCGGAGAAGAAGGTGACCGCGCGATGCGCCAGCAGCAGCGTCACCAAGGAAAAGAAAACGCGGCTGGAATTGAAACGCCAGGCCAGAATCAATCCGGCAGCAAACACGCCAACGTAGTAAAAGGCCACCGAGGGCGCGACCTGGGCGAACAGGGAGCTGTTGACGAGCCCCGCCACCAGCGCCAATAACAAGCCGCCCGGAACCAGCCACGCCTTCCACGTCTTCCCGCTCACTCCTTCAGAATACGGCACTCGGAGTCGGCGGGCGATTATGTTTCGGGCACGGGCCGTTAGAGACCTGGCATTTTGCCGAGGAAGATCAGCAGAAGATCCAGCGTGTCAGAAATGCCGTGGGCGATGATGGGCACGCTGAGACTCTTTCCGGTGCCGAGGTACACCAATCCCAGTAGGACGCCGGCGAATCCTTCCTCGATGATGCCGGTCAGTCCCTGGTAAGAATGAGCGAGTCCGAATCCCGCATGGACTACCACCAGACTGCAGAACCAGGCGAGGCGGGTTCTGTTGCCCAGATCGGCGATGCGATTCATCAAGTACCCGCGCCACACCAGTTCTTCGCCGAAGGCCGCAAGAGTCCACGCCAGGGCAACTCCCGCCAGAGTGTATTTGACATTTCCCGTTAGCAGTCGAAAGTCCGTCAAATCTGGCTGTTTACCCGTAAGGCGCGCCAGCAGAGGTTGGGTGAAGAAGAGTTCCTGTATCTCCAAGAAAAGTCCGCCGGCAATGCCCAGCGTAAGTGTCGCAGCCCAGCTTCGATTCCGTGAGAACCCGACGTCTCGCCACCTCAATCGGCGCACCCGCAGCGAGATCCACCCCAACAACAGCAAGAACGGCGTCTTACTCACGGGGATCAGGTGATGATAGTCGGCGACAAAGATGAGAGCCATGACTGCCAGTTCAACGAGAATCAGCCATTTGCTCTGAAGCCAATCGGCCGCTTCAGATGCACCTGCAGTGCTGGAAATTCTGTTTGGGATTTCCGTTGCGAACTTCTCCTTGTCTTGATGCTCGCTTCTTCAATGTGTGCCGATCGGGCTTGCTCTTCGGAGCCGGCGAATACACCACAGTCCGCACTGAGACGCGAGAAGGAAAAGGCCAATCCCCACCGTCAGCCCTATCGGCACGATCCACCAGCCCAGGAGGTCTCTGCTCCCTGCTGGAACCGAACCAAATCCAAGTCGAAGGCTGACCTCATAGTCTGTTCCGTTTGGAATCATCCACAATCCAGCGGTGCGCGGATGGATCGGCTTCAAGAGAGCGCAGCAAACCAGTGCGCCCGACAGGAAATAGCCCACCAGGGAGCTAGTCAACACCCAGAATCCGGCGAAACTGAGGCTCGCCCATCGAAACAAACTTCCGAGAACCAGCAACGGGGAACGGCTCGCCAGTGCCCGCACCTGCAGGTCATCAATCAAGTACAGGCTGGCCAGATCCTCGGGTTTGCCCAGGTCAGCGATTACAGAGTCCACCGCGGCAGGCGTTGTTTCTCCGCTCGCAGCCGCCTTTTCGACGATATGGCTGCGCAGCTCTTCGACGATGTCGCTCGCCTGTTCAGCGGGAAGCGCACGGAGAGCCGCTCTCAGTTCTTGCAAGTACTTCTCGATCTCCTTTTGCGCGACGTCGGCTTCGGTCATCAGCGTTCCTCTTTTCGAAGGGGTGCGAGCAAGCTATCCAGATTGGCGGAAAAGATGGACCAGAATTCCGCCATGTGTACCGCGCGACGTCGGCCGACGGCAGTTAACTTGTAATATTTACGGGGATGCCCGGCATCGGCTTCGACCCACTCCGAAGCGAGCAATCCTTCCGCTTTCAACCGGTTCAGCAATGGATACACGGTCCCTTCGGGAACGATGAGGGCGGAGCCCTCCTCCAGCCGCCGCAGAATTTCCAGTCCGTACAGTCTCCCGGACCAGAGCACCGCAAGGATGGCTAGCTCAAGACAACCCTTGCGGACCTGCACCTCCCACTTATCGCTTGTCTCGGGAACCGCCTTGGTGGCAGTCACTGACATAGACTTGCACGATACTATGTATTACATAGTATGTCAAATCCTGAATCCACCCGTGTCGTTAGCACATGATATGTCCGGTTGAGATAGCAAGTGAAGTGTCCGCTTGGCAGGCGGCGAGGGTAGGAGAGCATGGAAGGCATGTTCTCTT
>Ga0326727_10004665_pt1 | contig 40660 bp, 24 predicted proteins | sample MB2enrmetagenome_FD_207643 | JGI IMG/M metagenome (GOLD analysis project Ga0326727, IMG submission 207643) | Lab enriched peat soil microbial communities from McLean, Ithaca, NY, United States - MB29MY | ecosystem: Environmental > Terrestrial > Soil > Wetlands > Peat | place: USA: New York...
CTTCAAACGGTCCCGGTCCTTCACGCTCATCGCCAGCATCTCCTGTTTTCTCATCCCGCCAGTTTCACGGTTCTCAACAGGAACTTTCTACTTTGCTGGAATAGGAACTTCTCACTTTGCTGCGACACCGCGCAAGCCTTAACTTGCACAAGTTTCCAGCCCCTGTTAGATTCGCGTGGCATTTTTTCGGGTCAGGCGCCGGGCAATGTATCCCGCGGCTCGGCACCCGGACTGCGGGAACAATTCGCAAGAAATTGTATCGACACGAGGGAGGAGCAAATACGAATGAAACAAATACTGCAATTCTTACGTCTTGCTTATAACGAAAATTTCCTTATTGCCCTTTTACTCATGGCGTTCATGGCGCCGGGTTCAATGGCAAGGGGTGCCGCCAAGCCTGCGCAAGAGTTCCTGGTGGAGGGGGGAAAAGCGCAAGCGGTTATCGTGCTCGGCGACAATGCCGATCCCTTTTACCGTTTTGTTGGGGATGAATTGCAGCGGTATGTCACAGCGATTACTGGGACCCAACTGGAAATCGTGACCGCGAGCCAAGCCCGGAATCGGCCCGAAGGTCTGCTGGTTCTGATCGGAGGCCCCGCGGCAAACACTCTGGTGGAGGAAGCCGTCAAGAAGCAGCAGGCAAAGTTCGCGGATTTGAAGCCCGACGGGTTCCTGTTGTGGAGAGTGGTCGTGGGGAAGAAGCGGGGGTATGTCGCGGGGGGCAATGATGAAGCCGCGACGATGTATGCCGCCTACGACTTGTTGGAGCGTCTGGGCGTGACGTTTCTGCTGGCGAAAGACATTCTGCCGGAGAAGACGGCGGATCTGAAGTTGCCCGTCGAAAATGTGCGGGCGGAGACGCCCTTTCCGCGCCGGGGACTGTTTATTTCAAATATCTACCCGAGCCGCGGGATCATGAACCTTTCCGAAGTGAAATTCATGCTCGACCAGATGGCGAAGCTGAAGATGAATTACCTCCAATTCTTCTGGTTCGAACACGAGCCCTGGATCAATTTTGGGTTCAGGGGAGAGAACAAGCTACTGGGGGATGCCACCGGAAAGGAGACGGGATATTTATCGTGGCGGTATAACTTCGGATCGAACTTAATTAAGGACGTGGAGGTGGGGCAGGACAAATTTGGGGGCCGGGAACGGATGGCGCCGATGGAGTTTCAGAAAGTCGAGACTCCGGAGGATGGGTTTCGGGTGGCGCAGGAATTCCTGCGGGAGATCATCCGCTACGCCAAGACGCGCAAGATCAAGGTATGGCTGTGCGTGGACCCGACGACCTTGCCTGGAAACCTGGCGCGCTTCGCCCACCGGGCGTCGAACCGGCCGGTGCCTTTTGATCAGATTCTGGGAACGCACATGTGTCCTGCCGATCCCGAGTTGCACGAAATGAACGAGAACCGGCTGCGGGCGCTGGTGGAGACTTATCCGGAGGCGGAAGGATATTTCATGTATGCCCCTGAGATGTATCCGGATTGCCCTGACGACCTGAATCGCAACTTCCTAGAGGGGGAGCGGGGGAAATACGAAAGCGTTCTCCAACCTTGGGCAGATTATTACAAGCCCTCCACGAGCTACGAAAAAAATCCCACGGTGGTTTTGGATTCCACGACCAATTCGGTTTACATCATCAAGAAGATTTTGGAGGCCAAGCAACGCGTGGCGCCCAACGCCAAGGTGGGCATTGGGGGGATCGGTCGCGGGTTCCTGCTGCCCGTGCTCGACAAGACGTTTCCCAAGGATGTCCCTATTACTGATATGGAATCGCGCGCCATCTGGACGCCGCGTGGCATCCCCATGCAGCTTTTCGGCGGCATGGGGGAGCGCGAGCGGACCATCGTGCCCCGGCTGGATGACGACAGCGGAATGTTTGGCATGCAGTTCAACGTGGGTTTGTATTACAAGGACCGGATCCTGGAGGGGGCAGTGGAAAACGGTGTGGCCGGATTTGCCGGACAACTGAATCGTCCGCGAGGCATGGAGCAGAACTACCGTTACCTGGCGGAGGGGGCTTACAACCCCAAGTTGACCCCGAAGGAATTCTATGGCGGTTATGCCCGAAGGTTATTCGGTGAGGCCGCCGCTCCAGAGATGGCAAAGGCCTTTGAGACATTGGAGGCGAACGAAGAATACCTGGGCTGGACTCAAAAGGGAAACTTCGGTTGTTGCGGACCGATTGCCGAAGTCTCCATGGCGCACCGTCTCTACCAACAGCCGAACCCCTTCGATGGCCCCAAAGACTGGAGCCGGTTCATCAACGACAGTCGTGACCGCGTTCGCTACTTCACGCAGGCGGCGGAGAATCTACAGCAGGCGTTAAACCTGATGAAGGACGCGCAACCGAAAGTGGCGCCGCATGGGCAGGAAGAACTCCGCTATTTAATGAACAAGACCGAATCCTATCGGATGCATCTCCAAACCATGATGACGGCCCGCCAGGCTTACATCGAGTTCGACGAGGCGTTCCGTTTGTGGAATGCCCGCACAATCGATCGCGCGGAATTGGTACGCCGCTTGGATGCCAGCATGACCCTGTTCGACCAGGCGCGGCGAATGGGGCGGCAGACGACGGAGAAGTTTGCCGAAGTGATCGACCATCCTTCCGACATGGGAGTGTTGTATCGGGCGAATCTGTTCTTGGTGACCGGTTTGGAACTGGTGGAGCAGACCATGCAAAATATCGTGAACTATCACCACGGGAAGGAGTACACACAACTCGTCCCCTGGAACAAGATTTACTACGATTTCCCGCAATTCTCCACGGGCCAGTGAGGGGAAGTTGGCGGGCATAGGGGATAGGATTCAGGATTTGGAATAGGTTTTGGGAACCACGCAATTTCGCTGAACCTTTGCTTGACAATTGCGGATATTCCACTAAGGCCCAATAATAAGTGGTGTTCCCCGAACGCAAAACGTACCAACACATTTGTTTTCAATGGTTTGCGCGCATTCCACCCTCTTCCATAGTGTTTTCAATAACTTACCACACAGGCTGGAATTCTTAGCGTCAGTTTCCTGGTCGCGAGCCTCCCTCGCCACATGATGGGGTCCCGATCGAACCGGGACAGGTTCCGCCGCCGTGTCCTATTTCGTCAGCCTGCCGGGGAGCATGTTCCGGAGTTCCTGTTTCGCCGCTTTCCATGCCCGGCGAAATTTGTGTCATGCAATTCCTGAATTGCTTGACACAACCTCGCCCATGGCCTCTGCGCCTGTGACAACCCCCGCGAAGCGTAGCCCCGATGAAGCAGTGGGCAGAAGGCTGAAAGCAGGAGACAGGAGTCAGTAGACAGTAGACGGGGGAAAGCAGTAGGCGGTAAGCAGATGGCTGACTCATGGCTCCTGACTTCTGAATCCTAACCCCCGACCCCGAATCCCTAACCCCTCGTCCCTTGTCCCGCTCTCAACACCTGACGCCTGATTCCCCGCCCCCTGCTTCGGCTAACTCACGGTCAGCGTGAGCGTCACACTATGGCTCAGAGTTGAAGATCCCGAACCCGCGGTGCCTGTTACCATGACTTCCGCGGCTTCTTCTTGGGGGCTGACGCGGAGGTGGAGGCGTCACGGTCGAGAGTGTGGAGGCTCTCACGGATCTGCGCGGCGAGTTTCGATGGGTCTCCTTGGAAGGATTCAACGGAAGCTTGCAGCATGTCCGGCGGTTTTACGTTTTCCCAAGCCAGGTAATAGCCGGCCGCGTGGGCCAGTCGCGACATGGTTGAACCGGCGGCAAATGTTGCGGATCACCTCTTCCGTGTCGATTTCACCCCGCGCCGCGCGGCGCAGGTCATCCACGGTGGGCTGCGGCACCTCTAAGCCCTCGAGTTCCTGCTGGGCGATGGCGTGGGCAACCGCCCGCAGGTTGTGCTGAATCTCTCGCTCCGTTAGCGTGATCATTCGCCCTCCCGGATGGTCCAATTATTAGCACAGTTTGCAGGTAGGCGCTAGTACGGCAGGAGACAGGAGTCAGGAGTCAGTAGACAGGAGACGGGGGAAAGCAGTAGACGGTAAGCAGATGGCTGACTCCTGGCTCCTGACTTCTGAATCTGGCTCCTAATCCCGAGTCCCTTGTCCCGTTTCCCGTGTCCCGCCCTCAGCCCCTGACACCTGGAACCAGACACCTGGCACCTGTCTGCGGAACCTCCGCCCACTGCCCCCTGCTTCGGCTAACTCACAATCAGTGTGAGCTGGAAACTATGGCTCAAGGTACCCGTAGTGCCCGTCACTGTAAGCGTGTAGGTTCCGGCAGGCGTTCCGGGGTTAGACGTCGGCGGCGTACCGCCACCGCTGCCCCCTCCACCGCATCCTGCCAGCGCCAGCGTCAGCAACAATCCCGCAGCGAGCGGAATGATTGCGGACTTCCATTGCCTTACGCCCGGTTGGTTGAGCCGCCTAAAAGCCCAAGCCAGTGCGGCAAAGATCAAGGCGAGCATCCACAGACCCCATCGGCCCGGCGATAGGGGTGGGGCCGGAGGAAATGGGCGAGAGCGTGGCGCGCCGACCGAAGGGGCGGTCGTAGTAACGGTGACGGTTACATTGGTTGCCGTACTCCCCAACGTTAGCGGGTTCGGCGAAACCGTGCAGGTAGCCTCGGAGGGGGCACCGGCGCAGGTAAAGCTCACCGTCCCGGACAATCCGTCCTCACCACCCACACTTAATGTGTAGGTTCCGGGTTGACCGGGCGTGATAGTGACCGAGGTGGAAGAACCGGAAGGTGGGCCAAACGAGAAGTCCTGCCCCGTCCCGCTAAGTGTGATGGTCTGGGGGCTGCCGGGCGCATTGTCGCTGAACGAGAGGCTGCCCGACGCCGTGCCTGCGGCCGTGGGCGTGAATGTGACCGCCACCGCGCAGGTTCCTGCCGCGGCGACGGGGCTCGAGGTCGAGCAGGTGGTCCCGGATGTCGCTATGGCATAAGGGCCAGAGACTGCAATCGCGGTGAATGTGAGGGTACCGTTACCCGTATTGGTCAGAGTGACGCTTTGTGAACTGCTGGTGGTTCCTACCAATTGAGCCTGGAAGGTGAGTCCGGTAGGCGACAAGCTCACCGCAGGCCCACCGGCCGCCACCGTGAGGGTGAAGCTGTTGGTGACGGAGCTGACCCCGCTGCCGCTGGCGGTGATGGTGATCGTCTGGTTGGTCACGAGGGTGGCGTTGCTGGCCGCTTGCAGTGCGATGCTCCCCGAACTCCCCGTGCCTGGCTGGGTAATAGTTGCTGTCACTCCCGTGGGCAACGTGCTGGTGGAGAGGGTCACGCTGCCCGTGTAGTTCGTGTCGGTCAGGTTCACCGTCACCGCCTGCGAACTGCCCCCCGAAGTCAGCGTGATTGAACCCGGGCTCACGCTGCTGATGGCGATGGTGGGAACGGCGCTCACCGTCAGGCTGAAGGTGCTGGTGACGGAACTCACCCCGCTGCCGCTGGCGGTGATGGTTATTGTCTGATTGCTCACCAACGTGGCGTTGCTGGCTGCCTGGAGGCTGATGCTCCCGGAACTCCCCGTGCCCGGCTGGGTGATCGTCGCCGTCACGCCGCTGGGAAGGCCGGTCGCGGCAAGAGTTACTGCGCCGGTGAATCCATTCGCATCAGTCACCGTAATGTTATCCGTGGTGCTGCTGCCCTGCGCAACGGACAAAGACGACGACGAAAGCGACAGGGCGAAGCTCGGCGAAGTGGCGCCAGCTGGCTGATACATCCAAAGGTCGTTCAAATCTCCGCTATTCCCGCTTGCCCCGATGCCGACGCCGCCGAATAGCCAAAGGCGGCCGCTGCTGTCGGTCCAGCCCGAAGCACCCGAGCGGCCCCCAGGTGCGTTTGCGCTGGCAGAAATCCCCAGCGTGCCGTACACCCCGGCCTGGTTGACCGTATTGCTTCCTGCCATCCACGTCCATTCCTGAGTGGAAGGGTTGAATTCCCAAAGATCGTTGAAATCGACAAATCCTGCGCCATAGCCCCCAAAGAGCCAGAGATTGCCGCTGCCATCGGTCCAACTGGTAGCATCATCCCGGCCTCCGGGGGTATTTCCAGCAGCAGGCGTACCCAACGTCCCATATACACCGGGCTGGCCGCCACTGCTTCCGACCGTCTTGCTTCCACTCATCCACACCCATTCATTGGAGGTGGGATTGAACTCCCAAAGGTCGTTGAGATTGCCTTCAGTGTCGTTAGCATCCTTACCCGCACCACCAAAGAGCCAGAGATGGCCGCTGCTGTCCGTCCAACTCGAAGCGAACTCTCGGCCTCCTGGGACGTTTCCGGGAGCGGGCGCACCCAACGTGCCGTAGACTCCGGGCTGACCGCCGCTGCTGCCAACCGCGCTGCTTCCACCCATCCACGCCCATTCGTTCGAAGTGGGATTGAACTCCCATAGGTCGTTTAGCTGGCCTGCGGTGCTGGTCGAGCCAACGCCGTAGCCGCCAAAGAGCCAGAGATTACCGTTGCCGTCGGTCCAACTGTTCGCACTAAATCGGCCGCCCGGGGCGTTTCCGGAAGCGGGCGAAGCCAATGTGCCGTATACTCCGGTCTGACCAATAGAGCTTCCTACGCTGCTGCTTCCCCCCCTCCAGGCCCATTGGTTTGTCGAGGGATTGAACTCCCACAAGTCGTTGAGATAACCATAACCCGTGTCACCATCGTAGCCTTCGCCTCCAAAAAGCCAGAGATGGCCGTTCTTGTCGGTCCAGCTTGTAGCATCGTGGCGGCCTCCGGGGATAATTCCAACAGCAGGAATTCCAAATGTGCCGTAAACGCCGCGTTGTCCAGGATCGCTTTTGCCTGTAACCGGCAGAGAACTGCTTCCGCCCACCCAAACCCATTCGTTCGTCGAGGGATTGAATTCCCACAAGTCGTTGAGGTCACCAAGATTTCCGTTAGCGTCATAGCCGAAGCCACCGAAAAGCCAGAAATTGCCGCTGCCATCGGTCCAGGTCGAAGCGACATAGCGTCCTCCAGGGACGTTATCGGCAGCAGGTATACCCAACGTGCCATACACCCCGGCTTTGTTGACCGAGCTGGTTCCGCCCATCCAGATCCATTCGTTCAGTGCGTTCGCCTCGGCAATGATTGTCACCGAACTAGTTCCAGATGCGCCGACGTAGGTCGAGGCGCTAGCTGAGTCAGGCGTATAGATGCCTGTAAGCGTATTGCTACCGGTGGCCAGAGACCCGGCGGGTATGGTGATGTTCGCGATACCACTGTTGAGAGCTGCGTCTGGGGAGGAGTACGCTCCGCTGGTGAGCGTTACCAGGCCGGTAGGCGTGGCGCTGCCATTTGAGCCACGTACCTCGACTGTGACGGTCACCGCTTTTCCGACCGGAATGTTCGGTAAAGATGGGATAACCGTCACGGTCGGCTTTGTCGTCGCGACCGTACCGGTAATTGTATAGCTGGCGGATCCAACGACGCTGGTGGAATAGCCGCTTGCGGTTGCGATTGCCTCAAATGTTTCCGTAGACGAGACCGTGATTGCCCCCGTGTACTTCGTTGATGAAATGGTCGGCGTGGTCCCATTGGTGGTGTAGTAGATGGTCGCGCCGGCCGTCGCATCGCTGATGGTTACCGTCTGCGTTGAAGTGTAGGTCCCGCCAGGCACATTGAATGTCGGCGTGGCTGCCTCGGGGACCGTGCCGCAGCTAGTCGGTCCGGCGCCCACAATGATGTTGGTGCAGGTATAGGGGCCAGCATTGGTTTGTGGATTCGAGACGCTGATAGTGACTTTGTCGCCCGAGTTAAGCACCCAGCCAAAGTCGCCATATGCGCCGGTCAAACCGGAGATCACGACCTGCGTGTTGGTCCAGGACGAGATTGACAGTCCGATGGCATCGCCGCCCGTCCCCGCGCTAAATGTCACCCCACTATTGTCGACAAAATTGATGTAGTTGGAGTTTCCACTGTAAGCCGCTTGGGTTCCGAAGCCCGAACCCGTAATCGTAATGGTCTGGGTCTGCTGCGGCAGGATCGCGCTCACCGACTCGATTCCTGGTCCGGTGAATGCTGGTGTAATGATGTATGTTGCGCTTGCCACGGCGCTTGGACTGTCACCGGTCGCCACCGCGATGGCCTCCAATGTTTCCGTCGAGGAAACGCTGAAGGGACCGCCATACACGGTCGAGTTGGTTGTAGGATTTGTACCGTTAATGGTGTAGTAAATGGTCGCGCCTGAAGTCGAATCGGAAATCGTCACCATCTGAGCTGTCGCGTAGGTCCCGGAGGCCGGGGAAAATGTCGGTGTGGCTGTGGTCGGTGACTGGGTAACGGTCACTGGCGAAGATGTTCCGAAGGCGCTGTAATAGGTAGAAGAGCTGTTGGTGTCCGGCGAGTAGTCGGCTGTCAACGTGTAGCTGCCGGCGCTGAGAGAGTTGCCTGGAATGGTGATCGTAACCGTCCCGCTGCTGAGACTGGTGATGGCGGAGATGTAGCTGCCGCTGGACAGAATCAATGTTCCGGTCGGGGTCGGGTTGCCACTTCCGCCGCTGACCGCAATCGTCACCGGCAACTGCTGCGCCGACAAGATGCTCGTTGAAGATGGAGTAACCGTGACCGTTGGCGTCAAAAGCGGGACCGTTACCGTTACTTGAGCGGACCCCGAAGAGACGCTGAAGGTTGCGGCACTCGCATTGTCGGGCGTATACACAGCTGTCAGAGTGTCAGCGCCGGTCGCAAGAGACCCAGATGGAATGCTGATTGTGGTGGTGCCGCCACTCAGGACTGTAGCCGCAGACGTGTAGGTGCCGCCGGTCAGCGTGACTGAGCCAGTGGGCCTTGGACTGCTACTTGCACCGTTGACTGTGACCGTCACAGCCAGGCCCTGCGCCGTGGTGATGTCTGTTGCCAACGGTGCTACGGTCACCGTCGGTGTCGGGACACCGTTAATGCCCATCACGGTGATGCCGCCGGTGCCGCTACCAGGGTCGACCGGATAGATATTGTCCGCTGATGCGGCGTGTATCCCGCCAGTGCTCCCATTGAAATCTGTTTCCCAGTTCCATTGGTATAGAGGCGTGCTTGGCCCGCCTGAGACGCCGCACGCCGAAGAAGTAGCTGTGCAAATGCCGACTAATTGTGTTTGTACTGCTATGCAGGTCTCTGGCGGGGAACATAACGGGGAGTGCGGTGTATCAACAAAGTTAAGCGTGTAGGCATCGCTCATGATGAGTAATGAGCAAGTTCCTGAAGCAACAAAAGCACATCCCGCGGCGATATCAAGTGTGCTGTAATAGAAGGGATATGCGGACGCAACATTTGGCTGAAATATCAAAAATGATTCTGCATGTAGGTAATCTTCGCTACCAACCGGAAAATTCTGTGGAAATTGGTAGGTGTATCCGCCAAGTGGGGGGTCACTGTACGGAGCGGATAACGGGATAGTTGGGGCCGCCGGGTTCGGTTGGGCCACCTCGGCAAAGAGCTCATCGTCGGGGTTTCCATCTGGCTTTGGCCATTGGGTAATGGTCTGCACCCAGTCAAACATGGAGAACCCACATTCCGTTGCAGCAACGCTAAGCGTTACGCCGGTAGTTGACGTAGCCTGGGCCACCATCCTACCGAAGGGTACCACGCCCACGGGTGTGTTCATCGATGTGCTATCTCGCACTGACCAAGTTACTTTCATCGGGCAGCCGATCACCAGTGTGAATCCCTGCGGCTGCATGTTGCCGGCAGAGTCTGTTACTTGAACCGTGAGGGGGTAGGAGCCTGGCGTTGCCGCCGGGCTACCAGTAGAACTCAGTAATCCGGTGGACAAAAGTATGAATCCCTCGGGCAGCGGCGACCCCGATTCGACGCAATTTGATCCCGATTGGACACACCACGTGTATCCTGCACCGCTTCCTCCTGTTGCCGTAAACAACCCGTTATATGCGAGACCACTAGCGATACCTGTCTGACCGGGGGGCGTAATTGCAATCGGGCTTTCTTCCATAAACGTTGCGGTGGTCGATGACGAGATCGTCATCGTGAAGGTGGCGCTTTGTCCGTTGCTCGAAGCGCTTCCGGTGACAACAAGGTTCGCAGTCTCGTTCAGGGTCATGGTGTGCGGGTTCACGCCTGTATTCACCTGGCCAGTTCCGGTTTCAACATTGCCTGTTATGCTGCTGATGGTCAAGCCGGCAGCCGCGGTATTGAGGATGGCAAATACTCCGGTTTCGGTCACGTTGTTCCCGCTGACCGTAACGGTGCGGACCAGTGACGCAAGCTGGCTGGGCGTCAGGCCAGAGTTCACCAACGAGCTTCCGGTGGTTGAAATTGGAGTGTATTGAAAGGTGCAAGTCCCAGTTTGGGTAATCGCTACAATACCGCTTCCGCTTACCGGATCAGTTTCATTGTCCGATTCACCATCGCTTGCCGTGAGTGCGATGGTCACGGTGCCAGTCTCTGTGGCGTTCCAACTGCCTGCAATATTTGTGCATTGTGCAGAGGCGCGCGGCGGGGCCAGGATAAGCAGCGCGGAGACAAATGCTGCCAAACCCAAACGGGCAGTAGTGGCTGTTCTTCCGAGATGGCGGTCGTCCTTCTGTGATACTTCCATATCGGCCTCCTCCCAATGCCCGGCATCGGCCAAATCCGAACGCTGTGCTTACGCCCACACGCTCACACCCAACGTCGTTTCAGCCTTGTGCATAAGGAGCGGGTCGCGTCCATACATAACACGGTCCCCAGCAAATGGGTCAATGCCTGCTGATACGTGATGCGCCGAGGAAAAAACACAGAAATCAGGCTCCTTGAGCACGACACGCCTTCAATGCTTGAATTGGCCCTTTTACTTCTGCTTCTTCGCGTCGCCCAGAAACTCGACTGGCTTGCCAGCTTGCGCCTTCGCGGTGTCAAGGATCGTCTTGTAATTCTTCTTGTCCATTCGAAGAACCAGACGACGGGCAAGCCCGGAATCTTTACCAATCTCCCCATATTGGGAGAGAAGAAGTCTGTAAGAAATAGCTTGGCGAGGCAACGCCACTTCGGAGATGGTTACCCGCTCGCCGGATAGGAACTTCCGACGTTGGGGAAACGTGTCAGGAACCGTTTTTGTCAGGTTCAACGCGTGGTGAACGATCCCCCCGACATCGACCAGTCCCCACCCTTCCCATGCCGCAATCCGACTACTCCTTCCTCGGACAAAAAAACGGTTCCTGGCGCCGTCGCTGTCCCCCACCGCCTAAAGACGAGACCTCCAAAGTGCCCGTCGCGAATTCTCAGTCTTTGCCCTTTCGCGCAGCATGAATAGTTTCAACTGTCTTGCCGGTAATCTGCTGGGCCGCGTTGATGACCTTCTGATAGTTGCCCTTATCGAGCTTCAGCACGATATCCTTAGCGGCTCCGTCCGGGGCCTTATAGTCAACATAGAGCCAATGGTTTGTGGACTTCGTTGCCATCACGACGGCACCCACACCCAACGAAGCAAGCATAACGACAGCACCTGTCTTGACCCTGTGGTGCTTGGAGGCTTCATAAGACAACTTGTCGATGTTCGCGAACGGCACCTCAGTGGGAGATCCTTTGTCGGGGGTTACCAAGAGCACCTTCTTTTCGGCGTTGAAATCAAGCTTCGCAGAAATCGGTTTGTCTCTCTGGTCCATCCAATGGACGTTCCAATGGGAATTGTCGGATTGTGCGGCCGAGCCTATCATCGATGACAGCAACAGTGGAACTGCGAGATACGCGGTGAGTTTCTTCATGATGTCTGCTCCTTTTGCGTTGAACGCGCGTGCGGGGATGTACGTCTTGGGCTTCCAACTCCCCAAGTGGGTTAGTGAATTATAAAACACAGTCAGCCCGTCCAATAGCTGAGGGGACGGACGGTGTCAGGAACCGTTCTTTGTCAGGTTCAGCGCATGGTGAGCGATCCCTCCGAAATCGACTCGCCCGACGCCGCCCGTCCCGCAACCCTGCTACTCCTTCCTTTCCTCGGACGAGAACGGTTCCCTACACCGTCGCCATAACCTTGCCTCCGTCGTGGAAGTTAGCGCGAGTGCTGGGAAGCGCGGGCCAAGTCAGACCTTCCGTGGGGGACGGGGACAGGCGACGCGTACCACGATCGTCTTATTGCTCTCGCCGAAGATCAAACTGGCATCTGCCTGCTTCCCCTTCTCATCCACCACTTTTACGTTGCGATAAGCAATATCATCTCCACTTGCAACGTTAACTGTGCAGAGAACAAGTAAGGACAGCGAATACCATCTTCATGGTTCCATATCTCACAGCTGTGTCCCAGGGATTTACCTCCCGCCATTGCGACTCCGCGCGAGTGTACCCCCCGCCCCGGTAATGTCAAGCTTTTTGTTTAAGAATTTTAAGCTTTTTGTAAAGCGGCATTAGAAATGTCTGAGTAAATTCTACTCTGACTAACAGTTCTCACTGTACGCGTTGACATTAATCAATCTCTAGGCTAAGGCGGGCCATCGGCCTTCGCAAGCTCCTTGTTGGCCCCGGGAAATCTCCCTTACTGGTTCTTCGCTGGCAGGCGGCATGGGAAACCATCAGTTATGGGGGCGGTGGCCCGCTCGCTTTACAAGTTCGCACCGGCGAAAGGAGGAGAACCAAGCTGCTCGGCCGGATGCAAGTCACTCGGATGTTTCGATTGAGCAAACTGGAAACAATGGACGAAGCCGTGGGCAGGCTGTTGGAGCAAGCGTAGAGAGGACCTATCTTGCTAGGTGCGCGGCTTTTCATACCCGTCAGCGCTCGCTGGCTCGGTTCTTTGTTGGCTCCGCTCGGCGCCGGGGGGCGGGGCCGGTTCAAAGATGATCCGGTAGGGGCAGGTTGCGGCGAGCGGGCAAAGCCGCACCTCGCGGCACTGGGGGATGCATACCAGCCGCCGGAAAGCCATGCCAAAAGCCCCGCGCAGCGTGTTGCTCTTGTTGAGGGCGGGGAGCTTGAGCTCCTGCTGGGGAACAATCCGCAAACGCACGGGAAGAAAAGCGAAGCGGGCCGTGGCGTGGCTCACATCCATGATCGTGATTCCAGGAAGGTAACGATCCAGGCGCGGTGATTATCGCACAAAATGATGGCGGAGTGGACGGCTTTGGACATGGGCGAAGCGTTGCCTGTGCCACCCGCGCGCAGAGACGTAGCACGGCCATCCTGGCCGTGTCAGGTCACGGCCAAGATGGCCGTGCTACTTGCACTCCCGCGTGACACACTTCCCCGTATCGCTTATCGACAGTTTCCGGTGAGAGGATGAACAAATTTTCCGCGTAGCGGACATTTTGGCTGAAATCGACTGGACCTTTGCCAAGGGCGAGTTCAGCAGACAATTTGACTGCTTCATTCCGCAGATCGGGCCAGAACGGGCAATTTGTCTGAACTGACTTCACCAACCGGCTCCTCCAAGAGGCTCAGAGGACCTTTGGGTACCACGTCCCACTCCCCGCGCCATGTTTCGAATAAAGGTTCCGATCCCTAACCCCGAGCCCCTAATCCCCAACCGGTAGGTGGCATGTCGTAGGTGGCAGATGGGGAAAACAGCCCGTGCCCCTTGTCCCTTGCCCCTTGTCCCGTGTCCCTTATCGTCGCGCGGGGCGAAACAGCAGCAGGTCGAGGCTGAAGGTCACGCGCATGGCTTCGGCTGGGCGCGAGCGCAGGGGACGATAGATGGAATGCAGGACATCGTGAACGGCGGCAGCGTCGAGATGGGCGGTGGTGGCGGCGCGGCGCTGCTCGGCAAGGGTGAAGTGGGGCGCGAAGGTTTCGACGGTGCGGGCGACGCGATCACGGCCCGCGCCACGCAGCTCGATGAGATCATCGGGAGCGGGAACGGCGACGAGGAGGCGCCCGTCGTCGCGCAGGACTCGCCGGAATTCGCTTCCATTCATCCGCGCCGTAATCGATAGGACGATGGTGAAGGAGCGGTCGGCGTAGGGCACAAAGCGGTCGGCATTGGCCACCACCCACTCGCACTCGGGGTAACGCCGCGCCGCGGCATCAATGGCGGGAATCGAGATATCGACGCCGTGCGCGCAGAACCCGGCCTGGCGAGCCAGGGTTCCGAGATAGAAACCGTCACCGCAGCCGGCATCGAGAACGGTGTCGCGGGGCGACGCAGCCAGGATCTCCGCCATGGCGCGCAGCAACGGCGCGGTGACGCCCAGATCGTGCAACCGCCGCCGCCCGGCTACGGCCGCCAGCGTGTCTCCCGGCTGCCTGGATTTGCGCTCCTGCGGCTGAAGCAGGTTGATGTATCCGCGGCGCGCCACGTCGAACGAATGTCCGCGCGCGCAGAGGAGTCGCCGCCCCTCGCGCACCAGCGCCAGATGGCAGTCGCGGACGGGACAGAGAAGCATGTGCAGAGTATAACGTTTGGTGACGCCCCGATCATTATGAAGTGCAGGGCACGGAAAATGAGTTTTCAGTTATCAGCTTTCAGCTCTCAGTGAGAACTAAGGAGTCGAAAGTTGAAAGTCGATAGCAGAGCTCAGGATCCAGGATTTAGGATTCCGGATTTAGCCCCCGACACCTGACACCTGATTCCCCGCCCCCGAATACCGTGTCCCGTGTCCCGTCCTCAGCCCCTGACACCTGGAACCCGACACCTGGCACCTGACTGCGCAACCTCCGTCCACTGCCTCCTGCTGCGCCTAACTCACGGTCAGTGTGAACGACACGCTATGGGTCCCTGGGCGCCCATCACCATGAGCAGGCTGATGAAAAGTCCTGCGCCCGAGCTTATGGGCGTTTTAGAAAATGAACCGGCCCAGCAGGTAGACGGCATTATTGCCGCTCGCCAGGCGGCCCGCGCCGTCATAATTCACTGAGGCGCCATTGAAACGGGTATATCCGGTATATTGAACGCCCAGTTGGATGTTCTGCATCGGAAAAACCGAGAAGTTGATGATATACCCGGCGCCGCGCGGGTCGCCATTGGCGCTGCCGGAGACCGCGTTCTGGGCATACAGCAAGGGGTCGACCGTCCCCCCGGTATCGAACCAACCGAGTGTTCCGGAAAGGCGGTTGCCGAAATGGTATTCGGCATTGGCCATGAGCGTACCCAGGTGGTGGATGCTCTGTTGTGCTCCACCGGCGGCAAAAGTTGCGGCCAACGTGGAATTTTCGCGGATATACGTGCCGCGCAGCGAGAACACGTCCTTCCTCACTACCGTTCGATCGATCTGAACGTCCACGGCCACGTCCGTATACGTATCCTGGAGACCGACGACGGCACCCGGGGTCGACGCCACGTGCATTCCGTAGGTGCCGATTTCATACTGTGTTTTCGGTGTCAATTGCTGCCAGGCGACGCGCCAGTAGGGTGCCACCCCACGGATGTTGAAGTTAGCGCCGCTTCCGGAATTAGGTTGAGGCGCGCCCACGTGGTCCGAGCGATAAATGGTTCCCGCCGCGTACAGATGATCGTCCCACATGGTGTAGCCGCCGATTCCCGCCACGTCCTGCGCCAGAGGGCCGGCAAGAATGGGAGCGGCGGTGGGAGTCGGCGCGGAATCGCTCGCGATCCAGGGGAAACCCCATGCCGGGGTGTCATTCCAGAGGTCCTCCACACCCGGATTGTTATTCAGGGTCACGCCGTAAACGAGATCCTTGCCGCCCACGGTCTTTTTGTTCGCGTAGCGGATGTCGGTATTATCGATACTGAAATGATCTTTTTGGACGTTATAGGTCACTTGCAGAAAGCTGCCGACGTGATCCGCCCAGCCCCCCGCCAGAAAGAGCGTCAGGTCTTGAGGAAATTCAAAACTGCCATTCTGGGTCCCCGGCTGAGGCGTTTTGGTGGAGGTCAAGGAGGTCTCGAACATCGCGGAAAGGGGCAGGGTGGAGAGAAGGTCAAGCCCCGCATGGTGGGATTTCGAATCGTCCTTAAGCTCTGCCCCGGGCTTCTCCTTATCTCGATCAACGTAACCGAGCAGCTTGAACTTGCGTCCCGCCGGGTTGAGCTCCGGAGGGGCGTAGTGGCAGCCGCTGCACGGCAATCCCGTCTGGCGCGCATAGCTGGGAACAGCCCGCACGTTGGACGGATTCACGGTGGCAAGAAACGCGAGACAAAGCGCAGGAACTGACGCCAGCAGGGAAATCATCACTTTTTTCATAAAGCACTCTCCTTACCTCCCCAAACGGGAGGAACATTGTTAGCCGTAAGCGAAACCTACGGATCTGGATAATGAACGGTAGGGGCGGTTCGAGTACCGCCCCTACGCCATATTCGGTTCTATCTCACCGAGTACTTGGGTCCCGGCCGCGCCGGAGGCTGATAAGGCGGTTGAGCGATGGCACGGTAGAAAGCCATGACCGCGTCGATATCGTCTTGACTGAGCGTCTTTCCCCAAGGGGGCATGGCGGCGGACTTCCCCGTGGCGGCCCCGCCCATGGTAATGACGTTGCGCATGAAATCGTCGCTGAGCGGGTTGAGCGTGGCGCCATCATTGGCCAGCGGCGGGTTGGGATTCAGGTTCGAGCGGTTGGAGGGGCCGGCGGGCGTGGAATCCGCGTGGCACCACACGCAATACTGGTAGAACACCCGCTTGCCTTGCGCCTGCTGGTAGTTGAGCGGAATCACCTTCGAGGAATCGCTCCAATCGGACTCGCTATCGTAAGCCCGCGCCAGGGGATCGGGCATCGCCGCCGCCCGATTCTCGCGACAAGAGGTGGCTGACCCCGCAGCGAGGACGAGTGCGAGCGCGATGATGAGCGTACAGCCAGGAGTGGCTGTGCCATGGGTAGCACGGCGCGGCGAAGCCGCAACCGAAGCCGTGCCATGGCCGTCCCGGCCATGCTCGAGCACGGGCAGGACGCCCGTGGCACAAAATGTTTGCGCGTCACGAAGAATCTCGGGATTAGACCGCCGAATTTTCATCGCCCCCTCCCCGCTCCACCGCCGCCCTGGGCTGGTCTGGTCTGTTTGAGTGTCATCAGATAGGCAGTCAAGGCCGTGCGCTCCTCGTCAGTGAAATCTCGATGGGGCTCGATCGCGTCAGTCATCAAGGACTGCGGGTTCTTCAGCCATTCCTCAGCCCACGCGGGGTTGATCCAGTTGCCGACATTGGTCAGATTGGGGCCAACGTAGCCACCCGCCGAACCGATGGTGTGGCACGATTGGCACTGATACTTCACTTCATAGAGTTGTTTGCCGAGGCCGGCCATTTGCGGAGTAAGTTGTTGGGAATCGACGCCGGCCAGATTCACCGCCGGTGTCTGCATCGCCATGCTCAGGTAATCGGCCAGCACGGAAACTTCTTCGTCCGTCATGTTGAATTGCGGCATGCGGAAGGTGAGCGTGGGGCGCAGGGTCTGAGGATTTTTCAAGAACTCGGCAATCCACTTTTTCTGGGCGCGGCTCCCTTCGTTGGTCAGGTCGGGCGCCAGGGTGCCACCGTAGCCGTTAAACCGGTGGCAGACGTAGCACTTGTAGCGCTCATAGAGCTCGCCGAACGCCCCGCCCGCGCGAAACTGTGGGTGGCCGGCAGCGAGAATCAACCCTTCCATCCCCGGCGTGGCGGATTTCCCCGTCATGCTCAAGAGCACCGTGGTGAGGGCGTCCAAATCGCCGGGGGCGAGTGAATACTGCGGCATGCGTGCGGCGACATTCACCGAGTGCGGATCGGTGATCTTGGCTTCGATGTAGGCGACGGGCGTGCGGGTGATCTTCGAATTGCCGAATTCCAATTGCGAAAGGGTTTTGCTGCCCAGGCTTGCCAGGTCAGGCCCGAAGTCGGTCTGCGGTGCCAGGCCCTTGATGGCATGGCAACTGGAGCAACCCTTTTCCGCGAACAGGCGCCGCCCAAGCTGGACTTCATCGGGAGCAGGCGCCGGGAATTTCGGGAGGTCGCTGAGCAGACTGGGATCAGTGAGCTTGGATTCGATATATTGCGTTACGACATAGAGGTCCTGATCGGACCACTGGTAACGAGGCATCTCGGCGTGGGGCAAGTACGCTTGTGGGTTGCGCAACCACGCGGCCAGCCATTCCGGACTAACCTTACTCCCCACTTTGGTGAGTTCCGGCCCAATGTCGCCACCGATCAACTTGGTTTCGCCGCCGCGTGTGACCGACAGCGAGTGGCAGGTGGTGCAGAACATTTGCCGGAAGCGCGTCTCGCCCTGATCGATCAGGTCGGGGCGTTTTTCCCACGCCGCCACCGTCCTGGGATCAAATTTGTAAGGTTGAAGGGGATCGTTCGAGAGCGTGCTGAGATAGCCGGAAATGGCGCGCAGTTCCTTTTCATCCAACCGGAACTTGGGCATGCGCGGCTCGTCCTCATTAACGTAACCATTCGTGAGCACGCTGCCGTCACTGGCGGTGAGGGTGCGGGGATCTTTCAGCCACTTATAAATCCATGCGCGGCTCACCTTGGTTCCGATGTTCGTAAGGTCGGGCCCCAGCATGGACGGGCGCTCCACTCCTTGCAGATGGTGGCAGCCGACGCAATTGAGCGTGGTAAGAAGCTTGCGGCCCCGGTCGAGGCGCGGTGTCTGCGGCAGTTCGGCGCGATGGCAAACCCCGCAGGAAGCCTGGATGTACCGGACCGGCAGGATCGGCTGTTCCCAGGCGAGCGTCGTCTCATGCGCGTCGCGAACGCTCGTGGCAAGGCCCTGGCCACGATGGCAAACCACGCATCCCCAATCCCGCACGCGGTGGGGAATGGGCGGGTGGGCGCGGAAGGGTTGCGGCACGGAAGCGTCCGCGAGACTGGGCCGCGTTATGCCTTGATGGCACGTGGTGCAGCGGTCGACCACTTGCATTTGGGGAATCCAGATTTGGTCAATCTCCGGGTGATAGTCGGCCAGCAGGCGCTTGGTATCCGGCCGCGACTCGGCGAAGCGGACATAATCCCGCTCGTAGCGTCTCCAGGCGCTCAAGTAGTCGCGCACCGGCGAGATGGCAAGGACAATAAGGAATACCACGCTCGAAACCGCGAAGGCCCAACGCAGGCGTTTTGTGACTTTCCCCATCTCTTCAGCAGACATTTCAGCTCCAGGGCCAGACCCAGGACCAACCCGGGCCCCTGAAAAAAGTCCCTACCACCGTCAGCGTCAGGGCGACGGCGATGAACCAGGTCATTACCCACCAGGGCAGCGGCCGCGACCCCAGGAATTTCTGGAATCGTGAGGTGTTTGTAGTATGGAAATAAGGAACGAGGCCGAGCGCTCCCACCACAGCGGTGGGGACCAACACGGTCCATGCGTCGTAGAGGGCGAGGAAAACGAACAAGACCGCGAAGACCCCGATATAAATCTGCAACCGCCGGGGGCTACGGTGCGCCCAGAGTGGCTCGCCCTCGATGTTCACGTCAAAGTAAGGGATGACCACGAGCCCCAGGACCACCAGCGTGGGGAGCAAAACTCCGGCGACCAGCGGGGGAAAGTAATGGAGCAGCTCCTGAAGGCCCAGAAAATACCACGGCGCTTTGGCGGGGTTGGGAGTCAGAAGAGGATTGGCCAGTTGCTCCAAGGGCGCGTCCCAGAACAGCGCCAGCCCGACAAGGACAATGGTGAGTATTTGAAACGCGATCGTTTCCCGCAGAATGACGTGCGGGAAGGACATGAGCTGCGGGCCCGTCTCCTCTTTCACCTTGGCGGAGGTATTCCGCGTGATAAAGACCACGCGCCGCGGTTGCTTCAGGGCGTCCGAGCTGATTCCAACCTCGTAGGTGTTTTTCTCACTCATGATCGTCTCGCACCGTAAGTCCGCCGTCCTTTTGAATTCTCCAGAAATGCCAGGCGATAAGGCCCACCGCCGCCAGCGGCAGGATGACGCAGTGCAGCACGTAGAAACGGAGCAGCGCGTTCTGTCCGATGATGTGGCCGCCGAGCAACAGGAAACGGATGGGCCGTCCCAGCACCGGGACGTAACTGATGATGTTCGTCCCCACCGTGATCGCCCAGAAGGCCAGTTGATCCCAGGGAAGCAAATAGCCGGTGTAACTCAGGAAAAGGGTGACCAGCAGCAGGCCCACGCCAATCACCCAGTTGAATTCGTGCGGGGGCTTGTATCCGCCGCGATAGAAAACATGGAACATGTGCCAGAACACCGCCACCACCATCGCCTGCGCCGCGAGGCGGTGAAGATTACGGAGAAAGACCCCATTCGACACCACGTAAATCAGATCCTTCATGTCGCGGTAGGCGTCGGGGACGGCGGGATGGTAATAAAACATCAGCAGAATTCCGGTAACGGTCAGCACGACGAAGAGGAAGAATGAAATCGACCCGAGGTAGTACGTGGCCCTGACACTCAGGGATTTCTCCCGCACCTTCACGGGCATGACGTGCAGGGCGAGATTGCCGAACACCGCCAGGCTGCGCGTGCGATTGGTGCGCGCCGGGCCGCGTCGAAAGATGGAGCGCCAAACGCGTGTTTGCCGAAGCTGTTCGAGCCGTTCGTGGGTCCAGGCGGTGGTGGCCATGCGTCCTCAGACTTTCAGAATCTCTGTTTCCTTGACGACTTCGAGCTTGTCGACAACCAGCGCTCCGTCCTCACCCAGCACCAGGGAAAAATGGGGAAGCGGCCGGGGCGCCGGCCCCGCTTCCACGTTTCCGGCCCTCTGGAATTTGCTCCCGTGGCACGGGCAGGCGATCTGGTCGGATTCCGGTTTCCATTGCGTGATGCACCCGAGATGTGTGCACACGGCGGACAACGCCCACATCCCTTTGTCCGTGCGGACGATGTAAACCTGCTGGTCCTGAAGGTAGGTGACGGAATTCACCGGGAAGTCGTCCGGCGAGCCGGCGCGAAAGGTGGTGGGCGGCTCAAACAAAACGTTCGGCGATGAATAGTTCACCGTGACGACGGCGGCGCCGATGCCGGCAATCGCCAGCGCCCCGCCGGCGATTTCATTGAGGAAATCGCGCCGGCTGACGGGGGTCTTCTCTTCCGGTTTTCCGGGAGCGTTCGGTTCACCCGGCATAGGCACTCTCCCTGGTCTCTTCCGGCACTTGGTCCGGGTCGTGGTCAAAGACCTCAAAAGCTTCCATGGTGATGGTGTGCGCGGGGCAGCGCTCCGCGCAAAGTCCGCAACGGATGCAGATGGTTTCGTCTTTCACCATCACTGAGCCTTCCGTCGAGGGAAGTTCGCCGGGTGCCAGGTGCTGGAACGTAATGGGATCGGGACCCAGCGTCGTAATGATCTGCTGCTGGTCCGCGCCGGAGATGCTCAACTGGCTGAGCGGCACCAGTTGCAGGCAATTCTCCGGACAGACGTCCACACAGCCGCCGCAAAGGATGCACTCAGAGCCTCGGGTTTCGTTGCCGTCGAAAATCGTATTGATCCAGCACTTGAGGCAGCGGGAAGCTTCCTCGCGAGCCTGTTCCTCGGTGTATCCGGTCTCCACTTCCGCCACGCCCGTGCGGCGGTCCAGTGAAATCGTGGGGATGGTGAGCCGCGAGTATTCGTCGTAGTTCGCCGCCATGGCGTGATGGTCGAGCACGGTGATCTGCACGTACCGCGGTTGCGGCTTCCATTCGGCGCCTTGCAGATAACGGTCGATCTCCTCCGCCGCCTTTTTGCCGTCGGCCACCGCACTGATAATCAGGCGGGGGCCAAAAGCGATGTCGCCCGCGGCGAAAACGCCGGGCGCCGTGGTTTTAAGTGTGTCGGGATCGATCTTCACCGTTCCCTGGCGGGTGGTCTCCACTCCGTCCTGGGGCTTCAGGAACGAGAGGTCGGAGGTCTGCCCGATGGCCAGGATCGCGGTGTCGCAATCGAGTACGCTCTCCGTCCCCGGCTCGAAAGCAGGATTGAAGCGGTGCTGGGCGTCGAACACCGACGTGCAGTGAATCGTCTCGAGCCCCGCCAGCTTCCCGTTCTTACCCACAAACCCCCGGGGGCCGCGCGAAGGGTGAATCTTCAGGCCTTCGTCCAGGGCCTCCTCAATCTCTTCTTCGAAGGCCGGCATTTCGGCGCGCGATTCCAGGCACACCATGTGAACTTCCCGCGCGCCCAAGCGCAGCGCCGTGCGGGTGACATCCATCAATTCCTTCATGGCCACATCGCGTTCCGGGTCGGAGAGCCGGTCAGGAAGAAGGGTTTTGCTGAGCGCATCGAGCGTCTGGGATTGCTGCTGGCGGAGCGCCGTGCGCGCCACGTCAATCGCCACGTTGCCCCCGCCGATCACCACCACGCTGCTGCCTATCGAAAAGCGGTAGCCGAGGTTCGCATTGAGCAGGAAATCCGTGCCGGTGATGACGCCGTCGAGCTCGCGCCCGGGAAGCATCAGCTCGCGGCTGCGGTGCAGGCCGATGGCCAACAGAATCGCCTTGAAGCCTTCGGCCCGCAGGTCGTCCAGGGAAAAATCACCCAGGCGGCTGTTGAGGCGCAGGTCCGGCCCCAGGGCGAGGATCTCGCGAACCTGGGCCTGCACCACGTCGCGGGGCAGGCGGTATTCGGGAATACCCAGGTGCAACATGCCGCCGGGTACGGGTGCGGCTTCAAAAATGGTGACGGGATAACCCCGCAGGGCAAGGTCGTGCGCGGCCGCCAGGCCCGCGGGCCCGGAACCAATCACCGCCACGCGCTCCGTGTGCGTCACGCGGGGCTTTTCCGCGTGGAGATCCACAGGGTTGCGCGATTCCGGCCCGTGGCGCTCCGTCACAAAGCGCTTGAGGGCACGGATGGAAATGGGTGTATCAAACTGACCGCGTCGGCAGGCGGTTTCGCACGGGTGACCGCAAACCCGGCCGCAAATCGAGGCGAGAGGGTTGGGACCGCGAGCGTAACGGTAGGCTTCCTCGTATCGGCCTTCCGCAATCAGCGCCACATAGCGCCCCGCTTGCGTGTGAACCGGACAGGCCTGCATGCAGGGAAAATTCGATTCCAGCCAGTCCAGGTCAACGAGTTTTGTTCGCTGTTCGGTCACGCTGCTGCTCCGCCTGATTTGGAGTGCGGGAGCTCGCTCCCGCTTTTTCTACCGCTGACGGGTCAGCGGTTGATGATTCGCCCCGACGAGTCGGGGCGGGAGAAAGCCGCGACGAGTCGCCGCACTCCGATACCTCGGGATCACTTCGATACCGTGATTTCAACGGTTGCCGCTCCGCCCGCAACTGAAACCGTTTGCGCCGCCGGCTTGCCCGCTTCGCTCCACGTCTTCAGCGTGTAGCTGCCGTCGGGCACATCCTTGATCTCAAAATTTCCATCTTTGTCGGTCACGGCGAAATACGGCGTGGGAACCACCACCACATAGCCGGACATCTCCGGGTGCACGTTGCAGAGCAGCGGGGCAACCCCGAGATCGTTAAACGTGAACGATTTCTCCTGACCCTGCGGCCAGGTGCCCAGGTTGTGAGCAAGCTTTTTGTTGCGGTCGATCGAGGGCCAGTAAACGTTGTGTCCCACCGGGTCGCTGTTCAGGAATTGCACGGTGGTGCCCTTCAGAACCACGAGTACGTGCGGGACAAAGGTCATGTGCTTTTGATCCGCCACCGGGGATTTCGTGGGCGGAGCGAACGTCTTGCCGGGAATAGCGTCGACATAAACGGCGATGTCTTCCGCCGAACGCATGCCATGCGCCGTGACTTTGCCCTTGATTTCCCCGGCAAACGCCAGCGCGCTGAAACCAAGCAACACGAAGCTAAGTGCAATAACTAGATTCTTCTTCACCTTTTCACCTCAAATTCAAGATATGGACGGCTGCTCAACTACTCCACCACGAGGAGACATCGGCAGCCTTTTGCCTCAAACAGCAACCGCACCATGGGCTGAGGATAAGTGGGAATAAGAGGTTGGTTCAGTGATTGGCAACCATGGGCATTGTGACGCGCGTCACAACGGACCGAATAAAACGGACACAAAGCCCGATAATGGAGGCTTTTCTGACTTGATTACCACAAATAATGGCCTTGTATGGATTTTTTCCCTAGGTTTGATGTTGCGCCTTGCAACATAATAGTGCCTGCAAGGTGACTACATGTCCGTTGATGCACCACGCGGCCCCTACAATTTGAAGGTCATCGATAGCTGTTTTGGGTGTGTGACCAAAGACGACGGGCTATTTTGTCAACTTCCCCACGCGGCGCTGACCACGCTGAATACTCTCCGCCAAACCGCTTTTTACCCCAAAGGGGCATTGTTGTTTGTGGAGGGGCAACCCACTCGCGGTCTCTTCCTCGTTTGCTCCGGCCAGGCGAAGCTCTACGTGAATTCCGCGGAAGGACAGAGCCTCACGCTGCGGATTGTGGAGCCGGGTGAAGTACTCTGCCTGAGTTCCCTGATTGCGGATGAACCCTACCCGGTCACGGCGGAATCGTTGTGTCCCAGCCAGGTGGGCTTCCTCCCGCGGCTGTCCTTCCTTCAATTGATGCGCGCGCATCCGGATGTTGCCCTGCGTGTGGCCAAACATCTCAGCATGGAAATCAATAAAGCGTGGCAGCAGACGCGCATGCTGGCGCTGGCCCCGGACACACACGCCAAACTCACGCAGTTCCTTTTCGAATGGGCGGACAAGCACGGCCAGGCCACCACGGACGGTCTGCGCATCACCCTGCATATGACCCATGAAGAAATCGCTCGCAACATCGGCGCATCCCGCGAAAGCGTCAGTCGCATCCTGAGCGACTGGAAGCAACGGGGAGTCATCCGTGTGAGCGGTGGAACCCTTACCATCCCTCATCCAGAAGAATCTCGCGAAGCCATGGCTCCCCTGCGCTCAAGATAGAAGCCTGTGACTCCCACCCCCGTATCCCCAACTGGTAGGTGGTAGGTCGCAGGTGGTATATGGGGAGAACAGCCCCCAGCCCCCAGCCCCGAATCCCAAACCCCTAAGCCCGTATCCCCTGCTTGGGCTAGCTTACGGTCAGCGTAAGCGTCACGCTATGACTTACGGCAGAAGATCCCGAACCAGCGGTGCCCGTTACGGTCAGAGTGTAGGTTCCGGCGGGTGTGCCGGGGTCATGCGGCGTACCGCCCCCCCCACCTCCGCCCCCTGCACCGCCGCACCCTGCCAGCGCCAGAGAAAGCAACGCTCCCGTGGCGAACCGCGCCACCCTGAGCTGCCATCGGCCCACGGCGGGTTGGCGCCGGCGACGGATGGCCCATGCCATCGCCGCCAGGATCATCGCGAGCATGAACAAACCTCGCAGGCGCGGCGACTGCGGGGGTGCCGGGGGAAGATGTCGAGAGCGTGGCGTGCTGAGCGAAGGCGCCGTGGTCGTCACCGTGACGGTGACATTGGTGGCGCTACCCCCCACCGTGACCGGACTCGGCGAAGCCGTGCACGTAGCCTCTGAGGGAACCCCTGAGCAGGTAAAGCTGACCGTCCCGGAAAACCCCGCTTGACCGCCGATCGTCATGGTGTAGGTGGCGGGCTGGCCGGGCGCAACCGTGGGGGGAGAACCGGAGGGTGGGGCAAGAGTGAAATCCTCCACCGCCACGTTCCCTGCCACATAGGTGAAGGAGTAATTGGGGTCCGCGGCCCCTGAGCAGGTCGAGGGGTAAGACCCCGCCGGGCTTTGCGCACTGGCGGTGGTGGTGCAGGTTGGCTGCGTGGTCAGGCTCGCCACCGTGTCAGTGCCCGCAAACGCGCTGTAACCAGGTGTGACGGCAGGTGGCGTGCCGCCGTAAGTCATAGTTCCATTGCTCGCGGTGATGGTCAGCGACGCCTTGCCGACCGTCACGTTGCCGGGCACGTATATGAAGGTGTAGTTGCCGTCCACCGCGCCCGAGCAGGTGTTGGCTCCCGTAGCGGCCCCCACCGGCGTGGAGTTGGTGACCGTCGTCGAGCAAGTGGGAGCAGTGGTCAGGCTCGCCACCGTGTCAGTGCCCGCGAATGCGCTGTAACCGGGGGTGACGGCAGGGGGCGCGCCGCCGTAGGTCATAGTTCCATTGCTCGCGGCGATAGTTAGCGACGCGTTGCCGATGGTCACACTACCTGCCACGTAGGAAATGGTGTAGTTGCTGTCCACGGCTCCCGAGCAGCTTGCAGGGTAAGAACCCACGGGACTCTGCGAGGTCGCGGTGGCGGAGCAGGTTGGCGGCGAGCTCAGACTGGCCGGCGAGTCCCCGGTCAAAAATCCGACGTAACTGGGGTTGATGGCAGGCACCGTCCCCCCGTAGGTCATCAGCCCGCTGCTGGCGGTGATGACCAGCGTCGGGATGCCGGTTCCGCTCAGGCTTACGGGTTGACTGCTGCCCGGTACTCCACTGTTGTTGTCGGTAAGGGTCAGGGTGCCCTGGCGCGCGCCGGGGGCCGTGGGCGTGAAGGTCACCGCAATCAGGCAATGGCTGCCGGCGGCAAGCGGAGCGCTGGTACCGCACGTCGTGCCGGTGGCGGCGATGGCGAAATCCCCCGTCACCGCAAGGTTCGTGAAAGTCAAGGACGTCGTGCCGTTGTTGGTCACCGTAACCTGGACCGGGCTGCTGGTCGTCGTGACCGTCTGATTGCCGAACGACAGGCTGGAAGTGGAAAGGTTGACCACCGGGGTGGGCGGCACTTGCAGCAACACGGAGATGCTGTTCGCCTCGCCATTGGCAGCGGCCAGATCGAGCCTGCCGTCGCCGTTGAAGTCCCCCGCCGCCACGGCCATGGGATTCTTGCCCGTAGCCGGAGACGCGGCGGGCGTGAATGTGCCATCACCGTTACCCAGCAAGATCGTTAAATCGTTGCTGGATAAATTTGCCACCGCCAAGTCCAATTTTCCATCCCCGTTAAAGTCCCCCACGGCGACGGATATGGGCCCGGAGCCAGTGGCCGGAGATGCCGCGAGCGTAAACGTGCCATCGCCGTTGCCGAGAAGGATAGAAACTGTGCTGCTGGCGACGTTCCCCACCGCCAAGTCTAGTTTCCCATCGCCGTTGAAGTCACCTACGGCGATTGGCCATGGATCATATCCCGTGGTAGGAGATGGGGCAGGCGTAAACGTGCCATCGCCGTTGCCCAGCAAGATGTTCAGGAAATTGCCAGAGCCAATGGCCACCGCCAGGTCCAATTTCCCGTCGCCGTTGAAGTCCCCCACCGCAACCGACATGGGCGAGCTTCCCGTAGCCGGAGACGTGGCGGCGGGCGTGAACGTGCCATCGCCGTTTCCGAGCAGGATGGTCAGATTGTTGCTCATCTTGTTGGCGACCGCCAAATCCAATATCCCCACACCGCGGAAATCCCCCACGGCCACGGAGTAGGGTTCGTCCCCAGTGGGAAATGAATTGGCGGGCGCAAATGTGCCATCGCCGTTTCCCAGAAAGACCGATACGGTGTTCTGTGCCCAATTCGCCGTCACCAAGTCCAATTTCCCATCACCATTGAAGTCCCCTACGGCGACGGAAATGGGACCGGAACCGGTGGCCGGAGATGCCGCGGGCGTAAACGTGCCGTCGCCGTTTCCCAGCAAGATGGTCAGGGTGTTGTTGCCGGAATTGGCCACCGCGATGTCCAGTTTCCCATCGCCGTTGAAATCCCCCACGGCAATTGACCATGGATCATTTCCCGCCGCAAGGGGCGAGCCATTGGCGTTGCTGAAAGCGGCCGTCGTGGCGGACGTTGCCACCGGGAAGAACGCCACGTTGGAAGTCAAAGTCGAGCCCGTATAGCCCACGGAGATCGAGGCCGTGCCGGGTAAAGCGATTTTCGCCGCGGGCACCGTGGCGGTAAGCTTTTCATTGCCTGCGAAAGTAGTCGCCAGTGCCACGCCATTCCAATTGACCGTGGCGCCGGAAGCGAAGCCCGTGCCATTCACGGTGAGAGTGAATCCTGACCCGCCGGGTGCGACGCTGGTGGGCACGAGCGGTAGGTAAATGAGCGGTACGGGGTCCGCTCCCGTACCCGTCAGGCTGAGCGTTTGGGGGCTTCCCCGAACATTGTCCGTAATCGTAAGGCTGGCGCTTTTGCTTCCCGCCGCCGCCGGAGCGAATGTTACGTTGATGCCGCAATGGCCTCCCACCCCCAGCGAGGATCCGCACATGTTGGTCTGGGAAAAGTCCCCGCGGTTGTTTCCCGTAATGCCGATGCTGGTAAAAGTCAGCGGCACGCTGCCCGTGTTGGTCAGGGTGATGGTTTGCGAGAGGCTGCTGGTTCCGGGCGCCTGGTCTGGGAAGTTTAAGGAGGAGGGCGACAATTCCACGCCTACGTCCTCGCCGGTCCCGCTCAAAGTCACGGTTTGCGGGGTGTGAGGCGCAAAGTCGGTGAAAATCAGGGAGGCGGTGCGGCCTCCGGTCGCCGATGGGGTGAACGTCACGCTAACGGAGCATGTGCCATTAATGATCAACGTGGCCCCGCTGCAGGTGTCAGCGTTTTTGACGAATTCGCTTGAATTCGTACCACCGATCGCGACCGCGGTCAAAATGAGGTTGGCTGTACCCGTGTTGGTCAGGGTAACGCTCTGCACAGCGCTCATGGTGTAGAGCGGCTGGGAGGAGAAGTTGAGGCCGGAGGTGGAAAAGCTCGCCGCACTCGCTCCAAACCCGGCCACCAGATTTGCGACATTGACCGTCCCGATTCCCGTGGCGAAGTCCCACCCGGCGGTGGCGCTGAACGCCGGTTGATAGGCGTCACTGGTGTTATCCGCCAGGGCAGCGCACGTTCCGCCCGCTCCCCCGCCTCCGCTCAGCACACAATGGGGCATGGTGGAATAGCCGCTGCCGGCAGCGGTAAGGGTGGTGGCGATTCCCAGCGTCCTGGTGGCGGCACAGGTAGCGCCCGTCCCCCCGCCTCCGCTCAGTGTGCATGTCGGGCTGGAGGTGTAGCCGCTTCCGAAGTTAGCGACACGCACCACGCAGACATCGCCGTCGGCACAAATGAATGCCTCGCAATTCGCACCCGTTCCTCCGCCGCCGGTGAGAGTGCAGGCGATGGGATAATGCGTATAGCCGGAACCGCCGTTGGTGAGGGCAATCGAGGAGACGACGCCGGTTATGCTGGAAGTGCACGCGGCCCCGGACCCGCCGCCCCCACTCAGGGTGCAGGAAGGAGCGCTGGTGTAACCGCCTCCCAGGCTCGTGACCGACACGGAACTCAGGATCTGAGGGGCGGTGGAAAGCACGCCGTAAGTTCCCGAGGGCGCATAGCAGTTCATCCCCAGGCACGGTACGTCGATATCGCCTCCCGTGCCCGAGCCGGCGTGCAGCAGCGGAAGCGGAGTTACGTCATAGAAGATGCAGTTGGCGGCCACTGCACTGCCCAGAGCGGAGTTACAAGACGTGAGGCCGCCGGAGCCGTACTCGATAGCCGCCAGGGAGTAATAGGAAGGATTGGGATTGCCCCAACGGCTTCCCGTGGCCTGATTGATCAGCGCCTGGACTGCCGCCATGATGGGCGAAGCAAACGACGTTCCGCCCGCCCCCGCCCAGGTGCTGGGAGCCCCGGAGCAATTGTAGCCCCAGAGCGGGTCGGAGAAACAAAACGCGTAGTAGTGTCCCCAGACCCCGTTGGCGGAGAACAGCGAGACGTCGGGGATGTCGCGCACGCCATCGCTGGGATTGCCGATCAGCCCGGCCTGCCACGCGGGTTTGGCAAATCCGGCGCAGGTGCCACCGACCACGCCGGGAGTATCGGGGGCGCCGGTGGCGCAACCGCTGGGGCCGCCGCTGCCCGAGGCGGTGGTCATGTACTGGCCCTTATCGCACATCCCCCCTGAGCCGTAAGTGGGCAAGGTGTTCAAGTAGTCGCCGATCAGCACGCTGGCGCAGGAGTCGTTCCACGGAATCTCCGGAACATAGGAACGGGCCGACCCGAACGCGGGAGTGTTGCCGGCGTTCCAATAGGTGGCTTTGGCGCCTTGGTAGGTATCGCCAAAGTCCGTGCCGCCCACCGAGACGTTGTAAGGTGTGGAGGTGAATCCACTGACGGTGATTCCGCTTACGGCATAACCCTCCCCGGCGTCGGAACTGGCCGCGCCCTCGTCACCGGAGGAAACAAAAACGGAGACACCCTGCCCCACCGCCTGCTCGTATAAACTGTTGATGTACGCATTGATGGAAGCGCCCTGATAAGACTCAGACTCACCGTAACTGATGCTGACAACCGCTGGCGGTGTGCCATTGGCGTTAAGGAGGTTCTGGAGGGCGATGAAGCCGCCGAAGGTTGCCGTGTCAGTGCAGGACGCCAGCACGATGGCCGCGCTGGGAGCCGCCGCGCTCGCCCATTCCACATCCAGAGTCGCTTCGATATCGTTGCCGTTGGTGCCGGGGTCCGTGCAGTTATTGACGGGAGTGCTGGGCGGGTGAATCTGCGCCAGCGAGCCCAGCGGGTATGCGGAGGCAAGGCCAAAGGTGGAGCGGAAGGCATTCCAATCCGTAGTGCTATAGATGTTAGTATCTTCCACCACCACGACGGTCTCGCCCTGGCCGGAGATGCCCGCCGCAAAAGCCGGGTTGAAGTTGTAAATCGTCGCCAAGTCGGCCGGCACAATCAGTTCGTAGCCATCCGCGACCGTGTAAGCGGCCCGGGGATGGAGCGTGGGGTGAGGCCGGAAGTCATTCAGGGAAACGACGCCCGCCACTGTGAACACCAGTTCCGCCGGAATCTGCGGGTCGCTCATATTGGCGATATGGGCCTGGCCATTCACCCGCAAGTTGTGGATCTCGGTGCGGAAGGCTTGGCGGATCTGGCCCGCCGATCCGCTGAAGTCGATTACCATCTGGTTGGGATAGACCAGGTTGACCTGGAACCCCTGCGACTTGAGCCAGTCCGTCACCGTTGCGACGTCAGCCGGCGCGACGCCGAACCTCTCCCCGAATTCCTCCGCCGTGATCCAATGGTGAAATAGCGATGACGCGGGATCGTGGATCTCGCTGATGAATTGTTGCAGTGCCTGCTCCTGCTCGGCAGACCGGCGCAACTGGAGCATCATGTGGTTGAGGGCCAAGCCGTCGGCGACACGCCCTCGATCGTTCGCCGCATTGGCTTCCGGGCGAGTGTTGCCCCGAAGGGTAACGCTTTGCCCCGCGTCCGGCGCGGGCAGTGTGCTGGCCTGCGCACCGGAGTTCGCCGGGCCCGCCAGCACAGCGGCTCGTGATGTCAGAGCGGCCACGGCTAGAATCAGAATACAAGCGCGCTTCATCCTGATGAACCTCTTCAGGTCCACCCTGGAAGTCCGATGGAATGTGGCGACCACTTAACCTCGCCATGACTTGGGTTATCGAAAAACCGATTGCACTAACGGATATCGGCGGAGCGGGTTCTTCCATGAGCCCAATTTCGTGGCGAAAGGCTTTGGTGGGGGACTAATTGTTTTGGAGTTTGTACTGGTTGGGTTGCGGGTCAGCGGCGGTGTGCGCCTCTTTTACTTTAATGCATACCGAACGTCGCTGACATCTCGGGGCCAGGGTTGCTCGAGGAGTTGGGCCAGGGGGTCGGGAGTGGTGGCTCCCTTCAGGTAGCGGTCGAAGAAGGCGAGGGCGTAAGCATTGATGGTGGGCTGGTAGGACTTGTTCGGGTTGGTCCAGGCGAAGTGGCCGGCGCCGGCCAATTCCAGATAAAACTTGGGGGACGAGGTGAGGTCGTACGCGCCGCCCAGCCGCCGGACCGTGGGGGTGATTCCGATGTCGAGCGTGCCGCCCTGGTACATCACCGGAACATCGAGATGACCCAGGCCCCCCTTCTTGAAAAAAGGCGCGCAAAAGGGGGACAGGCCCAAAACCGCCTTGACGCGCCGGTCCTTCCAGGAGGGCCACGCTCCCGCCAGAGCCAGCACCGTGTATCCGCCGAGGGAATGGCCGGCAAGTCCGATGCGGCTGAAATCAATGGGGATACCTTGGAATGACGCATCCTTGAAAATCGTGTCCAGAAGGGCTTCCAGGTCGTCGCCACGGTCGCGGTAGGTGGTGTCGGTCCAGACTTCCGGCTTGCCGAATGGCGCTTGCGGCGGCGTGATGGCGAGCTTCTCAAAAGGTGGCGCCTCGTGACCCAGCGCGCCTCCGCACCCCCCATCGCGATGGTTGGGTGCCAGGACAAAATATCCGTCTTGCGCCAAGGCTTCGGTCAAGAAGACTGATTGCGTGCCGCAGCCTGTGAAGCCGTGCGAAAACAGGATGACGGGATAGCCGTCGGGCGGGGCCGCTCCGGCGGGCTTCCACATCGCCACTCGGCGGCCGGCGATTTCGACCTCGGCCACGGGGTGCGGCGCCGCGCCGACTTTCACAAGGAAATGATGGAACGCGAAAACAGCGACAAAAAGTCCTATGGCGCCGAAGAAGAGGAGGGGGACCGCTAAGGCCTTTGGCGTACGGCGTCCCACCCCCACGTCGGTCTTAGGCGACATCCCAGGACTCCTTCCCTTTCGAGCCTAAGGCAAATGTGTGGCACGATCAAGCGGCGAAAGGTCTGACCAAAGGAATGCCCTATTCCACCGCCAGCAGATTGGGTTTTCCGTCGCGGTGTGTGGAATGATGGCGCATAAGCGAGCGCCGCTTGGGCAGGGGTTCGGCTGCTTAGTGCAGCGCCATCCTTCGCGCGATCCGGGAAAATCTTCGAATACGTCCATAAATCCCTCTGAATCCGCGAACCACCAGTCGGGGGGAGTTGTTGATGTAGGCCATCCGGTCGCGCTCCCTGACCAGTTCCTCCACCACCTCGCGCAAGCCCGGTTCCAGAGTTTCCTTCCACGCCAGCCATTGCGTGAACGCTTCCTGACTGTTGTAGCCACGCGAACGTATGTGGCCCGCCCGGAATCGAAAGTCGCGGACAACTCTGAGCCCCAGGCGCTTGGCAACGGCCGCAACCACAAATTCGATTCCCCATCCGAAACGACAGAGCTTCAGATCAACCGCGGGCGTATTCCGCAAGACCGCAGCCTTGATCGCCCAGATGGAAGTATCGTTTACCGGGACTTCGTAAATGCCTTTTTCAAGGGGAACGAGCGAGCGGGGTGAGAAGGCGTGGGGTTGAAAATCCATATCGGGCGCGTACACTCCCACGGCATGTTCGCGCATGCACCGGACACACTGCGCAATCATTTTTCCCACGTTCTGCGGCCAGATGTCCGCCTGGATATGCAGCAGGACGTCGCCATTGAACCTCTTCACGGCCTCATTCCACTGCGCCGTAAAATAGGCGTCGTTGCCAATGTGATGCCAGTGGGGATGGGCCTTCCGCAAGCTGTCGTCGGAATTTATAACCGATACTTCACAATGCTCGCGAAGCATCCTCTCCAATAGCGCTGCATGCTGCTTTCTGCCGGGCCAGTTGAAGATGAACCCCTGGATGTGGACGCCGTCAACCATAAGGGATTACAGCCTCACGCGGGCAATTTCTGGAGCGTCATGGCGCGAGGGGCGCGGTGCTGTTCGCACGCGGCCGGAGCCCTTCAGGATTTCCGTTTTGGCGCCCCAACCATCGGTAATTGTACATCCAACCGCCTTCGTTGAATCTGCGTCTTTCACCATTCTTATCGGCAGCGATTCGGCGGCCGTGGAGGTCTTCATGGCCAGGCGACAATAAACAGATTGCCGCAGCTCTATGGGCGGCCCGGGCGTTTGCAGGTTGAGTGTGAGGACTTCCGATGGCGGCGAGCTTCGGCTTAATCTTCGGCGCCGGCCACGGCGTGCTCGCCTTCGACATGCGCGGGTTGAGGAGCCGCGACCAGGGTGTCCGGTGGTATAAGGGCGAGGTACTTGCGACGTCGGGTGAGGGCATTTTCCGCGGCAATGCGGACTACGTGCAGGAGCTCGGGATCGGAGAGGGGCGGGACGATGAAGTCGAACGCGCCGCGCTCAATGGCCTGCACATAGAAACTTACGTCGGCAAACGGCGCCACCACGATGACATTCACCGGCGCGGAGGCTTTCGCCGCCAGCGTCAACACGTCCGCCCAGTTGCCGTCGGCAAACTGGATTTCCGTGAACACCAAATGCGGTGGATCGTCTGACCACAACGCCAGAGCCGCTTCGGCGCAATTTTTGGCGATGACGATGTCAATCGACTGCTCCTCCAACGCCAAGCGCAGATCGTCCAGCGGGTCGTGCCGAGCCTTTACGAGCAGAGCTCTGATGTTTTCCTTCATGACCCCTCCTTGGCGAGAGGCGCCCGGGGTTGCCAAGTATCCACGTTGTCCGTGTGGCCGAAATTCGTGCCCTACTTCAACCGCAGCAGGATCGATCTCTTTTCCTTGAGAATCTCCAGCTTGTCTTCACGCGCGAGCCAACCCACCGCGAAACCCAGGAGTTCGCTGCTGCCGTTCAGTTTCTTCTTCAATTGCGCCAGGGTCTGAGGCCCGCCTTGATTGAGTTGGCGCCAGACTTCCCCGGCCGCCTCACCAACTTGCTCGTGCACAGCCAATTCTTTTGCATCCATCGAATTCACTCCTTTCAATCGACCGGAGGGCAGCGCGACGCTACCTTCGCCGCGCTTCCCCGGTCTCAGTGCGGATGAAGCTTGATGAGCCTCACCCGCGGCTTGACCACCCACCGACCTTCTTCGTTCGTGACCCTGTTTGGATTCCATGGCCAGTGTCTCCCGAGTGCATTAAAGATGATTGAGGGAATCGTTACGGGCAGGTTAAGTTTGGAGTAGAGGCGGCTATACGCCGCCATGGCGAGGTAAACTCGCCGCTACGCCGTTCGGCAGGGCTTGACGTTCCGCAGGATGGCAATTGACGCGGTGGTTGGGCAGCGCCGCCGGCTTAGAACCAACGGCTCATGATGACTTTCTGCTCGGTGTAGAACGCTACGGCGTCCTTGCCGTGGGCGTGCAGGTCTCCGAAAAAGGAATTTTTCCATCCGGCGAAGGGGAAGAACGCCATGGGCGCGGCGACTCCGACGTTTACGCCCACCATGCCCACTTCAATCCGCGATGAGTACTCGCGTGCGGACTTGCCGTTGCTGGTGAAAATCGAAGTGGCGTTGCCGAAGGGTGAACGATTCACCAATTGGATGGCCTCGTCCAGCGTTTTCACTCGCATCACGGAGAGCACCGGTCCGAAAATCTCCTCTTTGGCGATGGTCATTTCGGGTGTGACGTGGTCAAAGATCGTAGGCCCGAGGAAAAATCCGCCGCCCTCGGATTTGTGGCGGCGGCCGTCGCACAATGGCGTGGCCCCTTCCGCGACGCCTTTTTCAATGTAACCCTCCACGCGCTTGCAGTGGTCGGAAGTCACCAGCGGCCCCATCTCGATGCCTGCCTGCGAGCCGTCACCCACGGCCAGCGCCGCCGTGCGTTTGGCCAGCAAATCGAGCAGGGGGCCGGCGGCCTCGCCCACGGGCACCAGCACGCTGCCCGCCAGGCACCGCTCCCCCGCGGCGCCAAAGGCTGAGCCGATGATGGCCTCAACAGTCTTGGGCATGTCGGCATCGGGCATCACCACCAGGTGATTCTTCGCGCCGCCCAGCGCCTGCACGCGTTTCCCTTCCGCCGCCGAGGTGGAGTAGATGTACTTGGCCACCGGCGTCGAGCCCACGAATGACACGCCGCGCACCAGGGGATGGTGCAATAGCGCGTCCACCGTTTCCTTGCCGCCGTGCACCAGGTTCAGAACGCCCGCGGGCAGACCGGCTGCGGCCAACAACTCAATGACGCGCGTGGGCGTGAGTGGAACCTTTTCCGAAGGCTTCAGCACGAAGGTGTTGCCGCAGGCGATTGCGAACGGATACATCCACAGCGGCACCATGGCGGGAAAATTGAAAGGCGTGATGCCCACGCACACGCCGATGGGCTGGCGAATCGTCTTGCAGTCGATCCCGTGCGCCACGTCGTTCAGCGAATCGCCCATCATCAGGCTGGGCATGCCGCAGGCCACTTCCACCATCTGGATGGAGCGGCGCACCTCCATCTTGGCGTCCTCGGCGGTCTTGCCGTTTTCGCGGGTGAGGATGGCCGCCACTTCCGCCGCGTGCTCCTCAAACAACGCCTTGAAGCGGTAGAGCACCTGCACGCGGTCCACCACGGGCACGTCGCGCCACTTCAGAAACGCCTCGTGCGCGGTGCGGACGGCGCGGTCTACGTCAGCCTCGCTCGCGTAGGGCACGTCCGCCAACACGGCTCCGGTGGCGGGATTGGTGACGGCCAGGGTCTTGTGGCCCTGCGGCTTCTCCCACGCGCCATTGATATAAAAACCGACCAGACCCACGGCGGATTCAGTTGTAATCATGATGCTCCCTCCCCTTAAGACCTTGCGCCCTCTGTAGTGGCTGTGGGCAACTCGTAGCCACGGTCAGTGCTTTTCTGACCGTGGGCTCTTCCGCACGCGCGATAACGCACCGGCAGAAGTACCCACGGTCAGAAAAGCACTGACCGTGGCTACGAGTTGCCCCGCTACCCTTCGCCTTCCAGTTCCGGAAACTCCACAGGCGCGGGCGAGCGCTGCATTAACCCCAGATACAGGCCCCCGGAAACTGCGAACCCTACAAACCACGCGTAATCGTAAAGAAACCGCAGCGGCGACCACACCAATCCGAGCAACGCCACGGCGATTCCCACCGCCAGGGCGATGACGGCGCGCCAGTTCACTCCACCATCATACTCGTACGCGCCATCGCGGTTGTAGAGGTCGTCCAACTTCAGTCGCGCCCGGCGCAGAATGAAATAGTCCGCGATCATCACTCCGGCCACCGGCCCCAGCAATCCAGAATAACCCACCAGCCAGCCGAAAATGTAAGCGCTGAAATCGCTCAACAGCTTCCACGGCATCATGCACACGCCCACGACGCCGGTAATCAGTCCGCCGGTGCGGAACGAGATCAGGCTTGGTCGAAGGTTGGAAAAATCATTCGAGGGTGAAACCACGTTGGCCGCAACATTAGTGTTGAGCGTCGCCACCACCAGCGCCACCAGTGCGACCAGCGCCACAGCGGGGTGATTGAACCGTCCCAGCAGTTGCACCGGGTCCCAAATCGCTTCGCCGAACAGCACAACCGATGCCGAGGTGACGGCCACGCCGATAAACGCATAGAGCGTCATTGCTGTGGGCAGGCCCAAGGCCTGGCCCAGCATCTGCGCCTTTTGCGATTTGGCGTAGCGGGTGAAATCCGGAATGTTCAGCGCCACCGTGGCCCAGAAGCCCACCATGCCGGTGAGCGAGGGAATAAAGAAGCGCATGAATTCCCCGCTGGTTTGAAATTTGCTGGGCGTGCTGAGCACCGGTCCGAGCCCGCCCGCTTGCCGCGTGATCCACCACAAAAGCAGCAGGCCGATTCCCAGCATGAAGGGCGCGCCAATGCCTTCCAGAAACTTGATCGTCTCAATGCCGCGCCAAATCACCACCATGTTCAGCGCCCAGAAAGCGAAGAAACAGACCCATACGCCACCCGGCAAATGCGCGGCGCCGGGCCAGAAAATCCTGAGCATGGAATAAATCGCCCCGCCGCCAATCCACGTCTGGATGCCGAACCAGCCGCAGGCCACCAGCGCGCGCAAAACCGCGGGAATGTTGGCGCCGCGCACGCCGAAGGAAGCGCGCACGAACACCGGAAAGGGGATTCCATACTTCGCGCCGGCATGCGCGTTGAGCAGCATGGGGACAAGCACAATGAGGTTGCCCAACAGGATGGTGCCAATGGCCTGCCACCAACTCATGCCGCCAGCGATCAAGCCCGAGGCCAGCATGTAAGTGGGAATACAAACCGACATCGCCACCCACAGCGACGCATAGTTGTACAAACCCCAACTGCGGCGCTCCTGGGGAATGGGGGCCAAGTCCGGGTTATAGAGTGTAGGGTCGTTTGCCATCTTGGATCAAAAAAGACCAACACCAAGGCACAAAGGCACCAAGAAAAACTTGAAGCCGGAAAACACATGCCGTAAGCACAAGGTTTTCTGATTTTTCTCCCGTCTTGCTTTGTGCCTTTGTGCCTTGGTGGTTCAACTGATTCCGCCCGGCGCAATCCAAAATCATTTCCACGCTCCCCCGCGCGCCGCACGCTTTAAGTATTGCCCGCGGCCGGGCTTGCCGAGGAACTGGCCCTTGTCCACAATCACTTCCCCGCGGGAAATCACCGTGCGGGCGTTGCCTTTGATTTCGAAGCCCTCAAACATCGAGTAGTCCACGCGCATGTGATGAGTTTTGGCGCTGAGCGTGTGCACCGCCTCGGGGTCCCATATCACCACGTCGGCGTCGCTGCCCGCGGCAATTTCGCCCTTGCGCGGGTACATACCAAAAATGCGCGCCGGGGTGGTGGAGGTGATTTCCACAAAGCGGTTCAGGGTGATTTTTCCCGCATTCACCCCGTGGTGATAAATCAATTGCAGACGATTCTCGATGCCCGGGCCGCCGTTGGGAATCTTGGTGAAATCGTCCTTGCCCAGGATTTTCTGGTCGGCGAAGCAGAACGGGCAGTGGTCGGTGGAAACGACTTGCAAGTGGTCGTGCTTGAGTCCGTCCCAGAGTATGGGCTGATGCTTCTTGGGGCGTAGCGGCGGAGTGAAGACGTACTTGGCGCCCTCGAAGCCGGGGCGCGCCAGTTCATCGATGGAAAGCAGGAGATACTGCGGGCAAGTCTCAGCAAAAGCTGGAAGGCCACGGTCGCGCGCCTCGCGAACCTCGTTCAGGGCGTCCTCGGAAGAGAGGTGCACGATGTAAACCGGCACGCCGGCAATTTCCGCCATGGCGATGGCGCGGTGCACGGCTTCCGCTTCCGCCTGCGGCGGCCGCGTGAGGGCGTGGTAGATAGGCGCGGTCTTCCCTTCGGCCAGGGCGCGCGCCACAATCACGTCAATCACGCTGCCGTTTTCAGCATGCATGCAGATCAGCGCGCCGTTTTTGGCGGTCTGCGAAAGGGCTTTGAAAATCGTACCGTCATCCACCATCAGGACGTTGGGATAGGCCATGAAGAGTTTGAAGCTGGCCACGCCCTCGCGCACCATATCGTCCATGTCTTCCAGGCCCGCGCCCGCGAGGTCCGTGACGATCATGTGCAGGCCGAAGTCGATGGTGGCGCGCCCCTCCGCCTTTTTCATCCAGATGTCGAGCGCGTCCCTCATGCGGGTGCCGCGCGCCTGGATGGCGAAATCGACGAGGGACGTGGTGCCGCCGAACGCCGCGGCGCGCGTGCCCGTCTCGAAATCGTCGGCCGACGTGGTGCCGCCGAAGGGCATGTCGAGATGGGTGTGGGCATCGATGCCGCCGGGGATAACGTAGGTGCCCGCGGCGTCAATCACCCGGGCATCAGCCGGAGCCGAAAGTCCCGGGCCGACCTGGGTGATACGTTCGCCTTCAATTAGAACATCGGCCTTGCGGGTTTCATTCGCGGTGACAACAGTTCCATTCCGAATCAGTGTATTCATGGTTTTTCTGTCCCGTCTTTGCGCCTTAGCGCCTTGGCGAGAAATTGTTTTGTTTTTCAGCCACCAACACGGGAAAACATTCTCACGCAAAGGCGCGAAGGCGCAAAGCATCATGTCCGCGCCGTGCGCTGCTCCCAACTCTCAAACGGCTTTCCGGTTTCAACCTTTTCCATGGTGATCGAACCCGGAACCGGGCACACCAGCCAGCACAGGTTGCAGCCCACGCACTCGTCTTCATCCACACGCGGAATTCTCTCCGGCGGCGTTTTGCCGTCCGGCCCCGTGTGTGAATCGAGTTTGGCGATGGGCGTCACGGAAATGCGAGTGCGCGTGGCCGCCTCCGCCGCTTCCGGCTTGGCGTAACCCTCGCGGTGGATGCATTGGTGCGCGCCATCCCAGCAGGCGATGTAGCACAGGTCGCACCCAATACATTTCTCGGGATGGATGCGCGCCACGATGCGGTAATTCAAATCCAGGTGCTTCCACTCCGTCACGCGCGGCACGGAGAGGCCGCGGAAACTGTCGAGCGTGGCAAAGCCCTTCTCATCCATCCAATTCGAGAGGCCGTCGATCATGTCCTCCACGATGCGATAGCCGTAGTGCATGGCGGCGGTACACACCTGCACCGTGCCGCACCCGAGCAGGATGAACTCGGCGGCTTCGCGCCATCCCCCAATGCCGCCAATGCCGGAGATGGGAATTCCCACCTCCGGGTCGGAAGCGATCTGCGACACCAAATGCAAGGCGATGGGCTTCACCGCCGGCCCGCAGTATCCGCCGTGGGAGGAATATCCGCCCACGTCCGGCCGCGGCGTCAGCGTATCAAGATCGATGCCGGTAATCGAGTTGATGGTATTGATGGCGGAAAGGCCGTCGGCGCCGCCGCGCTTGGCGGCACGCGCCACGGCGCGGATGTCCGTAATATTGGGGGTGAGCTTCACCAGCACGGGCGTGCGCGCTGCTTCCTTCACCCATTCGGTGATCATGCAGGAATAATCGGGCACTTGGCCCACCGCCGCGCCCATGCCGCGTTCGCTCATGCCGTGGGGGCAGCCGAAATTCAGTTCCAAACCGTCGGCGCCGGCGTCTTCCGCGCGTTTCACGATGTCGTGCCAGGTTTCGCGCTTGGATTCCACCATCAGCGAGGCAATCACGGCGTGCTCTGGGTAGCGCTTCTTCACTTCCGTAATCTCGCGCAGGTTCACTTCAATCGACCGGTCGGAGATGAGCTCGATGTTGTTGAACCCCATCATGCGCTGGTTGTTCCAATCCACCGAGGAGTAACGCGAGGTGGTGTTGACGATGGGCTCGCCGATGGTCTTCCACACCGCGCCGCCCCAGCCCGCGTCGAAGGCGCGCATCACCTGGTCGCCGCAGTTGGTGGGCGGGCCGGAAGCCAGCCAGAAAGGATTGGGGCATCGAATGCCGGCGAAATTGGTAGATAGATCAGCCATCGTGTTCACCGTCCAAGCGCTTTCGGAGTGCGGCAGCTCGCTGCCGCTTTCTCTGCCGGAAGCTTGCTTCCGGCTCTCCGAGTTTCTACATTTCGTGTACAGCATCACTCCTGCTCAGCACCACCCCGTCGCC
>Ga0326727_10004666_pt1 | contig 40658 bp, 33 predicted proteins | sample MB2enrmetagenome_FD_207643 | JGI IMG/M metagenome (GOLD analysis project Ga0326727, IMG submission 207643) | Lab enriched peat soil microbial communities from McLean, Ithaca, NY, United States - MB29MY | ecosystem: Environmental > Terrestrial > Soil > Wetlands > Peat | place: USA: New York...
ATGCTGGACCCGGAGCGGCTCGACCCCATGAGACTGGGTAGAACAAAGGCCGCGTAGGCGGATTCTGCCGGGAGGCGATCGTGCGGGCACTGATTGTCGACGATTCCCGTTTTGTGAGGGGCTTCTTGCGCGGCCTGCTCGAGGAGCGAGGCATCGAGTGCGCCGAGGCCGCCGACGGTCAGTCCGGTCTCGACCGGCTCAATGACGGTGTGCCCTTCGATCTTGCGCTGGTGGATTTGAATATGCCCGTAATGGACGGCCTGGAGATGCTCAGGCGCCTGCGCAAGGATGGATTTACTGAGATGAAGGTGATGATTGTGACCACCGAAGCGGAGAACGACTTCATCCTTCGCGCCTTGGATGCCGGCGCCGACGAATACCTCATGAAGCCCTTCGGCGACGTGGCGTTCAGCGAAAAGCTGGCCATGCTGGGCCTGGTGGAGGATTGAGCGATGATGCCCGGCCGCCGTACCCACATCCTCATCGTGGACGACTCGGCTGTGATGCGCAGCCTGCTGCGCTCTGTGGTTTGCGCCGATGAGAGCCTCGATGTGGCCGGGACCGCGGCGGATGGGGAATCGGCTTTGAGCGCCGTTGAAACCCTTCACCCCGACCTGATGCTGCTGGATGTCGAGATGCCGGTGATGGACGGGCTGGTCACGCTCAGGCAGTTGCGCGCCCGCGGAGACAGAATCCCGGTAATCATGTGCAGCTCCCTCACTCAGCGCGGCGCCCAGGTGACCATCGAGGCCCTGGCCTGCGGCGCTTCAGACTATGTGACCAAGCCGGCCGGACAAGTCAGCCGCGAGGCGGCTGCCCGCGCCCTGGCCCTGGATCTGCTCCCCAGGATTCACGCGCTCACCAGCCGATCGCAATCCCAGCCGCAACCGGCCCTGCCCTTCGTGGCGCGATCTCCGCTCGCGCTGCCCATGCCGCCCGTCCATAAGCCGCAGCCCGTCTCCTCGCTCCCGCTCGTTCTGGCCATTGGGGTTTCCACCGGCGGACCCGCTGCGCTTGACGTTCTGCTGCCCGCGCTTCCTGCCAACTTCCCCCTGCCGGTGCTCATCGTCCAGCACATGCCGGAGCTGTTTACCAATCTCTTCGCGCAGCGCCTCGACGGCCAATGCCGCTTGCGCGCCCGTGAGGCCGCGGAAGGCGATCCGGTGCGCGCCGGAACCATCTTCATCGCGCGCGGCAACTGGCACTTGGAGGTGCTGGCGGCCTTGCGTCTCGGCCAGCCGCCAACCCTCCACCTCAACCAGAAACCGCTTGAGAATCACTGCCGTCCCGCGGTCGATGCGCTCTTTCGCTCCGTGGCCGCCGTCTATGGCTCGGGGGTGCTGGCGGTGGTGCTTACCGGCATGGGCTCGGACGGGTTGGCCGGCTGCCGCGCCATCCGCGACCGCGGCGGCAACGTGCTCGCCCAGGACGAGGCCACCAGCACCGTCTGGGGAATGCCGGGCGCGGTCGCCAACGCCGGCCTGGCCCTCAATGTGCTGCCGCTCCAGGCCATCGTCCCTGAAATCCTCCGCCTTGCCGGCCGAAGCTCAGGCGCTGAAGCTCGCGAACTTCTGAGATCGGCGGTGTGATCGTGCGAGCGAACTCCAGCGTCGACTACGGCTACTTGCGCGAACTGGTCTTCGGCCTCTCCCAAAACGTGCTCGACCCCTCGCGCGACTATCTCTTTGCCACCCGCCTCACCAAACTCCTGCGCAACCAGGGCATGAGTCATCTGGAAGAACTGGTCGAGCATCTGAAGCTGAGTAAGGACCAGGTTCTGGAACGCTCGGTCGCCGAGGCCATGACCATCAACGAGACCAGCTTCTTTCGCGATGGCCGTCCCTTCGAGCTGTTGAGGACCGACCTCCTCCCCAAGCTCATTGAAGCCCGGCGTCATGTCCGCGCTCTGCGCTTCTGGAGCGCCGCCTGCTCCACCGGCCAGGAGGCTTACAGCCTGGCCATGAGCTTGCTCGAGCACTTTCCCATGCTGGCCGGCTGGAACATCCGCATCGAGGGAACCGACATCGGCAGCGCGGTGGTCGAGCGCGCCAGGGCCGGCCGCTACCACCGCATCGAGATCAACCGCGGCCTGCCCGCCCGCTTCGTGGTCCGCTACTTCGACCACACCGGCGAGAACTGGGTGGTGAAGGAGGAGGTGCGCAAGTTGTGCAACTTCCGCCAGGCCAACCTCTGCGGCCCGCGACCGCCCTTCAATCGCTCCGACGACCGCTTCGACGGCATCCTCCTGCGCAATGTCATGCTCTACTTCTCCCAGGAGACGCGGCGCGCGCTGCTCATCAACATTCATCGCCTGCTGGCGCCGGACGGCTTCCTGCTTCTCGGATCCACCGAGCAACCCGCCGATCCCTCCATCTGGACCGCCATCCTCGCCGGCGGCACCTGCCACTTCAAACCCCGGCTGCCCAGCTAGCGGAGGCGGCCTCTAGCTCTTAGCTTCCCCCGAGCAGCCTCTCCACCTCCGCATGCAGCCGCGCGGTGATCTGGGCCTCGCTCTCCAGGGGCGAAAAGCGCATGGGCTGGCCCGTTCGGACTTCGACCGCGCCGGAGCGGAACCAGCCGCGCTGCCCCGTCTTCAACTCGCCCAGGCCGCGGATGGCCATGGGCAGCACGGGCGCTCCGGACTCCTTGACCAGCAAGCCGATCCCTGCCCGGAAGCGCGCCAGCTCGCCCGCGGCCGAGCGCGTGCCCTCGGGAAACAGCAGCACGTTGAATCCCCGGTCCAGCGCCTCGCCGGCATGGGCGAAGCTGCGCTGGAAGTCGCGCTGTTTGGGCAGCGGGAAGACGTTGAACAGCGCCGTAAGCAGCACATAGATCAACGGCCCCGGCGGATAGAAACGCGCCTCCGCCGTCACCCGCTCCGGATCGCGGAAGTGGCGATAATCCTCCAGCATCTCGCCCGACATGGCCACGGCAATCCGTCTCCTTATGCGGCCGGGAAGCGCGTATTCCAGCAGCGGACCATCGTAGCTGGTCACATGATTGGCGACGATCAGCATGGGCTCATCGGCGTCGAGCGCGCCGGGCTGGGCTGGGACCACCGTGGGCTTGGCCAGCAGCCAGACCAATGGCCGCATCGCCGCCTCCACAAAAGCCGCGCGCAGCCAGCGGATGGGCAGCCACCACGGCCAATGCGGATAGAGATACCGCGCCGGAGCGGGCTCAACCTGGGGCTCCTGCCAGACGGGCGCCGACTGGGGTTCGTCCTTTCCCGTCCCTTCCGCGGAGGGCCGCAGAAGGGATGGGGCGCCCGGCTTCGAGGTCTCCCATGTCTCAGAAGCGAGACCTGGGGCGCCCGGCTGTGGCGCGTTCGGCGCCGCGTTTCCGGCCACCAGATGGCGCAGGTCTCCCAGGGTTTGCACTTCTTCCAACAGCCCGCTCTCCGTCGCCAGGTCCAGCCGTTCCTCGATGGCGGCGGCCAACTGCACGCGGCCGAGGCTGTCCAGGTGCAGGTCTTCGGTCAGGCGCAGCTCGTCGCCCGTGCCCGGCGGCGCTTCGCCGGTGGTCTGCGCAATCAACGCCAGCAGCCAGTCCGCGCCGGGCGGCCTCGACGTTCCGTTCGCCGCCGCCGCGCCGGCCTGCGCTGCGGGCTTGTGCTTGGCCGCCAGCCACTCGGCCACTGCCTTGCGCCTCACTTTGCCGGTTGAGGTCCGGGGCAGGTCCGGCTCGGGCCACAACTCCCATCGCGGAACCCGCTGAAACTCCGCCAGTCTGTCGTTGGCGTGTTCGATGGCCGCCGCCGCCTGCGCGCTGCTGCCGCGAAAGGCAAGCACGGCGCACGGTTCCGGACCGGCAGGCGTATCCACGCCCACCACGGCGCAGGCCAGTACGCCCGGCTCCTGCTCGATGGCCGCTTCCAGATCCTCGGGGTGCACATTCAGCCCCGCCGCGGTCACAATGACCTCGCTCTTGCGGCCCAGGAAGCGCAGCTCGCCGGAGGGCTCGGTCTGGGCCAGATCGCCGGTGGCCAGCCAGTCGCCCGCCCGCGGATGCATCGCGCCCCCGCTCCAGGTGGCGCCGGAGATGGCCGCGCCGCGCACCAGCACCTCTCCATCCGCGCCCAGCTTCACCTCCCGCCCCGCCAGCGGCTTGCCGATCGTTCCCTGCGCCACGTGGAAGGGATGGTTGAGGGTAATCAGCGCCGTGGTCTCCGTCATCCCGTAGCCCTGCACCACCACGAAACCCACCGCGTTCCAGAACTTCTCCAGCGGTCCGGGCAGCGCCCCGCCGCCGGAGATGATGGTCCAGAACTTCAGGCCGAAGGCAGAGTGAACATCGCGGAATCGCCACCAGCGCAGCGGGACGGAGACTCCGGTAGACGTTCCCTTGGGACCGAGGACCCGCTCGTCAAGCCGGGGCAGCGTGGCTTCCAGGTGCGTCTTCAGCAGTGCGATCACCCTGGGCACGGCGGCCAGAACCGTGATGCGCTCGCGGCGAATGGTCTCGATCAGCCGCGGCGCCGCCAGGCGGCTTTCGAAGTGAAGCTCGGCCCTATAGATGGGTGGAATCCACAGCCCCATGGTCTGCCCGAATACGTGGCTCAGGGGCAGCGTGTGCAGAATGCGCAGTGGATGGATCAGCCACTCGTAGCGCATGTAGGGCTGCGACGCATCCTCGATGGGGCCCACGCTGGCCAGCACGTTGCCGTGGGTGAGCACGATGCCCTTGGGATCGCCCGTGGTGCCCGAGGTGAAGAGAATCTCGAGCGGCGTCTCGGCCGCCAGACCCGCAACCGGGCCGGCTTCCTCAGCCGGCAGAACGGCCAGCCAATCCTCGAACCTCAACTGCGGTGCTGCAGTTGACAACTGGCTAAGCAACAGCGCATCGCCTACGGCCAGTTTGGGCGTTACGTCGGCCGCCACCCGCGCGGCAAAATCCGCCGTCCCGTTGGCGTCCAGGGGAACGGCCAGCGCGCCCCGCAGCATGCAGCCATAAAAGGCGGCGATCCACTCCGCGCTGTTCTCGGCCCACAGCAGCACGCGGTCGCCCGTCCCGATGCCCCGGCTGGCTAGCAGCGCCGCAAAGCGGCCCGCCAGACGCGCAATCTCGCCATAGGTCGTAACCCGGCGGCGGTTGCCCTGGTAACGCACCACCGCCACCTCGCGCCCGAAACGGCGGAAGTCGTCAAGCAGTGTAGCCAAATGATCGCGCACAGGCGCTCCGGCAAGGATCAAGGCTGGGTGTCACGCTGTTAGATGCCGAATCGGCGTTTTCGTAGCGGCTAAGACAGAATTCTTTCATAGATTTACCGGGGTCCGTGAACTCGATATGCGATTTCCTCGTGAAACCGGCAGCGCGCTGCCCCGCCTGGCCGCAGCAAAGGCCCTGTTACGCCGCGCCGCCCATGACCGTGCTCGTGCAGCGAAAACTGTGCTAGCCCCGGCGCAGCGGCCTCTGCATGGGCACCACCTGCACGGTGACGTCGCGAACCTCGGAGAGAAAGCGGTTCAGCACCGAGCCGCGCAGCAGCACATCCCACCGCGAGCGGGCCGACTGGCCAAAGACCACGTGGGAGATGCTCTCCTGCTGGGCAAAGCGGATGAGGGCGTCGGAGACGTTGCGGTCGGTAAGCGAAACCACCTTGGCGCCCAGGTCGCGCGCCATGCGCTGGTACTCTTCCAGCCGGTGGTAGGCTTCAGGGTCGCCGTGCCCCTTGTCGTCATCGGGACGGGTGACGTAAACGGCGTACCAGTTGGTAGCCAGGCGGCCGGCTATGCGGGCGCCCACCCGCAGCAGCCGTTCGCCGCCGGGCCGGGTGCTCAGGCAGACCATGACCTTCTCCGGGATGGGCGCCTGCTCCAGTCCCTGGGTGCGGCGGTACTCCGAGGCGCGGCTGCTCACCTGCTCGGCGGTGGTGCGCAGTGACAGCTCGCGCAGCAGGTTCAGGTTGCCCTTGCGGAAGAAGTTGGCCAGCGACTGCTCGATCTTTTCCGGGGCGTAGATCTTGCCCTGGCGCAGGCGCGAGCGAAGCTCCTCCACCGAAATGTCGATGTTGACCACCTCGTTGGCGCGCTTCAGAAAGTTGTCGGGGATGGTCTCGCGAATGACGGTGTTGGCGGAGCGGTTGACGGCGTCGTTCAGCGTCTCCAGGTGCTGGATGTTCACCGCGGTCATCACGTTGATGCCGGCGTCCAGCAGCTCCAGCACGTCTTCGTAGCGTTTGCGGTTCTTGCTGCCGGGCACGTTGGTGTGGGCCAGCTCGTCCACGATTACTGTATTGGGATGGCGGGCCAGAATGGCGTCCACGTCCATCTCTTTCAGATTGACGCCGTGGTAGGCGATGACGCGCTGGGGCACTATCTCCAGGTCGCGAATCCGGTCCTCGGTCTCCTTGCGCCCGTGGCTCTCCACCAGGCCGATCACCACATCCACGCCCTGCTGGTGCTTCATCAGGTAGGCGTCGTTGAGCATGTGGTAGGTCTTGCCCACCCCGGGCGCCGCTCCGATGTAAATGCGCAGCTTGGCGGGTTCCGGCCTGCGTTCCAGTTCGATCTCGGCCATGCTCAGCCCACCTCGACGGTATGACGCACCGCTGCCACCGCCGCCACCGGAAGCGTAAACCGGAAGGTCGTTCCGGCGCCCAGCCGGCTCTCCACGGCGATCTGGCCGCCCTGCGACTCCACCAGCCGCCGCACCAGCGCCAGGCCCAGGCCGGTGCCGCTCTCTGAGAATGGATTGAAGCGATCGAAGATGGTGCTCAGCCGCTCCGCCTCGATGCCGCGGCCGGTGTCGCGCACCGTGAACTGCACAAACTCCTTCACCTCCTCGGCGGCCAGCAGGATCTCGCCCTCGGGCGGCGTATAACGGATCGCATTCGACAGCAGGTTGTCCAGAATCGTCCGCAGTGCGCGCCGGTCGGCGTTCACCGCGGACAGATCGCCATACGCCTTGATCTCCACGCGAAGGTGCTTCTTGGCGGCCTCGTCGCAAAAGCGGTCGCGCGCCTCGGCGAGGGCTGCGAACGGGCGCAGCCGCTCCAGCTTCAGCTCCCGCTTGCCGGTGTCCAGTTCAGCCACTTCGATCAGGTCGCTCATCAGATCGTCCAGCTTCTCCGACTCCTGGCTGGCCTCGGCCACCAGCTCCGCCTGCAGCGGGCGCAGCTCTCCGCCAAAGCCCTGCCCCAGGGCATAAAGCCCGCGCCGCAAACTTAGCAGCGGGTCGCGCAGCTTGCGGCTGGCCACGCTGATGAACTGGGTCTTGAAGCGGTCGGTGTCCTGCAGGCTGGTGACGTCCTCCAGCGTAGTCACGGTGCCCAGCAGCCGCCCCTCGGCGTCGCGCATGGGCGTGGTGCGCAGACGATAGCTGCGCTCGCGGTTGCCGATGCGCATGGGCAGCATGGCCGCGTCGCCGTCGGCGGCCACCGCCTTCTGCATGGAGACGGCGTCGCGGATAGCATTCAGAATCTTGTCTCCGCCGGGAGCTTTGGCCAGCGCCATGCGGTCCGATGCGGCCTCCCCAAGCAAATCCGCCGCCGCCGGGTTCACCTTGAGGATTTGCCCCTTGCCGTCGGTCACGATGATGGGCTCGAAGATGGATTGCAGCACTGCGTCGGAGAGTTGAAACTCCATCTGCCGGCGGCCGGCCGCCGATTCGCTCAGCTCGCGCAACTGCACCGCGATCCGGTTCAACTCCGCGGCCAGCATGCCGAACTGGTCGCGGCTGCTCCACTCCACCCGGTGCTCCAGGTTGCCCTGCGCGATCCTGCGCGCATCCCGCGCCAGCATGCGGATGGGCCGCAGCACAAAATAGACGGTTCCCAGCTCCACAATCAGCGCAGCCAGTATGAAGCCGTAGGCCAGCGCCGACTGCCCCGCCGCCTCCAGCGCGCGGTGCGTCAGAGCCACCAGCCCCACCGTCAGGCCGGCCAGCAGCACACAGCCGAGAATCAGCCGCTGAGAAAGGTTGAGCATCGCCCGGTCTCCGCGCCGGCAGGTGATTGGTCCAATTGTTCGCAGTGTAACCGGGAGGCCCGATTGAAGAAAAGCCCAAAGGATTCATCCTGCTCTTCTTACCGCAAATCGAAGCGGGTCCGCGCGGCGTTAGGCCCATTGTCGCGGAAGCCGCCGCGGCGGGTTGCAGCTAGGATGAGCAGCCGCCAACTCGCCAACCTGCCATCACCGCGAAGCGGTGGCTATTGAGCACCGCATAAGTAATGTCCGCATAGACGCGCCGGAGGCGCAGAGGCAGTTAGCCCCGCGCTTCAGCGTGGGGAAAAGGGATTCCACAAGTTCATTACGGAGTCCCGTAGGGACGGCGCAAGGACATTATTATTTATGCAGGAACCAATAACTTGCCGATTTTGTTTACAAACCGCCTCATCATACGAGATCACGCGGTCGGAGACCTCGTCCAGGCCAACGGGCGCCTTCCTCGGTTCGATACTTGGGATTTACAATCTTCTGGTGAATCCGACCCCTGACCCAATGAAACCTCTCTGCTTCGTGCTCATGCCGTTTGGGCGCAAGCAGGATGGAACCGGCCGCCTGATCGATTTCGATACCGTCTATCACCAGATCATCGCGCCGGCAGTGGCGGCGGCGGGCCTGGAACCGATCCGGGCCGATGAGGAGCAGGTCGGCGGGACGATCCACAAGCCGATGTATGAACGGCTGATGCTGTGCGAGTTTGCGGTGGCCGACGTGACCGGCGCCAACCCCAATGTCTATTACGAACTTGGCATTCGCCATGCCCTCCGTCCCTCCAGCACGGTCATTCTCTTCGCCGAGGGAACCTCGCTACCCTTCGACATCGCCCTGTTGCGCGGCATTCCCTATCGCCTGGATGCCTCCGGCAAGCCGGTCGATCCCGAGGGCGACAAGCAAGGCATCGTTCAGCGCTTGCAGGCTGCGAACCAGGATCCGCATGACGACAGCCCGATTTTCACGCTCATCAAGGACATGCCGCGGGTCGAGGTGGACCACGAGAAGACCGATCTCTTCCGCGACCGGGTGAACTACTCGCGCGAATACAAGAAGCGGCTGGCGGAGGCGCGCAAGGCGGGGGCCGATGCGGTGCGCGGCGTTGCCGCGGAATTGCCCAACATTCAGAATGCCGAAGCCGGCATCGTGGTGGATTTATTCCTTTCCTTTCGCGCCGTCAAAGCCTATCGGGAGATGGTGGATCTTTACGGTCGCATGTCGCGCACCCTGCAAAACACCCGCATGTTGCAGGAGCAGCTCGCCTTCGCTCTCAACCGGCTGGGAAGATCGGAAGATGCCGAGCAGGTTCTCAAGCAGACCATTGAGAAGTTCGGACAGAGCAGCGAGACGAACGGACTGCTGGGGCGGGTCTATAAGGATCGCTGGGAGAATGCCAGGGATGCCGGACGCGGGATGGAAGCGCGAGGGTTCCTCAAGCGCGCCATCGAGGCCTATCGCGCCGGCTTTGAAGCCGACTGGCGGGACCCGTATCCCGGCATCAACGCGGTTACGCTGATGGAGTTGCAGGAGAAACCCGATCCCGCTCAAGCCGACATGCTGCCCGTTGTGCGCTACGCGGCGCTGCTGCGCGCCAAGGCGAATGGCGATTACTGGGACCAGGCCACCTTGCTCGAATTGGCCGTGCTCGCCCGCAATGTCGGCGATGCGCAGGACTATTGTGGCGCGGCCCTGGGGCTTGTGCGCGAAGCATTCGAGCCGGAAACCACTGCCCGCAACCTGCGCCTGATCCGCGAGGCGCGGTCGGTGCGCGGTGAGGACGTCGGCTGGCTCACCGAAATCGAGGAGAGCCTAAGAGCGGCTCAAACGCGGCTTGAAACACCGGATGGCGCGGCCCAGTGAGATGCCGCCGGATTCTGGTCTCTGACCGTTTGTTGTTGTACCAACTCTGGGTGCCCCAGGTCCCGATTTTGGGACCTGGGATAGCTTGAACTCAAGGTACGAAATCATTTGGCCACAGTATTAGTTCTTTGGCCGTATGAAAATGTCCCATTTGGAAATGTAGCGCCGGCCTCCCGGCCGGCTGTAACGTGGGCCTCCTGGCCCGCGTTCGGCGGGTGGCCTCGGTCTCGGTGATGTTTCCAAACCAAGATGAGGGTGGCCCCGGTCGCTCGCTGTTGGAGACCGGGGACGGAAGCTTCCGATCTTCCACTAGACCAGGTCCCTAACGAAAAGTCGGCCAGCATTCATCGATTTGCTGCATAAGAGTCGTTGTTGCCGCCAACAGCGCCGTCCACTCCTTGATCCAGACCTCAACGAGGCACTGGGGGCTTTCTGAGCCGCTGGCCCGCCACTCCGCGCTCCCATTGCGCAGAATTACCCCCCAACCGCGCACACTGGTTATATGGGCGAATCCATCATGACCGAATCACCCCAAAGGGCGCGCTCGGCGCCCTCTGGCGCACAGGAAGAAACAGCGAAAATCCGGCTTGCCCCCCACCCCCCCTCCCCCTTCGGGAGGCGCCTTTTCACTCCGGCCATTCTGGTAACTCGCGGAGAATGAACAGCTTAAGAATTCCACCTGTTGACTTACTGGTAATCAATGCCGGCGGGTTTCAGGGCATCTTTCGCCTGTTCCAGCCAGTCTCGGAGGCATTTTGGCCACCTTATTGCGGTATCCGGCAGACCGCCAGCGCGCCGTTGTGCCAACGGCAATCCAGCCCCGCCGGCGCGGGATAGGAGACCAGCGCCCAGTCCACGCCGAACTCCGCCTTCAGCCGCTCGAAGTCCGCAAGCTGGAAGCGCGCCCACCCCGCCTGCGCCAACTGCTGCTGCTGCCAGACGCGCGCCAGGGTGGGCACCTGCGTCACCACCGCCGCGTCCTTGTAGCCATCGGAGAGCTGGCTCCGCTCGGCCAGCGCGCGGAAGCTGTGAAACCCCTCGCCGGGCGCGGCCAGATACTGGGGATCGAGCGCGAAGTAGGCGCCGGTGGGGGTGTTTCGGCCGATCCACGCAAAGGCCTGCAGCCAGGGGTTGGCGCTCGCCAGCCCCGGCAGTTCGAGGTGCGCGCCATCGTCGATCAGCTCCCATTGCACCAGGAACATGCCGCCGTTGAAGACCAGCAGATAGACCGCCCAGCGCCAGACCCGCTTCTTGAGCAGAAAGCGGCCCAGCAACCCGCCCGCGGCCAGCGCCATGAAGATGTAAACCAGTTGCAGATAGCGCATGGGTTGCAACGGAGCGATCCGCTCCAGCGAGCTGGGCGCGAGGATCACCATGGCCAGAATCTGCTGGAAGACTCCATAGGCAAAGACGGCCAGGGCAAAACGCGCCAAGCGGGTCTCGCCGCGCCTGTGCGCCACGCGCCAAAGCAGCCAGAACAGAAACAGAGGCGCCAGCGCTCCCAGCCACTCGTACCAGGTCCAGCTATTGAGGAAGAAGTAGTTCTTGGTGTTCAGCGCCTGGCGCCAGGCGGGCGAAGCCGGCGCGAAGACCCAGCCCAGCGGCGCGGCGGCGGCCAGCGAGCCTTCCACGGCGCGCAACCCGAACCCGGCCTCCCGCTGCAATGCCAGCGCATGGAAGACGCAAAACGAGATGCCAAACGCGGCCATGATGGGATGCAGCAACAAGGCGAGCGCCAGCAGCGGAACTGCCTGCCACCGCCTTCCCTCCAGAATCCGCGAGGCGGCCACCAGGATCAGCGCGGTTGCCAGGTTGCGGGGATGCAGATGCTGGTCGGCGACGTTCAACGCCGTCCCCGCCACCGGCAGCGTGAACATGGCTGCCACCATGGCCACGGCAGCCCACTGGGCCGGCCGCTCGGCGAACAACTGCCCGGCAATCCGGCGCGAGGCCCAGAGGATGAGGAAGAGCACGGCGAACTGCCACAGCAGCTCCGCCCAGGCCAGCGGAATCCCCGTCCACTGGACGAAGCGGGCCATCCAGCCGTCGAAGAAGGTCGCCTGCAGTTGCAGCCTGAAAAACTCCGCGTCGTGGGGGAAGAGAGCGGGGTTCAGGTCGGCCTTCACCGCCGTCAGGTAGACGCCGTCGTCCTCCAGGCCGGGGTGGTAGCCCATCACCGCAAAGCCCAGCGCCGTAAACAGCAGAATGGCCAGAGATTCAAGAGCTGCGCGCTTCAACCTCAAGCGGAGATTCCCCACAGCGCAACCCGGCGATTCTTCCCAGCAGAACGCTGTGGTCGATGGCATTTTTCCCGGCAAGCTCCAGGTGGGATGGCAACTCCTCTACATTAGACGGCATTCCGGCTGCCCGGAAGAAGATCGTCCGAAGAATCGCGTACTCCGAGCCCCTGAGTTCCCATGTACACTGAGCTAGTCAACCATGCCGTCAGCACCGATCAAGCCGTCCTCCACGCAGGTTGGCGCAGCGCCGGACTTGCCGCTGCCGGCTGGGCACGCGGAGCGCGCCCTCGAGAAGCTGGCGCTCGTCATTCCCACGCTCTGCGAAGCCGAGAACATCGGCGGCCTGCTCCGCCATCTGCGTTCTGTGCTCGATCCCCTGAACCTGCCCTACGAGATTCTGGTCGTGGACGACGACAGCCCCGATGGGACCGGCGCAGCGGTCGCGGCCATCGCGCGCGACGATCCGCGCGTGCGCCTGCTGGTCCGCAAGGGGGAGCGGGGCCTCTCCGGGGCCATACTCCATGGCTGGCAGAACACCGATGCCGCGATTCTGGGCGCCATGGACGCCGATCTGCAGCACCCTCCGGAGTTGCTGCCGCAGTTGCTCTCGGCCATCCGCGATGGCTGCGATATTGCCATCGGCAGCCGCTACACGCCGGGCGGCGACCTGGGCCAATGGAATCCGGTCAGGAAGCTGCTCTCTGCCGTTGCCGTCTGGGCTACCTGGCCGATCCAGCGGCTCGGCGTTCGCGCCCGTGATCCCATGACCGGCTTCTTCCTGGTTCGCCGCGAATGTATCGACGGCGTCCGATTTCAGCGCTCCGGCTTCAAGCTGCTGCTGGAGGTGCTTGTGCGCGGCCGCATCCGTTCGGTCGCGGAGGTTCCGTTCGCATTCGGCCTGCGCTATCGTGGCGCCAGCAAGGCCAACTTCAAGGTCGCCTGGGACTATGCGCGTCTGCTGCTGAGGCTCTATGCCGTCAGAATCGGCCTGGGGCGGCGCACCTGAGACCTCGATGCTCGTCTCGAAACTTTACAGCGCCGGCAAGATCATCCGCAGCGCCAGAAATCCCGCCACGCCCGCAAAGAAGACCAGCGCCATGCGAATGCCCGGCTCGCGGTTGACCTCCGGTACCAGGTCGGTGGCGGCCACGTACAGGGCCACGCCGGCCGAGAGCGGCAGCCCATACGGCAGCCAACTGGGAACCAGCTCGATCGCCAGCACGCCGGCCAATGTGGCCCCGGCCAGCGCAATGGCGGAGTAAAGCGCCGTCGCCCGGCTGCGCCCACTGGCCAGCATCACGCTGGCCATGGTGAAGCCCTCCGGCGCCTTGTGCAACAGAATGGCCAGAAAGATCAGCCAGCCCAGCCAGTTCGTGACCAAAAAACCGGAGCCGATGGCGATGCCGTCAAAGAGCGCATGAAGGCTCAGGCCGGCCAGCACCGAGTCGCCCGTATGCCGGCTGACAAACTCGCCGGGGTGCGTCTCCTCGCCAAAGTGGAAGTGGGCGTTGATGGTGTGCTCCAGCAGATGAACAACGCAATAACCGCCCATGATCAGCACCGGCCCCAGCCTCGGACTCAGGCGCAGGCTCTCGGGCGTCATCTCGAGCAGCGCCGTGGCCATCAGGAAGCCGGCGCCCAGGGCAACGAAGTAGCGCAGATAGCGCTCCACGCCGCGCGCCCGCACCAGCACCAGCCCGCCGGCCACGTCGGCCAGCGCGGCTATCGCGCCGAGGATGAGGGAGAGTTTCAGCAATGAATCATACCTTTGAGACCTTTATGGTGGGTATTCCGCTAGACTCCAACGTCTGCAAACTTTCAAGTACAGGAAAATCCCAATTCCCCTCGACAATATCTAGCAAATATGACTCCAGTAGGGTGAGTTTCCCGTCTTTCTGGAACAGAAGCACACCAATTCTCTTGCCTTCGGGAGTCTTCCCAACAACATCTGAAATGACCGTATTGGAACTCGCGCCTAATGAAACACCGTCCTCCAGGTGCAATGAAATGCTCGGGCATCCACAATCACACCACGGTGTGGCACGAATCTTCTCGACCTGCGGAGCAAAGGTTATGGCTTCTGGCAAACCGTGCTCCAGCAGCCAGTTCAGCAACGCCAATTCCTCTGAAGTGAGTGGTCGAGGCGTCAAGATCCTTTCGTCTTCCATACAACCTGCCGTCCTTGCGTTGTGATCCTTACCCGCTGTGCCTGATGTTCAGCACATCCCCGTCGCGCACGATGTACTCCTTGCCTTCGAGCCGCAGCGTGCCCCTGGCTCTTGCCGCCGCCTCGGAACCCGCGGCCAGCAGGTTGTCCCAGCGGATGGTTTCGGCGCGGATGAAATGGTGTTCGAAGTCGGTGTGAATGGCTCCGGCGGCCTGCGGCGCCTTCGAGCCTACCGGCACGGTCCAGGCGCGGCACTCGTCCTCGCCGGCGGTGAAGAAGCTGATCAGCCCCAGCAGCTCGTAGCTCTTGCGGATGAGGCGCGCCAGGCCGCTCTCGCCGAGCCCGTAGCTCGACAGAAACTCCGCCGCTTCCTCGTCGTCCATCTCCGCCAGTTCGGCCTCCACCTTGCCGCAGATGGCGGTTGCGCCTGCGTTGGGCCTATGCGCCACCTCGTCCAGCTTGAAGCGGCTCACCGCCGCCTCCAGGTCCGCGCCCAGCGCGGCGCTCTCGCCGATGTTCAGCGCGTAGAGTATAGGTTTCTGCGACAGGAACATGAAACCCCGGATGAGCTTCTTCTCCTCCGGCGTCATCTCCAGCTCGCGCAGCGGCCGCTCCTTTTCGAGCGCCTCCTTCGACCGCACCAGCAGCGCGTGTTCCCGCTCCAATTCTCCGGTGCGCATCTTCTTCAGATCCTTCTCCACGCGCTCCAGCCGCTTCTCAACCTGGGCCAGGTCGCTGAACATCAGGTCGAACTCGACGTTGCGGATGTCGCGCAGCGGATCGATGGGGCCAACATGCGGAATCGACTCCTCCTCGAAGGCGCGCAGCACATGAATCAGCGCGTCCACCTGGCGCAGGCTGGTCAGGTACGCCGTCTCCTTCAGCGCCTCCTGCCCAATGGCCGCCACATCCACGAACTCGACGCTTGCGTAAGTGGTCTTCTTCGGCGAGTAGAGCGCCGACAGCTTGTCCAGGCGCTCGTCCGGCACGCGCGCCACGCCGATGTGGGCCTCGCGCGAGTGGCTATGTTCGTCGAGTTTGGCCTTGGTCAAAATCTTGAACAGCGATGTCTTGCCCACCTGCGGCAGGCCGATAATGCCAGTCTTCATGCACTGATGATACAGGGATCAGGGAACAGGGAACAGGGAATAGGGAATAGGGAATAGGGAATAGGGACGAGGAATAAAGCGGCCGGCTGACCTTCTGACCGGGAGCGTCAGGAATCGCGAGCAAGGATCTGATGCGCAACCTGCCGAAAGGCCGGCATGCGCAATCCAATCTCGTCGTCGGAAAACGGGCCAAACATATATATCCATACTTCGCGGATGATTGCCACAAGCCGCTCTGTGGTAATCTCTTTCTCGTCGATGGTCGCCAAGGCGTTCACGATGGCGCTTACCTCCGGCGTGTACTCGTCCCGCGGCGCTCCACACTCAATGAGCAACTCAATGTCCGCAGACCTGAGAGCTTCTTCGATAGTAGATTCAGCGATGGCCATCTGTTCCCTACTCCCTACTCCCTACTCCCTATTCCCTGATCCCTGATCCTCGCCATCCGCCGCGGCGGAAGCCTTCGGCCTGATCCCTAGTAAATGGCCGTCATGATCGCTGCCGTAATATCCATGGGCCAGTGGGCGACGATGAGCGGCGCCAGGCGGCGGGTGCGCAGATAGATCAGCATCATAACCAGGACGCCGGGCAGAAACGCGAGGAAGCGGAAGACTATGAAGCGCCAATCGGGAATGAAGGGCAATGCGCAGTGTTGCGCGGCCCAGAAGAATCCGACGATCGCGCAGGCGATCCAGGTGCGGCCGGTGAGCGCCTGCAACCGCGGCATCGCGTAAGCGTTGTAGGTCGCCTCTTCGGTCGGCGACCAGATCATCCACCACAGCGTCACGCTGTACACCGTAGCCCAGACGGGCAACTGGTGCATGTGCAGAAGGTAGCTGTTGAGGGTCTTATCCGTAGATCCGTAAAGCAGGAGGCGCGCCCCATAGCTGCCGCCAAGAAAGAAAGGAAAGACCAGCAGAAAATAACCCAGCCCCAAAAACAGGTCGCGCCCGCGGCGCATCTGAACCGGCCCCAGGAGGTCGCGGAGCCGGATGCCCTCGCGCCGTGTGAAATGCCTGAGGCCGATCAGGCAGCCGATATCGACCAGGGTGCCGTAAACACCCCACCAGTCGCCCGCCGCGCGCCAAGGCGAGGGCCGATGCAGTGCAAACAGAATCAGCGCCATCAGTCCCTGCAACGCAAGCAGCAGTACTGAGCGCGCCGAAACCAGCAGCAGCGGCCCGGCCCACATAATGCGTCCGGCAGCCACACGCTCTTCGATTTGAGCGCGCGCGTTGGCCAGGATAGGAACTGAGCTTGCAATTCTGGACGCGGAAGCCATGCCGATTCGTCTCCGGCAAGAAGGCTAACACGCGCCCGCTGCAACTTGCCGTGACCTGCGCAAGAAGCCGGGGTGGGAGCCCGCAAATCCCGGCCGCGATCTACTCCCTACTCCCTATTCCCTATTCCCTACGCCTTCACCGTCTCCGTCGCGGCTCCCAAGGTCACCGTCGCCAGTCCCAGCAGCAAGATGATCTCTTCCACGCGCTCGGCGCGGCGGTGCAGCCTGTTGAAGTCGATCCAGTTTGGATTGGTGGTATCGGGCGCGTCGATTGCCCCGTCCGCCGCCATGCGGTCGCGCGCCATGGCCGGAATAATCCCGAACTGTGAGTAGGCGGTCAACAGCATCATCAGCAACAGAAGCACGAATGGAGCCACTACCATTTTCGGCTTGTACATGTGCACGAATGGAGCCAGCACAAGCATGACCAGCGCCACAGCTCCCGCGACCAGCCCCATGCCGTGCAGAATGTGCAGCAATTCAGCCACAATGGTTCCGGCTGCGTGCGTGTCCGGTTGCAGCGTTGAGAAGGCAATGGCGGCTACAACGGGAAAGAAGATCTCCGCGCCCAGCCACACCACGAGCGAGAGATACAGAAGCGTGCGAAGTAAGATTCTCATGAATACAGCTATTCCCCAGTCTTTTGTGGCCGCTGCTCAGTCATCCCTCGCCTTTGTTTGGCGCAGGAATTCCCTGAATCGATCGGCGCGTTGAAGGATCGGGCCTTGGCCCATACGTCAATGCAATAGTCTGGTTCCCCAGGAAAACAAGGAGCGATGAAGTCGGCAAGCAATTCAGCGAGTGTATGCGCGCAACCCTTCCGGAGGGGGAAAAGAGCAGACCTCGATCGCTTTGAGGCTCTTGACGACCGCGATTGGATTCTCACAGCAAATGCGAAGCCAACAGATCGATTTTCCTTCTTCCCCGGTATTGCGAGCGGCGACGGAAAAATGCCTCACAATTCTCGAAAAATGTCGCATTCGGGCTCGAACTGCTCGCGGCGACTGGCGGAGAAGCCGCGCCATCCGGCGCAGGAATTCCCTGAATCGATCGGCGCATAGAAGGATCGGGCCTTGCCAAACACGTAAGTGCAATAGAATCAACGGAGACTTCGGCCTCTGGGGGAGAGGCCAGCTCTGCCCTAAGATTTGTTCAGAGAGCCAACTTAATTATACATGGGGAAACTTGGCGCCAGCTCTCCGCGAACCAGTGGCAAAGATTTCGCGGACGCCGGCGCAACATCCCACACCGATTACTGACCACTGGAAGCTACTTTCTGTTCAACGCCCGCTTTAGCACCGTCTCAAGCGCTGCCTTTACTTCGGCGTACTCCGGGGGCGCAATGGTTCCGGAGATTTTTTCGCTCTCCAGCGCGAAGAGTTCTTCTTTCAGCACATTCAACAGATCCGTGTTCTTTTGAGACGGCGAGGCAGAGGACGGATAGCTCCCCGCTCCGGCATCGAACGGGACGCCGGGCGGGCCGGCCGGCTTGCGCAGCAGGAAGGCCGCCCCCGCGGCCATCAACAGCGCCAGGCCGCCCAGAATCCACCAGGTGTACTTCGAGAGCGGATTGGGCGTTCCGATGGGCGCGCCGATGCCGCCGCCGGGCTGATTGCCGTTTGTGCCGGCGCTCGAGTCCTGGCCGCCGCTCTCCTGAGCGCCCACGCCGGGCTGCTGTCCCGCGGCAGCGCCCTGCTGCTCGCGCGGAATCGATCCCTCGCCGGAGATTGTGAACTCGACCGCCTTGCCTGGAATGACGCTCCTGGTCACGAAGGTCTGCACGCTGGGGTCTTCCGGCACGGACTTGAAGGCCGCTCCCGAACCCGCGGTGAAGGTCATGCTCTTGGGCAGAATCACGGCCAGGTTCTCGGCCGGCAGCGTCACCTCGGAGTGGAAGGTGTACTTGCCGCCGCTCATGGGCAGGTTGTAGCTGAGCTGGAAGAGCGTGTCCTTGTCGCCGTCGTCCGGCTGGATGGGGAAGTTGAAGGAGTAATGACCCTTGGGACCGTCCGGGTCCAGCTTGACGTTGGTGGGCAGGCCGTTGGGCCGCTGCGCGCCCACGCCGTTCACCACCGCGTCGGCGGGCGCCACAACTTCAAACGAGCGCGCGCTCCACTGCGTGGTTGGCGGTGAGCTGGTGTTGTGGACAAAGTACCGCTCGGTCACCTTGAGCTGGCCATTCTCGCTTTCCACCTCCAGCACGTCGGCCTCAATGGAGACGCCCTGAACCTTGGCGGCCACGTCGTACACCGTGATGTTCCCCGGCCCGCCGCCCTCCGGCGCGGCAATAAAGTAGCCGGCGCCCTGATGAACCGCTCGCACCAGGTACGGCCCGTTCCCCGGCTCGTCCAGCGAATAGCGCCCGTTGGCGTCGGTGGTCGCATGAGCCGTTGCCCTCATGCCCGCCTGCACGTCCACCAACTCAACGGTATCGCCCGCGGCGGGCTTGCCGGTGGTTCGGTCGGTGACTGTGCCGGTGACGGTGGCGGCCTGCGCCAGAACGCCTGTTGCCAGCAGGCTGAGAGCAAAGGTGCGAAAAACAAAATGAGTAGATTTCATGGTTCTAATGACGTCCTCTGATTGCGTAGCAGGTTGGAAAGGAGGAAGCAAAAAGACAACCGCAGGTCCTTCGGCTCACTTCGTTCGCTCAGGATGACAATGCTCGCGGGCACTCACGCCTGCTGCAAACGCTCAATCTCGGCCAGCAACTGCGCCGTCTCATTTTCAAGCTGCGCCCGCTGCGCCACGAAGTCCTCTTCAGGATACTTGCCGGCGCGGTGCTCAAAGCCCAGGTCGCGCAGGTTTTCGTAAAGCTGCTCCTTGCGCTCAAGCAGGTAATCCAGGCGGGTCTTCTGCCTCTGGCTGGCGAAGACGTTCTCCGGCCAGAAGGTGTAGACTAGCAGCGCAATCGCCAGCAATCCGCCCGCCACCACGCCTTGCAAAGTGGTCATAGCTCAATACCCTCCGTCGCCGCCGGAGTCCGTCTCCCGGCGAATCTGCTCCAGCCGCGCCCGCTCCGCCGGGTCCGCACTCGCGGCATCCGCTCCAGCCGCAGCCTGCGTCTTGCCCACCGACCACCGCCGCACCAGCAAGACAGTGCCCACGAGCGCCGCGCCGAAGACCGCGAAGGGCGCAATCCAAGCCACCAGATCGAAGCCCTGCGTGGTGGGCGCGGCCAGCACCGTTGCCCCGTACTTGGCCGCGAACCAGTCCAGGATCTCCTTGTCGCTTTTGCCGGCGGCGATGGCCGTCTTCAGCTCCTCGCGCTCCCGCCCGCTCTCCGGGCAGCCCACGTGGTTGCACTCGCCCAGCAGTTGCGCGCAGCCGCAGGTGCACATCAGCCGGTGGCCCAGGTCGTTGAAGCGCGAGCTTGCATCCGTCGCGCCCAGCGAGAAGCACACCGCAACCGCCAGCGCGGCCGCTTCCACCGCTCTAATCCAAAAGGTCAAGGGCGTGGAACGCCTCATGCGATGCCTCCCTTGAGCGCCGGTTCCGCCGGCGGCGTGCGCGCCGGCACTCGCACAGCGGCGGTGGCCGGGCTCAAAGCCGGAACCAGCGCCACCAGCGTGCCCAGGACCAGCACCACCAGCCCGGCCCAGATCCAGCCCACCAGCGGATTCAGAAACGCCTTGATGATCGGCTGGCCTGTGTCGGGGTTTGTGCCTTCATACACCACGTACAGATCCCACTCCGGAACCGAGTGAATGGCCACCATGGTCTGCGGCTGGCCGGTGGGCTGATAGACCCGCTTCTCCGGAGTCATCTGGAACTGCTTCTTGCCGTCTTTGTACACATCCAGCAGGGCGTATTCGGAGTCGTAGTTGGCGTTCGAGTCCTGCGTGGCGCCCACCTGCACCAGCGTATAAGGGCCGATGGAGATCCTGTCGTGGAGCGCCATCTCGCTCTCCACGTTGCGGTTGAAGGCCGAGCCGGCCAGCCCCACCACGATCACCACCACGCCGATGTGGACGATGTAGCCTCCGTAGCGGCGCGTATTCCGGCGCGTCAGCAGCCAGGCGGATGCGACCAAGTTGTGCCCGGTCTGTTTGGCGATCACGCGAGCGCCGCGGAAAAACTCCGACAAGATGGCGGTCAGCACGCCTGCGCTCAGCGCAAACGCCACCAGCGCGTAGAAGTTGCCGGCGTCCAGCGCGCCGTCCTTCCACGGCCGCACGCCCGCAACCAGGCAAACGATCACTGCGGCCCAGAGCGCGATCGAGGGCAGCACAAAGTTGCGGCGAATGGCGCGCAGCGACGTGGCCCGCCACGGCAGCAGCGGACCCACGCCGGTCAGGAACAGCAGAAACAACCCGATGGGAACCGCGACCCGGTTATAGAACGGCGCGCCCACCGTGACCTTGCTGCCCTCCACGTACTCGCTCAGGATGGGAAAAAGCGTTCCCCACAGAATCACAAAGCACGCCGTCAGCAGCACCAGATTGTTGAACAGGAAGCTGGACTCGCGGCTGACGAGGGACTCCAACTGGTGCTCGCTCTTCAGGTGGCTGCGCTGCAGGATGTAAGTGAAGATGCAGACCGCCAGCACGATCCCCATGAAGACCACGAACCACGTCCCGATGGAAGACTGCGCGAAGGCGTGAACCGAACTGACCAGGCCGGCGCGGGTCAGCAGCGTGCCTAGCAGCGTGAGCAGAAAGGTGGAGAAGATCAGCCACACGTTCCAGCTCTTCATCATGCCCTTCTTCTCCTGCATCATCACCGAGTGAAGAAAAGCAGTGCCCGTGAGCCAGGGCATGAAACTGGCGTTCTCCACCGGGTCCCAGCCCCAGTAGCCGCCCCACCCCAGCACGGCGTAGGCCCAGTGCATGCCCAGAAAGATGCCGCAGGTGAGGAACATCCAGGTCACCATCGTCCACACGCGCGTGACTTTGATCCATCTCTCGCCGGGATAGCGCATCATCAGCGCCCCCAGCGCAAAGGCGAAGGGAACCGAGAAGCCCACGTAGCCCAGGTAAAGCATGGGCGGATGAATCACCATCTCCGGGTACTGCAACAGCGGATTCAACCCGTTGCCGTCCTCCGGAACCGCTCCCTGAAACAGCGCGAAGGGCGGAGCGGCAAAGCACAGAATGGCCAGAAAGAACGCCTGCACTCCGGCCAGGATCGTGCCCGCATAGGCGTACAGCTTCACGTCCGTCTTGTGCGTCAGCCGCAACACAAAGCCATAGGCCGCCAGCAGCCACGCCCACAGCAGCAGCGAACCCTCTTGGCCGCTCCACAGTGCCGAGAACTTGTATGCCGCCGGTAGCGCGCGGTTCGAGTGCTCCAGGATATAAGTGAGGGAGAAATCGTTCGTGAAGACCGACCAGACCAGCGCGAAGACGGCCGCGGTGACGGCCACAAAACTGGCAATCCCCGCCCGCCGCGCCGTATCCGCCAGCCGCTCGGGCGAGACAGCCGTCGGCTGCTTTGTCGCTATCAGGCGCAATGCCAGACTGCCGGCCAGCAGGTTGTAGGCGGCTAGCGCCAGAGCGATCAGAAGTGCAAAACTGCCAAATGCAGCCATCGGGACTCCACAACGATTCTCGCACGCGCGCCGGAAGCCGGACGGCCTCCCAACCACGCCATTCTCCATCCATCATAGGCTCTTACCGTGTGATCTGCCTCACACTATGGGTGGAGATTGGCGCTTGGGCGGCCGCGCAATCCGCGCATGATCATCGCGCGCCCCACTCCCACAACCCTAAGCTGGTTTTCTGGTCTACCGGATGCCCCAACTGACGCGCCAGCAATAGCATCTGGCCTCGATGGTGCGCCTCGTGTGCGATCAGATAGGCCACAAAAGCCCAGGCGTCCGGCTTGAATCCGGAGATCCTTGCGTTCCCATTCAGGATCGGCGCCAGCCAATCCCGAATCGCTTCGGCGCTCGCCGCCAGCGCTTCCTTTGCCTCGGCAGCGGTTGCTGTCTTATTGATCTCCGCGGGAATGGCCTTGACCCTCGCGGCTTCCATATACATCAGCCTCACCTTGTGGATATGACTGACCAGCGCGGCGATGGTGCGGCCCTTGCCGCCAGGCGGCGGCGCATTCCACACCTCTGGCGAAAGCGCATCGAGCAGGTAAAGGTGAATGCGGTTGTGAATGGCAAAAGAGCGCATAACAGCGTCGGCAGGGGACAAGGCAGCTTCCTTTTCAGGCATGGGTCGACCTCCGGGAAGGGATTCTCTTTCAACTTAACCTGACTTCAATTGGCATGCCAAGAGAAAACTAGCCGCTCAAAACGGTCTCGCACTCATGCTTTGCAAGCATCTGGCCCGCCAGCACCAACATCTCTTCGCTCGCGACAGGCCAGGGAAGGAAGCGCATGCACTCGCCGCAGTAGTCGGCTGCAACTTCGCCGGCTTTGCCCAGCACCAGCACCGGCAGCGAGGGCATGCGCAGATGCAATTCGGCCACGAACGCCGGCCCGCCGATCCCCTGCATGTGCTCACCTGAGATGACCAGCCCAAGACCCGCCGCAAACTGCGGCTGCTCTACAAGGCAAAGGGCCTCTGCGGCATCGCCCACCCGCTTCACATCCGGGAATCTCCGTTCCAGGATCGCCTTGCGCTGATGCGCTTGGAGGGGATCGCTGTCCACCAATAAGATTGTCGCCATGAGCCCCTGAGCCCCGCGCGGCCCTGGGGGTGGGCCGGCCGCCATCCATTAACAACTGAGTAACTAGGATGATAGGCAGCCGGATTCGGTTGCCCGCAAAGCACGTTTGCCGAATTGACCGCCGAAAACTCCGTGCCGTCTGCGCGCGCCGCGACTCGCTTTCGCCCTTACCCGAACAAGAATTCCCGGGCGCCCCAGGTCCCGTCCGCCGCGGCGGAGGACCTGGGAATTCCCACCCCTACCCGAACAGAAACTCCTTCTCGCGCAGCTCCTTGATCGAGTCGCGCAGCCGCGCCGCCCGCTCGAACTCGAACTTCTTCGCCGCCTCGCGCATCTCCGCCTCTTGCCGGGCGATGAAACTGTCGAGTTCCGCCTGGGTGGCAAACCCCTCCGGCAGCCCCGCCGTCTCCTCCGCTTCCACCTCGCCGTACTCGGCCTTCAAAATCTGCGCCAGTCCCATATCCACCGTGCTGATGATCGACTGCGGCGTAATCCCGTTCTCCTCGTTGAAGGCCCGCTGCACGCTTCGCCGCCGGTCCGTCTCGTCTATCGCCCGCCGCATTGAGTCGGTCACGCGGTCGGCATACAGGATCGCCCTGCCCTCGATGTGCCGCGCCGCCCGCCCCATGGTCTGGATCAGCGACCCGGCCGAACGCAGAAACCCCTCCTTGTCCGCGTCCAGAATCGCCACCAGCGAGACCTCCGGCAAATCCAGCCCCTCGCGCAGCAGGTTGATGCCGATCAGCACGTCGAACTCCCCCTTGCGCAGCCCGGCCAGCAGCTTCACCCGTTCCAAAGTTTCTATCTCCGAGTGCATGTAGCGGCAGCGCACGCCCACCTCGGTGTAGTAGCCGGCCAGGTCCTCGGCCATGCGCTTGGTCAGCGTCGTCACCAGCACCCGCTCGCCGCGCTTGGCCCGGTCCCTGATCTCCCCCAGCAGGTCGTCGATCTGTCCCTTCACCGGCCGCACCTCAACCTCCGGGTCCACCAGCCCCGTCGGCCGGATCACCTGCTCCACCACCACTCCCGCCGAGCGCGTCAGCTCATACGGCCCCGGCGTGGCTGAAACATAGATCGCCTGATAAACCCGCTCCTCGAACTCGTCGAACTTCAGCGGCCGGTTGTCCAGCGCCGAGGGCAGCCTGAAGCCGTAATCCACCAGGTTCTGCTTGCGGCTGCGGTCCCCGTGCCACATCCCATGCACCTGCGGAATGGTCGCGTGGCTCTCGTCCACAAACAGCAGAAAGTCGCGCGGAAAGTAATCCAGTAGCGTCGGCGGCGCCTCGCCCGCCTTCCGCCCGCTGAAGTGCCGCGAGTAGTTCTCGATCCCGTGGCAGTAGCCCATCGACTTGATCATCTCCAGGTCGAAGCGCGTCCGCTGGTGAATCCTCTGCGCCTCCACCATCCGCCCCTGCGCCTCCAGCTCCGGCGCCCACGCGTTCAGCTCCGCAACGATCGAGTCGATGGCCTGCGCCTTCTGCTCCGGCTGCATCACGTAGTGGCTCTTGGGATAGATAGGCAGCCGCGAGTACCTTTGCTTCACCGTCCCGAACAGCGGATCGATCTGCGACAGCGACTCGATCTCGTCGCCGAATAACTCAATCCGGTAAGCCGACTCGTCGTAGGTCGGAAAGACCTCGATCGTGTCCCCGCGCACCCGGAACGTCCCGCGCCGGAAGTCCGTGTCGTTGCGCTCGTAGAGTATCTCCACCAGCCGGCGAGTTACGTCCTTGCGGCTGATCCGCTGCCCTTTTTCCAGCAGCAGCAGCATCCCGTAGTAAGCCTCCGGAGACCCCAGTCCATAGATGCAGCTCACCGAGCTGACGATAATCGCGTCCCGCCGCTCGAACAGGCTGCGCGTAGCCGACAGCCGCAGCTTGTCCAGCTCCTCGTTCACCGTCGCTTCCTTCTCGATATATAAGTCCCCCGCCGGAATGTAGGCCTCCGGCTGGTAATAGTCGTAGTAACTCACAAAGTATTCCACCGCATTGCCCGGAAAGAACTGCTTGAACTCGTGATAAAGCTGCGCGGCGAGGGTCTTGTTGTGCGCCAGGATCAGCGCCGGCCTATTCGATTGCTCGATGATCTTGGCCATCGTAAACGTCTTGCCCGACCCCGTCACACCCAGCAGCACCTGATGCTTCTCGCCCGCCGCCAGGCCCGACATCAGCTCGTCTATCGCCCGCGGCTGATCCCCCCTCGGCTTGTAGCTCGTCACCAGTTGAAAGTCCATGCAAAGATTATACGCGAAGAGCGAATATTGGGCGAAGATCTTGATAGGGATTCAATGCAGATGCCGGACCAGAATGTCGGCCTGCGGTCGGAAAGGGTGTGTACTCGCCTGCGAACTGACCGCCGGGTGCCCCATCCTTTCACAGGTCGCCGCGGCGACTCGTGAAAGGGTGGGATACCACGACCCTCGAACGTCCGTCTTCAGCTCCCCACAAACCTGAACGGGAACGGCGCGCGACCCCAGGTCCCGTCCGCCGCGGCGGATGAAACCTGGGAGCGAATCACCCAACGCTCCGCCATTTCAGTTCCAAACCGTATATGACAGAGAGCGCCATATGGTCTATAATGCCATCATGAGCGCGAGATGAAGGCCGAACTGCTCTTTCACCAGCGTATCGACTACGACGATGGTGCAATCTCGGAGATGGCGCTCTGGCGTGTCCCGCTGCCGGTTCCGCCGTCTACCCACAGCCTGAAGTATTCGCTGTTCTATGGCCGCCCCGGCGTTCGCGAGATTGGTTACGATAATGAGCGCGGTAAAGGCGATCACCGGCATTTTCAAGGCGTCGAGAAGCCTTATGTGTTTACAACGGTCGAGCGGTTGATGGCCGATTTCTGGTCCGATGTGCGGAGATTGCGAGGAGTCCAATGAGCGATGTGAAATTCACTGTCGGCGGCGCAATGGACGAAGAAGCTTCGCGCCGCTTCATCGACGCCTGGCATCGCGCCGAGCAAGGGGAGACCTTCCATGAGCGCCATCTGGCCTTTGAAAGCTGGGATGCTCTGTCCCGCGTCCTAACCGGCAAGCGGATGGAGTTGCTGCGCTACGTCCGCCGGAACAATGTCGCCAGCGTCAGGGCCTTGGCCAAGGCGCTCAACCGCGATTACAGCAATGTCCATGCGGATGTGAAAGCCCTAGCCAGCGCCGGCCTTCTTGACGCCACAGCAAAAGGTGTCCGTGCCGACTACGACGCCATCGAAACCAGAATCGCAATTTGAGGTTTCATGTGAGTTTGACCAGGCCGGCTGGCGCACCCTTGATCTCCCACCAATGAGGGTGCCCCATCCTTCCACAGGTCGCCGCGGTCCGCCGCGGAGGAAGGCCAGGGAAACCACAACCCCGCGCCGCCGTCAAAGACCATGGCCGGCTGGCGCACCCTTGAATCCCCACCAATGAGGGTGCCCCATCCTTTCACAGTCCTATCGTGAAAGGGCGGGATACCACGACCCGCGACCGTCCGTCTCCAGTTCCCCACAAACCTGAACGGAAACTGCTGGATGCCGGGTGCCCCAGAGCCTGCCCTGAGCTTGCCGAAGGGCCCTGTCCGCCACGGCAGAGAACCTGGGAGAAACCGCCGGATATGCGCTCGGCCCGGAGTTACTTGGCCGCCGGGGATGGCGAAGCCGCCTTGGCGCGCATAACATCGCTGAAGAACTTACCCTCGTCGGTAAGTTGAAATGTATCCCAGGAGGAGAACATGGTCGGGCCCCACTCCGGGTCGAAGCACCAGGCGATCCAGCTGATGCCCCTCGATTCGAGGTAACCCGTAATCTGGTTGCCGTAATCGATGCCCTGTTCCCGGGTGCCGTCGCCTGAGTCGAACCCAAGCTCGGTGGCAATAATCGGGTAGTGATCGGCGGCGAAGCCGAAATCCTCTTCCCACTTGGGCGGCCACGGTCTCGATCTTTTGATGGGATAGGGGTGGGTGACGTATCCGATGTGCTCGGCACGGATGGGACTTATGCGTAGCGGAGTCAGGTCATAGGCCCAGTCGAAGCCGGCGACCAGCGGAATGGTCTCCTTGTCATAGGAGCGGATGAGCGCGATGATATCCTCGTTGATCTGGCGCCAGTCTTCCCACGACACCGATCCGAGCTGGCCGAAGAAGACCGTCGGCTCGTTGAATAACTCGAAGAAAGCGACAGTATGATTTCCGTTGTAATGGGCGGCGATAATGCGCCAGAAGTTGAAGGTCTCAGGCATGCTTGTCTCATACATCGGATCCTGAAACAGGCCTTGCTTGAGATTGCCGATGGAGTGCCAGTCGATGTCCACATACAGGCCGAGATCGGTGCACCACTGCACCGCCTGATCGAGCAAGGCAAGATAATTCTTCGTTCCGCGCCCGCGCCATGCGACCGGGTGGACGGGAATGCGCACCACTGTCGCTCCGGTCTCCTTGACCTTGACGAAGAGGTCCTTGTTCCAGTGGCCCTGGCTCTCGGTCTTATCGGGATCGGCAATGCTGACGCCGCGAAAGAGGATCGGCTTGCCGGTGGGATCCACGAAGCGGTTGCCGCTGACGGAGATGAGCGGGAGTTTCTTTCCGTCCGGGCTGTTGAGAGGACGGGTTAGATAGGCCGCGTGCCACCAATCGTTCTCTTTCCTGGTTTCGGTCTTGGGGCTCGCGGTTTGCGCAAGCGCGCTCAAGCCGCATAGGATTGCTATAACGGCAACGGCATAAGTGAATCGCTTCATTTTGTTCTTCCCCTTCGCGTGGAGATTGGCGCCTGCGGATTGTTGCAGTCGTCAACTGCAATGGTGAGTCGCCTAATCATATCTTCCCGCGTGGGGCCTCGTCGATCACAAGACTTGCGGGCGCCGCCGGTGTGGCGGCCGAGCGCAAAGAACATCACACCCGCAGCGCCGCCAAAGGCCGCGTCCAGTCCAGCTTTGGCTTTCCGCGCGCAGGTTCTAATTGAACAAGTCCTTCATCTTCTCCAGCAGGCTGGGGGAGGTGGGTTTGTTGTCGGCGGAAAGCGATTCGGCGAGCTTGGCGATCAGTTCGCGCTCGGCGCGGGTGAGCTTCTTGGGAATCTGCACGAGCAGCTTCACAATCAGATCGCCGCGGCCCTTTTCGTTCAGGTAGGGTACGCCGCGACTGCGGATGCGCAGCTCGCGGCCGCTCTGCGTGCCCTCGGGAATCTTGAGGGTGACCGGGCCGTCGAGGCCGGGCATCTCGATCTCGGCGCCCAGGGCCGCCTGGGGGAAGCTGATGGGGATGACGCAGTGCAGGTCGTGGCCTTGGCGCTCGAAGAAGTCGTGAGCGCGAACGGAGAGGACGACATAGAGGTCGCCCCTGGCGCCGCCGGAACGGCCAGCATCGCCCTCGCCGGTGCAGCGAATGCGGGTTCCATGCTCGACGCCGGGCGGCACCTTGACCTTGAGACTGGTTTCGCTGCTGACGCGCGTCTCGCCGCGGCAGGCTGGGCAGGGATCGGCGATGACGGTGCCCCAACCGCCGCAGGCGCCGCAGGTGCGGGCCACGGAGAAAAAGCCCTGTTGGTAGCGGACCTCGCCCCGGCCCTGGCATTGAGCGCAGGGGCTGGGACCGCGGCCGCTCGCGCTGCCTCGGCCATGGCAGGCCGCGCAAGGCTCAAGGCGGCGTATCCTCACCTCGATCTCGGTGCCGAAGAAGGCCTGGTCGAACTCAATGGCTAAATCGAAGCGCAGGTCGTCGCCGCGCTTCTGGCGCGAGCCGCGCTGGGAACCGCGTTGCGAACTGCCGCCCATATTGAACATCTCGCCGAAGAGATCGCCGAAGATGTCGCTGATGTCCATGCTGCCGGAAAACGGTCCGCCGCTGAAGCCGGAACCCTGCCCGCTCAACCCGGCGTGGCCGTAGCGGTCGTAGACGGCTCGCTTGTCCGCGTCGCTCAGCACCTGGTAAGCCTCGCTGGCCTCTTTGAACTTCTCTTCGGCCGCGTGATTGCCGGGGTTGCGGTCAGGATGGTACTTGAGCGCCTGCTTGCGGTAGGCGCTCTTCAACTCCTGGTCGTTGGCCTCCCGCGAGACGCCCAGAACCTCGTAGTAGTCTGCTTTGCTCACTCTTGTATTCAATCCTATTCGGCGGTCTGTTTCGAGTTGTGTACGATGCGCACCAGCGCCGGGCGCAAAAGCCGTTCGCGCAGCCGGTAGCCGCGGCGGACTTCCTCGGCAACGTGCTGGTCGGGCAGGTCGTCGCGATCCACCGTCCCCAGCGCCTCATGCACCCGCGGATCGAACGGCTCTCCCACGGCGGGAACAGGAACCACGTGCATCTGCCGCAGAATCTCCTCCATCTGCTTGACAATCAACTCGACGCCGTGGCGCATCTGCTGCGCCGTGCCGTGCGACTTGAGCGCCAACTGGAAGTTATCCACCACAGGCAGGAACTTCTCGACTACGCTGCCGGCGGCATAGTCGCGGTCCGCAATCCGCTCGCGCTCGGCACGCTTGCGGGCATTCTCAAACTCGGCCTGAAGCCGGGCCAGGCGGTCCAGCAACTGATCGCGTTCCGCCTTCAACTGCTCGAACTCCGCGCGGCTCACCGGCTCGGCGGGGCCGGCGGGAGCTTCGCCTTCAGCGGGCGCGGCCGCCGGGCTCGCTGGCGGTTCCTCCGCCGGACCGCCGGAGGCGATCTCCAGCGGTTCCGATACGCTCAATTCGTTCTCCTGCTCTGCCATGGCCCTGTGCTTTCTCCTGAACATCGACGGCGCCTGCTTCCATGATAATTCGCGCGGCGGCTGCCCCGGCGGCCAGCGCTCGGGCGGGAGTTTCCTTTCGGTCGCTCAGAGATGTGGCGCCCCGAAGCGGACCTTTTGGAATAAGGACTGTTTTCGGAGCCGAAATGTGCGGTTCGCGAGCGGAAAAGCAGAGTTTTTGGGCCTAAAACATGGGAAAATCGGGGTACAGTGTTTACCGATGAGTAAAGGGGGTAGATTTGTATACTATTCATGTCATTGCTCTTACCGGAAACCTGGAGTCCCGGCGGCTGGGTTTTGAGGGGGAGGGGGGGTGGGGGTGTTGCCGGGGTACGGACCGGGCACATGCCTGACAGATTGAACCGGGGAGATAGCTGACGGATTGGATCGGGGGTTCGCACGCTCTTCACCTATCTTTCATTGTGCGCCGGCGGGGGGTAATTCTCGGCAACCGTCTGCGGTAAGGCGGACGCTCGTTCGACTTTGGCATGGTTGTGGTTTCCCCGGCTCTTCGCCGCGGCGAACGAAAGGATGGGTACCCGCATTGTTTGGAAGGTTGACAATCAAAAAGACTTACGGTGCGCCACCCGCCGAAAGGATGGGCCACCCGGCTGTTATCGACTTAATTACCTGCAAGGTTCTGAAAATATGGGAGGGGGGTGGGGGGTATTAATTAAATCGTTACGGGGGGCCGGAAGCCGGTTGACGCGGTTTCACTGTATCTCGCCCCTTCTCCCCTCATCTTCTCCTTGTCAGTATGCACGAACGGAAGGTTATCTTCTGCACGGCGACATCGCGATCTGGGGCGCCCGGCCGGTTGAGGAAAGGGAGACGGGCGGTTGGGGTGGCGAAGCCGGGGGGCACCGACCCTTTCGCCAAGTGCGCGAGAGGAAGGGGCACCCGGCCGCCGAGGATGCCAACGGAGACCCCAGACGCAAGCAAGCCGCCCGCTCATCGCGATAAAACTGCGATGAACGGGGCACAGCTTCTCATGGCTCAGCGTGATTCTTCAGGGCTGACGACCGGGCCGCCGGCCTCGTTCTCAGACCGCGATGGTGCTCTCTCAGGTGCCCAAATGCGAGGCACCTGGGCCACCCATCTTCAGTGGTTGTGCTCACTTCCCCCGACACCTGGGCCACCGGCCACACTCATTTGGGACAACATTAACAATCAAAAAGGCTTATGGCGCGCCGCCCGCCGACTCTCCAGTTTGCCGGTAACGTACGAGTCTCTCCGTCATGGGAGAGCGCATACACAAGCGGTCCGTCCCAGGTCCGATCCGCCGCGGCGGACCGAACCTGGGATCACCCATACTGGATTTGTTGTCTCATCGGGACCTGCGCCAGCCGCTTTAATCTGGGCTACTTTCCTTGTGCGCACGGCTGCGCTCAATCCTTTGGGTTTAGAATCGGGGAATAGGCATTTTGTGATCTTCGCGGGGGAGGAGGCAGCGCGTCGATGGAAAAGCTCAACGCTGAGACTAGAGCTATCGGAGTGATTCTAAAGGAGGAGTTTTTCTACCGCATTCCCGAATATCAGCGGCCCTTCTCGTGGGATACCGACAACTTCGAGGATCTCATTGACGACATCATTAACGCCAATAAAGAGCAGGAGTATTTTCTTGGCACCATTGTGCTACACAAACAGGAAAAGGAGGGGGTATATGATGTCGTCGACGGCCAGCAGCGATTGACTTCCGTCATGATTCTGTTAGCTTGCCTCAGAGATATTGTTGCAAAGGATAAGTTCAGAGGGGATCTCCAGAAGAAGATCTTGCAAGAGGAGGATGTTGTAGATAACATTCCTCCCAAGATTAGACTTGAGGTCAAGGATAGAAAGCTGTTCTTTGAATTGGTGGTTACCCCCGACGGCACGAGCAAAGCAAGTCAGAAGAATGGTCTTCCCGAGCCTGAATGGAGATATATCAATGCGGTGAGTATTTTCCGTTCAAAGCTCGAAAAGCTTAGCCAGGCAGAGATCGAACAAATAATCAAGTTTATCAGTCAGAAGTGCGTCGTGATCTTTCTGGCGACACACAACTTTGCGGTTGCATTCAAGCTCTTCACGATCGTGAACGACCGCGGAAAGCAATTGCGGAGAATCGACATCCTAAAAGCTACCAACCTTGCACCGGATGTCATCATTAAGGACACTGTCAGGAACAAGATCTCACACGATTGGGAGCAAATTGAGAAGGATTTAGGCGAATCCAAATTCGAGAGCGTGTTCCATCTAATTCGGCTAATATATCTTCGGGACAAGCCACAAAGCGATCTATTAAAGGAATTTGAGGATAGAATATTTAATCAAAAGGATGGGATTACAAAGGGCGAGCCATTCTTCAACCTCATCTTTGATTACGCCAGGCTTTACTCCAAGGTTTTTGAAGAGCGAGATTTCGTGCCAGAAGACAACCAAGAGCACATTAGATATCGCGCGCTCATACATATCATGGATTCAGAGTTCATTGCCTCGGAGTGGCGTGCATGCCTATTGTATTTTGCCAAACAATTCGGGCATGAGCGGTTTTATGCATTCTGCTTAAAGATGGAGAAGGTCTACCTAGCTCAATGGGTAAAAGCCATGCGAAAGGACGAACGCTATGGGGATTACTCTAAGATCCTTGGGCTTATCAAGGCTTCAAAGAAGCCGGAGGCCGTACTTGAAGCGGTAACCTATGACTCTGATGCCATACGGAATGCCACACAAAGGATCGACTTATACAACGCCGGTTTTGCGAAGTATCTTCTACTCCGCATGGAGCTCGTCGCGGGGGAGAACGATACGCTAAAGGAATTTACTCCGAAATCTATCGAGCATGTGCTCCCTCAAACCCCGGCTGCTTCGGGGTATTGGGGGGACAATCACGATCTCGGAAAAATCAAAGAATATGTTGATACTATCGGAAACCTCGTATTGCTGAGCAAGGGCAAGAATTCTGCTGCAGGCAACCTGGGATTCCCAGAAAAGAAAAGGAGGTATCTTGAAAAAAGAGTGAGTGACTATCCTCGAAGCATTCAGGTCTTGAAATACCAAGACTGGCTGAGAAAGACAATTGACGATCGTACCTCAGAAGCGAAGAGTCTCATTCTGCAGGATCCCTAATTGGACGGGCTGGGGATAGTGATCGTGCAGCGCGTACCCGCTAAGCAATTGTGCTAGGTGTTTGGTCGGGACCCGGCACAATTGCTTGTTGAGTCTGAAAAGCGCACGGCCGATTACTCTTCCTCCTCCTCCACCGGCCGTTTGGCGTTGGCCAGGATCTTTTCGGCTACCAGTTGCGGAACGATGTCGTAGTGGTCCATCTCCATGCGGTAGCTGCCCTTGCCCTGAGTCATGGAAGTCAGCAGGGTTCCATAGGTCAGCATCTCGGCCATGGGAACCTCGGCGTTGATGACTGTGGTTCGGCCCTTGGATTCCATGCCCTGGACGCGGCCGCGGCGCGAGTTGAGGTCGCCCATGAGGGTTCCGGCAAACTCGTCCGGGGCCTCGATCTCGACCTTCATGATAGGTTCGACCAGGCAGGGCTTGCACTGCTCCATGCATTTGCGGAATGCGATGCGGCCGGCCATCTTGAAGGACATTTCGTTGGAATCGACTTCGTGGTAACTGCCGTCGTAGACGACAGCCCTGAAGTCCACCACCGGGTAACCGGCGAGATAGCCGCGGGCGGCCGATTCGACGATGCCCTTTTCGATTGCCGGGATGAAGTTGCGCGGAATGGCGCCGCCGAAGACTTCGCTGCCGAACTCGAAGCCGGTGCCGCGCGGCAATGGCTCCATGCGAATCTTGCAGTCGCCGAACTGGCCGTGGCCGCCGGTCTGCTTTTTGTGGCGTCCCTGGGCCTCGGCCTTGGCGCGGATGGTCTCGCGGTAGGGCACCTTGGGCGCCTTGAGCGTGACCTCGGCGTGGTAGCGCTTTTTGAGGCGGCTGACGATGGCCTCGATGTGCGGCTGGCCGGCGCCGGCGATGAGGAACTCGTTGGTCTGCGGATCGCGGAAGAAGCGGATGAGCAGGTCCTCTTCCATGAGCTTGTGGATGGCGGGGGCGAGCTTGTCTTCGTCGGCGCGGCTCTTGGGCTCGATGGCGTAGGTCATGGCCGGCTCGGGCAGGGGATGAAGATCGACCTGGATGTCGGCGCCCTTCTGGCCCAGCGTGTCGCCGGTGAGGGTGTCGCGCAGCTTGGCCACGGCACCCAGGTCGCCGGCGTGCAGCTCGGGAATCTCGACGGCCTTGCGGCCCTGCATCACGCTCAGGTGCGAGAGGCGCTCCTGGCCGCGGCGCGTGTAGTTCTCGACCGTGGCGTCGTTCTTGATGACGCCGCCGATCACCTTGAAGAAGCTGATGCGCCCGGCGAAGGGATCGGTCATGGTCTTGAAGACCACCAGGGCGAGGGGTTCATTGTCGTCCACCTTGCGGACCGCGGCGCCGGCATCCGCCTCAAGCTCCGCGTCCGGGCTGGCTGGCGAGGCTTCATACGAAGGGGCATGGACGGCGATGGGAGCGCGCTCGACGGGGGACGGAGCGTAGGCCTTGAGGAAGTCCAGCAGGCGGTCGGCGGCCATGTTGGCCTGGCCGCTGGCAAAGAGCACCGGGAAGATGCGGCCTTCGCGGATGGCATCGTGCAGCGCGGCGATGAGATGCTCGGCGGTGAGGGTGCCGGTCTCGAAGTACTCCTCCATCAACTCGTCCTTGCCCTCGGCCACCAGCTCGACGAGCGCTTCATGGCGGGTCTTGGCATCTGCGGCCAGGCTGTTGGGAATCTGGACGAGCTTGCCGCGGCCATCGCCGCCGGGCGCGTACTGGAAGGCCTCCAGGGTTACCAGGTCCACCACGCCGTGAAAGCCCTCGGCATCGGAGATGGGCAACTGGACAAGAACACAGTTGCGGCCCCAGCGGTCGACGAGGTCCTCGACCAGGGCGCTCAGTCCGCTGCCGCCGCCGGCCTTGGGATGGTCCATCTGGTTGACTAGAACGATACGGGGGACGTTGGCCTCGTCGGCATACCTCCACACGCGCTCGGTGATCGGCTCGACGCCGTTCTGGGCATTGACGAGAACCAGGGCGGCTTCAACGGGCAGCAGGGCGGCGCGCGCCTCGTGACTGAACATATGAAAGCCGGGCGTATCGACGAGGTTGATCTTGACGCCTTGCCACTCGGCAAAGGCCACGGCGTTCTGCATGGTTGCGCCGCGGGCCACCTCTTCTTCGTCGTAGGCGGTGACGGCGGTGCCGTCGTCGACGCGGCCCTGGGTTGGGGTCATCCTGGCGGCATGCAGCAGAGCGGCGATCAAGGTGGTCTTGCCGCTGTGCGCATGCCCCACTACAGCTACGTTGCGGATCTCACTTCCCTGGTAGGTTTTCATTAGTTTCTCCTTGGAATTTACGGGATTGTGCGTGGAATTCGGAGCCTGGACAAGGAAGGCGCAAGAAGAACGCGGGAACGTCCGGGAGGGCGTCCAGGTGGCCGGATTGTCGGGCCACGTGTCCGGGTCTGCCGTCTGCCTCGTCCATGAAGGTCCAGACCGGCGCCACGCAGGTGAAGGTAGGATGATTCCGCGCGGCGTCTATGGCTGAAAAGCGGATGCTATCACAGGCGGCGTATGAACGTCCTGTGACAGGCCGCACGGGGCGGGTGGCGAGCGAGACGGAGATTAGGAGCAACAGCCGATTGCCGGCCGATCAGTTTGCGCCGGTCGGTCAGGGTAGAGGCGGGGAATATCGGTTCACCCTACCGGAAGAGGCCGAACTTCTTCTTCTTTTCCTCGATCCCAGATTTGCCGCATGCGCCTCTGGCCATCTGCCGGATGGCCCGGGAGATGGATGAGTCTTCAAGGGCCAGCGGGGAGGCCGTGTTCTGCATCCGGCGCACGGCGGCAAAGTTGTTGGGGATCTTCCAGTCAGCCGGCCTGGTAAGCGCCTTGGTGACGTACTCTTCAGGGAATCCCGGCGAGTCGGGATCGTAGCGGTTGATTACGACCTCGAGCTTGGGGCCGCCGCGATGAGAGAACTGTCCGATCATGCGGTTTGAGTTGCGCAGTTCGGCAATGCCGACCTGAGTGACCAGGTAAACGGTGGCCGATTCACTGAAGAGAGCGGTCTTCTCCAGGTCGAGTCTCGACCCGGCATCCACCACCACATAATCAAATTGCTGGCGGGCGGCTGCGAGCAGCTTGTCGATGGCTTCATCGGAGGATTGGAAGGTTGTCATCTCACTGGGCGCCGCGAGCACGGAGAGGCCGGTGCTATGACGGACGATCATGGTGAAGAGAAAACTGGCATCGAGGCGGCCGGAGTTCTGGAGCGCGTCCACGGTCGAGTACTGAGCTTTGATTCCGAGGTTGATCGCCGCATCTCCAAACGGGAGGTTGAGATCGATCAAGAGGGTGCTCTGGCGGGATTCCTGGGCCAGCGACACCGCAAAATTGGAAGCCAGGGTGGTGACGCCGGACCCGCCCTTGGAACCTAGAAACACGAACAGGGCGCCATCGGCCTTTTGCGGGACGCGAGTTGCCGGACGGTGGGCTGAGGCCCGAACCAGAGCCTCGGCCATGGTGTTGCGGGTGAGCGGGATGCGGAGAAACTCGCGCGCACCGGCGCGCATGCAGCGGACCATCAGATCCGGATCGGCATGCTCCGAATAGACCATGACGACGGCCGAGCCGTGTGTACAGATGGCCTCGATCAGATCCAGGGCGAACTCCGGATTGCTGTCCAGGTCGACGATCAGGACGTTGAAGTTCCGCATCAGCATCTGCGGCACATCGCCGAGGCTGGCGGGATAGGCCTTGAACTGCTGGATTCGACCATCCTGGCATTCTGCCAGGGCGCTTGCCACTGCGCTGCGCCGCCGCTCGTCAGGACCGATTACCGCAATGGACAGGACGGTGGCGCTAAAGGGATCCGAAATGTGGAAAGCGGTGGTCAAGGGCGCTCCGAAAGTTGGTAATCGCTCATCTCCTTTATCGGCGTGGGGGGAGACCGGCGTTAACGTTCCTTGAGAGTTTGATTCCTATTGGTTAGGATGCACCCACCCGCAAGAATTGTCCAGTACTATTCAGGGGCGAACGGCTTTGGTAACGTTCAAAGCGTGAAAGATGCGGCTGAGGGGCGGGTTGGAGAGGGGTCGCGGCGGCTGTTGCCGGGGCTGGCGGCCGGCGATGGGTATATGCGCCATCCTTTCGACCTAAAGTTCGGTGTGCGCACGAGCGGACTGATTGCGGGACGCCACCTGAAGAGCGGGCATCGGCACGACCGGCATAACACGGCTTATTACGGGGTTGCGCCTTCTGTCTTCGAGTCGCTGGTGGCGCGCTGGCGGAGAAGCCGGCCGGCAGCGCCGATCGGCGAGTTTGCGTTTGTAGATGTGGGCGCGGGGATGGGGCGGGCGGTGCTGCTGGCCTCGGAGCTGCCCTTTCGCGAGGTGGTGGGAGTGGAGTTGAATCCAACGCTGGCGCGGATTGCGCGGAGAAATGCGCACGCGTGGCGGGCGGCAGGCCGGGCGCGTGCGCCGTTGCGAATGGTTTGCGGCGATGCCGTCGAGTTCCGGTTTCCCCAGGGGCTTTGCGCGGCGTTTCTCTTCAATCCCTTTGGCGCGCCGGTGCTGCGGCGGCTGCTGCGGGCGCTCAAGAAGGGCTTTGCCGGGCGGGCCGGGCAACTGGACCTTCTTTATGTGAACAACGAGCAGGAACGCGTGCTGGAAGAGCAGACGGGATTTGCGCGGCTGTTCAAGGGCGAAGTGAGGCGGTCGCGGGCGGATGCGATTGCGGATCACAAGATCCTGGCCCACCAGCCGGAGGGGGAGTATGCATCGTCCAATGGAGAAGACTGCTCGATCTGGCGGTGGGTTGGGGAAGGCAGGGAGTAGGGAATAGGGAGTGCGACTTTGCGTGAACCGCATCTGATCTTGGGATTGGGCGAGCTGCTGTGGGATCTGTTGCCCGAAGGGGCGCAGTTGGGCGGGGTCCCCATCGACGGGTCCAGGTCGATGGGGTTGCTGGGCGGCGCGCCCGCCAACTTCAGCGTAATGGCGGGGCGGCTGGGCAACCACGCGGCCATCCTCAGCCGCATTGGGCGCGACGACCTGGGGCGGAGGGCGATGGAGCGGCTAGACGCGCTGCCGGCGGACGCGAGCCTGGTGCAGGTGGACCCGGCGCACGAGACGGGCCGGGTGACGGTGGCCTTCGATGCTGGGCAGCCGCATTACACCATCCACCAGCCGGCGGCGTGGGACTTCTTGGAGCTTTCGGACGAGTGGGTTCGGCTGGCGGAGCGGGCGGACGCCATCTGTTTCGGGTCCCTCGCGCAGCGCTCGCTGGAGTCGCGGCAGACCATCCAGACGCTGGTGGCTCAGACCTCGTCGGCGTGCGTGCGGATCTTCGACGTGAACCTGCGCGCGCCGTTCTACTCCGGCGAGGTGATTCAGGAGTCACTGGAGCTGGCGACGGTGATGAAGATGGACGCCGCCGAGCTTTTACTTGTGATGGGGCTTCTGGGCCTGCCGGTGGACGAAGGGCCGGCTGGGGATTGGTTGCATCGGGGCGCGCTGCGGCTGCTGGAGGAGTTTCCATCGCTGGAGATGGTGGCGATCACCCGCGGCAAGCATGGGAGCCTGCTGGTGAAGCGGAAGGAGTGGTGCGAGCACCCCGGCATTGCGGTGAAGGTGGCCGACACCATCGGGGCAGGCGATGCATTTACCGCGGCGCTGACTCACTACCTGCTGCGCGGGGCGGGGCTGGCAACGCTGAGCGAGGCCGGAAACCGCTGGGGCGCATGGGTGGCCTCGCAGCCGGGCGCCATGCCCGCGCTGCCGGATGAGACGAGGGACAGGATTACGGCGGAGATCGAGGGGTGAGCGCAGGGAATGAACATTGCGAGAAGGCCTGGAGGTGGGTCAGTTTCCGGTTTGCGGTCATTCGAGAGCAAACCTCAAACCGCCATAATGATCCATTGACACAACCGGGGCCTTGCGCTCGTGGGACACTATTGTCATGATTCTCAACGACAAAAGGACACTGGCAGTATCAAGTCTTGGCTGGGTCGATCATGGGTCTTTGTGGATATGTTCAGTTGAGGCGCCTCCGCAGAAAATCGTCTTAAGCGATGCGAAATACCTATCGGTGAGTGCTGGCGCGAAGGACTTTTTTGCGGTTGTACACCATTGGGATGGCCAGCGATTAGAGATTACGGCTCACGCATACTCGGCCCCCCAAACCACCATCTCGCGCCTCGCGCTTCGACAAGCTGTTCCTGGCCTGCCATCCAGAATAGAACTGTTGAGAGAGGGCGACCTTCGCGTTTGGGATCAACTGCCAGGAGCGTTCACAGGGTATGCCTTTGGGGACTATAGGCTCGTTCTGACACGTCTAGCCGGAGAGGATGACGTTCAGGCGCTTGAGTGGTTTGACGATAGCTACGACAAGGGCTACCAGGGGATAGTTGGGTCTATTGAAGTTCCAGATACCTCGCTTTTGATAATATCCGTTCAACGAGACTCGCACCCGGTGTTGTATTCCCCAGAAACCAAGAAGGCGATCAGGAAATTGAGCCTCGCCGATAGGACTGGGAATCCGTCATTCCAATTTCGCACGTCAGCTCGAGAATTCTGGGCGACCGACTATGACTCCGTTGTGAAACTGGACGGGACGACGCTCGCCGTGAGAAACGTTCAATGTGTGCAAAACGCAGTTCACGGAATGCGGCAGTTTATTGGGAACTTCTGCTTTAACTCAGGCCAGGACCTCTGCCTCATTGCGCGGCCATTCAGCGGTGACGCGGTGGCTTTAGATGCGGATTCGATGGCTCAGGTCTGTCGAATTGAGTTTGGGCGGCAGCCCCTGGACATTGGCATGTTGGCTGACGGAACAGTGGTCGCGCGAGATTGGAAAACAGGCGATTCTCTGTTCCGCAGACTCTAACCCCCCAGCGGACATCCCACTAGCCCCGGAATCGGGCCGTGCACAGTTGGGTCGGCTATCCGGAAACTGACCCATTGCCAAGGCCCAGTCCCGCTTGCCAGTGGAAGGGTCGATCCCATAGTCTGGCCTTCATAATGAGTAAACGAATTCTCGCCCTCGCTCTGCTGTCCGCCTTCACGCTGCCGTTGAGCCTCTTCGCCCAGGCGCCATCGCTCTCCATCCAGGTGGATCGACCGACCGCCAAGGTCAGTCCGATGCTCTATGGGTTGATGACGGAAGAGATCAACTTCTCTTACGACGGCGGGCTCTATGCGGAACTGGTCCGCGACCGCGCCGTGGGGCATGGCTGGGGCGCGCTGCAGCACTGGACGCTGGTGGAGCGCGGAAGCTCCGCGGCCAAGGTCTCAGTGGATGAGACGACCGGCCCCAGCGCCGCGCTGCCGCGCAGCTTGAAGGTGAGCGTGACCTCGGCTACGGCAGCTGCCCCGGCCGGCATCCAAAACGACGGCTACTGGGGCATCGCCGTGCGGCCGCGGACGACCTATAGCGGCTCGTTCTACGCAAAGGCCGACAGCATTGGGATTCCGGTCACAGTCAGCCTGGTCAACGATGAGACGGGCGCGGTTGCGGCCAGCGCCACCGTGACCCGGCTGTCCGGCGATTGGAGGCCATTCACCTTTACGCTAAAGACCGAAGATGTTCCCATTTCGGCGAACAACCACCTGATTCTGACCATTCCGCGGCCGGCGACGGTCTGGTTCGACCTGGTTTCGCTCTTTCCGCCCACCTATCTCGACCGCCCGCACGGCAACCGCATCGACCTGATGGAGAA
>Ga0326727_10004668_pt1 | contig 40629 bp, 26 predicted proteins | sample MB2enrmetagenome_FD_207643 | JGI IMG/M metagenome (GOLD analysis project Ga0326727, IMG submission 207643) | Lab enriched peat soil microbial communities from McLean, Ithaca, NY, United States - MB29MY | ecosystem: Environmental > Terrestrial > Soil > Wetlands > Peat | place: USA: New York...
AGATGAATAGCGCTGCGGCTCCAGCTCCCACCATGCTCAACGCCAGCGCAGCCCTCCATCCTCCAAAGCTCTCAAGCGGCTCACCTGAGACCGGAAGGCGCGGTGTGGGGAAGGGGCAATCTTGAGTATTATCGGCCATGGCTTGCGGATGTCTCGGCAAAAATGCGCATCGTTTCCTGCGCGCAGTGTTCCCAGCTAAATTCCGCGGCCCGGGCCAAGCCCGCGCGCCGCAAGCGATCCCTCGCACAGGAATCCTCAAGGGCGAGCCTCATGGTCTCCGCCATCTCCTCGACAGAATGAGGGTCGAAATACTCCAGCACACCGCCGGAAACCTCGGGAATACAAGAACTGTTCGACGCCACGGTGGGTACCCCGCAGGCCATCGCTTCAACCATCGGTAGGCAGAAACCCTCGTAGAGTGAGGGGATAACGCACAGAGATGCACTCTTGACGAGTGTCGCGAGTTCGGCGTCGGGGAGTGCGCCGGTCAAAATTATCTGCTGGCGGTTCGGTGATGCTTCGCGAGCTTTCAATATCTGCTCGTGCCCGAAGCCCATCGGTCCAGCCAAGACCAACTGCGCGTCGAAACTCTTGTTCCGCTCCATCACACGGTCCCAGGCATGGATCAAGCGGAGGACATTTTTTCGCAATTGCACCATCCCGTGGTGCAGCGCAAACGGCCGGCGGATTCCGAGACGGGCCAGGAGCGCAGTGCTTACCGCAGGATCGGGAGCAATCTCGTTGTAGAACCGCTTGTCGTACCCGAGGTAAGTAACTTCAACCTTTTCGGGATCGAGACCGTAAATCTCAACCAAGTCTTGCTTGGACCAAGAGGAGATGGTAACGATCTTGCTCGCCAGTTTCGCGTTAAGCCACGTCATTGCATGCAAACGCGTGGCATGTCCGTCTAGACCCGGAGGAAGCCGTTTGGGCATAGCATCTAGAATCGTGGTGACAACGGGGGCGAATCGGCCCGGGAGCGAATGATGCGCTGTGGGCAGAAACACCAGGTCCGGTCGAACCCGTGCGGTGTGGATTGCCATGCCACCCAGGAGCCAGAGGCGTTTCCGCGACATGACTGGGGCCTTATGCACTCGCAGAAAAGGTGAAACGAAGCCGTTAATTGCCCAGTTATCATCCGGAAGTACGAAGCCGTGGAATTCAACGTTGGGGGTCGCGATTCCGGCAATTCTCAGGCATTCGGAGAGTACGTGAAACAGGTAGACACCGGTACCTGTGTACCTAAACTGCTTCGACAAAAACAGCGTGTCAACGGCGATTACCACGCTTGACTGCCCGCTGGGAATCTCTTCCGAGAAAACCAGGCCGATCTCCGGCCTGTCCGCCATGCTGCAGGACCTTCGCGGGAACAATCGGAACGAACATGTCTTTTCTTTTCCACGTGATTTCTACAACGAGCGGGTCGCCAATGGGGTCTGTCCCACCAAAACTGTTCGCGTGAATGTGAACCAATTCAAAGTCCCTTTTCGTTGACTCGATGAGCTTCGAGATTCGCTCCCTGTGTAAATCCAAATAAGGTAAAGCTCCCATCGAATCGGGACCGCTTTCAGATCCCTGAGCAGAGCCCCAAAATAGAAGCCGCTGAGGTATCGCTGCTCCGTAAGCATTTGTCGGCTCAAGGAATTCAATCAGGCGGGCAGCCTCCTTCATGGTTAGCGCCCTTCCTGATAACGATCAGGTTGCGGTAAAAGGAAATAGACTTGATATTTAGGTTGAAGTAAGTCGGGGTGTATTCGCCCCTAAGCGCTTCCCAGTTGATTCCATCAGTCAACGACTTAAAGTATCCCATTGCTGTATTGAGGTCATTGCGGTCCACTGCATTCCCGCCATACTCTTCCCAGTATGACGTTTCGGTATCTTCAATAACATAAAAACCGCGATCAGATAAGTGCGGGAAAAGATGTTTAAAAGTGAAGAGTATGTGTTCTGCTATATGGCTGCCATCATCGATAATGATATCAATTGTCCCGATCTCACGGACTAGCGCATCCAAGAAATCTGCATCTGCTTGACTGCCGCGAAAGGTCTTGATCCGCCCTTGATTGTGGGGCGATTTATCAAAGATGTCTATTCCATAAACGCGGCCATTTGGGAAATAATCACGCCACATTCGCAAGGAGTTTCCACCATGCTTTGGGTCCTCGTAGCCGCCGACACCGATTTCCAAGATATTGATCTTCTTGTGCCGCAATCCGCTGAAGAGATCCTCGTAGTGCTGCGCATACCAGTGCCTATTCCACTTATCGGACATATAAATCGTCGCTAGCATCCTCAGATTGCCTCCGAAGAGAACTCCACACAACATATTTGCAGGCCACCCATATGGGCCGATCTGAAACGCCACGACTCTATTCCTGAGTCGGTGTTGCTCTTCCTTTGGCTGCTGCATTACGTATCGGGCCACTCGTCTTGTGAGAAAATTTGCAAGCAAAGTGTCGCCTCCTTCCAATCGGGTAAGGTGACCTCTCTTTCAAGAAGATCAGTTGCATACTTGGCTACTTTAGCACCAAGCAGTTGAGCCCATAGTGGTTGCGAAAGGCGGTTAGTGTTGCGAGGAATTTGTCGTAGCACCCGAGATCCTGGCGAGGGAATTCAGTTAAGGGAGTCAAGTATATAATTCCCCGCTAGGGCATCCCTGCCGCGCTACGTGCTCATAAATCGTGGACAGGAACCGGCCTTTCTCATCCCACTCGAGAAGGTCGAGTACACGTCGTCGGCCCGCATCTCCCATGTGGTCACAAAGTGAAGGATTGGCCGCCAACTGCACGCAGGCCTGCGAGATGCCAGCGACTACGGCCTCCGGACTGGAGGGCGGGATCTTGATTCCCGTCTCGGGGGTAACAATTGAAGCCGGCTCACCGAAGTCCAAACATATAACCGGAACCCGCGCTGCCAGCGCTTCAGCTATCACATACGCCCCAGGCTCGTGGAGACTTGGGTGCACAAGGACGTCGCTACGAACGAGTTGATGGAGATAATCTCTTCGTGACAACCAGCCTGGAAGCTGAACAGCGGCGGAAAGGCCCATTGAAGACACCAGTTGCGTGAGCTTGGTTTTCTCGGGTCCGTCTCCTATAATGCAGTACTCACTGTTGGGGTGCTGTTGATTGAAGAGGGCGAACGCCTTGATCCCTAAAGCAAATCCTTTCCAGTGAACAAGCCGTCCCACACTGAGTAGTCTGAAGTGGCTGCCGTCATTACTCCTCTTCTCAGGCAACGTCGCTATCTCTTTCGAATCGACGCCCACCTGCGAGAACAACAAGGCCTTTTCACGGTTTTTTGGTCTAAGCTGTTCCACCGTTACGGCCGAGACAGCCAGAATCACCGACGCCCGCTTCTCTGTTTGACGGCGGATTGGATCTAGCCGCGAGACAGCAAGAAAAGCCTGTCGGGTCCATTCATCCACCTTTCCACGAAAAGAGAACTCTCGGCGAAAGGCTTTCGGGGATGCTAATCCTGTGCTGACCGGTCCCCAGACGAAGGGCACCCGAAGTAATGGAAGGAGGGTTGGATACCAGAAGCCACCAACTGTCAGATGGTGGACGAGGTCGAAACTTTCCCGGCGATGCAATTTTCGGCCGACGAAGTACGCGGCAATCTGCCATGCGTAGTAGAAGATGTGTCCGCCCAGCCAGCCCAGCCTCCCAATCTTTCTCCACCGTGGCAGATCCAGGTAGACGAAGTGTGCGTTGGGGAGTGGGTGTAAGGACAATGTGCGTTCGATTGCTGGCCGTTGTTCCTCCCAGGTCAGCACCCAGACCTCATGGAACCGCGCACTCTGCCGTACACAGTTCCAGCCGATGCCGGGTTCCGAGCCCTGGCCGGGTTCGCAGGCAAAGGCAGAAACAAGGATTTTCATATCCGTGTTATGCATCCCTCGCGGCGCACGGATCCCATAAGGAAGAAAAGCATGAGCACCCCCATTAGGACATAGGACGCCACGAGTCCTATGAGAGCCCCCCCCACTCCCAGGCTGGAGGCAAGTGGAACACCGAGCGCAACCGCGACGGCGCCACTTCCAACACAGGACCAGAATCCCAAGTTTGGTCGTTCGAGTGCCCCAAGCGCATTCCCCATGACGTTCGACAGGCTCTGGGCGAAAGGAAGCAGACCTACCAGCACCAGCGGCCACGAGGCGCACGCGGCGTATTTGCCCGCGTAGAGGAAGTGGAAGATCCGCAATCGGAATCCCCAAAGCAGCGCCAGGTAGCAGGTGGAGCCCAAAAGGAACAAGGCGAGCGACAGCTTGATGGTTCTCTTCATGGCCCGAGGGCCGCCGCAGTCGCGGTCGCGCACCAGGATCGGCAGAAGCAACACTCCCAGCGCGGAGATGCTCTGCAACGCCGGCATGGCAAGGTTCAGCAGGGCTTTCAGTGCGCCAGCTTCAGCGAGGCCGACCCAGGCGGGCAGTACGAGGAAGTAGATATTGTCCGTGACCCAGCCGGGGCCGGCGGCAGCGGCGACCCATTTGCCATAACGCCAGTGGTCGGCGGCGACAGCGCGGATGGCGGATGAGTCTGTAGCCAACGTGGGACGCAGCAGGACGAGAAGAATCAGGCAGGTGATGAGGCTTGCAGCGGCCATGGCGAGAAAGCCCGTGGCAGGCGTGAGGCGCCCGGCGGTGCGGAGGGTTAGGATACTCCCGAGGAGGATCAGGAGGTAAACGCCGCCGCCGATCGCCGCCCATCCGGGGTTGAGCCGGACGTAAAACGCCCGGCGCAGGAGCCAGAGGAGGAGGATGAAGGGTCCGGCAATCGCCAGCGCGAGGAAAGCTCGCTCGACGGCCAGAGAATAGAGCCATCCGAGCAGAAAAGCCACCCCCGCGAGCAGCGCCGCGCCCGGCAGCATCAGAGCAGAGTGGCCGCGCAGCAGAATGCCCAGGTATTCGGGAAAGCGCTCGCGGTATTTGCCAGGGCCGAAGACCAACATGGGTCCAGTGAACATGGCGTTGTGGAAGACAAGCAGCAGCAGGAAGACGGAATAGGCCAGGGCGAAGGCGCCGTAGTCAGCAGGCGCGAGCCAGCGGGCCAGCAGCACGTTGAGTAGGAAGTTCGTGCTGGCGAAGAGTCCTTGGTCGAGGACGGCGAGTGACCCCTTGCCGACCCAGGGCATCCAGGCTGTTAGCGAGGCGCGAAGCGGCTCGGGCCTGGAGAGAGTTTCTAACTCTGGTATTGCCAAAGACATAGGTTCCCTACGCGGCGCCCGCGCCCTTAATGACTGCGTGAATGGTCTTCGCGAGGATTTTGAAGTCTATCCACAGTGCTTCCACCATCATCCTGTCTGGTTCCTCACCCACACGATCAGCCTGGAGGTGCAACCTTCATGCCTTCTCGCAATGCGCGAACAACGTGAATCCCCCCGCCTTGGCGTTCAGTCGCAGCGCCCGGCAAACAAGTGAGAGCCCTAGCATCCGCAACTCCCGCAAAATCTCAGAACGGCTCGCTTTTCCACTACGCGCGTGCGCGCCCATCGAAGTTTCTCTGTCGGCCGAGCTCGCCTCTCGATGCTTTGCCCGAAACCTCCGAACCGCCTGACGCAATCGCCACCTCAGATGCATGTCAAGCTCGTCTGCTTCAAGCGGCTTAGCCCGAACATCGTGAACCCGAAATCCCGCTCGCTCGAGGAGTCTCCTTAGCGATTCTTCTGTCCACAGCGTAAGATGATGCGGTGGAGCGTCAACCTCTGAGTTAAAAATGGATGGCCACCGCCGGTTTCCTGGCACGGATAGGAGAAGCTTGCCCGGCCGCTTTAATAGCCCATGAATGGAACGCACCGTTTGATACGGGTCGGCGGTATGTTCAAGAACCTCGAAAATCGTAGCTACATCGAACTGTGCCCCTGGAAATCGGTCACCCAATTCCTCCACCCGGTACTGGTAAACGGTTGAAGCCCCTAACAGCTTTCTGGCAATCTCAACGCTTACGGGGTTGAAATCGACACCTGTTATCTCACAGCCCAGTTCACGAGCTAGGCTCAGAAAATACCCTTCTGCGCACCCCACATCCAAAAGTTTCTTTCCTTCTGCCCCTCGCAACATCGAGAGCGCTTGAGCGAAATTCCAGGGGATTCGACGTTCCGACCCAGCCGGTACGCCGTTCGACTCCTGAGAACCATAGAGCCAGCTAGAGGCGTACCAAGCCGAATCGCCCGATTTCATCGGGTCGCTGTATACCAACTGACAGTCCGCGCATCGGCGCACGCGGTAACCGTCCAGCCGGCTCGGCCCCGCGGCTGCCCATTCGGCGGACCCACAGGCTGGGCAACCCACGATGGTGTCGACTTCCATAGCGGGGCTGACGTGCAACGCTCTCGTTCCGAGTCTAATGTCCGGTTCCACGGAATACTTCCGGTACGGTCTTGAGCAAAATCTTTATGTCCAGCCAGAGGCTCCAGTTCTCGATGTAATCGAGATCAAGGGCCATGTTCGTCTCAAAGGACGGATTGCGGCGGGCGGTAACTTGCCACAGACCCGTGAGGCCGGGTTTGACGTCCAGTCGGCGAAGATTTTCAAGCGTGTAGCGGCCATAATCGTCCACCGGGTGCGGCCTCGGGCCCACCAAACTCATGTCTCCACGCCACACGTTGATCAATTGGGGTAATTCATCCATGCTGAATTTACGAAGCCATTGTCCACAGCGTGTGATTCGTGGGTCCCTTTCCATCTTGAAAAAGGGCCCCTTCCGTTCGTTTGCGCCGCGCAGGGTTTCTTTGTGCGCGTCGGCGTTCGCCACCATGGTTCGCAGCTTGTAGCAGCGAAATTTGCGTCCCTTCTTCCCCACCCGTGGCGCAGCATATATGGCAGGTCCGGGCGAATCCAGGCGAATCCACAGCGCCGCAATTGCGATTATCGGAGCAGTGAGAACTAAACCGAGCGACGCGATCGAAATATCCATGGCCCTCTTGAGCGCAAGGCCTAAAGTCGGAATCGGCTGCGCGTGCAAGTCCATCACCGGGAAACCGCCGACCATATGGAGTGGGGCTCGCCAGGCGAGACCATCGTACAGATCGGGCACGATTTTCAGCCCAAGCCGCAATTTTCGTGCGTCGAGGGCCATCTCTTTGACAGTTTCCCGGTCAAAAGGCAGTGCAATGAAGAGTTCATCCACAAAATGCGCCAGGGCTACAGGACGCAGATCGCGGAATGATCCAAGCGCGCGGGCGTCCCCGTTGGGCTCAGCAACCAGAAAGCCGCACACCTCATATCCAAGATGCCGATTCTCTTCCAGCCAGCGGGCCAGCACGTGTCCCTGCCACTCCGCACCAACGATCAACACCCGCGAAACCCCATGACCCGCTGCCGTCCGCCTCAGCAGAAACTGCCGTTTGGCAGCGCGCCATCCCGAAAGCGTCAAAACACTGACCACACCCGACCCCGTGATAACGATTCGCGACACATCTCTGTTTCCAGAAGCAAAAATGCAGAACACAAGAAGTGTTGTGGCCACGCCCACGGCTTTGACCACCATTAGGCTCTCCGTCATGAACCCCCGGTCACGCGGCGTACTGTAAAGCCCTTGGCTCGCGCAGCAGAGAACCACCAGCGCCGAATGAAGCAAAATGAAGCCCAGATGCATGCGGCCAAACAAACTGGCAAATAATTCGTATCGCGCGCCGAATGGGGTCCCTACCCCAAACCGCAGCCAGAAGATGGACACACCGCTAATTAATACGAAAAATGCATCTATAGTGGCATAGCCGATTTGCACTGGAAGCCCGTGCACCAAGCTTCGGCCCTTGGCTTGGCCTCGAAAGACCGGCTGTGACGGGAGCATCCCTTCAGTGACGAGGTCGTATGGGGGCGCCGGCCCCGTCATCGGTGCGGTGGCAGAAGAGCTTGAGGCTGTGCCATTCATGGCAGTTTCTTTTCTCCTAGATTCTCACTTTTATTGGGCTTGAGATTGAAGCTAACAAGCCTTGGCACGCTGGGAATCTGCAAGACTCGCAAACGGTGGCGCAAAGCATTGACAACTGACCGCTAACCACTGAACACTGCCACTTTCAGCTCCGCCCTGTCACTTACAGGGGCATTTGTGACCTAACCGTTTGAGTGCAGTTCTCAGTGATCAGTTTTCAGTTCTCAGTCCACCGATCACTGACCACTAACCACTGTCACGACAGCAGTTCTCAGTCGTCAGTTTTCAGCTAGCACTACTTACTGCTTCCCTTTAGACCTACGTCGCATCGGCCGGGGTATCGCCTCTATCGCAGTATCGAAGACCTCCCGCGCGAGGAGTCTCCAGGGAGCCGCCGGGTCCGATTGCTCCCACATCCTGCTGCCAAACACCCACGTCACTCCCAACGAGAAGGCCAATGCTGTCCCCAACAAGACAATCAGGCGTCGTGGGGGAGATACCTTTCCCTCCGGCAGGTCCGGAGGGTCGAGCACCTTCACGGTGGGGATTTCCTTCGCCTCCTGGACTTTGGCTAGCTCGTACTCCTGAGTCAGCGTTTCGAACACCGCTTCTTCAACCTTCGTCTTGCGGTACAGGTCGGCGTAAGCGACGCCGAGCAGGGGCAGCTTTCTGATCGAGGGATAAAGCGGATCGTTCTGCGCAGAGTTCTCGAGCGAGGTGCTTTCACCCTTGCCGCCGATCTTGTTGAGTTGACTTTCGAGCTCAGAGATTCTTGCTTCCGCAGCGCGGACGCGGACATTGTTGTTGGTGTAAATCTGCTTGAGCCCTTCGAGTTCCGATCGGGCGGCTATGAATTCTCCCTGGAGAGTCGCCGCCGCGTCGACCATGGCCCTGCCCTGCTCCTTGATGTCAATGGCGGTGTTCTTGCTGGCAAACTGGCTAAACTCCTTCTCGGCTGCCTCCAAATCCTGGTTGACAGCTTGCAAACGTCCTTCAAGGAAAATCCGTTCCCGGCGCGCTGAAGACGTGCTCACCTCGGCCAGCAGGCCGTTCAGCTCTTCAACGTAGGCCTGGGCCATGGCCGCCGCCCGATGGGGGTCCACATCGGTAACCGTAATCGTGATGATCTGGCTCTTGCGATCGACCGAAATGCCGGTCTGGGCCGCCAAAGCTCTGCGCGCATCCTCCATCCGGCGTGCTCCATAGACCTTTCTTAAGCCAAACTTCTGGATGAGCTTGTCTTGCACGGTGCGGCTGCTCAGGACGCCGACCATGAGGTCGCTGGAGCTCTGGAGACCAAGCAAGTCGCCCGCAATTCCCGCTAGCCCGCCGGCTTGGCCTGACAGTCCGGCAGCCGCCATTGCCAAGCCGGTATCAGACTGGTTATCGGGTGGCATCAAGCGCGCGACAGACTGATAGCATTTTGGGATGAGAAGCGCCAGGACCACAGAAAACAGCAAGCCAGCGCCTGTAACGCGTCCCAGGAATCGGCGACTCTCCCAGAGCAGCCGGAGATGAGCTACCGTCCGCTCGTGAGCCTCGCGTCCGTCAAGTTCGAGCTGGGGTCCAGAGTCGCCGGAAACGATGGCGCCGTTCTCCGAGCGCACAAAGATGGGGCCTTCAAGGTCCGAAAGCCCAGCCGACGTGTTTGGATTAGGTCCCTTCATCAGTGTCCCTCAACATCCTCCTCACCACAGAGGCGCAGAGACGCAGAGAAGCAGGCTCTTGCATTGAAATCTCCTTGTCTCCGCATTTATGGTGAATCCTTGCTCCGTCATTTCCTAACCCCCCAATACCGCGGCCAGTAAGTTAGTTGCAACGATCCCGTCACGTTGTTCTTGGTTGCCGGAGCGAGCACAGTGACCAGCCATTCTTCGTACTGCACAAAGGCAGACAACGTAAGCCCGCTCCCAATCTGATAATTAAGTTTCACCGAACCGTCATTAAGCGTGCCGCCGTGGGGAATGAAAGTACTCGCCACCTGGGCGTGCCGGTATCCAAACTCGAGGGAAGTCCGCGGGCTGAACCAGTAAGTGCTCCAGCCCTGATAGCCCGTACCCACTCGGCCAATCCAATCACCGATCAGATTATTTTTGTTCGTATAATCGTCACGATAGAAGGTCTCCCAGTACGCGAACTGCCCGATCTTATTTCCTCCATTGCGAGGATCGGTGGTCACCGCCTCCGCCCGGAAATCCAGCCGCGGCACATGCGGGAAGTGAGGCACATAGAAACCGGTACTCATCAGCGCACGCACAGGGAAGAAAGCAAAGAGAGGCGTGGGATCGTCGCGCGACATCAGTGTGGCGTAAACCGTCAGCCAGTTGCGCAGCCCCGGCCACCGGTAAGAGATATCGAACCCGCCGTTGCGCTGGCCGGGATTGTCCCACGCAGGGTACCAAACTGATGACTTATAACTGAAATAGGTATTGAAAAGTGAGCCGAAGGTCAGGGGCCGGCCCACGCCGCCAAATTCAGCCGTTCGCGAAAGGCCAAATTCCAGGTTCTCGGTTGGCTTGACGCTGATCCTTTCTCCGTGGAAGAAAGGCCGTGGCGGGAACTGGTTCCCCGCGAGCTGGCCGAAAAAGGCCTCCACTTTCACCGGGCCCAGCCCCTGAAACATCCACGGAAGAGTGAACGGGACGTCGCGAGCAACACGAAACATGCAGATGGGTTCGGCATTGTCACTGAGCAGCAGGGACCCTCCCCGGTTCGGGCCCCACCAGAGGCTCTGCTTGCCAAAGGAAAAATCCCAATTCGCAATCTTGGTGAGGGCATAGGTGTCCAGGAGAGTGAACTGGTTTATCTCCGGCACAGGGTGGGCCAACTGCACAGGCGTACCGTCGATCTGAGCGATTAAATCCTGGACGCCCTGGGAATAACCGGGCGCCGAGGGCGAGTGTTGGTACTCGCCACGCGCGTAGAGAGCGAAGCGTCCCCAGTTGGCCCAGCCCGAAAATCCTGTCACCGGATCAAACCCCTCGGCGTAAGGGCGTCCGAAATCGTTAATGAGGGTTTGACCGAAATGGTAGCTGTCATTGAGGGGCTGGCCGGAAATACCCAGGAGGCGCGTGTAGAGGGACTCCACTTGCAGGCTATGGCCCGGTTCAGGGGGATCAAGATCGGGAGAGAATTCCCGCGCGAGGGCCTCGTAAATGCTGCTCGCTTCCGTGGTTTTGGATTCCTGTTCTCGAATCGTTTCACCCGCTTCTTCGACCAAACGGGCGCACTCGGTCCTTGTCCAAGGCCGCATGCTCAGGAATTCCGTGTGGATGTAACCCAGCGCCGCCAATCTCTCCAGGTCCGGATAGATCCAACTGTCGAGTGGGACATAGGGTGAGGCCAGGTTCTGAGGTTTCTGGGATTCCTCCCCACTGTCATTTCCGGACGGGCCGGCCCAGGCTTCTCCCCCCAGATTCGGGTCGTGATGTTTGTTGTACATTTCCCGTGCGGTCAGCCATCCTAGTGCCCCGCCTACGAGCACGTCAGATGGGAAGTGTTCATTTCCTGTAACGCGTGAGACGCTTACGGCGCCGGCAAGTCCGTAAGCAAATAGCTTCGTCAGTGGGCCGGGATACTGATGCGCGATCATGCTGGCAATGGACCAAGCAACCGCAGAATGATCCGAGGGGAACGACGTGCCGCCCCTGAGAAACTTTCCTTGCGCGCCATCTACGCCAGGACGCTCGCGGCCGAAGAGGCTTTGGAGGACCATGCTGGCCGCAAGAGCGTTTAGCGCCGATTCTCCGCTTAAGAGGCCCGTTTCCTGTTCGTGATCGTCTCCCGTCTTTTTCCCCCACAGGTAGAGTGCGCCCCCCACACCAGCAAGCGCCGCCACACCGTAGTTGGAGAAATCGACGCTCCTCCTCGTATTAACCGCCGAAAGGGTGTTGTTTTGCATAATGGAGTGGTCTGCAACCATTAAGCTTGCGGCAGCCCCTCCGAGCATCAACAGCCAATTTGTGTCGTTAGAGCGCATTCGACCCGGACTCGTCCAGAGATCGCGCTCGTCTCCCGCAAAGCGCTTGATCCATTGTTTGGCGTTGTCCACGTCCTGGGACGAATGCCGCTCGGGCTTCTCCACATTAGGCTCGATCCCGTAGTCGGGGCCCTCCGGCTCCGCCGCCTGTTGTGCGGAAAGGCTCTGCCTTTCCGGAGAGCGTGCGTCCTGAAAAACCTCCTCCGTGCCGCCTGGAAGGCTGAGCCTTCCAGGCGGCACGGAGGAGGAGGAAGCGTCCGGCACTGGCCGGAAAGCCGAAGGCTTTCCGCACGACGGGGCGGCAGAGCCGCACTGGGCACTCGAACGAATCGCTAATTCGGACAGAGTTGAGCGCGGGTCGGTCCGGCTTGTCGCGCTGTCTGCCTGAACGGGCGCATCCTTCGACGTCGTCTCCTGCCCGCGTGCCGGCGAGACTGCAAGGAGACCTATCGCCAGCGTCGCGGCGAGAACATTGCTGCGGCTTGGCCGCGTCTTCCCTCTCATGGAACGATCGCCGCCGTAATGGCGCCTACCTCCGCAATCTGTGCTAGCGCTATGATGTTTTTCCAGCGGGTGCTGCCGAGCACCGGCCGCTCCGGGACGACAACGGTGTCGCCAGGATGAACCGCTACGGAGAGCACATTGCCGGACCACCACTCACGCCCGTTGCGGCTTACGACTTCTCCATCCGCGCGGAGAATGAAGATGGCGCCCTTGTCCGCCAGGCGCGTCGCGCCCCCGCCTTGGGAGAGATACCAGCCGGCATTCTTGCCCGGCGTGTAGGTGATGGCATTGGTGTTGTAGACTTGGCCGACCACGAGGACGAATCCCGGCTGCTTAGGAATCTCAATCGCGTCGCCGTTGCGCAGTTCGATGTCCTGCGCTGAGTGTTCCAATCCCTTCAGGCCCGTCTGAAGGCGAATCACCAGTCGCCCGGTAACAGGCGCCCGCCGCAACGCCTCAATGGCGCGCTCGCGCTGCTGCATGGCCTCCTGCTGGAGCGCGGCTTCTTCCGTTCCCGTGGTCGATACGGCTGTCCTTACCAGCGGGGTTGCCTGCTCGAGGCGCTGGATAAGTTCCTGGCGGCTCCTTTCCTGGAGTTCACGGACCGAATTGCGCGTAAAAATGATGCCCTGGGGGTACGCGGTGGGGAGCAATCCTCCGCCGCGCTTCAAAACGGAGCTCAAATGCTCGCCGGGCCGGATGCCGTAGACGCCGGGGTTTCTGACCTCGCCCTTCAGGGAAATGGACGCACCCAGATCGTTCCACCCGGGCAGTTGCGGCACGCTGAGAACGTCGCCGTCCTTGAGGGGAAGGTTGCGGCTCGCGTCTTGGAAGACCGCGGTTAGATCGACGCTTTCGTGCTCACCAGAGGGTGTGGCCCCGCTCACGGCTTGATACCGCGTCAGGTCGGCATCCTTCAGGTCGGCACTCCGCTTCGGACCTCCCGCGGCGCGTAGCAAATCCCCAATGTGCATGTTCGCAGCGAGCGGGTATCGGCCTGGGTTGACCACTTCCCCCTCGACGTACACACTCGGTGGGTCCACCCGGTAGAGGCTGCGATGTACGATGATGCGGTCGCGCGGCTGTACGAGGACGTTCTCAAGCGGGTCGGCGTCGAGCGCCGCAGCAAGATTCACGTCCAGGATTCTCACCGAGCCGTCCGGCTGGGTGCGGAACAGTTGCGCCGAATCCAGCGCCGCATCCGGGAGTAACCCTCCGGCCTGATAGATCGCATCACGCAAATGCATCTGGCCCGTGGTGCTGTACTGCCCCGGGGTGCGCACCTCCCCGGAGAGCCACATCACTGGGGCGGCCTCCAGATCGTACCGGCCGAAGATGCGCACGGTGTCGAGCGGTTCGAGCTTCGGTGACGCCGAGGGATTCGCGAGCGCCGCCTCAAGGTCAAAGCTTTCCACCACCGGCCGCCAGTCGGGCTGGCGGAGACGAATGATTTCGGCATAATGCTTGGCCGGCTCTGGCAGAAGGTCTTGGTAAGAGGCGATAAGGTCGGGGATCCGCATGTCCGGAGTGTAGGCATAGCGCCCGGGCCGCAGGACATGACCTTGGAGGTAAACCTCAGCGGTATTGTAAGGAGCAATCGGGAAGATGTGCACTTCGTCGCCATCGCGCACCCCAAACGTGGCGAGCTGGCGGCGAACGGCTTGGGGATCGCTGGTGACGTCAAGGTTGACGCTCAGCATAGTGCGCTTCTCGTGCGCTTCGAGCCGTTGAACTTCAATATGGCGCAGTGCCGCTGCGGGAAGGACGCCACCCGCCAAGTCGAGGGCCTCGGCGAGATTCGTGTCGCCGCGCAGTTCGTAAACCGCTGGGCGGCGCACCATGCCGTCCACGGTCACCTGCGGGCCAATGGGGGGCACGAGCAGTGTGTCGCCGTTCTCGAGATTTTTTAAGTCACCGCGAATGCCATGGAGCAGCAGGTCGTAAACGTCCACCTCTTCGACAAGCAGCCGACCACGTGAGTGGCGCAGCAGGCGGAGCGAGCCGCGCGCGGTGACGCCTCCGGCAGCAAACAGCGCGTTGAGCGGCGTCGAAAGTGAGCTGATGTCGTAGGCGCCCGGTGAGGCCACCTCGCCAACCACGTAGACGCGCACCGTGCGCAGGCGCCCGAGCGAAATGTCAGCGGATACGTCCCGGTACTGCGTACGCAGGATGCGCTGCACGACCTCCTGCACTTCACCCAGCGTTCTGCCGCTCACCAGGAGCGGACCCGCCTCGGGCAACGAGAGGCGGCCTTCGCGGTCGACGGTACGGAACAGCCGTTGCGAAACGCCGCCCCAAAGATCAATAGTCAATCCGTCCCCCGGCCCGAGGACGTACTCCGGGCCGGCGGGAAGGTCCATTGGAATCCCGGTGCTCTCGGGAGGCCGGCGAAACACCTCCATACCAAAGCGCTCAAGACGCCCCGTGCGCGGCGCGGCTTGCACGTAAAGATCGTAGAGCGAGGGCACATCGGCGTAGGGGTTGACCAATTTCACCATCGCGACGGGCTCCGGGTTCCCACTTGCCTTCGGCTCGCTCGGCGATAGAACACGGTGGGACTCCCTCGCGGGGAATTCCGGGAGAACAGCAGCCATCCCGCCCGTAACATCGGTGATGTCTTCGGACCGAAGTAAACCAAGCTGCGGGTTCGCCTTTGCCGGCACTGTCGAGGAAACGGCACTGGCCGTGAGCAGCGACGGAGCACTGAGGTCAGGGCGCTGAAGGTCTGGGGGAAGTGTTTCCGTCCCCGGCTGCACGGGCGGAACAGGGTTGGGGAGCGGTGTCGGTTGGCTCGTCTGTACCTGTATTGGAGAAGACGGCGCCACAGAAGGTCCCGATTCAGGTCCCAGGTCAGTCGCCGCGCGGGCAATACGGGCCGCACGAGCTTTCCGGACTAAGTCGAGCTCTTCCCCCTCGGGCGATTCTGTATTGATCTGGGGCGTCAGGTAGCCGTAGCGCTGCAGCAAGCGGGTGGCGAGGGCGCGGAAGCGCGAATCGTTCTCCAGCCGATCCAGGATGGCCGAATCCGCCATATCCCGTTCTGTAACGATTTGCCCCTTCTCGGTGGCCTGTTTAGCCAATAGGCGTTTTAGCTCCACCATGAGGCCAGGATCTTTGGTCAGCACGTCCCGGATCTGCGCAACCGAGGCCGACACTTGGTCAAGGTTATCCGTAGCCCAGTCGGAGGCCCTTTCGCGCTCCGGTTGCTCAGAGGCCTGCCCCTGCTTCTGCGGAGTGGCGGCTGACGCGGCTAAGACTGCAACCAGGAAGGTGACAAGCGCTCCAGTGACGATCCGCCGGGTGAGCGCAAGCGCACCGGGAGGAAAAGAAACCGTGCAAATGGAGCGGCTCCCTAGAGCCAGGTTTTGGTTGCGCAACATCTTCTTGCTCCTTGCTGGGCCGGGAAAACTCATGTCAGGCTACCCCCCGGGATGGCTTGGTTCGAAGGATCTCAAGGAGGGATTCTTCCGAGGCCTCGATGTGGCGGGAATGAATGTCAGGTGATGCCCAATAGTAAACCAAATAGTTATGGTGTGGCGCGATCGCAATAATTCGTGTGTCTGGGCGTCGTCCGAGCACGATGTCGCAGACGTCAGGCCGCTCCCCCAAAGTGTGTTGGGCAAGGACGACGAAATCCGGGCTTGTCTTTTCCACTCCCTCGAGGATGTCGGCCTCACCCGGAACCTCGCCTACAATCTCAATGTCGGGCTGATCAGAGAACGTAGTGAGAATCAACTCGCGCATGAGGCGGGGACCGTTTGCTACTAAAACCCGAATAGACTTTTCCATGACACTCTCCAAGGAGCGTAGTATCAGGCCAGACTCGGCATGCGGGGAAGGTTCAAAAGAGGTTCAAAAATGGACTACGGGGGGACGAAGATAGATCTAACGACAGAATTAGTCCGAAATTAGTCCGAAATTGATACCTGGAATGGAGAGGAACTTGCTATGCCATTCGGACCCGAACCTATCTCGAGGGTACCCAACGCGCCATGATTCGGGATCGAGCACATCGGCTTCGCACCTATGCACCCCCACCTCCGCCGAACCAGGCCGGAAAGCACGCAGGATCGCAAGGCGCCCTACCACCCGCACCCAAAACGGTCTCCGTCTGTGCTTGTTCCCACATCTCCACAACGCCCGCCTTGCCGTTTCACGCTGCTTTCGAACCGCAGGACGACCCTGTCAGCACACATGTCTGAACCCTGGCACGGAGCACCAAGTGCGGCACACGTCCCCACTCGAGGGCCTCCGTTGCTGTCGACCGGTACTATAGTGCTATTGCAGCGTGTGCCGACATGGAGTAAATACATGCGCTGAGTTGTAAAAGGAGGTAATGTACAGTTTAAAAAACTGTTTGACGGCATTGGGAGATTGTGACCACCGCTTTGCCGCCCGAGGGCTCAATCTAGCTCATGCTGCCCGGCGTTCTCGGCGCCGACCTGATCCAGTTCAGCAAAGTGCTTTCGCGCCCCGCAATGATCAGCTACGCCATGCTATTTGGGCGGGCTACCTATTGTGTGGCCATGTGATCGATATACCATATGTTGACTTTCTTCTTGACAAGGGGTTTATAATGTACCCGGCTCTGAACCTCGGCTCGTCCGGGTATCAGGACTCACCCAGGGGTCGAAAGCCCTCCTTTCCCAGAAATTGACGACCCAAGGGGATCGCGTGGGGCTTTCTGCAGCAGGGATCTCGGGGGGTTTGGAAAATGACGGAGTCGATAAAAAGGCTGGCCGATAGTCCGACGCAAGTGTTTCTGCTAATCGAGAACCGCCTCGTTCGTGAGACGCTGGTTCGTCTGTTTCGCAAACGGTCTGATTTGCGCGTGGTTGGGCAGGGCTGCTCGACTGAAGCGGTCGATGAGGTCCTTGGTTCCCAGTGCGACATCGTCGTCCTGGACGATCTACACACTGCGTTGCTCCTCAGCCCTCGTCTCCTCAATCGAGTTCAGGCGACTGGCACGGTAGGTGTGGTGTTGATGGATATGCAAGACGACGAAGAGCAATTCTTTGCAGCGGTTCGCTCTCGGGTTTCGGGTTACCTGCTGAATGATGCCTCAGCAAGCGACGTTGTTTCCGCCGTCCGCGCTGTAGCCCGTGGGGAAGCTGTGTGCCCGCCTCGGTTGTGCCTTGCACTCTTTCGCTTTGTGGCCCAGGCTGCGATTGAGACGCCGGCTCAGATTAAGCAGGAATCCGTGCACGGTCTTACGATACGCCAACAGCAGCTTATTTCCCTCGTCGCAAAGGGCTTGACAAACAAAGAGATCGCTTGGCAGTTGAATCTCTCGGAGTTTACGATCAAGAACCATATTCACCGTATCATGAGGCTGGTGGAGGCAGACAGCCGTCACGACGCAGTGGAAGCCGCCCGCGCCTCAGGCTACGCCGTGGCCGCATAGTGGGGCCACTTCGCAAGTGGACGTCAGCGTACCCGAGAAGATTTCGCCCATCACGGGAAATATACCTCACCAGCCAAATTGAGCCACAGAAGGGTTGATGACGTCTCCTGCCACTGCCACCACTCTCTTAACCATCAGGGTTCGCATTGGAGGGGTCGCGATGACCACCACATCGCCTCTCCTCGGAGCATGGCTGTTGTAGTCCCGCATGTCAACCATGAACCTGTCACCCTTCTTTAGGGTGGGGGCCATGCTATCAGCGGTCACCTTGTACGCGTGTACTCCTGTCGCTCGCGTCTGACATCTATCACCTCTCTCAGCAAGGTCATTTTCCACAGTATTGTTGATAACCTGTGGAAAAGCCGCTCAATGTTACGGGAAGGTTAAGGATTGAAAGAGCCATTACCTCTTTGCCCTGACTTGGTGCATCTCCAAACCTGCTCGGGCAAACTCAGACAATTCTTCGTTACGAAGGCGGAATCAGCATGCGGTTTGTTGTCAAAATCTCTTCAAATCTTGCCGAAGTAAGACAAATGTAGCCCACTCCGGAAGATCTATCCATTCGCCGCATCCGTGGGTCTGGCGGCATGGTTCCACAACTGCGACAAGTCAGAACTTTCTATGAAGCACAACTTGCATAAGGATCAGCGTGTGCTCTTCGGGCAGACGGTTGGATACCCCATGAAGAGACAATCATCCATACGGGTCCGGTCCTAAACCAGAGTCAGCAATCCAATCATGGGGAGAGGTTTGGTCTATACCAGCGTTCGCGAGCGCTGAAGGGGCAAGGGCAGGTTGTGCCCGAATTCACCTGTCCAACTTTAGCTTCCGGCTTGCCGACACCTGAGGTGTCGCTCACGTCGGTGAAGGTGCCGTCGTGATTGTTGTGATAAAGCTTCAACCGCCGTTGTTATGATGAAGAGCTTTCAGGTCTCTGCGCCTCCGCGCCTCTGCGACAAGAAGGAACCCAAGTTCAGCAGGCGCGCGGCATTGGCGTAATAGACTTTGCGGAGGATTTCGTCCGGCAGGCCCAGGCCGGAGATTCTCCACCGTCCCTGAGGAGGAACCGGCGCCGGTGCATAGTCGAAATACTCGTCTTTCGTCTCCAGGAAGCGGTAGTAGATTTCATACAACTCATCGCAGAAGAGCTGCTGCGGAATCTCGGTGTTATGTGGGGATGCGTCTGTTCCCATCATGATACGGTCCTGGTACTTTTCGAAGAACTTGCGCGCCTGGCGTGGCTGCCGGCCGAGTTCGTTGAGCCGCGCGGCCATTTCGACGTGCATGTTGGGCATCCGATCCAGGCACTCGGAAACGTAACCCAAGTCTTCCGGCCGATTCCCCATGTGCAGGGCAACGAACTGCGTTTTGGGGTGGCGGGCAAACACCCGGTTGCGGGCCTCGAGCAAATCCATCTTGCGCGGAAAGTCGCGACCGTAGAACGACCAATCGGGGTGGTTGTTCAATTCTTCGAACCGTTCATTGAAGCGGTCGATGGGCAGGAAAAACGCGTCGGGGTCCGCGGTGTGAATCGACACGGGCATACCCTGCGCGCCACACGCTTCCCACATCGGATCGAAACGCCGGTCGTCCAACTTCACCAGATTCCCCGTGGTGACATTCTCGCGCAAGTACAGCCCCAGCGTCTTCAGAACCTTCAAACCCTTGGCGCCGGCCTGGTGGGCGCGCGCGATTTCATCCGCCTGGAATTGAGCGTAGCCGGGTTCGTTTGCGCGCTCCCACCACGGTTCGGTAAACACAAGGAAGCGGCCCGGGTGGGCCGCCTGCCACTTCGCGATGACTTCCGCCAGCCCTTGGCCGTGTCCGCCGGTAACGTTCACCATCGTACGAATGTTCTTGCGATCCATCACCGCCAGGATTTCCTCCGGTGGCGCCGCGTGCTTCATCTTTTCGCCATGGGGTACCCCGTTCTGGCTGGTGGCCTGAAAGGAGAGGTGGGTGTGGACGTCAATCACCGGGAACTTCGAGCGCAGGACCTTGGTCTCCGGAACGTGGAGCATGCTCTTGGGCTGGAAATCGCTGAGGTCCAGGGGCGTTTCGTGTTTCTCTTCGGGTTTCCCCAGGCTCGGCCCCGCCGGCATCGGCGGGGGCGATGCAGCCGCCTGGCTTCCCACCATGGCCGCGACGGCGCCGCGCAACCACTCCCTTCGGCTCCAGATACTCATGGCCTATTCTTCGCCTTCCTCTCCAACTGTCCGGTTAACAGCCCCGCCAGGAAGCCTAGCCCGGTCCTACCGGATCACGCGGTCCAGGGCGAGCTTTGCCGGTCAGAAGCCCGGATCGGCGGCAAGCGCCGCCGTGAACTTCCCCACCGCCAGGTCGCTGCGGTTGTCAAACAGACTGAGCAAGCCGGAAGCGTAGAGTTCGGCTGCGCCCGGTGTTTCTCCCGCTTTGATTTGCGCGAGCGGAATCAGGATCTTATCCGCCTCTTCCGGTTGTCCCAGGCGGCGCAAGGCCAAGCCGCGATACAGTCTCGAAAGCGTAGGACCGTCCTTCCCTTCTGCTGCCGCCTGCGTCCAGGCGCCGTGCGCCGCGTCAGCACTACCCGCGGCCTGCAGGGCCTCGCCCAGCCAGAAGAGGGTTTCCTCATCATGCGGTTTGTCAGGCTTGCCGACGCCCAGGTTCTGCGGATATTCGAGCGCCTTACGGAATGCCGCCACGGCCTCCACCGGCACGCCCACTTTCACGGGGGTCATCGGCGCAAAGGAAACGGGGCCGAGGTCCTTAAGAACCTGCGTCCCCAGCTTTACGCGGACTTTCGCATCGTGGATGGGCACGGTCGGGAAGAGCGAAAACTCCACCTGCTGTGGAATGCCTGGCTCGGCCTTGAGGAAGTTCACGTTCAGGGCCAGCCGAAAAGTGAAGTCGGCTGGCGAACGTTCTTGTACCAGAGTTAGCTTGACAGGCCGCATGAAAAAACTCCTGGAGAAGGCTTAGGCTCACCTGAAGCGCCGACAGGTAGCTTATCTCGCGAATTTGACAACTTGGTCTGCTGGCACCGCTCCAACGAACGCCGTGAGGTCCCCCGCCGCCTTCTGTTCGAAACCCGGAGTCAGGGCATGGACCTGCTGTCCGGCCGTATCGAGGTAGATTTCGAGCGGCGCGCCTGGAACCGCTTTGACCCGGAACTCGAGTGAGCTGGTTTCGGTTACCTGGTCGGCTCCGCTGAAGTAAACGAGTTGGGGTCCGGCACGATCCGGTTCAAGTAGCAGCATCAACGGTTCATCGTTCACAAGCTGTACCGGGACTTCGGAGAGATCGTCCGTATTCTTGCTCCGCGCCAGGTAGCGTTGCTTCCGCAGGTCGATAAGCCGGTAGCGAACTCCCTGCCTAAGACCGAGCCTATCGGGAGCCAGGATGCGCAGCCTCTCCTCTCGCACTCCGTTGCCGCCCTTGACACCCATCACCACGAGCGCGCGACCGTCTCTCGCGAAAGCGTTGACGATGGATCCCTCCTGCGTCATCTGTAGCACGTCGCCAGTCTCGAAACTGGAAAACTTCTCCGCGCCGTTGACTCCGAAGAAGCGGGTGATGCCCCACAATTCCCGTGTGCGCGCGAGCTCCAATGATTCGGGGTTCTCCCATGCTTTGAGGGCTGCGTCGACATTGGTTGGAAGATTGACAGGGTGGCCCCCTTCCTCGACGACTTCGTGCGAGTTTACCGAGAATGGCATCATGAGGGTGGTAAGTAGGTTGATGGTGGTGGCCGAATCCTGCCCGCGACCCCAGTACCCGAGTGACTGCACGCCTTGGCCAACGCCATTCCATGTGGTCGCGAGGGTTTCCTCCGACATCTTGCGCGGGTCATCGTTTTCCCCGTTCCCACGAATATCGACCCAAGGCACTACGCCGGAAAACAGGAGCATGTTGGCATTGGTCAGGATGATGCCCTTTCCATTGGTGTGCCTGGCGACCACGCGCCGGGCCCGTTTCGCCAAATCGTGATATCCTTCCGTGGCGAAACTGCCCAGATAACCGCCGCAGCCGTGCCGGGAATTCCAGCAAAAGCGGGGGCCGATCCACTGGTCAATGTACAGGCCATCGAAGTCGAAGTTTGACAGTAACTGGTCATACTGCTTTTCGAGATGATCTCTCCAGCCCTTGGCGTTGAAGCACATGAGCGTCGTCTCATTTCCGAATTCAATGCTCTGCGAGGCCATCCACTCGGCCGCGTGTTCCTGGTATCCCGGCGCCGCAAAGTTGAAATCGGAGAAGGTGACATAGGGAATCACTTTCATGCCATATCGATGTGCCGTTTGCAGGAAGTGTCTGGTTTTTTCGGGTTCAAGCGGGCGCGCGTAGTCTCCCGACCAATAATTCGCACCGCCGACAATCAGCTCCACGCCGATCTGCGCCCATAGCTTGACCTGCTCGTCGCTAGGCGGCGCCCAGGCCCTCTGCGTTCCCCACCATCGCGTCATGACGATCTGGTGTGGTCCCGGCCAGATCACCCGCGCGTAGTTAAGATCGTTGCGCGGGCGCTTGGCAGGGGTAGCTTGTACCCAGAAAACGCGCTTTCGGGCGTCGCCGGGGTTCAAGGGGAAGGTGGCGTTGCGGATGTCGAACTCTTCGACCTCGAGGCCCCGATCACGCGTGTAGATCTGGCTGAAGATGTCGCGCTTGCCTCGGGAGTCCCACCCTTCCAGCTTTCGTCCATCTCTGGTTTCGACTGCGCCGGTGTCCACCTGCCTGCCATCCTCGAGGATCACCGTTGAGTCCCGAAAGCCGCTGTAACGGTCCTGAAAATCCTGCTTTGAGAATTCAACGCCGGTCACCCGGTTGGCGAGGCGAAAGAAGGCATTCCAGTGCGATTCGAGGACTGGCTTATCCTCTCCGGTATAATCAAGGGTGACGGTGGGCTCAGTCCTGACGGAGGTTGGCGGCTTGTCCGGCTCGCTTACCTTCGTGAAGTATTGGATGGCCTTTTTCGCCAGGAAGGCATGGTTGAAGCAGTTCCAGCGCAGTTGCGCTGGCCTCGAGGTTGTCAGACCTACGGTCACCTTGGTGAACCCGTCAACGTCAACCAGATAGTCGATGGTCCACGACAGCGGGCTCTCCCCGTATCGGCCGCGCGCCCGTACCTCGACAGACTCTTGATCCGCGCGCAGCAGTTCGGTGCGGATGCCGGCGCCCTTCGCTGCATCGAAACGATAGGCGTCCGTCAATTCCCCTGACCACAACAGCGGGCGTTTTTCCACCGACTTCTCGTAGCCGAAGCGCGGCCGGTCCTTGCCCCCTTCCCGGCGCGCGCCAGGATCGTCTTCCGGCATTAGCCCGACGTAAGGGTTCGGGAAGGACGTTCCGGGGGCTAGGAACTCATCGCCCAGCGCTTTTACGGAGGTGATCTGCCCGGTAGCCCGGTCAATCGTATAAGCAAACGTGCCGCCTCTGATGGTGATTGCGGCCGCCGTCTCGCTCACCTTCAGCGGATCGAAAATCCCGTACACCTTGCCACCGTAAATATCGGCGGCAGGCAATAGGAGAACCCCAGAGACGAAGAAGAGAAGAACTCCACAAACGAGAGAGAAAAGTAAGCGCTTCATGCTGGAACTCCTAACTCCGGGTCAAGGAGCGGGACTGCCTTCGGTCCGGCAGGCCCGTCGTCCAGAGCGTCAGCATATGCCCCCGGACGAAGCGACATCCCGCCAGCCTGTTCCGAGGAAAGAAGCGGTGGCGTCCCTGCCGCGAGGCAGAGGAGCCACCGCCCTAATTGCCAAGCCCCGGATTACCAGATCAGTTTTAGTCCAAGCTGAACGTTGCGCGGTACCGTGGCTTCTCCATCCCACATGCCGAAACCCGGGCTGGCTATGTTGGTGTTGAACGCGGTGTCCCCATAGCACTGGGTTTGGCAGCCGTAGCCGTGCCAGTTCCAAGCATCGAAAAATTCCGCCCGGAACTGTACTCCCACCCTCTCTGATATCTGGGTGTTCTTGAATATGGCGATGTCTTGGTTGTGGAAGGCAAAACCCCGTAGGTTGGAGTAAGTTGCTCCGCTACCGGTGTTGAATTGGAAACCTTCAGGGCCTGAGTTTTGAAATGCCGAGGCGTTAAAGAGAGGCAAATTGGGGTTAAAGTGGCTCTTGCTTTGCGCCCAAGGATTGCCAGTTATTGAGGGGATGCAGGCCGACTGGAATTGCCCGGGGACGTCGCAATTGCTCGACCTGAATGGGAAAGGAACTCCTGACGTAGCGCGGTAAATTGATTCGAACTGCCATCCTCCCGCCACTTTATTCACAACTCCGCCCTTATTCAGGAAGCGCTTTCCTGCGCCCACTGGAAGTTGGTAAACCAGAGTTAACGTCAGGGCTTGGGGAACGTCATCGTCACTAATAGCCTTATTCCGCTGCCTTTCGTATGGGGAAATAGCTCCCTCGACCCCGGCCCAAGTCTCGGCCGCCGCCTGCACATTGTTGCCGTCGCTGATCAATTTCGACGCGGCGTAGGAAGCAAGGAACCAGAGTCCGTTCGCCATGCGCTTCTCGGCTTTCAATTGGAAGGCATGGTACGTCGAGTTGCCCGCATTCTCCGTCAGCGAGGTGAGTGAGCCACAGTATTGCGGATACGGCATGAGCGCCTGCGCTACAGTGGGAGCACAACCGGTCATTTGGTTGATCCAACCTGGATACGGAACAGGGACACCGTCAAGCGAAGTCATGCCAGCCTGGAATGTATCATTAAGTTTCTGTCCCATCGAAAGCAAGCTGGGATTTAAAGCATTGAGTGGATCGGTGACGGAGGGAAGACGCGTCCCCTTGTTTCCGACGTACGCTGCGTCGATGTAAAAGTTGTTGGTGAACTGACGCTCGACGGTTATGTTCCACTGTTGTGTGTACGGCAGACGATTCGAGTCAAATCCCCTGAACAAGGGTCCCGATTGGCCATTGTCGAATCCTGGATCAATGAAAGGCGGATGGGAAAAATTCTGCGGGAATCCGTCGTTGAGGTTAAATGCCGCCGTCATGCCGCCTTGGGAACTGGAAAACGACGGGGTCGCATTGAACCCATCCAGCGATTCACCACCTCCCCAATTCGGGTAGAACATATTGGTGTAAAAGATTCCGTAACCGCCGCGCGCAACGGTCTTCGGGTTGAGCGTGAAGGCAAAACCAAGGCGCGGTGCGAACCCCTTCTTCCAAGTGTACTCAGGGCTCCGCCGACCCAAGCTTGCTGCACCCCACTGGCTACCTGCGAATGCCAAGGCCCCCAATAGGTTCCCCGCCTCCGGATTCGGCATAAGGGGATCGAAAACCGAGAGGTGGTTATATCTCTCTACGTCCGGTTTGGACATGTCCCAGCGCAAGCCATAACTTAAGCTCAATCTTGGCTTGACTTTCCAAGTGTCGCCGACGAACAAATCCTCGCCTGAATTCCTCATGTAATAGGAGCCAACGGTGGGAACGTAGTCGCTCGCACTACTGACCTGCCCCAACAGGAAACTCGCGATATCGCTACCACTGTTCATGCCGAGCAGGCCGGTGTTCAATTGAGAGAAATAGAACGATCCGGAGAGACCGTCCAGATCCATCTCCGAGTACTGCGATTTGCGAATTTCGCCCCCGAATTTAACCGTGTGCGTGCCATGCACCCAGGTCGTCAGCTCGTTCGTAACGTTCCCTGATTTAACGTTGCGGTCTAAATCGTCGGCGCCAATGGCGCTGAAGTTTTGAAAGCTCAACGCCGAGGGTTGCGCATTGCTGACTACTCCCGCAATCTGTGGAACGCTACTCGCGTAGGCTGCGTCAGTGGCGATACTCTTTCCGCCGGGATTGTAGTAGCCCCAGTTGACGGTGGCCAAGAGTGTGGGTGTGAAGGTGTGGTCCCAGTTCACACGATCGAGTGGCACGGAGGGATGGGGAGTCACGCCCGTGTAATATGGGTCTAGCTGTGCCGCTCTGTATATTGGAACGATCACATCGATAGGTCGAGCTTGATACGAAACAAACGAAAAATGATCCTTGGTTGTAAAGTACCAATCAACTTTCAGAGTGTACAACTCCCTGTGATCCAACACACCATCGCCTCCCACCGGCATCGCCGGCGAGACGTAGTTATTCAGAAGCGTGTTGAACGTTGGAGCAGGCATGTACTTATACCATCCCTGGGCCAACGAATTCGCCAGGCGCGGGTCGCTAGGACAGATCACGTTGGGAGTGTTGCCGCTACAACCCATGAATTGGTCCCTAAGATAGGGCAGATTGTTTGGTCCCGTAGGCAAGCTCGGATTGTAATTGGGATTGGCTCGGGTTGTCGCCGGATCGTAAACCGGAATCAGCTTCCCGGTGCTGTCCACCCAGTCGCTGAAATCACCCTGCCTCTCTCGCATGGTCGGGATACTCTGTACCGGGCTGCTCAAACCGCCCCGGAGCCAATAATCGTCGAGGGCAAAAAAGAAAAAGGCCCTTCTGTTGGTGTGGGGCCACTTGGGCCACTTTATAGGTCCTCCAATCGTCAGGCCAAAATCATTTTCCTGGTCGGTTGGCTTGGTAGGGACGCCATAGGTGCGGGCATTGAGGTCGGTGTTGCGAAGCAGTTCGAAAGCGGTTCCGTGAAATTGACTTGTCCCTGACTTGGTAACGGCTGTCATAACGGCAGCCGTCGTGTTGCCGTATTGTGGTTCATAGTTTGAAGTAATGACGCTGAGTTCGCTGACCGTGTCGGGGGAAATGGGAAAGTCGGTAAAGAGGCTGATCATCCCCCCATTGCCTTGTAGACCCTCGAACATGCTCACACCGTCCATCAAGGCCTCGTCGCCTGACTGCAATCCACCGTTAATCCGCGCGTCGTATGGATTATTGCCGGTCCCTGTGGTCACGCCCGGCATCAGAAGCACAAAGGAGCCCACCGACCGCTGGGAGCTCGACACCAGCAGGGGAAGCTCTTCGACCACGTTGGGCGAAACTGCCGATTTTCGTTCACCGTTCTCAAAGTTGAGAGGAGAGGCGTTGGCGACCACCTCGATGGTCTGCGCGGCTGCTCCCAGCACCAGCCGGACATTGGCGGTCACTGTCTGATTAATGTCAACCGAAATCCCTTTCTGCTCAAAATCCCGGAAACCTTTGGCAGCGGCTGTGAGGTTGTAGAGGCCAATAGTCAGGTTAGGAAAGCGGAAAAGGCCGTCCGGGCCGGAAATATCTTTACGTACAATTCCGGTGCCCACGGCTGTTAGGGTTAGCTCGGCGTTGGGCACTAATGCCCCACTTTGGTCCGTTACCGAGCCCGTGATTGTCCCGTTGAAACTCTGCGCCCATCCTATCGGAGCTGACAACAAGCAGAGCAGAAGGACGCTCCAGAAGCAACCGAGCGTCTTGCTTGCCTTTCTTAACATTTCAGTTCTCCTTTTGGTTTTGTTGACCCATCAACTCGACGCATGTAAAAAGGGGCAGTAGCACCCGCAAAGAAATCCCACAGTCCGAGTGAAAATCCTCCTCGCAAAGAGCACTATGGACACAGTTCTCCTCTTACCTGGCACTTCCATATCATTACCAATCCCCCCTTGTCAAGAAAAAGACGAAGCATTTTAACGCCCCATTAGAAATCTATCGCAGCAAGGAGTAACCTTTCGAACGGAAGCCGACACCCACCTGGACAGAAAGACCGAGGCTTTCTGTCAGGAATACTCTAAGTTGAGCGAAGGGCCAAGTCGTCGAGGTGATTGAGGGTCAGGATGAGGAGAAAGAGGCCTTTCAAAGGTGCTTTATGCTCCTTCAACAATATAAGTCGTTGCCTGGTCTCCACGTCACTTCGCCTAGCTGTTTGCCGGTTGGTACAAATGCGACATCGTCCGCGAACGCGTGATACTTCCCTGCTAGACGGGCCGGAACACGATCTCGTCACTTCGCCGCTTCCGACGCTATCCTTTTCGCGAGTGCCTGTGCCGCGACGCTCTCGGGAACGATGGCAAGTTCCTCGTTGATCTCCTTTCGGGCCTCTGTTACCCGCCCCTGCTGCAAGCAAATTTGGGCGAGCGCAAGGTGAATACCCGGCTGCTTCGGGTCCACCAATGCGGCCCGTTTGTAGGCGACCACGGCCAGGTCCAGGTGGCCTTCCCGGTGGTAACTCTCTCCCAGTGTTTCATATAGACGCACTGAGTTGCGATCGATCTTTCCGATTTCTATCAAGCACCATTCCGCTTGGTCTGAATAAGCATGCCCTAACTGGTAGAGAAATTCGGGATCGTCGGGTTGCAGTGAGTGTAGGGCTCGATACTGCTCAACAAGACCTGCGTAGTTCCCGGTTCGCTTGTAAGCGTGCGCCAGTTGTACATGTGCCAGGGGCTCATCGGGCTGGATTTTCACGGCGCGCTCAAGCTCCCGCGTGGCTTCCGCATCCTGTCCCATGGCGAGGAGACTGGCCCCCAATAAGATGCGCGGCGCCGCATAGTTCGGCTGCAAGCGGATGGCTTCACGAAATTGCACTACGGCTCGTTTCTGGTCGCCTTGCATCTGATAAACGATTCCTAGATTGTTATATACGAAGCTGATCTTACCTCCCTCCCGCAGGACGCGCAGGAATGCCGTCTCAGCTTCATCAAGCCGTCCGGCCTTTAATGCGGCAACCCCTGTCTCGAAATCTGCCTGGAGCGAGGGAGGCAGGGTCTGAGCGAGAGCCGAGCCAATCTTGCTCAGCAGCCAAGCAAGGAGCAGGATGGCGACCAGGAAACGTCCTTTCCAGGCGCGTTGACATGAATGGCGCAGCGTCAACGTCAAGGGTGATTCTCCGGCTGCGGATTTCGCGGGGGCTCTTGCCCCAATTCCGGGGCCACGAGAATTAATCCCTTCTTGGTATCCAGAATCCTTTCCAGGCTCTCCTCACGCGCTTGGGCGAGTTCCTGCTCCTTTTTGAGCGCCTCTTGCGCAAGTTGGGGGTGCCCAAGCTTTGCATAGGCGCGTGCCAGTAGTGAATAGGCCTGCCGCATGTCCGGTTGGATCTTCACTGCGACCTTCAGCTCCGCGATGCCGGCCACGGTTTGGTTGTCGCGCAGGAGGGCATCGCCGAGTGCCAGTCGCGCTGCCGAAGACCTCGGGTCGATGCTGGTTGCTTCGCGAAAATGTTCAATGGCCTTGGGGAAGTCGTGATTGAAAAGCGCGCATGCGCCCAGACCATACACACCCTCGTAATCTCGAGGTGAGGTTTTCACGGCACGCTGGTAATACTTCGCTGCCTCGTCGAACTGAAATGCCTCTCTCTTCAGATCACCGAGGTCATCGAGAATCTCGCTCGATTGGGGATTAGCCTTCAAGGCTGCCAAGTACTCCGCTTCAGCCTCGGCCTTATTCTCCCGTCCCGCGTACGATTCGGCCAGAAGCTGGTGAACCCGGAAAGAATCCGGCGCCCGGCGAGCGAGTTCTTGATATTCCAGTTGGGAGAGATTGGCAGAAATCCATCCGAGATAGTAGAGTCCATCAATATTCTTGGGGTCCGACCGAACCACACGCGACAGTTCAGAATACGCGCCAAGGTAGTTACCCTGGGCCAAAAGAGCACGGGCCAGAAGGATGCGCGCCGCGGAGTCGTTAGGGTGGGTCTTCAAATATTGCCGAGCCCTCGCTCCCGCCTCGCCAAAGTCGCCGCGGTAGAGTAAGCGGCTGGTTTCTGTCAGCGTCCCTGCGCCTTGAGCGGGCCACAGCCAGGCGAGACTCTGTATCCACACGAGGAGCGTGAAGCAAGCCACCCTGCGATTGCGCCTTCTTTTGACTCGCACAGTCTGTCCTTAGAAAGGTTGCACTTGAATCGTGCGCCAGAGTTCCTTTTCTCTCTGTTCGCGGACTTCCCTAATTTTGTTGAACCTATTAACCTGTTCCGAAGCACGGGGGTCCTTGGTCCTCTCGTACAGCATCATCAGACTCAGGTTGGCAGTATAGCTCTGAGGATTGATTTCCAGGGCTTTCCGGAGATTCTTATCCGCCTCCGCGTACTTTTTCAACTTCACTAAAGAAAATCCCACCTCGGCATAAGCCTCTGCGTATGCGGGGCTCAGGCGAATCGCCTCCTGGAGGTTCTGGACGGCCTCGGAAAATTTCCCCTCCTGGTTCGCCAGTCGCCCGAGAAAGTAGTGCGCCTCGGCCGAGGTCTCGGGGTTTTCCGCCACGCCTGCGATTTCCTTTCGGGCCAAATCAGGATCGTGCCCATAGAAATACGCAGCACCTAGCGCCAAGTGGCCGCGTGGATCGCCGGGCTTGAGCTGACAGTAATTCCTCAAGTAAGGGTACCCCTCGCGCACATCCTGCCGGCTCATCATGACCGCCCCTGCGGCATAGTTATAGGATGCGTTGTCAGGGTTCAGGTCCGCTGCCTTTTTCAAGGAGACGTAAGCATCCTCCAAGTAGCTTTTTTCCAGGCACACCCTCCCGAAAAAGTACTGCACTGCTGGGTTTTCGGGGTCGAGTTCCCGGGCATGCGCCAGGTAGCCAATTGCGGCGTCCAGGTCTTTCTCTTTGTAGGCGACGCGTGCCAAATCGGTGAGTAGAGACGCCGAAACGGCTTCTCGGTTCTGGGTGAGCTTTTCCAGGGCGGCGCGCGCCGGTTCGAGATCTCCTTGCTCCTCGTAGAGCAGGCCAAGTTGGTGCAGCGTTTTGGGCGAGGCCAAACCCCGGAGATCAAGGCCCGCAAGGAGCCCGATCACGAGACCGGTTTGACGGTGTGCCAGAAGTGCCGGCACTACGGTGATCACGTCAGCCTCAACGAGGTCGGGTTGTTGGAGCAGGCGGTCGCAACTTTCTTGGGCCTGACGGCCGTTTTTCAAGCCTGCATGGTCAGCACAACTGAGAGCCAGTGACTGAGGCCGCTGCCGCGCAGCTTCGGGCAAACGTGTAAGCCTGTCGAGCGAGGGCTGGAATAAACCGTCGCGCCACAACAAGAGTGCCGCCTGATAATTCGCCTCGATGTTGGAAGGGTCGACTTTCAAAGCCGCCTCGTATGCCGCCAAACTCTCCATGAGTGCTTTTGGGTCGCGGCGCTGATTTTCCTGGTACAGGTGGCCCAGGTTCAAGTACGCCGCCACAAAATCCGGCGCGGCCGCGACCGCTTGCCGGAAACAGCGCTCGGCGGCCTGGAATTGGCCCTCTTGAGAGTTGACCACGCCCAAAAGATTCAACGCCACGGGATCGTCAGGCGTGGCATTCAGGATCTCCATCAGGTGACTTCGGGCGCCGGCTAATTCGCCCGCTTGAATCATCTGCTGGATTTCCTTGAGGGTCGTAGGAGGAGAAGCTGCCGCCGACTGTAAAACCGAAAAGGTGATACTGAGGACTATTCCTGTGTATCGCAGGAGTCCGCGATGGACATTAAAGACTAAGGTCATAAGTCCCGGCCAGACATCGGCCCAGCGCCTGCTTTCTGTCGGCTTCGGGGCGCTATTTACGTCAAGTATTCTCTCCAAACTGCCATTCAATTGCAAGGTTGTAAGGCAAGAGATGATTGAAGGATCAGTGGCGACGATCCTGCGGGCTATTCAGTCTGAGTTTCTGAAAGGTCTGCCACTCGGCGTCCGCCTTGGGCTTATCACCCTTACGCGTGTAGATCTCGCCCAAGAGGTAGTGGGGTTCCGGATAGGAGGGATCATTCCGCGCGGCCTCCAGAAGTTCCTTGCAGGCTTGTTCGTCTTTCTTTTGCTTCTCAAGCATCAGGCCCATCTGATAGTGGGCTTTCGGGAAGCGGGGCTCGTACTTCAGAGACTCGTCTAAGTATACTTCGGCCTCGGCCAGTTTTCCGAGTTTCACCAGCAGTGCGCCCAGGTTCAGGGGAGGCCACGGGGAGGGCGCGGGCTGCGAGCGGTTCATGAGGATCGCCTGCTGGTAGACGCGAATGGCATCATCGTACTCCCCCAAGGCCTCGTATGTGAGCCCCAGGTTATCGTAAGCCTTCATGAACTTTGCATCCAGTTCCAATGCCTTCTGCAGGTGTGCTTCGGCATCCTTGAACTGCATGGCGTCATAGTCGATGCGTCCGAGCCAGTAGGGATACAGCGGGCTGCGCGGGTCCGTCTTTGCAAGCTTTTCCAATTCCGGGCGCGCCGAATCCCGATGGTTCAGGATGATGTAACTAAGAGCCAGGGAAAAGCGGTCCCGGTCCGGCAGAGGCGCCAGCGCGTCGGCCTTCTTCATGGCGATGGCGCAGTTCAAGTACTTGCCATCCAGGAAGAAGATGCCGCCCACCGTGGTCAGCAGCACCTGCGATTTGGGGTTGCGCTCGATCTCTCCGGCGAGCAGCAGCTCGGCGCGCGCATAGTCGCGGGCCTTTACGGCCTCGCGGAGCGTTGCCCGCTCGGACTCGTCGAGCGGCAGTTGCTTGTACTCGTCCGCAGCCGGTGCGATGGAAGGAGTGTCATCGTGACGTGGCTGCTGGCCAGGCGCCTGCCATGCGCGGACCGGCAGCGCGAGCAAGCACGCGAGAATGGGAACGAGTCTCTTCAAGAGTTATGCGGACTCCTGCGTAGCGGTGGGCGGTGAAGGCTTGCCCGCTGGCCCGTGGATGGCAAGTCACGATGCTAGCACGGTCACACTGCTGAGAACAAGGCTAAGATCCGCATGGTTTTCTGCCGCGAGTCGACAGTCTAGGAATCTAGAAGTGCGAAACTTGGTGCAAATGAGTCAAGTTTCCGCAGCGTGAAATGCTGTCCGCGCTTGGCTCTCCTCCCCGAAGGGGGGGACCTTGAGTAGCCGTGGGTGGAACCCACGGATGGGAAAGCATCAAGGGAGATCCGGCCCTGGAGGGGCCGAGCCGCCCTGGACAACCCCTTGCGGGATTGGAGAGGGTCTCATGGGATCACCGACCGTGTGCCTGTTGCCTTGCACAACTTTCTCATGGCATGCCGGATGAAGGGGGCTGATTTTGGCGAAACGTTGCAATCCGGAGAGGCCCTGGCTGAGGCGGAACTCATGGCTTGGCGAACGTTCGACCATGACGCCATCATGCACGAAAGCGGTGTTTGCGCCGAGGCTCAAGCCATGGGCGCTACGGAACGGATGTTCCCATTCATGGTTGTTCCCCCTGTTTTGATTTTGTGGGTAATTCCCTGCCCCAAAAGCATATCACGGGAGGTGGGGCGCTATAAAGGAACAAGGACAATCTAACCATCTCGACTACCTAAATACGGCTTGTCTTTAGCACACAGGCTAGCTCCACAGTCTGGAAATTCGACAGAGAAAGCCGGGTTACGGTCTCACCTCAATCGTGCGCAAAAACTCTTTAGCTCGCTCCGCTTTTTCTTGTTTAACCTGGTCGAACCGCTTCGCCTGGTCCTCCGCTCTCGGATTCTTCGTTCGCTGATATAAAATCATGAGGCTCAGATTTGCGGCATAGTTGTCAGGGTTCAGTTTGAGAGCTTTTTCGAGCATCTCGTCCGCTGCCGTATATTCCCGCCGCTTCAGATGAATCTGTCCCAGTTCTGCGTAAGCATCCGCATAGTCGGGACGAGCCTGTAGCGCCAGTTGGAGGTGACGAATTGCCTCGGGATACTTGCCCTGGCGATTGGCGATTCTCCCGAGATAGTAGTTGGCCCCCGCGACCGTTTGAGGATCGTGGGCAACGGTAGATAAGACCTTCTCAGCAGATTCGTCCTCGAAACTGTTGAAATACGCGGCGCCCAGGACAAGCCGCCCCCGCGGGTCGCGGGGTTTTAGCTCGCAGTATTTCTCAAGGTAGGGAATGCCTTCTCTCGCGTCCTGGCGGTGCATGGCGACGACGCCCAGGGCATAATTGTAGTAGGCGTTTGAAGGGTTGAGCTTAACTGCTTTCATCAGCGCTCGGTAAGCTTCTTCCGCGAGATCCTGCTCCATGCAGACAATTCCCCAGAAGAAATGAATGGAGGCGTTATTCGGGTCAAGCTCGCGGGCGTGGGCCAAGTATCCCAAGGCTCCCGTGTAGTCCTTTTGATCGTACGCCACTCGCGCCAAGTCGAGCAAATTGGGAACTGAGTTCGGCTGAACGGCCGCGGCCGCCTCCAAGGTTTGATGCGCCTCCGCAAGCCGCCCGGCGCTTCTGAAAAGCAGCCCCAGACTGTGCAGGGAATCAAAAGACGCGAGGCGCCGTGCGACGAGGCCTTGCAGGAGCTCGAGAGCCGGCGAGGTGTCTTTCCGGGACACCAGAACGGGCAGGACACTCGTGACGTCCGCCTCGGCTAAATCTGCGCTGTGCAGCATCTGGTCAGCCACCCGATCAGCTTTGTCGCTTTGACCCAAACCCGCGTAGTCGCCGCACAGGACCGAGAGGGCTTGAGAACGGTTTTGTGCCTCGGCAGGAAGCATGGTGAGATGGCGCAGCGACTCTGCGTAGAGTCCCTTCCGCATCAATAGCAGCGCGCTTTGATAGTTCGCCTCCGGATGGTTCGGGGCAAAGCGGAGAAGCTCGGCATAGACACGTAGAGCTTTCTCGCGTGCATGCGGGTCCTTGCGGACGTGTTCGTGGTAAAGGCGGCCCAGGTTCAGATAGGCGCCTTCCAAATGCGGCGCAAGCTCGATGGCCTTGCGGAAATTTAACTCAGCGGAGGCGTAGTCACCCTCTTGGGCTTTGATAACGCCTTGAAGATTGTAGAGGCCGCCGTTGCGAGGAGATTCTCGGAATGCCTCGGTTAGTAATGCTTGAGCTGAGGTGGTATCCCCTGCTTGCAGCAGTTGCTGGATCTTCTGAATGGTATTGGGAGATTGTGCGGCAGGGCACATTGCCGCGATCGACATCCACAAGGCCCAGAGAACGGGCAGAGTATGTCTCTGGTGGGTTCGAATTACTTGCGCGGTTCGTTGCATGACGCTTTCACGCATACCCATGATACGTGCATTAGCTTGGCATCGCAAATCTTGGTTTTCCCCGTGGCGATAATGTTATCACCCGTCTGTGGGAACGCAAACATGAGCTGCGAACATGAGCTGCGAACCGGGGTTCGACATCCCCGCGGAAGCGGTGATCCCGTATCCGTTGCGAAGGGCTGGGTTCCCGCTTTCGCGGGAAGGACAGGTAACTGGCGATTTGGGAGGGAGCGTTGTCCAGCTGTTTCCTGGACACAACACTAGCGTATTCGAGCAGCTACGCCAAAGGGGACAATTCGTCTCGTGACGACAAAAGCGGGGAAAAAGGCTTGACAGGGTGCAGAGGCGGTGGTAAGACATCATACGTCTCTCGACAACAGTCGAGAACGGCTAGGGAACGGCCTTAGGCGGGAGTAAAGCGTTCTCAGACGCGCGTGCCATGGGGGATTGCCACTTTTGATGGAGCCCCCGAATTTCGACCAAGAGCAATCCTGCGGGATGGAGCTTCCTGGTGCTACGTGTCATGCGACATGTTCTAGGCTTAGATCTCGGGTCTTCGTCAGCGAAAGTGGGGCTCTTTACTCTCGATGGCCACTGCGCTCGGATAACGAACGTATCCTATCCTACCAGCGAACCACAACCAGGCTTCAGAGAACAAGACCCTAGGTTATGGTGGGATGCGGTAGTCAGTGGCATCCGAGAGGTTACGAGCGCAGTCCGCCTCAACGATATTCTAGCCGTGGGGACTAGCGGCCACATCTCCAGCCAGACTTTCGTCGATCGCAACGGGGCCCCTCTTCGTCCTGCCTTGACTTTCCAAGACCGCAGAGCGTGGTCGGAGGTGGAAGAGCTGCATTCCGATTTCACCCGAGAAGAACTGGCCATTCAATTGGGCATTGACCTGCCCCCTGCCGCGTCGTGGCCGCTACCGAGATTGCTTTGGTTCAAGAAGCACGAACCGAAAACACTCGAACGCGCACACCTCCTTCTCCAGGCGAAGGATAGTGTGAACTTTCGCTTGACCGGCGAATTTGCCACGGACGCATCGAGTAACCGAGGAATAGTGGACTTCTCTTCCGATACGGTGGCGGAGAGCGTGCTTTCTAAGCTGGGTCTGCCCGCACACCTGATGCCGCGAATCTGTGGCCCTGCCGAAGTTATCGGGAGAGTCTGCCGGAAAGCAGCTTCCGAGACCGGCCTGCCTGCTGGAATCCCAGTGGTTGCCGGATGGAATGACCTGAACGCCAGCGCTCTCGGCAATGGGTGCGTGGATGACGGCGATGCGTTCGACATCACCGGCACCAGTGACCACCTGGGGGTGGTAAGTTGCGTGAGCCACTGGGTTCCGGAACTGATGTGCGCTCCATATCTCCCTGGGAAGAGGCTCTTTTACGGGGTCACTTCCAATGGCGGCGGGTCACTCGCCTGGTATAAAGGGGCCTTTTCGAAGAGCGTGGAAGAACTCATCTGCCTTGCAGAGAGCGCACCCGCTGGCTCCGACTCGTTGTTATTCCTGCCCTACCTGGACGGGGAGCGGTCTCCGATCTGGGACGCCCGCGCTTGTGGGGCCTTTGTGGGAATCCAGAGCTTGCACGGGGAAGCACACTTTGTGAGAGCGATTCTAGAGGGAGTAGCTTTCAGTTTGCGCCAGATTCTTGACCTGGTAGACCAGGACGCCGGAAACCTCACCGAACCCATCGTCATTTCCGGCGGGGCCGCCCGCAGCGGTTCGTGGAACCAAATCAAGGCCAACGTCTGGGCCCGACCTGCGGCTGTCACTGAGAACTTGGATTCGGCAGGGTTGGGGGCCGCCATGCTGGCTGCCGTCGCGGCCGGCGAGTACAGGGATTGCGAAACTGCCGCTCGAGGCATGGCGAGACTCCGTGCCAGATACACGGTGGATCCAGGACTTGCTGCACGATATGAGCAATTTTACCGGGTGTACTGCGAGCTTTATCCGGCGCTCAAGAACTGTATGGCACGGCTTTGCGAAGACCGTCTCAAGGAAGCGGGGTCGGCATGCTTGGTAAAACCGCAGTAGTGTTTGGCGCAGGCAAGATCGCACGCGGATTCCTCGCCCATTTGCTCACTTTATCAGGCTATAGAATTACTTTCATCGAAAAGTCGGCCGAACTTATAAAGCTCCTGCGGGAACGGAAGAGGTATAAGGTCCACATTATGGGGGCGCCGGAGAAGAACATCATTATTGAAGGCTTTGAGGTAATTGCTGCCGACGACTTGGCGGCGGTCGCGGAAGAAGTTTCATCCGGCTCGGTCGCCTTTATTTCAGTGGGCGGACCGAATCTCCCGCAGATCGTCCCGCTGTTGGCGGCGGGAATCCGTCGTGCCAGCGCAGAGGGGCGAAGGGATCCTCTGAATGTCATCATCTGTGAAAACTACTTCCAGCCGGCACAACTGCTCCGCAAGCTTCTTGCGGAACAACTGTCTGCGAACGAATCCGAGTGGGCCCTGAGCCGCTTGGGTTTTGTGGAAACCATGGTTCTTCGGTCAGCCATCGAGCCCACCGAGGAAATGAAGGCGGAAGACCCTCTCAGCCTAAAGTCCCAGGATCTGTGGGAATTACCCGCTGATCGGGAGGCTTTTGTAGGTGAGATCCCCCCGATCCGTGGACTGGCGCCCCGTGAGAACTTCCAAGGTGCGTTGACTCGGAAGGTGTTCACCTACAACGCGACCAACGCGCTCATCGCCTATACCGGTTATCTGAAGGGATACAAGCTGTTGAGTGAAGCGGCAAACGACCCCGAGATAGCCGAGCTTGCGCGAGCAGCCAGCCTCGAGTCCGGAGAGGCTATCTGTAAGCGGTTCGGATTTACTCCGGAGGACCAGCACGCGTTCGCGGAATCTGCCCTGGCCAAATACCAGAGGTCTGAAATCGTTGACCCCATCGAAAGAAACGCGCGCGACCCATTGCGGAAGCTCAGCCGCAACGACCGACTGGTGGGCCCCGCATGCTTGGCCCAGGAATATGGAACAGAACCCGTTACATTATGCCGCGCGATAGGGGCAGCCCTTCACTACGACAACCCCGCCGACCCGGCAGCCCAAAAACTCCAAACAATGATCCGCATGCAGCGGCTACCCTACATTCTCGAAAATGTGTGCGGGATTGATGCTTCAAGCCGCCTGGGGACCCTGATCCAGGATGCCTATCGAGGGTGGGGGAAAAAGTGACACGGCTTGGTTTTTCTTGGTCTCTCTGTCTCAGCCACGATCACTTTCATTTAGGAGAGAAAAATAATGTGGAACTCAGAAGAGTTCAAGGGCCGGCTGGCTGTGGTAACAGGGGGAAGCGAGGGGCTCGGACAGGACTTCTGCCGTGTCCTTTGCGAGGCGGGTTGTGAGGTCTATTTCTGCTCACGCAACGCCGAGCGTGGGCAGACGGTGGCCCAATCGCTTGGAGTACATGCCCATTACTTTCAAACGGACTTGACTGTTCCTGAAGAGATCTGCGCCTTTGCTGCACATGTTGGCGAACGGGCGGGCAAAGTTGATTATTTGGTGAACAACGCCGCCAACGACGATCGGATCGCATTCCGCGAGGTTACGGTGCAGGCGTGCGACCGCATGTGGGCGCTGAACCTGCGTCCCTACCTGCTTGTTACGCGGGCTTTTCTGGATATGCTTCTGGCAGGAAAAGGGAAAAGCGTGATTAACATAGGGACCACCAACTACATGTCCGGGTTCGAACCCTTCACCGTTTACAACGCCACCAAGAGCGGAATCCTGGGGCTCACGCGCTCTCTCGCCCGCGAGCTAGGTCACGCCGGAATTCGGGTGAACATGCTGAGTCCGGGGTGGATTATGACCGATAAGCAGCTCCATAAATATGTGACCGAGGATGACAAGAAAGCGCTGTTGCGGGATCAGTCACTGGGATTTCTGGTGGAACCAAAGCACGTCTCGCCACCCCTGATGTTCCTGCTTAGTTCTGCATCCTGTGCGATCACAGGGCAGAATCTCGTTGTTGACGCTGGAAAATACATGCAATAGACCGAAACGGTCTGAGCAATGGCCTGCGGGCCTTAGCGAGCTCGACAGCAACCGATCCGAGGGAGTTCTCTGATGAGCAGGCGGCCGCCTCGGACTACATTAAGGGGGTCTCATGGTTGTAAAGCCTGAAAGGAGGGCTCTTGTCTTTGGAGCAGGAAAGACCGGCCGTGGTTTCATCGCTCACCTATTAGCCCTCTCCGGATATCGAATTGCTTTCGTTGAGAAGGCCCAAGAACTTGTCGCACTCCTGCGAAAGCGTGGAAAGTACCAGATTCATATCATGGGCGCACCGGAGAAGGACATCGCCATCGGCGGATTCGAGACCCTTTCCTCCCAAGAAGAGGAGCTCATTGCCGATAGGATAATCTCGGCCTCGGTGGTTTTTGTCTCGATCGGCGGACCCAACCTTCCAGAGATTGCCCCACAGCTTGCCAGAGGAGTGGGTTTTGCTGCGGTCAAAGAGCGCAGGGAGCCGCTAAACGTGATCCTTTGCGAAAACTACTTTCAACCCGGGAAATGGCTTCGCCAGCTTGTGAGAGATCGGCTAACGGGCAGGGGGAGGGAGTGGTTCGACAGACACGTGGGGATCGTTGAGGCCCTGGTATTGCGGTCTTCAGTCGAGCCCACGCCGGAGATGAAGCTCCAGGAGCCCCTATCCCTTCAAGCCCAGGATTTGTGGGAAATGCCAGCGGACAAGGGAGCGTTCGTGGGAGACGTCCCGCAGGTTGAAGGCCTGGTCGCAATAGAGAACTTCCAGGGCGCCTTGATTCGGAAACTATTTACATACAACGCCATTAACGCGGTCATTGCCTATCCGGGCTACTTGAAGGGCTACCAACTCCTCAGTGAAGCTGCCAATGATCCGGAATTGATCAAAGTCGCCCGACAGGCAAGCGAAGAATCCGGCGAGGCTCTTTGCAAAACATTTGGATTCGACGCTCAAGAACAGAAACGGATGGGGGAAGCGGCAATTGAGAAGTTCCAGAAGCGGGAGATTGTGGACCCCATCGAACGCAACGCACACGATCCGCTCCGCAAGCTGGGCTTGCACGATCGGCTGATTGGGCCGGCCTGTCTTGCCCTGGAGTCCGGCATCAAGCCAGTCGCATTGAGCCAGGCGATCGGGGCCGCACTGCATTACGATCATCCCAGCGATTCGGCCGCCCAAGCGCTCCAAGCGACGATCCGTGAAAAAGGCGTCAGAGGGGCCATTCGGGAGGTGTGCGAGATCGATCCTGAGGGTGAACTCGGCAAATTGGTCATCGCCGCTTTTCAGCGATGGAGCGTGGAGCGGGAGCGCTGATGCTCATTATCGTCTGGGTTTGATGCCGGCTACAGGAGGCGATCCTAGTTTGACCTGTTCTTTGCCTGCGATGTAGAATCTATCCTGATAGGTGAGTTGGTTAGTCAAGGGGTGAAATTGGGTCGACACAAGGGCGTGCCCCCCGGTCCTGTTGCACTAGCATTGTCGATTGTTTCCCTGGTTATGATGACGGCCCTGAGTTCCGCGGCCAGCGGAGCCAGGCGCCGTTCTGTTTTTGCGAGCGCGTCCACGGGTGACGATAAGGGGCGCCGGGCTGACTGCAAGCACGAGCAGGAGCGCGGCAGTTTCAGCTTCAGCTTGTTCGAACGAAGAGGATGAACCATGGCCAGTCAGTTGGAAGTAGTTCGACGGCCGCTTCACAAAGAAGTAGCCGAGGTCCTCACGGAAAGAATCATCTCGGGAATATTACCTGAAAATAGTCTCCTTCCTCCCGAGCGTGAACTATGCGATAGGATGCGCGTCAGCCGAACGGTAATCCGTGAGGCCATCAAGTTGCTTGAAAGCAAAGGCTTGGTCCGCATCGTGCGTGGGGTGGGGACGACCGTTGCAGAGGCTCGCAAAGAACACGTCTCTGATCCTCTGAAACTGTTGCTGCGACGGAAGCTTATTCTGCTGAAACACTTGACGGAAGTACGGAGGATTCTTGAAGCGGGAATGGCGGGTCTTGCGGCCGAGCGGCGGACTGCCGCGAACCTTGCCACCATGAAACGGTTACTCGAGTTGATGCATGACAAGCCAAGTCAGGCGGAAGCGTACGTCGATGCGGACCT